>Ga0209676_1000169_pt1 | contig 155600 bp, 151 predicted proteins | sample AraplaCvi_mLB_r2_FD_184282 | JGI IMG/M metagenome (GOLD analysis project Ga0209676, IMG submission 184282) | Arabidopsis root microbial communities from North Carolina, USA - plate scrape MF_Cvi_mLB_r2 (SPAdes) (version 2) | ecosystem: Host-associated > Plants > Roots > Endosphere | place...
GGCGGCGGCGGGGGAGGCGGCGGAGGCGGAGGCGGCGGGGGAGGCGGCGGCGGCGGGGGCGGCGGCGGCGGAGGCGGCGACGCGAACGAGTAGCGGAGACCCACGGTCACCGACTGGTCCTTGTACTGGCCTTCGAAGGCGCCCGGCTGCAGCGCGCTGGAACCCAGCGACTGCCAAGCGTGGTCCGCACCGGTGATGTAGCGGTAGGTGAAGTCGATCTTCAGCTTGTCCGTGGCCTTGATCGAGGCGCCGGCGATGGCTTGCCAAGCGACAGCCAGGTCGTCGTCGTCGACGGTCAGGTTCTGGATGGCCGGGTTGGTGGCCGAGATCGCACCGACGTTGCTGAACTGGCCCAGGGCCTTGACGTCCAGACGGTTGATGCCGACGCCGGCGCCCAGGAACGGGTTGATCCACGAGTCCGGAGCGAAGTCATAGATGACGTTCGCCATCAGGGTCCACGCTTCGATCGAACCGTCCGGCGAGCCGCAGGTCGGGGCCGCGGCGGTGCGCGTCACGCCCGGGGTGCAGAGGCCGACCGGCTGACCGGTGCGGACGGCGTTGCCGTGCACGCTCTTCAGGTCGCCGGGGCGATAGCCGCCTTCGACTTCAGCGCGCCAGTGCGGGTTGAATTGGTAGCCGAGACGGACGAAGCCGGTCCAGTCCTTCTCGGACTTCCACGACCAGTGATAGTGCGCGCCGTCCGGAGCATTGGCGTCAGACTCGGTCTTGACGCTCTGCGGCCAGTGGTAGCCGAGGTCGACCGCGCCGTACCAGCCGGTCTCTTGGGCCGAGACGCCCGACGCGGCGAACACCGCGGCCAGAGCAGCTCCTGCCAGGAGGTTGAGTTTCATCGTTGAAGAGCCCTCTATTGCCCTGCCCAGGCCGGAGACCGACCGAGCACTGTTATACCAAGGCGAACGCCACGGGAAAGTGTCAGCAAAGACACACTCGTCAGGTTTTGCCCCCCTGCCCTTTGCTCAGGAAAGCTCAACAAGACCGCCCCTCAGAATCATCTTCCGAGCGTGCCCGCCGACATCCACGGAAGATAAGCGTCAGCACCGCTGGGTTCGCACGTGAACCGTTTGCACGCAAGGGCTTGCAGCCAGGAAAAGCTCAAGCATTCGCAGATCGTCGCCGAAAATCCTCACCTTTTCGCGGCGTCCGTCAGGTCCTCGACCGAATCTTAACGAAGCGTGACCTAGTCGAGCGACGTTGGAGAGCAGGCCCTGGCCAGGCTCGAAACCACTGGCTCGAAGCGTCCGGGCGCCGAGAGACTTGGCCATAGCTGGACCGCCTCCGGCCCCTTGAGAAGGACGCCCGCTCCACCCTCGGAAAGTGTGTCGCCAGGATCACGCCGGCCGCCGCCTTCGTCACCCCTCGGCGGTCACCAGCCAGCAGGCCGAGGTCAGGGTCGCGGCGCCGTCCTTTACATGAGGCTCCAGCGCCGCCGTCACCGCCTCGCGGATCCGGCCGCGCACGGTCTCGTCCTGCTGGGCCAGGATCGGGTTCAGCGGTCCCACCCGCAGACTCATGGTCAGCAGCTCGTCGAAACTCAGCGGGCTCTCGGTGTCGAGCGGCGCGACCTCGACCGCGCCCCAGCCGGCGTCCGCCAGGATCGTCCGCACCCGGTCGGGATCGGCGAAGGCGAAACGGCCCGGCGCGTCCTTCTCGAACTTCGGGATCTCGGACAGGAACGGCGCGGCGGCCTGCAGCGGAACCAGCGACAGCGGATTCTCCTCGGGCGAACGCCAGGCCGCGAAGGCCAGCCTGCCGCCGGGCTTCATGGCCCGCCGCAGATTGGCGAAGGCCGCGACGGGATCCGGGAAGAACATCACCCCGAACCGTGAAACGATGGCGTCGAACTCGGGTTTGAAAGCATGGGTCTGGGCGTCGGCCAGCAGGAACTCGACGCCCTCGATCCCGTCTTCGCCCGCCCGGCGCCGCGCCAGCTCGACCAGCGCTCCCGAGATGTCGACCCCGACCGCGCGCCCCGTCGGCCCGGTCCGCCAGGCCGCGGTGAAGGTGGTCGCGCCCGAGCCGCAGCCGACGTCCAGCACCGCCTCGCCATTCACCGGCCCGGCGGCCTCGACCACCGCCTGGGCGATCGGGGCCATCAACCGGTCCAGCAGCGCCTGGTGCTCGACCCAGACCTGCCCCGCGCGGTCCCAATAGGCCGCCATGTCGCGTTCCGCCGCCCTGCTCATCGTCACCTCCGTCATTGCCAGGATCACCCTGCCCGCCCATCCTGCAAGTTCAAGCGCACTTGAGGTCAAGCGGTGTTCGACATCGACATTTCCGAACTGGCCCGCCGGTCGGGCGTCAAGGCCTCGGCCTTGCGATTCTACGAGGCCAAGGGCCTGATCGCCTCCACCGGCCGCCGGGGCCTCAAGCGTCTGTTCGCGCCGGACACGGCCGAGCGCCTGTCGCTGATCGCCCTGGGCCGGGCTTCCGGCTTCACCCTGGACGAGATCGCCGGCATGCTGGACGCCCCCAATGGCGCCATCGCTGGCGACATCGACCGCGCCGCCCTGCGCGCCAAGGCCGCCGAACTGGACCGACGCATCGACCAGCTGACCCGTATGCGCGACGGCCTCACCCACGCGGCGGGCTGCAAGGTCCCGGCGCTGACGGACTGCCCGCACTTCCTGCGGATCGTGAAGGCGGCGGGCCATCAGCGCCGGCGCTATCGGGCGGAGGCGGTTTAGGAAGCTTAGCGGACTTTACGCTCCCCTACCGCGCCGCGACTCCGACGATCTCGACCGCGTAGTCCGGGCTGGCCAGCCGGGCCTCGACGGTGGCGCGGGCCGGCGGGTTGTCGCTGTCCACCCACGCGTCCCAGGCCTGGTTCATCAGGTCGATGGCGGTGATGTCGGCCAGGTAGATGGTGACGCTGACCAGGGCGGCCTTGGTCACGCCGGCCTGGGCCAGGGTGTCGTCGATCTGGGCAAGGACCTCGCGGGTCTGGTCCAGCACGGACTGGCCGCGCGTCTCCTCGACCACGTGGCCGGCCAGGAACACCAGGCCGTGGGCGGCGACGGCGTCGCTCCAGCGCGCGGCCTTGCCGATGCGTTCGATCATTGGAGACTCCTAAAGGCTAGCGCAGGGTCGCGTCGCGCAGACGCCGGCGCCGGCCTCCCAGGGCGTCGGGACGGTTCAGCACCTTGCGGTACTCGTCGCGGCGCTCGTGGATCGAGGCGATGACCAGGCCCATAGGCACGCCGATATCGACCAGAACCGCTTCCGACAGCTGCAGCGAGGCCTCGATGGTCTCCGGCACGGCGTCGGTCGCGCCCAGCTCGTACAGGCGCGCGGCGTGGCGGGCGTCGCGGGCGCGGACCACGATCGGCACGTCCGGCCGGGCCCCGCGCGCGGCGGCGACCACCGCCTCGGCGACCTCGAAGGCGTCCATGGTCACGACCACCGCCCTGGCCGTGGCCAGGCCGCAGCGCTCCAGCAGCTCGAGCCGCGAGGCGTCGCCGTAGTAGATGCGGTCGCCGGCGCGGCGGCCCTGCTCGACCAGGCGGGCGTCGCGCTCGACGGCGATCCAGGCCAGCTCGTGGCGGCCTAGCATGTCGCCGACCAGCTTGCCGACCCGGCCATAGCCGACGACCAGCACCTGGTCGGCAGGTTCGGGGCCGACGCGGTCGGGCTCGTTCGGCGTGGAGGCGGGCGCCTCGCTGATCGGCAGCGGCGCGCTCTTGCGGCCCAGATACCCGCCCAGCGCCGCCAGGGCCGGAATCAGGAACATGGTCAGGGTCGCCGAGACCAGCACCGCCTGGCCGACATTGCGCGACACCACCTCGGCCCCGATGGCGTTGTCCATCAAGACGAAGGCGAACTCGCCGCCCGCCGCCAGGATCAGGGCCGCCTCGATCGCCGCCCGCTTGTTCAGACCCAGCAGCAGGCCGGCGCCGAACACCACGACGGTCTTCAGCAACAGCAGGCCGACGGCCCCGCCCAGGATCACGACCGGCTTGGCGATCAGCAGCGACAGATCCAGGCGAATGCCCAGCGACACGAAGAACAGGCTCAGCAGCAGGCCCTTGAACGGCTCGATCTTGACCTCGACCTCGTGGCGATACTCGGTCTCGGCCAGCAGGATGCCGGCGACGAAGGCGCCCAGCGCCATGGACAGGCCCGACAGGGCGCTGACCAGGCCGGCGCCGATGATCACCAGCAGGCAGGCGGCCATGAACATCTCTTCGCTCTTGGCCTTGGCCACCGACTTCAGCATCGGCCGCAGGGCCAGGCGCCCGACCAGCACGATCGCGCCCAGGCCGATGGCGGCCGGCGCCAGGGCCAGCAGGTCCTTCACCTGGAAGCTGCCGTGGCCCCGGCCCAGGATGGCCAGGGTGATCAGGATCGGGGCGACGGCCAGGTCCTGGAACAGCAGCACCGAGAAGGTGGCGCGGCCGGCCTCGGAGTGCAGGCGGCGGCGCTCGGCCAGCACCGGCACGGCGATGGCGGTCGAGGACAGGGTCAGGGCCGCGCCGATGGTCAGGGCCGCCACCGGGCTCTGACCCAGCAGCATGGCGCCGGCGCCCAGGACCAGGGAGCAGCCGATCACCTGCACCGCGCCGAGGCCGAACACCCATTTGCGCATCAGCCGCAGGCGCTCCCACGACAGCTCCAGCCCGATCATGAACAGCAGGAAGACGACGCCGAACTCGGCCAGCTGGGCGATTTCGTCGGGATTGTCGACGGTGACGTAGTCCAGCCACGGAGCGACCGGAATGAACCGGCCCAGGCCGAACGGCCCCAGGATCACCCCGGCCAGCAGATAGCCCAGGATCGGATTGATCTTCAGGCGCTTGAAGATCGGCGCGACGATGCCGGCGGTCGCCAGGAACAGGACCAGGTCCTTGTAGCTCTCTGGTGAAACCTCGTGCTGCACGCGCCCTCCTTCGCTTCCTCTGTACTCTCTAGACCGGACGCTTCAGCCGCACGCCGGCCCCCGCCTCGTCCGCGAAGATCAGCGACACGCCTCCGGCCTCGATCGCGTCGATCAGCAGCCGTTCGGTGCTATGGTGCAAGGCGTGGCGCTCGGTCTCGAAATCCTTGACCGTGCTGCGCGATACACCCGCCCGATCGGCGAGCTCGCCTTGAGACCAGTTGATCAGTCCGCGGGCGGCCCGGCATTGCGCCGGGAGGAGAATTTTTGCGTGTGGCATCTGGCGCACCTGGGTTTTGTCACCCATATTGGTTGAGTACGCCCGAAAGAGACGACCGTCAAGGAGCGCCATTGCACCATACCTCGCTGATCGCCACCATCGTCGCGGGCCTGGGCCTGGCCTTCGTCTTCGGCGCCATCGCCAACCGGCTGAAGCTGCCGGTGCTCGTGGGCTACCTGCTGGCGGGGGTGCTGGTCGGGCCGTTCACGCCCGGCTACGTCGCCGACCAGGAGCTGGCCCCGCAGCTGGCCGAGATCGGCGTGATCCTGCTGATGTTCGGGGTCGGCCTGCACTTCTCGCTGAAGGACCTGATGGCGGTGAAGAACATCGCCATCCCGGGCGCGGTCGTGCAGATCGCGGCGGCGACGGTGATGGGCCTCGGGCTGGCGGTCGTGCTGGGTTGGAGCGTCGGCGCGGGCCTGGTGTTCGGCCTGGCCCTGTCCGTCGCCTCGACCGTCGTGCTGCTGCGCGCCCTTCAGGAAAGGCGGCTGATCGAGACCGGACGCGGCAAGATCGCCGTCGGCTGGCTGATCGTCGAGGACCTGGCCATGGTGCTGGCCCTGGTGCTGCTGCCGGCCCTGTCGGGCGTGCTGGGCGGCGAGGCGCCGACGGCGCAGGGCGGCGCCTCCGCCTTCCTGGGCGGCGGCGTGATGGCCGCCTTCGCCATCACCATCGGCAAGGTCGTGGCGTTCGTGGCCTTCATGCTGATCGTCGGGCGCCGGGTGATCCCCTGGATCCTGCACCGCATCGCCCACACCGGCTCGCGCGAGCTGTTCCGCCTGGCCGTGCTGGCCATCGCCCTGGGCGTGGCCTTTGGCTCCGCCGCCCTGTTCGGCGTGTCGTTCGCCCTGGGGGCCTTCTTCGCCGGCATGATCATGGCCGAGAGCGAGCTCTCCCAGCAGGCCGCCAACGAGACCTTGCCGCTGCGCGACGCCTTCGCAGTGCTGTTCTTCGTCTCGATCGGCATGCTGTTCGACCCGATGGTGCTGCTGCGCGAGCCGCTGGCGGTGCTGGCGACCCTGGCGATCATCGTGGTCGGCAAGTCGATCGCCGCCCTGGTCATCGTCCTGGCCTTCCGCCGCCCGATGAGCACCGCCCTGACCATCTCGGTCAGCCTGGCCCAGATCGGCGAGTTCTCGTTCATCCTGGCCGGTCTGGGCGTGTCGCTGAAGCTGCTGCCCGACGACGGCCGCGACCTCGTCCTGGCCGGCGCCATCCTGTCGATCCTGGTCAACCCGCTGCTGTTCGGCCTGCTGGACCGCGTGCTGCCCGGCATGATCGCCAAGGAAGGAAAAGCCGCCGGCGAGGAGCCCGCCATCACCGCCGCCGCCCAGCCGCACGCCCTGCTGATCGGCTATGGCCGGGTCGGCAAGGCCGTGGCCGAAGGCCTGAAGGGCAAGACCCCGCTGGTGGTCATCGAGGACGACGTCGAGCGCGCCGAGGACCTGCGCAAGGCCGGCTTCGAGACGGTCGGCGGCAATGCGGTCAAGCCCGAAGTGCTGCTGAAGGCCGGCCTCGACAAGGCCACCCACCTGTTCGTCGCCGTGCCCAATCCGTTCGAGGCGGCCCGGATCATCGAGCAGGCCCGGGCGGCCAATCCCCAGTGCGAGATCATCGCCCGCGCCTATACCGACGCCGACGTCGTCCTGCTGAAACAGACCGGCGCCACCCATGCCCTGATCGGCGAGGAGGAGATCGCCAAGGGCATGCTGGCGCGGGCTCCGAAGAAGAAACCAGCGGCCCAGACGCATCACTGATGCGAGGGCCCGTCCCCGCCCTTCGACAGGCTCAGGGTGAGGACTATTTCCAGCATCGGTTCATTAGAAACCTCACCCTGAGCCTGTCGAAGGGCGAGGTTTCGGCTCCCTCAGCAGCATTTTTGCTGGCCAGAGCCGCTCGGGACCGGTAACCGCGCCTGATGATCCAACCTCACGCCTCGGGCGGCTACATCCTCGAAGAACTGTCCGTCGGCATGACGGCCGAAAAGCACGTGCCGATCAGCGAGGAGCGCATCCGGCTGTTCGCCGAGGCCTCGGACGACTTCAATCCGGTGCACATGGACGAGGCCTACGCGGCCAAGACGGCCTATCGCGGCCGCATCGCCCACGGCCTGCTGTCGGCCTCGTTCGGCTCGGCGGTCGTCGGCACCATCCTGCCCGGCGCCGGCTCGATCTACCTGTCCCAGACCCTGGCCTTCCACAAGCCGGTCCGCATCGGCGACGTCGTCACCGCCCGCGTCACCGTGGCGGCCATCGATCCCGAGAGCGCCCGCGTCACCCTCAGCTGCCAGGGCCTGGTGGGCGACGACGTGATCATGGACGGCGAGGCCGTGGTCCGCGTGCCGCGCCGACGCAAGCCCGCCAAGGCTTAAGCTGCCCTTGGCCCGCCCTCGCCCTTCGACAAGCTCAGGGTGAGGACTACTTCTGGCGGCCGTTCAGGAGAAACCTCACCCTGAGCCTGTCGAAGGGCGAGGTTGCGGCTCCAGGACGTCGCCAACTTGCGACAACGCAAGGCTGCAGCCATGGTGCGCCCCTCGCAGTTCGGGGGATTCATGCGCAAAGCTCTGTTCGGCCTCGTCGGCCTGGCTCTCACCGCGACCACCGCTCAGGCGGCCGATCCCGCGGCCAGCGCCGCGACGCAGTACGAGGTCTCGTTCGAGAACGCCGCCCACCACGAGGCGACGATCGTGGCGACCTTTCGCAACGCGCCCAGGGGACCGCTGCGGCTGAACATGTCGCGGTCCTCGCCGGGCCGCTATGCGATCCACGAGTTCGCCAAGAACGTCTACAAGGTCACCGCCGTCGACGGGGCCGGCAAGCCGCTGACCGTCGAGCGCGCCGATCCCTACGGCTGGACCGTCAGCGGTCACGACGGCACGGTGCGGGTGAGCTACACCCTCTATGCCGACCGGGGCGACGGCACCTATTCGCAGGTCGACGCCACCCACGCCCACCTCAACATGCCCGCCACCTTCCTGTGGGCCGCCGGCTATGACGACAAGCCGATCCGGGTCAGCTTCAAGCGCGCCGATCCCAGCTGGAAGATCGCCACCCAGCTGCCCGCCGTCGAAGGCCAGGCCGACGCCTTCTGGGCGCCGAACCTGCAGTACTTCATGGACAGCCCGACCGAGATCAGCGCCTTCACCGTGCGCGAGTGGCAGGTCACGGACGCGGGCAGGACCTATACGTTCCGCTTGGCCCTGCATAACCCGGGCACGGACGAGGACGCCGACAAGTTCGTCGCCAAGCTCAAGGCGATCGTGCCCGAGCACATCAAGGTGTTCGGGGCCCTGCCGAAGTTCGACCACGGGCAATACACCTTCATCGCCGACTACATGCCGCAGATCACCGGCGACGGCATGGAGCACCGCAACTCGACCTTCATCAGCCAGCCGCGCTCGCTGTTCCGGGGCAATTTCAGCCAGCTGGGCACGGCCAGCCACGAGTTCTTCCACGCCTGGAACGTTGAGCGCATCCGCCCGGCCGAGCTGGAGCCGTTCGACTTCACCAAGGCCAACCCGACCCCGTCCCTGTGGCTGGCCGAGGGCTTCACCCAGTACTACGGCCCGCTGCTGATCCGCCGCGCCGGCCAGTCGACCACCGACGAGTACCTGACCATCCTGTCGGGCACGCTGAACGGCGTCGTCACCGGCCCCGGCCGCCAGTACGGCTCGCCGCAGGAGATGAGCCTGCGCGCGCCGTTCGTCGACGCCGCCGCCGCCCTGGACCCGACCAATCCGAACATCTTCACCTCGTACTATCCGTACGGCGCGATCATCGGCCTGGCCCTGGACCTGCAGATGCGCGGGCGGGAAAGGCCGCTATCGCTCGATGACTTCATGAAGCGGATGTGGGCCAACCACGGAGTCAACGAGAAGCCCTACAGGCCCGCCGACATCCGCGCCGCCCTGGCGCAGACCACCGGCGACGCCAAGTTCGCCGACGCCTTCTTCAAGGCCAGTATCGAGGGCTCGGCCCTGCCGGACTTCGCGCCGCTGCTGGAGCGGGCCGGACTGAAGCTGCGGCCCAAGGCGCCGAAGAAGGCCTGGCTGGGCGCGGCGCGCATCCGCGTCAGCGGGACCGACGTGATCCTGGACCAGCCGCCCTTCCCGGGCAGCCCGCTCTACGCCGCCGGCGTCGAGACCGGCGACCGCATCGTCGGCATCGGCCGCTTCGAGTTCGCCAATGACGCCGACTGGACCGACGCCCTGGAACGCCTCAAGCCCGAAGAGGTCACGACCATCAAGTTCGTCCAGCGCGGCCAGACCCGCGAGGCCCCGCTGAAGGTCGCCGCCGACCCGACGCTGGAAGTGGTCCGCTTCGAGAAGGCCGACCTCAAGCCCACCGAAGCGCAGCTGGCCTTCCGCAAGGCGTGGCTGGGGGCCGAGAGCGAACCGGCGAAGTAGGCGGCCCAATGGCTGGATCGGAAACGGCTCAGTTTGCGTTCCGGGGGCATGACCCGCGACGCCGTCGCGCCCCTCGGAGTTCCGACATGAGCCGTCTTCTCGTCCCCCTCACCCTCGCGCTCGCCCTGACCGGCCTGACCGCTTGCGACAAGGAAGCCGGCCGCAAGCAGGAGACCGTCGGCAAGGTCGAGTCCGGCGTCGGCAAGATCGTCGGGGACAAGGACCTGAAGGCCGAGGGCAAGAAGGACAAGGTCGCCGGCAACGTGAAGCAGGGCGAGCTGAAGGACGCGGTCAAGGACGCGAAGAAGTAGCGCGCAGCCACACCTCCGCCGCCACCAGGTTGGGGACCCAGCACAGGAAGGCGATGGCGCGGTACCAGGACAGGAACGGCAGGTCCAAGGCCATGACCGCCGGCAGGTAGAGCCGCAGGGTGACCGCCGCCAGGGTCAGGGCCCACGAGCGGATGATCCAGCGGCGGTGTTCCACGAACCGCCGCTGCGTCGCCGCGCGCCAGCCCAGCAGGTTCACGGCGATCCAGATCACCGCCAGACTGCCGAACCCCGCCGTGGCGATCGGGCCGGCGGACGAGCCAAGGGCCAGCACCAGTCCGGCCATGCCGCCGACCAGGCAACCCAGCACATAGGCCCGGCCGATCCACCGGTGCGCGACGACCTTCCTCAAGCCTGGCAGGAACTGCAGCGAACCGAGCAAAAGGGCCGTCACCGCCCCGCCGACATGGACGACCAGCCACGGAACGCCCAGCGGATTGCCCAGGGCCTGCGCCGGCGTCCGCGGGGGATGCAGCAGATAGCGGGCCGAATAGCCGGCGATGGCCAGACACAGGATCGCCGCCAGGCTCCAGAGGATCCGGGCGGCGCCGTGAAGACGAGCATCTTGGCGGGCTTGGAGAGCGGTCGGGGTCAGCGCGGTCATGCGGGTCCTCGTGGCGATGTCACCCGATGGATTGCGGCCGGCGCAGCGGCTCGCTAGGCCTTGCTTCGCGAACGGCGCCAGGGCTGCGCGAACGGGACCGTCGATGGGGGAAATCACACGAGCGCGGAGGCGGCGGCTGGCCGTCGACCTGGCGGTGCTGGTCGCCATCGGCCTGCTGATGGGGTTCCTGGGTCCCTTCGACTCCGAGCGCATTCCCGCGCCCCACCGCTACGCCTACTGGATGAGCTGCATGGTCGGCGGCGGCCTGATCGGCGTGGTGATCGACAGCCTGCTGGAGCGGCGCCTGCCTCCACCCTGGCGACGCGCGATGCTGGCGTCGCTGCTGATGACGCCCCCCGTCTCGGCCTGGGTGATGGTCACGGGGGCCGTGGTCCTGGGCGGTCATTTCGCCCGGCCGGACGATCTGAAGCTCCTGGGTCAGGTGCTGGCGATCTCGCTGGCGGTGATGCTGGTGCGGGCCCTGGTCTGGCGGCCGCGCCCCACCCAGATCGAGACCCGCGTCGAGACCCGCACCGTCGTCGCCCCGCCCATGCCGCAGGCCGAGACCGCCTTTCGCAAGCGCCTCTCGGCCAAACGCCGCGCCGCCCGACTGCTCGCCGTCGAGGCCCATGACCACTACCTGAAGGTCCATACCGACGCCGGCGAGGAGCTGATCACCCTGCGCTTCGCCGACGCCCTGGCCGAGCTGGACAAGGTCCATGGCTGGCGGGTCCACCGTTCGTGGTGGATCGCCGCCGAGGCGGTGGAAGCCGTGCGCTGGCGGCGCGGGACCGGCGAGGCCCGCCTGGCCGGCGGCCTGGTCGCCCCGGTCAGCCGCACCTACGCCCCGGTGCTGAAGGACGCCGGCTGGTTCTAGCCGCGCGCTCATGTCCCGGGCCGGATCGATTGACCCCGCCTCGCGCACCGCCTACTCAGCGCACACCATGACCGCCCGTCCCGGACAGTTCCGAGCCCTGCTCGCCGCGTTCGCGGCGATGCTGGCCGTGTTCGTCCAGGTGCTGACGCCCGCCGCGGCCATGGCTCACGACCTGCGCGAAAGCGGCTCGAGCATCGTCATCTGCTCGGCCGAGGGCTCCAAGGTCGTGATCCTGAGCGACGACGGCTCGGTGCGCACCGCCCCGGCCAAGGGCTTCATGGGCCTGAAGTGCTCGGACTGCGTGGGCCCGACCCTGGCGGTCACGCTGGACACGCCGGTCCCCGCCGTCGCCCCCGCCGAATATGCCGAGTTCGCCCCGATCCCCGTCCAGCGCGTGCTGGGCGTGCGGGGCCATGCCCGCGCGCCCCCACGGCCGCCCAGCCAGGGCCCGCCCCAAATCCTGAACGCCTGACCCTTTGTCGCCGCGCCGCGTTGAGACGCCGCGCGCCCTGTCACGCTTTCAGGATTCCGCTCTTCATGCCGAGCCTTCGCCACGCCCTGCTGGGCGCCGCCTTCGCCTGCTTCCCGCTCTGCGCCCACGCCGACGAGGCCGATGACGACACCCGCGTCTCGTCGGTCATCGTCACCGCCCGCCCGAACCCCGAGGACCCGCCCGTGGTCGCCGCCGCCCGCCGGCGCCTGTCGGAAACGCCCGGCGCGGTGTCGGTGATCTCGCAGGAGAGCTACATCCACCGCCAGGCCCTGGCGCTGGACGACATGCTGCGCGACGCCCCCGGGGTCTATGCCCAGCGCAAGTGGGGCGGCGACATCCGCATCTCGATCCGAGGCTCGGGGATCGGCAACGCCAGCCACAACCGGGGCCTCTTGCTGGCCCAGGACGGCGTGCCGCTGAACGAGGCCGACGGCTATGGCGACAGCCAGGTCGCCGACCCGCTGAACACCCGCTACGCCGAGGTCTATCGCGGCGGCAACGCCCTGCGGTTCGGCGGGGCGCTGCTGGGCGGGGCGATCAACATGGTCACGCCGACGGGCAAGGATGCGGGCTTCGAGAACCAGGTCCGGATCGACGGCGGCTCCTACGGCCTGATCCGCGAGCACGTCGCCATCGCCCGCCAGTCGGGTGACTGGGACGTCTACGCCGCCGTCACCAACCAGACCGCCCAGGGCTGGCGCTCGCAGAGCCAGCAGAACATCCAGTTCGGCAGCCTCAACATCGGCCGCAGCTTCGGCGAGGACCGCGAGGTGCGGTTCGTCGTCAACGGCTCGAACGTCAACCAGGAGATCCCCGGCGCCCTGACGCTGGCCCAGTTCCAGGCCGATCCGCACCAGTCGGCGGCGAACAATCTGGCGCTCGACCAAGGCCGCAACCAGCGCGGCCTGCGCGGCTCGCTGCGCACCACCTGGCGGCTCTCCGACCAGCTGGTCTTCGAGGGCGCGGTCTATGCGGTGTGGAAGGACCTGGACCACCCGATCTTCCAGGTCATCGACCAGCAGAGTCGCAATTACGGCGCCTTCGGCCGCTTCGACTGGGACGGTCAGATCGGCGGCAAGCGGGCCGACGCCTTCTTCGGCGCCTGGTACCGGACCGGCGACATGGACAGCAACTTCTACGTCAACAATCGTGGAGCCCGGGGCGCGCCGACCTCGCGGACGCTGCAGAACGCCAAGGCCATCGACGTCTTCGGCGAGGGGCGTCTGTTCGTCACCGACCGCGTGGCCGTCGTGGCCGGCGCGACCTGGGGTCAGGCCCGGCGGGAGTACGCCAGCTTCGCCGTGCCGGGCGTCTCGACGACCTTCAATCTCAAGGCCGGCAAGACCTATGACTGGGTGTCGCCGCGCGTGGGCCTGCTGTGGCAGGATGAGACCGGGAACCAGGTCTTCGCCAACCTGACCCGCTCGGTCGAGCCGCCCAACTTCAGTTCGATGAGCCCGACCAACACCGGCTTCGCGCCGGTGAAGGCCCAGAAGGCCTGGACCGGCGAGATCGGGGCGCGCGGTCATCGCGGACCTTTCACCTACGACCTGACCCTGTACCGCGCCGACCTCAAGAGCGAGATGCTGCAGTATACGGTGACGTCGTCCGTGCCCGCCGCGACCTTCAATGCCGACAAGACGATCCACCAGGGGATCGAGGCCGCGCTCGACTGGGCGGTCGCGCCGCGCTGGCGGCTGCGCCAGACCTGGACCCTGTCGGACTTCCGCTTCCGGGACGACGTCCAGTTCGGCGACAACCGCCTGCCGATCGTGCCCAAGAGCTTCTACCGCTCCGAGGTCCGCTACGACGACCCGCGCGGCTGGTTCGTGGCCCCCTCGGTCGAGTGGTCGGCGACCGACCAGTGGATCGATTACCAGAACACCCGGAACGCGCCCGGCTACGCGATCGTGAACCTGAACGCCGGCTGGAAGGTCACCGACCAGGTCTCGCTGTTTCTCGACGCGCGAAACCTGTTCGACAAGGCCTATGTCTCCAACACCCAGGCGGCCGTGACTTGGACCGCCGCAACCGCCACCCTGTGGCCGGGCGACGGCCGCTCGGTCTTCGGCGGCGTCACCGTGAACTTCTGAAGGAGAGCCTCATGAAAGCCCCCCTGATCGCCCCCCTGATCGCCATTGCCGCCGTGCTCGTCGCCGCGCCCTTCGCTCACGCCGCCGATGTAAAAGCGGGCGCCGTCACCGTCCGCCAGCCCTGGAGCCGCCCGGCTCAGGCGGGGATGAACGGCGTCGGCTTCTTCACCCTGGTCAATGGCGGCAAGACGCCGGTGGTCCTCAAGAGCGTACAGAGCCCCGCGGCCAACAAGGTCGAGATCCACCAGTCGGCCATGAGCGGCGAGGTCATGACCATGCGCCGCCAGGATACGGTGGCCATCCCGGCCGGCGGCCAGATCGCCTTCGCGCCCGGCGGCTATCACCTGATGCTGCTGGGCCTGAAATCGGCCCAGGCCGCGGGGCAAAAAGTTCCGGTAACGCTGGTGTTCGACAACGGCCGCAAGGCCCAGGTCCAGCTGAGCGTGCAACTGGCTCCGCCGCCCGGCGCGGTGGCCGCTCCCATGGGCGAGCATCACCACTGACGCGCCCTCCGGGACTCGAAAAATGGGTCACATGAACTTTTTTTAAGGGAGCAAATATTCCGCGTCCGTGCAGATTGCGGCCAGAGCCTGTCCGTTTCTGATGGAAATCGGAAACGGATAAACAGGCTCTGCCTCTTTCCCTTTAGAGCGTGGCGGACGCCGAAACCGCTCACACTTTCGGCTGCCACGCTCTAGTCACTCCAACGGATACGACCTTCCATGAAAAGAGTTTGGTTCGGCGCCTGCGCAGCCGCCGCCCTGTCGATCTCGGCCTTCGGGGCCCAGGCCCACGAACAGCACGCCTGCATCGACGAGGCCTGCACCATGCAGTCGCTGATGCCGGCTCTGGCGGAAGGGGCCGCCGCCGCCGACGCGCCGACCTCGCTGGAGTCGCCGCGCTACGGGACCTGGGGCTTCGACATCACGGGCATGGACACCTCGGTGAAGCCGGGCGACGACTTCTACAAGTTCGCCAACGGGACCTGGGACGCCAAGACCGAGATCCCCGCCGACCGCACCCGCTACGGCAATTTCGACAAGCTGGCCGAGCTGTCGGAAGCCCGCACCAAGGCGATCATCGAAGGCGCCGCCGCCGACAAGGCCGCGACCGGTGAGAAGGCCAAGATCGGCGCGGCCTATCGCGCCTTCATGGACGAGACCGGCGTCGAAAAGCTGGACGCCAAGCCGATCCAGCCGTGGCTGGACGGCATTCGCAAGGTGAAGACCAAGGACCAGTTCACCGCCCAGATGGGCACGAGCTCGGTCACGCCCTATGCCAGCCTGATCAGCCTGGGCATCGGCGTCGACGCCAAGAGCCCGCAGGCCTACGCCGTCTACGCCTCGACCGGCGGCCTCAGCCTGCCCGACCGCGACTACTATCTGGACGCCAAGTTCGCCGACAAGAAGACGGCCTATCTGGCCTATGTCGAGAAGATGCTGACCCTGGGCGGCTGGGAAAAGCCGGCTGAGAACGCCAAGGCCATCGTCGATTTCGAAACCAAGCTGGCCGAGGCCAGCTGGACCCGCGTGGAGCGCCGCGACCGCGACAAGACCTACAATCCCGCCACCCTGGCCGAGCTGCAGAAGCTGACCCCGGGCTATGACTGGAACAGGTATCTGGTCGGGACCGAGCTGCCCAAGGTCGACCGCTTCGTCGTCACGACCAACACCAGCTTCCCGAAGTACGCCGAGATCTACGCGGCCACGCCGCTGGAGACCCTGAAGGCCTGGCAGGCGTTCAAGGTCATCGACGGCGGCGCACCGCTGCTGTCCAAGCGCTTCGTCGACGCCAGCTTCGAGTTCCGCAACAAGGCCCTGGCCGGCCAGCCGCAGCAGCGCCCGCGCTGGAAGCGCGGCGTGGCCCAGGTGAACGGCCTGCTGGGCGAAGCGGTCGGCAAGGAATATGTCGCGGCCTACTTCCCGCCGGAGTCCAAGGCCAAGATGGTCGCCCTGGTCGGCGACATCCGCACGGTGCTGAAGACCCGCATCGACAACCTCGACTGGATGGGCGCCGAGACCAAGACCAAGGCCCAGGAGAAACTCTCCAAGTTCGGCGTCAAGATCGGCTATCCCGACAAGTGGCGTGACTACTCCAAGCTGGAGATCAAGGAAGGCGACGCCTACGGCAACGTCATCCGCGCCGGCGCCTGGGACTACCGCTACGACGTCGAGCGCCTGAACAAGCCGGTCGACAAGAGCGAATGGGGCATGACCCCCCAGACGGTCAACGCCTACTACAGCCCCGTGAACAACGAGATCGTGTTCCCGGCCGCCATCCTGCAGGCGCCGTTCTTCCACCCGGACGCGGACCCGGCCATCAACTATGGCGGCATCGGCGGCGTGATCGGTCACGAGATCGGCCACGGCTTCGACGACCAGGGCCGCAAGTCCGACGGCGACGGCGTGCTGCGCGACTGGTGGACGGCCGAGGACGCCGCCAAGTTCCAGGCCCAGGCCGACCGGCTGGGCGCCCAGTACTCGGCGTTCGAGCCGTTCCCGGGCGTGCACGTCAACGGCAAGCTGACCATGGGCGAGAACATCGGCGACATGGCCGGCCTGACCCTGGCGCTCGACGCCTATCACGTGTCGCTGAAGGGCCAGCCCTCGCCGGTGCTGGATGGCTTCACCGGCGACCAGCGCGTCTATCTGGGCTGGGCCCAGGTGTGGCGCGGCAAGTCGCGCGACGACGCCCTGAAGCAGCAGATCGCCAGCGATCCGCACTCGCCGGGCTATTACCGCGTCAACGGCGCCATCCGGAACCAGCCGGGCTGGTACTCGGCCTTCGACGTGAAGCCGGGCGACAAGCTGTACGTCGCGCCTGCCGATCGCGTGAAGATCTGGTAGGCCGCGCGCCGCACTGGACTGGATAGAAAGAAGGGCCGCCGGAGAGATCCGGCGGCCCTTTTCCTGTTGGCCTTGCCCGCGCGCGGCAGCCTCGCTTCGGCAGGTTCGCCTTGGGTGGGGGAGCGGCCATAAGTTGCGTTCAACGTCCGCAACGCTCTCAGGCGGAAGCTCGCAGCCCTTCCGCCTCCAGGCTGTGGACACGGCGCCCTGCGCGCCGAGATCGAGGGCCAGATCGAGGGCGACTTGCCCCATCGTCGGACGATCCGCTCCGTGTTCGCCGCAAGAGTTCCCAGGTCCTCATCAAATGAGGCCCCTTTCAAACGTCATGGTTGCATGCCAAGGTCAAGCTAAACCAGATTGCGGAGGCTGTTATCATGGCTAGTTACGCGCATCTGTTCACCTTGCGGCGCCTTTGGCTGATTTTGACGCTCGGCGTCGTCGCGATGTTCTCGGTACTGCTGTTCTTCGGACGCGAGATCTATCACGCCGCCCCGCCCATTCCCGAAGCGGTCCGGACGACCGCGGGCGCCACCCTCTACACCCGCCAGGACATCGAGCGCGGCCAGGCCGTGTGGCAGGCGATGGGCGGCATGCAGCAGGGTTCGATCTGGGGCCATGGCGGCTACCTCGCCCCGGACTGGAGCGCCGACTGGCTGCACCGCGAGGCGACCGCCCTGCTGGACGCGCGGGCCAAGGCCGCCGACGCGGCCAACTTCGCGGCCCTGGACGCCCGAGGCCAGGCCGCCGAGCAGGCGCAGCTGCAACTGGACATGCGCCGCAACACCTATGACCCCGCCACCGGCGCGATCACCATCACCCCCGACCGCGCGGCCGCCGTCGCTCAGGTTCAGGCGCATTACGCCGACCTCTACCAGGCGCGGACCCCGGAAGCCCGCGCGTTGCGGGTCAAGTACGCCTTCCCGACCCACACCCGGCTGAGCGACGCCGACGCCCGCGCCCTGGCCGCCTTCTATTTCTGGACTGCCTGGGCGACCACGACCGAGCGGCCCGGCAAGACCATCACCTACACCAGCAACTGGCCGCACGAGCCGCTGGTCGGCAATCACCCGACCGGCGCGGTGTTCCTGTGGTCCATGATCTCGATCCTGGTGCTGCTGGGCGGGATCGGGGCCATCGTCGCCTACTACGCCCGCGAGTTCGACGCCTGGCGCGCCGACAGCGAGCCCGACGGCGGCTTCGCAGGCGCGGACTTCATGGAGGGCGTCACCCTGACCCCGTCCATGCTGGCCGTGCGCAAGTACTTCTGGATCGTGATGGCGCTGTTCTCGGCCCAGGTGCTGCTGGGCGTCATCACCGCCCACTACCAGGTCGAGGGCCAGGGCCTGTACGGCCTGCCGTTCTCGGACATGCTGCCCTACGCCGTCACCCGCACCTGGCACACCCAGCTGGCGGTGCTGTGGATCGCCACCGCCTGGCTGGCCACGGGCCTGTATGTCGCGCCGCTGCTGACCGGCCATGAGCCTAAGTTCCAGGTCTGGGGCGTCAACTTCCTGTTCGGCAGCCTGCTGGTCATCGTCGTCGGCGCCTTCGCCGGGCAGTGGGCGGCGGTGAACGGCTTCTTCCACGACCTGACCGCCAACTTCTGGTTCGGCCACCAGGGCTACGAGTACACCGACTTCGGACGGTTCTGGCAGATCTACCTGTTCATCGGCCTCCTGCTGTGGGTCGCCCTGGTGCTGCGCGCCCTGTGGCCGGCCCTGCGCGCCAAGGGCGGGGTGTCCCTGGTGCTGCTGGTCGCGGTCTCGGCCGTCTCGATCGGCCTGCTGTTCGGGGCCAGCCTGATGTGGGGTCAGAAGACCCACATCTCGATCATGGAGTACTGGCGCTGGTGGGTCGTCCACCTGTGGGTCGAGGGTGTGTTCGAGGTCTTCGCCACCGCCATCGTCTCGGCCCTGCTGGTCCGCATGGGCCTGGTCCGGGCCTCGGTGGCGGCCACCTCGGTGCTGTTCGCCACCATCGTCTTCCTGGGCGGCGGGGTGCTGGGCACCTTCCACCACCTGTATTTCAGCGGCACGCCGATCGGGGTCATCGCCCTGGGCTCGGTGTTCTCGGCCCTGGAGGTCGTGCCGCTGGTCGTGGTCGGCTTCGAGGCCTTCAACCGCTCGAAGCTCGAGGGCCAGCAGGCCTGGGAGCACGTCTATCGCTGGCCGTTCCGGTTCTTCGCCGCGGTGCTGTTCTGGAACCTGATCGGGGCGGGCCTCCTGGGTTTCCTGATCAATTCACCGATCGCGCTCTATTACATGCAAGGGCTCAACACGACCGCCTCGCACGGCCATGCAGCGCTGTTCGGCGTCTACGGCATGCTGGGCCTGGGCTTGATCCTCTATTGCCTGCGCGGCCTGACCGATCCGGCCCGCTGGAACGAGAAGGCCCTGTCGATCGCCTTCTGGTGCCTGAACATCGGCCTGGCGATGATGACCTTCCTGTCGCTGCTGCCCCAGGGCCTGTGGCAGACCTATGTCTCGTTCAGCGACCACTACGCCGCCGCCCGCACCGCCGAGATGATGCACCACCCGCTGATGGAGGGGCTGGTCTGGGCCCGCGTCCCCGGCGACGTGGTCTTCGCCGTCGGGGTCGGGGCGTTCGTGCTGTTCTTCGTCCAGGCCTTCCTGGGCAAGAAGCGCGCGACGGCCTAGGCCGGGTCGACCGCCACGGTCATGTCCAGCTCGAGCACGCCGTTGCGCGGGATCGAGAAGACGCCGACCGTGGTGCGGGCGTGGGCGCCGTTGGGGGCCAGGACGGCGTTCAGCACCTCGGAGGCGCCGTTCGACACCTCGCTCAGCTGGTGGAAACCCTCGGCCGCCTGGACATAGACGGTCATCTTGGTGACCCGGCGGATGCGCCCCAGGTCGCCCAGGTGATCGGCCAGGGCCTTGAAGCAGCGCAGGGCCGAGACCTTGGCCGCTTCCTGGGCCTGTTCCAGGGAGAGCTCGGCGCCGACCCGGCCGACGGCGATCATCTTGCCGTCGATGCTGGGCGTCATGCCGCTGACCTCGATGATCCCCCGATCCTCGACCAGCGGGGCGTAGGAACCGCCGGGCTGCGAGCGGCCCAGGTCGACGCCCAGGGCGGCGATCCTCCAGGCGATCAGGCTGTGACGGTCGCTGAAAGGCATGGCGCGGTCCTGGCTGAGGGCGGGAGCCGCCGCCAGCCCGCCCAACGGCGCGGCGGCGGCCAGCACGACGCGGCGAGAGAGGGTCATGGAAGGGTCTCCGGCGTTGAAGTCTTAGGGCTTCTAGGCCGGCGGCGCCCCGCTTCGCCAATTCGAACCTTGGCCATGAGCGTTCGGTCTGACTAATATCTCGCCGATGCGCGCCTCGCCCCTCCTGCCGCCGTTGCACGCCCTGCGCGCCTTCGAGGCCGTGGCCCGCCACGCCGGGGTCTCGCGCGCCAGCCACGAGCTCCTCATCACCCAGAGCGCCATCAGCCAGCACATCCGCAAGCTGGAGCAGGATCTGGGCGTCACCCTGTTCGTCCGTCACGGGCGCGGCATGCGCCTGACCCCGGCCGGCGAGCGCTACTACGAGACGGTCAGCCGCGCCTTCGCCCTGATCGCCGACGGCACGGCCGCGCTCTCGGGGCAGAAGACGGTGCGGGTCAGCGTGCTGCCCTCGTTCGCCGCCCTGTGGCTGGTGCCGCGCCTGGCCGCCTTCCGCGCCGCCCACCCAGAGATCGAGGTCGCGCTGGACCCGACCCTGAACGCGGCCGACTTCGCCGCCGACGGCGTCGACCTGGCCATCCGCTATGGCGATGGCCAGTGGCCCGGCGTCCAGGCCGACCTTCTGATGACCGAGCGCCTGACGCCGGTGCACGCCCCGACCGCCGGACCGGTCGAGACCCTGCCGCTGCTGATGACCAAGCGGGCCTTCGACTGGGCGGCCTGGGCCCAGGCGACCGGCTTCGACCTGGGCGCCCGCCCCCAGCTGCAGCTGACCGACTACAATGTCGTGCTGCAGGCGGCCCTGCGCGGGGAGGGCCTGGCGCTGGGCCGGCTCAGCCTAGTCGGCCCGCTGGTCGCCGCCGGCCAGCTGGTCACGCCGTTTCCGCAAGTCGTCCGCTCCGAGGCCGCCGCCTGCTGGCTGGTCCGGCCGCAGGGGCGCGCCCTGGGCCCCGCCTGCCAGGCCTTCGCCGACTGGATCCGGGCCGAGACGGCGCCCGACGCGGCGCTTTGACACCAGCGCCCCGCCGCCGATAATATCCCAATTATAGAAACGATGATCCATATAATGGGAGATAAGGCATGGGCGCTGCACCGGTGTCGCGACGCCACGTCCTGGGCTCGGCCGTCCTGGCGCCGCTGCTGGGAAGCGGCGCCAGCCTGGCCGCTGCTCGCCCAGCCCAGATCATCCCCCTGACCACCGTCCGCCCCGCCGCGCCGTTCGACATGCCAGGGATCAGCGTCCCCGACTTCCGCGCCGCCAAGCCCTTCCCGATCACCGACTTCGGCGCCGCCCAGGGCGACCAGGCCGCCACCAGCCGCGCCCTGGCCCGAGCCATCGACGCCGCGCACAAGGCCGGGGCAGGCGTGGTCATCGTGCCCGCCGGGGTCTGGCCCACCGGCAAGATCCACCTGAAGAGCGGCGTGAACCTGCACGTCGCCAGGGGCGCGACCCTGCTGTTTTCCAGCGATCCCAAGGACTACCTGCCGCCGGTCCCGACCAGCTGGGAAGGGTTGGAGTGCTACAACTACTCGCCGCTGATCTACGCCTACGAATGCGAGAACGTGGCGGTCACCGGCGAGGGGACGCTGGAGGCGAAACTCGACGTCTGGAGCCTATGGTACAAGCGCCCCAAGCCGCACCTGGACGCCCTGGTGGCCCTCTACGGCATGGCGGTGAAGAACGTGCCGGTCGCCCAGCGCCAGATGACCACGGGCGAGGCCAATCTTCGCCCGCACTTCCTGCAGTTCAACCGCTGCCGCCAGGTGCTGGTCGAGGGGGTGCGCATCCGCAACAGCCCGTTCTGGACCATCCACCCCTATCTGTGCCGCGACGTGGTGATCCGCGGCGTCGACATCGTCGCCCATGGCCACAACAACGACGGCGTCGATCCGGAGATGAGCCAGAACGTGCTGATCGAGGACTGCGTCTTCGACCAGGGCGACGACGCCATCTCGGTCAAGTCGGGGCGCGAGTTCGACGCCTGGCGGATCGGCGTCCCGTCGCGCAACGTCGTGGTCCGAAACTGCACGATCCGGAACGGCCACCAGCTGATGGCCATCGGCAGCGAGCTGTCGGGCGGGATCGAGAACGTCCTGGTCGACAACTGCCACTTCACCGGCGACGGCAAGGGCGCCGACGGCTGGGCCGTGCCGATCGCCAACATCCTGTTCGTGAAGACCAACGAGCGGCGCGGCGGCTTCGTGCGCAACATCTGCCTGTCGAACGTCTCGGCCACCAAGGTCGCCGGCGCGGTCCTGGCCGTCGACACCGACGTCCTCTACCAGTGGCGCACCCTGGTCCCGACCTACGAGCGCCGCCTGACCCCGATCCAGGGCCTGCACGTCAGCGACGTGCGCGTGGCCGAGGCCAGGTATGTCTGCCAGATCAAGGGCGAGGCCCAGCTGCCGGTGCGCGACGTCTCGCTCAAGGACGTCACGGTCGAAACGGTGACGGGCCAGGCGATCGACAACACGGCCGTCGAGGGGTTCTCGCGCAGCTGACGAAAGCTCCATGTAAGCTTGGGCTCGCATAGGTCGGCTGCCGCGCCAAAGCGGCCTAGCCGGACCCGAGTAACATGAAGCTCCCCCTTCTGACCCTGTGCCTGATCGTCCCCATAGCCAGCGCCGCGCGCGCCGAAAATGGCGACAGAGACGGCGACGGCCTGCGCCTCTCCCTAGGCGCGGCCGGCGTCTATCGTCCCGAGTTCAAGGGCTCCAAGGACTACGAGTTCAAGCCCCTGCCCTTCGTCGGGCTGCGCTATGGCCGGGGCGACTACTATGTGGCGCTGGAAGGCGCCGCGCTGCGCGTCAATCTCGTCCCCGGCGGCTTCCTGGAAGCCGGCCCGGTGGTCGCCTACGAGCGCGGCCGCAAGGACGACATCAAGAACCTGACCGTCCGCCGGCTGGGCGAGATCGACGCCGCCGTCAATGCCGGCGTCTTCGTGCGCAAGCGCTTCGACGTCGGCGAAGGGGCCCTGGCGATCGGGGTCGAGGCCCTGACCGACACCGGCAAGGTCCACAAGGGCAAGCTTGCGCGCTTCGAGGTCGCCTACGACCGCCAGCTGACCGACCGCTGGAGCCTGGGCCTGGACGCCTCGGCGACCTGGGCCGACCGCAAGTACATGCAGACCTATTACGGCGTCTCGGCGCGCGGGGCGGCGGCCAGCGGCCTGGCGCCCTACGCCGCCAGCGCCGGGATCGAGACCGTCCAGGTCGGCGCCAGCCTGCGCTATCGGATCAACGACCACTGGAGCGCCCTGGGCCACGGCGCCTATGGCCGGCTCGTTGACAGCGCGGCCGACAGCCCGATAGTCGCCCGCCAAGGCTCGGCCAATCAGGGCCAGCTGGTCTTCGCCCTGCTGTACACGTTCTGACCCCATGCGCGCCCTGCTAATCGAGGACAATGTCCGCCTGGGCGAGGCGACCACCCGGTCGCTGGCCAAGGCCGGCTTCACCGTCGACCTCTTCGAGACCCTCGAGGACGGGTGGCACGCCTGGCGCAGCGTGACCTACGACGTGGTGATCCTCGACATCATGCTGGGGCGCGACAGCGGGCTGGACCTGCTGGCCCAGGCCCGCGCCGCCAATCTGCGCACGCCGGTGCTGATGCTGACCGCCCTGGGCAGCGTCGACCAGCGGGTGCAGGGCCTGGAGCGCGGGGCCGACGACTATCTGGTCAAGCCGTTCGCCATCGAGGAACTGGTGGCGCGCCTGCGGGCGCTGGGACGTCGGCCGGCCCTGACGGCCGACGTCCTGCGCTACGGCGACCTGGAGTACGACCAGGGCGCCCGCGAGATCCGCGTGGGCGAGGCCCGGCTGCCCCTGTCGCGCGGCGAGAGCATCGTGCTGGAGCGCTTCCTGCGCCATCCCGACCGGGTGGTGACCAAGGCCCAGCTGGGCGACAGCCTGCACAGCCTGGAACAGGACTACACCGACAACTCCATCCAGGTGCACGTCCATCGGGTGCGCCGGAAGATGGCCGAGCTGGGCGCCGAGGTGACGATCCGCGCCCTTCGCGGGCTGGGCTACATGGCCGTCAGGCTGCCCGCCGGCGCGACGGACTGATCAAGCCGCGCCCCTCGCGGCTGGAAGTCGAGCTCGAAACAGGCGCCGCGATCGGCGGCGACCAGCCGCGCGACGCCGCCGTGCCGCTCCATGATCTGGCGCACGATCGACAGGCCCAGGCCGGCGCCGGCGCCGCGCGGGTCGCCACGGCTGAAACGCTCGAACACCCGCCCGCGGATCTCGGCCGGCACGCCGGGGCCGTCGTCATGGATCCGCAGCACGCCGGCGCCGGTGACCGACATCAGGATCTCGGACCCGGGCGGGGTGTGACGGACGGCGTTTTCCAGAAGGTTGCGCAGCGCGGTTTCCACCAGACCCGGCTGGCCGTCGACCATCAAGGTCTCGACCGCGCCGTCGAAGCCGATCGTGCGCCCGCTGGACAGGATGAAGCTGGCCATGTCGCTGGCGACGTCGCGGGCCAGGGCCATCAGGTCGAAGCGCGCACTGCCGCTCGTCGCGCCGCCTTCCGCCTCGGCCAGGGCCAGCAGCTGGGCGATCAGCCGACCAAGCCGCTCGAACTCCTCGCTGGCCGCGCGCCGCTCGTTCGGCTCCAGCAGGCTTTCGACCTGGGCTCGCAGGGTCGCCAGCGGCGTGCGCAGCTCGTGGGCGGCGTTGGCGGAAAAGTCCCGCTGGGCCCGCAGCCCTGTTTCCAGTCGATCCAGGGCGGCGTTGAAGGCCTCGACCAGCGGCGCCACCTCGCGCGGCGCGGCCCCGACCGGCAAACGCGCCTCGATGGTGGCCGGAGTAATGTCGCCGGCCAGATCCGACAGACGCCGCAGCGGCCGTAGTCCCAGGTTCAGGGTCACGTAGACCCCGCCCATCATCAGGACGAGCAGCAGCGTGATCTCCGGCGTCGAGTCGCGAAGCTCGCCCGCGATCCGGGCCGGCCGCAGACGCTCCTGGACCGTCAGGGCGCGGTCCTCGGGATCGTCGCCCTGGACCATCGCGAACAAGAGGGTCGTGGTCACGGCGAACAGGACCAGCGGAAACAGCATCCGCATCAGCGACGGCCCGCCCCGCCGGCGGGTCAGCGGCTCCAGGAGGCTGCGGATCATGGGCGTTCCTTCGTTCGCACCTTCGTCTTGCCGCTAGTCGGCGCGGATGACAACGGCGGGACGGGCCGGGGGCGCGGCGCCTCGGACGCGGGAGCCGCGCACTCCAGCAGCGTGCGCCAGGGACTGAACCGATAGGCCATCACGGTTCGATCCGGGCCGCATCGAAATCGGGCAGCACCTGGCCCCCGCCCCGCGCCTTGCGGACCATGTCCGCGCGATTCTGCAGATAGGCCGAGCGCATCATCACATAGGGATCGGCCGCGTCGTCCAGCGCCCGCAGGAAGCCGTCGGCATTGGCGCGGCCGTCCAGCACCGTGGCCGTCGAGCGGATCGAGCCGAACATCCTGGGCCCGCCCGCCGTCGCCATCGCGACCGGGTCGGTCATCATGTCGACCAGCCGGCCCGCGCCGTCGCGCAGGGTCATCGGCCCCATCAGGGGCAGCACCAGATAGCGCCCCGAGCCCGCGCCATAGCGCCCCAGGGTCTGGCCGAAGTCGCCCTGGTGACCCTCCAGCCCCAGCTTGCCGCCCACGTCGAACAGTCCCAGCCCGCCGACCGTCGTGTTGATCAGGAAGCGCGAAGCCGTCACGCCGGCCACGCGCGGGCGGCCCTGGGCCAGGTCGTTGAGGGCGGTGCGCGGCTCGGCCAGGTTGGCGACGAACGCCGAGACCCGACCGCGCACCTTGCGCGGGGTCACCTTCATATAGCCGCGGCCCAGCGGCCCGATCAGGACACGGTCGAAGCCGCGATTGAACTGGAAGGCCTTGCGGTTGAAGCCCTCCCACGGATCGTTGGCCGGCGGCCCGGCCTCGGGGGTCGGCGCCGCGACGAGCGCGGGCGGCGGCTCGGGCGCGACCTGGGCCAGGGCCCGATGCGGCGCGGCGCACAGCAGGGAAAGGCTGGCGATCAGGCCCGCGCGGCCGGCGGTGGAGAACGGCGATGGAAGGGTCATGGCGAGGGGCTCCGGAGAGGACGCCCAGCGCTATGTCCGGCGTGGCTTGCGCGAAGCTTTCGGCCGCCTCGGAAATCGCCTCGCCTGGCCGATCGCGGCGATGGGCCGCCATGTCGTGACGCTGGACGCCGGCGGCCCGCGGGCCTTCACCGGACGACGTCGCGCCCGAGCCTCCCGGCCACCCCTCCAAACCGGAGCATTTGGAAGCGCTCGCGGCGCTCACTACGATTTTGACAATTTCGTCAAAAATCTGAGCCGTAGTCCAGATACACCAAACCCGCCGCGGGGGATAATCGCGACGGGCTGGCTATTTTCTCGATCATTCGATCTAGGCGGGCGTTTCCTCCCCGAAACGCCGAAGAACGGGAGCTCTCTTTGGGCTCGTTTCGCTCTTGCAGTGTCAAGAAACGTCAAATTCATGACGGTGTCAACGCATCAAAGCCCTTTTTCGCAACGGGTTCGCCAGAATTTTGACGCGAGCGGCGTAGTTTGGACGCGAAAGTCGAAAATACCCCCGGATTCCACGTCAATTTTTGACGAAAGAGTCAAAACTTACTTTTCCACAGCCCCCGCCAGGGTCTGGGCGAAGCGATCCAGCACGGTCGAGCGCGACTCGAAGACATAGTCCGGGCGCGACACCGTGACGGGCTCGACCCCGGCGGCGGCCAGGGCGGCCGCGGCGTCGAACAGGTCGCCGGTCGCCAGGAGGGCGCCGTTGGCCCGGCGCGAACCGCCCTTGGCGACGAAGGCGGCCACCGCCGCCTGCCCCGCCGCATCCTGCTCGGCCGGCCAGACCAGGGTCGCCAGCTTGGCCGCCCGCCCCTTGGCTTCGACCACCGACAGCAGGCGCTTGAGGCTGTCCAGCTGCTCGGCGGTCCAGCTGGCGATCAGCGAGGCGGTCAGCTGGGCCTGGCTCTTCAGGATCACGCCGTCCGACAGGATCTTCAGGCCGTTGGCCGCCAGGGTCGCGCCGGTCGTGGTGATGTCGACGACCAGTTCCGCCGCGCCGGCGGCGGGCGCCCCCTCGGTCGCGCCGCTGCTCTCGACGATGCGGTAGTCGGCGACGCCGTGGCGGGCGAAGAAGGCGCGGGTCTGGGTGACGTACTTGGTCGCCACCCGCAAGCGCCGGCCGGTCTTGGCCAGGTGCAGGTGCCCGACGGCGTCGACATCGGCCATGGTGTCGACGTCCAGCCAGCTCTTGGGCGCGGTCACCACCAGGTCGGCGCGGCCGAAGCCCAGGGCCCGCAGCAGCATGACCCGGCTGTCCATGTCGTCGCCGCGCTCGCGCAGCAGGTCCTCGCCGGTGACGCCCAGGTGCAGGTCGCCGCTGTCCAGGCCCGCGGCGATGTCGCCGGCCGACAGCAGCCGCACCGACACGCCGGGCAGGCCGCCCAGCTCCGCGGAATAGCCGCGCGCGCCGCCGGTCATTTCCAGCTTGAAGCCGCAGTCGGCCAGCCAGGCCTCGACCTGGTCCTTCAGGCGGCCCTTGGAGGGGATGGCGAAGATCATTGGTGCGGTGCTCATTCGCCGCCTCCCGCATAGGCGCGCGCCGGGCGGACCATGAAGCCCACGGCGCCGGTGTTGGTGGCGGAAACGCCCAGCTTGCCGGGTAGACCGTCGTAGCGGCCGCCGGCGGCCAGCGGCCGCTCGTCGCCCAGAGCAGCCGAGCGGACCTCGAACAGATAGCCGTCGTAATAGCCGAAGGCCCGGCCGAAGGCGGCGGCCAGGGTGGCCTTCTCCAGCGGCACGCCGCGCTGGGCCAGGCCGGCCAGGCGCGAGCGCCAGCCGGCGACGGCGGCCTTCAGCGCGCCGTCATGGGGGCCCGCCAGGGACGCAATGATGTCCAGCGCCGCGTCCGGACGATCCGAGACGGCCAGGAAGGCGCGGACCTTGTCGGCCTGCTCCGCGTCCAGACGACCGGCCCTGGCGGCCTCGGCGCGCTCGACCAGGCGGTGGGCGATCTCGGCCGGCCGGCGGCCGCCGACGGGCTCGATGCCGGCCAGGGACCACAGCTCCTGCAACACCTGGGCGGCCTCGGCCTCGGGCAGGCCGGCCAGCAGGGCGGCGATCCGGCTCTTTTCTTCGTTCTGAGCTTGTCCGAGGGCCGACGAGTCCCCGTCCAGTTCGGCCTTCAGCTGGCGCGGCTTGGCGAAGGACCGCTTCAGGCGCGCGGCCAGGGGCGGCGCCAGGTCCAGGCTGTCGACGAAGGCGGCGAACAGCGAGACGTCGCCCAGGATCAGCGACAGGTCCGCCCGCCCGCCGGCGGCGGAAGACGCCCAGGCCAGGGCGGCGATCTCGGCGTCGGCGGCCACGGGATCGCCCGCCTCGAACGCTTCCACGCCCAGCTGCAGGAACTCCTCGGCCCGGTCCGAGCCGCGCGGCGCGACGCGGAAGGCCTTGCCCTCGTAGCGGTAGCGGCCCGCCCCTCCCCCGTTGGAGAAGTGCTGCCGGGCCACGGCCACGGTGAAGTCGGGGCGCAGGGCCGCTTCCTCGCCATTGTCGCCGGAGACCACGAACAGCCGCGCGCGCATGGCCTCGCCGGTCAGGTCCAGCAGCAGGCCCAGCGGCTGCAGCACCGGCGCGTCGGTCGCCGTCGCGCCGGCCGCCAGCAAGGGAGCGCGGATGGCGTCGAGCGCCTCCGCCGGAATGGAACGCTCGAGCCTCACGTCACTAGCCCCCGATGATCTTGCGAACCGCGGCGACCAGCTGGTCGCGCGGGATGGTCTGCTGGCCCGGACGCTCGGCCTTCCAGGCGGCGTTGTCGGTCAGGCCCTGGGCGGCCATGCGGCCGGCGTCCAGGTCCTTGATGGTCACCGTGCCGGCGGCGATCTCGTCGCCGCCCAGCATGACCACGGCCGGCGCGTTGCGGCGGTCGGCGTATTTCATCTGCGGCTTCATGCCCGAGGTCCCCAGATAGACCTCGGCCGGGATGCCCGCCGCGCGCAGCTGTCCGACCACGGAGAAGTACTCGGGCATGTGCGCCTGGTCGAAGGTGATCACCACCACCGGCCCGCGCGCCACGCCGCCCGGCTCGCGTCCCGCCGCCCGCAGCGCCGCCGCCAGGCGCGACACCCCGAACGAGAAGCCCGTCGCCGGCGTCACATTGCCGGTGAACCGCGCCACCAGGTCGTCATAGCGCCCGCCGCCGCCGATCGAGCCGAACGAGACCTTGTTCCCCTTCTCGTCCGTGGTCGACAGCAGCAACTCGGCCTCGAACACCGCGCCGGTGTAGTATTCCAGCCCCCGGACGATCGACGGATCGATGAAGGCCTGGTCGTCGGCGATGCCCAGGCTGGTCAGGGCCGCGTCGATCCGCGACAGCTCCAGCAGGCCCTCGTCGCCCTCGGCCGAGCCGGCCACCACCTTGGCGATGTTGTCCAGCGTCGCGGCGCGGCCGCCGGCCCCGGCCTGGACAAAGTCCAGCACCGAGTCGATCGCCTTGCCCTTCAGGCCCGCGCCCTTGGTGAAGTCGCCGCTCTCGTCCAGGCGGCCTTCGCCCAGCAGCAGCCGCACGCCGTCGACGCCCAGGCGGTCCAGCTTGTCGACCGCGCGCAGCACGGCCAGCTTCTGGCCGGCGCTGTCCGCGCCCGCCGCCGTCAGCAGGCCGTTCAGCAGCTTGCGATTGTTGATCTTCAGCACCGCCGCGCCGCGCGGCAGGCCGGCGGCCTCCAGCCCCTCGACCGCCATGGCGATGATCTCGGCGTCGGCCTCCGGACGGGCCGAGCCCACCGTGTCGGCGTCGCACTGGATGAACTGGCGGAAGCGCCCCGGCCCCGGCTTCTCGTTGCGCCACACCGGCCCGAAGGCGTAGCGGCGGAACGGCTTGGGCAGGGTCTCCCAGTTCTGCGCCGCGAACCGCGCCAGCGGCGCGGTCAGGTCGTAGCGCAGCGCCATCCACTGGTCGTCATCGTCCTGGAGCGCGAACACGCCCTCGTTGGGCCGGTCGCTGTCGGGCAGGAACTTGCCCAGGGCGTCGGCATATTCGAACGCCCCGGTGTCCAGCGCCTCGAAGCCGTAGCGCTCATAGACCGCCGACACCGCCTCCAGGATCGCCCGCTCGGCCCGCAGGTCGCGGGCGCGCTTGTCGGCGAAGCCGCGCGGGGCGCGGGCCTCGGGGCGGAAGGTCTCTTCGGAGTTGGTGGTCGCTTCGTCGGTCATCGTCGGTCCTAAGGTCTTCTAGGCTTCGACGGATGGCGCTTGTCCCAAGCCCCATCCGCTAGGCGGGGCTCTGGCTGGGTCGCTCGGCTTTAGAGCGTGCGGACCCGGCCGATCCCGCGAGGCGAGGTCGGATGGTGGTGGCAGCCGTGGTGATGCGGTACGCGGGTCATTGCGGGGTGGGGTTTAGCGTAGTGGAGCCCATAGGGAAAGGGGCTGACCATACGAATGGTCAGCCCCTTTTTCTAAGCTTAGCCCCAGCCGCACTAGAAAACTTATTTGCGACCAAAGAGGCCGGGACCATCAGTACCGGTCCCCTTGCGACCACTGCGGGCCTTCTCTTCCGAGACTCGCGCCCAGGTCACGTAGACATTTCGAACACGAGCGTCGAGCACGTCATAAGGCAGAAGCTCAGCGTCGCTATGCTGATCGATCTGTATCGAGCGCGTATCGCCATCCGTCGGGAAACGGATGACCACTAGCTGCGCTTCGGCCAAGTCAGGATGTCGCTCTCTTACCCAGATGTGCTGCATTGAGAAAAGGACTTGGCGAATAGCTGCGTTGGTAACTCCGTGCTCCCGCCGATGATCGAAGAAGGGGATAAACAGACCATCCTGCCCCTCCAGAACAACATCGCTCCAATACCGCACGGTCTCGCCGATACCGATTGGCATCGCACCCATATGGAATTGCGCGGCAGACCACCCCATCCGGTGGCTGGCCTCGAACAGCACCTTGCCCACTAGCAGGTTAGCTTCAATCTGAGCCTGGCCGCGCGAGCACGCAGCAACGATCTGTCGCTGGATTTGCCCCCAATGAGGCCGGGACATGCTGCCCAGCAACGGGGTAGATGCGCCGACGATGTCGGAAGTCGAATTGCGAACTGGATTATAGGACCACGCACCGCCACCCGCGTTGTAGGCGCGCAGACGGTGTTCCAATTCACCTTGATCGGTGAGGGAGGCCAGCCTTACGAGGTCAATCTCCGACAAGCGGCGTATCTTCACGGGGCTCTCCCACACGGGTTTGAGGACCGACCGAAACCTTTTGAAACTTGAAGCACTCGAGAGTCACATCGTCGGAGATTCTGAGCCCGAGCGCAATCGACGTTTTCGCTTTGTTCACGACCGTCCACCACGGCCCCCGCTGGGCGTGAGAGATATCCACGAGCCGCCCTGGACTAAGGTGACCATAGGCTCGCAGGACCTCGCGCAGATGCCTTCTCACCTCAGGGTCATCAGGATTGCGGAGGGGGCTGGTCGCCCCAGAAATCACGTTCCGTGACACCGCGCGCGTCTTGATGGGCCGATCAGCCTCCCCCTTGAACGCCTGATAGACCGCCGGATGCACGGGGCCATATGTCCAAGCTTCGAAGGCGCCCGTCACTAGCGGCTGGCGGGTCCTGATCAGGAAATGCCCGTGGGCGAAGTACAGAAGCTTCTGAAGGGCCAAATTTGTGATGGGCAGAGCTCCATCATCCTCCTGCTCAGCTAGATCAAGGAGCAGGTTCGCTACCGCTCTAGGGTCGTATGGCGGCATGTACGTCGTCCAATCACTCCTGCGCCCCGGCGTAGGGTTTTCAGGATGAGACCGCAAGCGGCCATGATCCCGCCAACTGCGTACCGACTCAGCCACTTTGGCACCTCTGCGCGCAACAGCCAGCGGAAGTTAGCAGAATTAGAACAAAAGAAGAACATTTTCTTCGCCCGCAGGGGCGGAGTTGCCCCCCTTACATCTCACGACGAGACGATCGCAGGGCTGATCAGGTCACTCAAGGACCGCCCTGCGGGCGCCGCTGCGCGGCGGCGAAGCCGTCCTTGACTGACCTGATCAGCCCTGCACGCTGCAGCCTCCAAGAGATGTAAGGACGGCGCCGACCTCGGGGAGGTCGGGCGGCGGGAGGGGATGGGGCGGTTTAGAGTTCGCGCCTGCGCCTTCCCCACCCACCGTCATTCCCGCCCTTGTGGCGGGAACCCCTCTGTCCGCCGCAGGTGAAGGTGGGGCGGATCGCTGGCGATCCGCTGGCTGCGCGCTTGCGGGCTGAGGCAGGGGTTCCCGCCACGAGGGCGGGAATGACGGTGGTGGAGTGTGGTGTGTGGGCGGCCGGCGGGGCGCTTGCCGGGATCCCTCTCCCCTTGCGGGAGAGGGTGGCCCGCGAAGCGGGTCGGGTGAGGGGTCGTGCGGCGGATCCGGCGATCAACCCCTCATCCGTCGCCTCCGGCGACACCTTCTCCCGCAAGGGGAGAAGGGATTTATGGGAATACAGCGGGCTCTATCCTCGGAATTCGCGACCTCGACCCCAACGAAATCAAGCGCTTGTCGATTTTACGCGGCCCTGAATGATCCGCGTTCGCGCAGACCCCCATACTTCTCCTCGCCCCACCGCTGGGGAGGCCGTCCAGCTGGCGACCTGACGGGCGGTGGGGGCGGTCGAGCGGGTAGCGCTCGTCGGCCTCTTCTTCCGGGGAGGCGCCTTCGCGACGGATCCAGCGGCGGGCTCCCTGAAACATCGGGACGAAGCTCTGGCGGCGACGGCTTCGACGGCGCGCCAGGCGCGGGCTGAAATCGCCCGCGCGGTCCGGGAGGGTCGCTTTCCCTCCCGCCCGCCGGAGGCCTCCTTCGGGAGCGGGTTAAGACCCCGCGCCTCGTGGGCTTTCGCATCGACGATCGCGCGGAGCGCTCCGGCCCTGGCCGAAACGGTTCCTCTATCCATCCCTTCCGGGCCCGGCCCGGACGCTTCGCCGCCTCCCCAGCCCGCCGGCTTTCCCGGCGGAAGACCGTCGCCTTGCACCTTCAGCCCTAGGAGTCTTCCGATGTCGAAACCCCGCCCGCCCGTCCAGACGCCTGACAAGACGCCGGCCCGCCCGTCCAGCGACGCCCCCGTCACCGCCGACAGCGACCTGCTGGACATCCTCCGGGCCACGGTCGCCGCGCGCACCGAGATCCTCCGGCGAACGTCCTACGAAGACTATCTGGTCGTGAAGGCCACCTTGGACGCGCTGCCGCCCTTCCCGGGCGACTGAACAGCCGACGCTCTATACATCAATTGTTAAGTCAAACCCGCTTCGGGGTCAGACTTATCCACACGCTTCCCGACATGTCTCGCGGTATAGAAACATGAACCCGCTGTAACCTGTCGGCGAAGTAATCCACCTTTCAGTCTTGTAACTTGAGATGAACGGGCGCGGCGGTCAGATCTGTCCCCACTGAGGGGACACAGTGATGACCAAGACCATGCTTCTGGCCACCGCGGCCACGCTTCTGCTCGCCGGTGGGGCCGCGAGCGGCGCTTTCGCCGGTGAAGGGGCCGCCGCCCAGGTTCCGGTTCCGCCGCCGATGGCGACCCAGACCCCGGGCCAGACGGCGGGCCAGACCGCTCCCGCCGACGACACCGCCCAGCGCGGCGTCCTGGTCTTCGCGCCCGACTTCTTCGCCGCCCAGCGTCCGAACACGGCCCTGGACATGGTCGACCGGGTGCCGGGCTTCGACGTCGACGACGGCTCGGGCGCGCGGGGCTTCGAGGGCGCGGTGGGCAATATCCTGATCAACGGCAGCCGCCCGGCCTCCAAGAACGACACCGGCTCGAACGTCCTCTCGCGCACCCCGGCCGACCGGGTCGAGCGCATCGAGCTGATCCGGGGCGGCGCCCCGGGCGTCGACATGCAGGGCTATGCCGTGGTCGTGAACGTGGTGCTGAAGAAGGGCGCCAGCCGCCAGTCGATCCTGACCTGGAACAACATGATCTTCGACGGCGGCCACGACGTCTGGGGCGGCAGCTACCAGTTCACCGCCACCAACGGCGATCGCAGCTGGGGCGTGACCCTGAGCGACGGCACCTCGTCCAGTGACAGCAACGGCGTCGGCCGCAATGTCCGCCATGACGGGACGGGCGCGCTGATCCGCGACGAGGCCTATCTGAACGACGGCTGGGGCGGCGGGCGCTCGATCCGCGGCAACTATTCGGGGCCCGTGGCCGGCGGCAAGCTGGAGGCCACGGCCCGCTACGGCACGCACGACTGGCAGGAATGGCAGGAGCTGACGTCGGCGACGGCGTTCCGCCGCAGCGCCTATGCCGAGGAAAGCCATTCGGGCGAGCTGGGCGCCACCTGGACGCGGCCGCTGAGCCCGAAGTGGAACCTGGAGACCCGGGCCATCCACAGCTTCGAGAACTTCGACAACGTCTCGACCGGCGACCAGACCCTGTCGGGCGTCAAGGACGCCCAGCAGCGCTTCGTGGCCGACGGCGATAGCGGCGAGTCGATCCTGCGGGCCCTGGTGCGCGGCGAATATTCCAAGGCCCTGACCCTCGAGGCGGGGGGCGAGGTCGCCTACAACATGCTGGACGTCAAACAGGCCTACAGCGTCGGCGGCGTGGCCGTGGTGCTGCCCTCGGCGTCGGTCAAGGTCGAGGAGCTGCGCGGCGAGGCCTTCACCAAGGCCACCTGGCGGGTGAACCCCAAGCTGACCCTGGAGGGCGGCCTGCGGCTGGAGACCTCGACGATCAAGCAGTCGGGCGACGCGTCGAACAAGGAGAGCTTCTTCTACGCCAAGCCCCGCTTCCTGGCGACCTGGACGCCCAAGGCCAACAACCAGTTTCGCTTCCGCTTCGAGCGCGAGCTGGGCCAGCTGGACTTCAACGACTTCGCCGCCTCGTCCGACCTCGATGACAGCACCGTCTACGGCGGCAATGTCGACCTCAAGCCCGAGCAGCGCTGGATCTCGGAGATCAGCTACGAGCGCCGCTTCTGGGGCGAAGGCATCGTCTCGATCGGCTATCGCCACGACGAGATCATCGGGGTGATCGACCGGCTGCCGCTGCCGGGCGGGCTGTCGGCGACGGGCAATATCGGCGACGCGACCCTGGACCGGCTGTCGGTGAACATCGTGGTGCCGACCGACCGCTTCGGCATCAAGGGCGGCCGCTTCACCTTCAAGAACGACTGGAACGAGACCCACGTCACCGACCCGACCACGGGCAAGGACCGGCCGATCTCGGGCATCCGCCCGACCCAGGCCAATATCGGCTTCCAGCAGGACCTCACCAGATACAAGACCCAGTGGGGGATCAACTGGCTGCCGCTGCTGGGCCAGGGCACCTACGACGTCGACCAGACCAATGTCTGGCGCGGCTCGGGCTATTACGAGGGCTTCGTCGAGTACAAGCCGACCTCGACCCTGGCGATCCGGGCCCAGCTGAACCTGTGGGACGACTTCACCATCCGCCGCACGGTCTTCGCCGACCGCGCGCCCGACCGGGCGGTGGCGTTCGTCGAGGACCGGGCGATCAACCCGCGGACCTTCGTCAGCCTGCGGGTGCGGAAGACCTTCTAGCGCCTACTTCTTCAGGCGCTGGATCAGGGCCGTGGTCGACGGGTCATGCTGACCCGTCGCGCCGCTTTCGAGTTCGGGCAGGATGCGATTGGCCATCACCTTGCCCAGCTCGACGCCCCACTGGTCGAAGCTGTTGATCCCCCAGATCACGCCTTCGACGAAGGTCTTGTGCTCGTAGAGGGCGATCAGGGCGCCGAAGGTCTGGGGCGTCAGGCGGTCCAGGACCACCAGGGTCGAGGGCCGGTTGCCGGCGAAGGTGCGCTGCGGGGCCAGGGTGGCGATCTCGGCGTCCGAGACGCCCTTGCCCTTGAGCTCGGCGACCACATCTTCAGTGGAGCGGCCGACCATGAAGGCCTCAGCCTGGGCCAGCAGGTTGGAGAGCAGCTTCTCGTGCATGCCGGCCGGACCCTCGTCCGACTTGGCGACGCCGATCAGCTCCATGGGGGTGATGTCCGTGCCCTGGTGCATGCACTGGAAGTAGGCGTGCTGGACATTGGTGCCCTCGTCGCCGAACACCACGGTGGCGGTGCCGCGCGGGGCGGGCTTGCCGTTCGGGCCGACCGACTTGCCGTTGGACTCCATCTCCAGTTGCTGCAGGAACGAAGCCAGGCGGCGCAGCCGGTGCGAATAGGGCACGACCGAGCGGGCGCGGCGGTCCAGGCCGTTGCGGTTGAAGATCTGGGCCAGGGCGACCAGCACCGGGGCGTTCTTCTCGAGCGACGCGGTGCGGAAGTGCTCATCCATGGCCGCGCCGCCGTCCAGGAAACCCTGGAAGGCGTCCCAACCCGCGGCGACGGCCACGGAGAGACTGACCGAGGACCACAGCGAATAGCGGCCGCCGACCCAGTCCCAGAAACCGAACACCCGCTCATCCGGCACCCCGAAGGCGGCGGTCTTGTCCAGCGCGGTCGAGATGGCGGCCAGGTGCTGATTGGCGCCGGTCTCGCCCAGGGCGGCGACCAGCCAGGCGCGGGCGGCGGTGGCGTTGGCCAGGGTCTCCTGGGTCGTGAAGGTCTTGGACACCACGATAACCAGGGTCTCTTCCGGATCCAGGTCGGCCGTGGTCAGGGCGAACTCGGCGCCGTCGACATTGGCCACGAAGCGCAGGTCGATGCTGGGCTTGATCGGCCGCAGGGCGTCCCACAGCAGGCGCGGCCCCAGGTCGCTGCCGCCGATGCCGATGTGCAGGATCGCCTTGAACGGCTTGCCGGTGGCACCCTTGATCGCGCCGGAGCGGACGGCCTCGGCGAAGGCCTTCATCCGGGCGCGGACGCTCTCGACCTCGGCCATGACCGGTTGGCCGAGCGCCTTCACATCGGCGTCGGCCGGAGCGCGCAGGGCCGTGTGCAGGACGGCGCGGCCTTCCGAGCTGTTGATCGCCTCGCCCCCGAACATCCGGGTCCGGGCCCCTTCGACGTCGGCGGCGTGGGCCAGGTCCAGGGCGGCTTCCAGGCCGGCCTCGTCCCAGGACTGCTTGCTGAGGTCCAGGTGCAGACCGGCGACGTCCAGGGTCAGGGCCTCGAGCCGCCCCGGCTCGGTCTCGAAGAACTCGACGATGCGCTTTTCGCCCGCGGCCTTGGCGGCGGCTTCCAGGCGGGTCCAGGCGGTGTCGAGATCGGCCATGAGCAGTCCTCTAGATCTTGGTAAATCGGCGTTTACGAGATGGGGCTTATCAAACGGCTGCCGCCGCGTCATGGCAGACCAATGACGTTTTTTGCGGGAGTAGCCCATGTCCTGTGACGCCGTCGCCTTTTCCGCCATGCTCTGGATGGCTTCGTTCAATCCGGGCCCCTCTCCTCACGAAGGAATGGCCGCCAGCCCCGCTCCAGCGGTGACGCAGCAGCCCGTGATCCCGCAATCCGTGGCCGGCGAGCCGCTGTTCCAGGACATCGTCAAGCGCGCCAAGGAGCTCAAGGCCCAGACCGAGGCCTATCGCAAGCTGCTGGCCGGCGCGGACCCGACGGGCGCGGCCAAGACGCTGAAGGGCTTCGACGCCTTCTCCGCCCGGATCGGAGACCTCTCCGCCCTCGACATGAAGGGCCACGTCACCCTCAAGGAACGCGGCGCGGTCGACGACCTCAAGTGCATCCTGCGCGGCATCAGCCAGGACCTGCCCGAGAAGCTGACCGCCGTCGGCGCGGCCAAGACCATCAAGGACCAGGACCTGGCGCTGCGCGACATGGTCTATCTGCTGAACGACAACGTCGAAGTGATCACCGCGCCGCCGCAACCCGCAGCTTAAAGGGCGGCGGCCTAAGCGTCCCCTCAGGCGTCCTTGTATTTCACCGAGCAGCCGTAGGGCGTCGCGAAGGGGGTGACGACCTTGCGGCCCGCCTTCAGGTCGGCCAGGGCGGCGGCGACCAGGTTCCTGGCCTTGGACAGGTCCTCGACCTTGCTGGTCGGGATGTCGTCGATGGCGCCCTCGTAGACGACCTGGCCGGTCTTATCGATGACGAACATGTGCGGCGTGGTCTTGGCCTTGTAGGCCGTGGCGATCCTGTTGTCAGAGTCCAGCAAGAGCGCCGTCGGCTTGGCGCCCTTGGCCTCCATCCAGGTCCTGGCGGCCGGGCCATCGAAATAGCCCTGCTTGCCCGGCGCCGACGAGGCGATGGTCAGCCACACCACGCCGTCGGCGCGGGCGGCCTGCTGCAGGCCCTGCATGTTCCCGGAGTAATGCTTGCGGATATAGGGGCAGCCCTCGTTGACCCACTCCAGCACCACGGTCTTGCCGCGGAACTCCGACAGCGAGCGGCTCTTGCCGTCGGCGTCGATGGCGGTGAAGTCGGAGGCGGGCTTGGCCTGCGCCAAGGCCGGAACCAGCGCGGCCAGCGGCAGACCTGCCAAGAACGGAAAACTAGCGACGAGACGGCGGGTGATCGGCATGTCGGTTCTCCAGACCAGAAAGCTCCCCCCGCCCGAGATCTTCTCACGGATCACCAAATTGCGAAACGGTCGCAGAATGGAGCATGGCTCCCGCCGAAACTTCGCCATTCTTGCTTGATCCAAGGGGCTCCGACGCCCAGAAGTCGCCGCATCCTCCCCTGCTCTCGCCTCGCTCGATGACCCGCACCAAGACCCTCGCCGCCGTCCTCGGCTCCGGCCTGCTCCTCGCCGCCTGCGCCAGCGAGACGAACACCACCGTCTTCGTGCCGGTCGTCGCGCCCACGCCGCCCAGCTCGCTGACGCCGCAGCCAATCATGCTGTTCAACCAGACCAAGGACGGCCGCAAGCTGTTCACGCTGGACGCCGAGTTTCCCTACTGCGACGTCGAGACGGGCAAGGTCATCGTGGTGCCGCGCTGGTACGTGACCGACTTCGCCAGCGTGCCCTGGTACGGCCAGGGCTTCGTCGACCCGCAAGGCCCGACGGCCCGCGCCGCCATCGTCCACGACTGGCTCTACACGATCGGCGAGCCGGGCAAGCGCGAAGAGGCCGACCAGATCTTCCTGCGGGCGATGCTGAAATACGGCGTGACGCCCTTCCAGGCCAACATCGCCTACCAGGCCGTGCGTCTGGGCGGCGAGAAGGGCTACGGCCTGCCGACCGACTGGCGCTTCGTCGATCCCAAGCGCCAGGACCTGGCCCAGCCCGCGCCGTTCGCCAAGCCGCGCACCGGCATGGTCCGCTACCTGCCCAGGTGCCAGGGCTTCGGGGCCCTGATCCAGACGGGTTGGCGGGCCTATGCGATCAAGACGGTCGCGCCGGTGATCCCGCCCCCGGTCGTCGTGACCAAGACCCCGATCGACAGGGTCAAGGAACGGCTGCCGTTCGGGAACGAGAAGAAGAAGTAGCCAGCAGGCTTTAAGCGCCGGCCTTCTCGATCGCGTCGATGACCAGGCCCTCGGTCAGCAGCTGGGGCAGGATCACCGGCGCGCCGCCGTTCTTCGGATAGACCACGTACAGCGGCACGCCGACGCGGCCGAAATCGGCCAGGGCCTTGGCGATGACCGGGTCGCGATTGGTCCAGTCGGCCTTCAGATAGACCGCGTTCTGGGCCTTGAAGGTCTCGGCCACCTTCGCGCCGGACAGCGCCACCTTCTCGTTGACCTGGCAGGTCACGCACCAGGCGGCGGTGAAGTCGACCAGGATCGGACGGCCGGCCGCCTGCAGTTCGGCGACCTTCTCGGGCGACCAGGTCTCGGCGGCCAGGCCCGGACCGGCCGGGACTTCGGCGCCGGCGGCCGCAACGGTCGGCGGATGGGCGGCCAGGGCGCCGAAGGTCGCGATGGTGATCGCCAGGGCCAGGGACAACAGAGCGACCAGCGTCGAGACCAGGGCCGGCTTGCCGGTGGCGCGCCGCGCCTGGGCGAGGCCATAGAGCCAGGCCCCGAAGGCGGCCAGGACGCCGGCGGCCAGCAGGTGCGCTAGGGACAGCGGGCCGGACTGCTGAGCGAACACCCAGACCAGCCACAGGGCCGCGCCGTACATCGGGAAGGCCAGGCCCTTCTTCAGCACGTCCATCCAGGCGCCGGGCCGCGGCAGCAGCTTCAGCAGGCCCGGTATGAAGGCCACGGCCACGAACGGCGCGGCGAAGCCCAGGGACAGGGCCAGGAACACCGCCAGCGACACCGGCGCCGGCTGGGTCAGGGCGTACCCCAGGGCCCCCGCCATGAACGGCGCGGTGCAGGGCGCGGCGACCACCACGGCCAGGGTGCCGGTGAAGAAGGCGCCGGTCGCGCCGCCCTGGCTTGATGCGCCGCTGCCGACATTCTGGACCGAAGTCCCGATCTCGAAGACGCCCGACATGTTCAGGGCGACCAGCAGCATCAGCAAGGCCAGGCCCGCGATGACCAGCGGCGATTGCAGCTGGAAGCCCCAGCCCACGGCCGCCCCGCCGGCCCGCACGGCCAGCAGCAGGCCCGCCAGCGCCAGGAAGGTGGCGACGACGCCCAGCAGGAACACCAGGCCCTGCAGGCGGGTCTTGCCGGTGTCGTGGGCATGGCCGGCCAGGCTGGCGGCCTTCATCGACAACACCGGGAAGACGCACGGCATCAGGTTCAGGATCAAGCCGCCGACGAAGGCGAACAGCAGCGCGCCGACCAGGCCGCCGGTGACGGCGCCGCCTGTGGCGGGCGCGGTCTCAGCTGGGGGCGCGCCCAGGCCGCCGGCGCTGACGGGCAGCTCACCGGCCGTAGCGGTGACCTCCCAGGCCCCGGCCTTGGTGGCGATCACGCCCTGGAGTTCGGCCGGAGGCGTGCCGCCGCCGACGAAGTCGTAGCCGGGCTTCAACGCCAGGGTCACGCCCTCGGGACCGCGATCGATCCCCTGCTCGGCGGCGTGCTCGATGACCTTGGGCGAATAGGGAAAGAAGTAGGCTCCGGTAAGGTCCGCGCCCTTCAGCGGGCCGCCGGTGACGGCCAGCTTCAGGGTCTGGCCGTCCAGCTTGAACACCGCCTTCAGGCCGGCGGGCTTGGGGGCCTTGGCCAGGACGTCGGCGACGATCGGCCCCCACTTGGGGTCGGCCGACGGCGCGCCGGCCACGACCGGCAGCAGCAGGGTCAGCTTGGCGTCCTCGGGCACGCAGACCTGCTCGCAGACCAGATAGGCGACATCGGCGGTCAGGCTGATCGTCGCGCCGACCTGGGCGTTGGCCGGGGCGCTGATCGGCACGGGAATGAAGACCTCGCCCTCATAGGCGTAGTCCAGCAGCGGACCCAGCTTGGCCTTTTGCGGCGTCGGCCAGACCATCTCGCCCGCGCTCCAGCCGGCCGGCAGGGTCCAGGCGATCTTGGTCGCCTCGCCGGCGTCGCCCGGATTGCGCCAATAGGTATGCCAGCCGGGAATGATCTTCTGGCGCAGGGCCACATAGATCGTGCCGCCCGGCGCGATGCCGCTCTCCTGGGCGACCAGTTCGGACTCGATGTGCCCGGAATTGACCACCGGACCCGCGACGGCCGCGCCGGCCAGGAGGGTCGCCGCCAGCAGGGCCTGCAGGGCGAGGACGGCTTTCTTCAGGAACATCGGCGACGGGCTCGGCGAAAGGACTTCAGGCGAAAAGACTGCGGACGAACACATGGCCCGCCTTCACGCTCTCGACAATGCTCAAGTCGCGACGGACAGTCTTTTCAAGAATCATTCGGAGTCGCCCATGCCCGCCGCGTTCGACGACATCGAGATCGGTCAGGTCGTCAATCTGGGCTCACGCGCCGTCGACGAGAAGGCGCTGGAGGCTTTCATCACCGCCTTCGCGCCGGGCTGGCCGGTCGAGAATGGCGCCCCCGACGGCATGACCTTCGCGATCTGGACCCGTCTGGACGTCGAGGCCAGCGCCGGCTGGCCGCAGACCAAGCGCCTGGGCGTCGACGCCCTGCGCTGGATGCGGAACCCGCCCGTCGGCGAGTTGCTGCGCGGCCGCATGACCGTGATGGGCAAGGACCCGGTCGGCGAGGGCAAGGGTATCGTCATCGCCCAGCACGACCTGCTGGACGAGGCGGGACGCCTGGTCTTCTCGTGCCTGACCCGCAGCATCTTCGCCCGCTAGTCCGAACCAAGAAAAAGGGCGGCGGCACTAAGATCCCGCCGCCCTCATCGTTTTCAGCTGACGCCGAACCTTAGTTCAGGTTCGCGGCTTCGGCCTGCTTGATCATGGTCTTGTTGATCAGGCGGTCCCAGCCCAGCAGCGACACAAGGTGCGCATAGATCTGGGCCAGGGCGCCGTTTTCCTGCAGTTCCTTCAGCTTGGCGGCCGGCAGGGCGTTCAGCTTCTCTTCCGAGACGCCGAAGTACTCGGCGACGGTGACCGGCTCACCGGCCGGAGCGCCGGTTTCGTCCGACGGCTGGAAGGTGGCCTTCTTCAGCTCGAACAGATCGTTGTCCTTCAGGACCTGGACGAACGAGTCCGTGCGGCGGCGCTCGACTTCGAAGTCGTCGCAGAACTTGATGCAGTTCTGGGTGTATTCGGTCGGCTCGCCCTTGGCGTCGAACAGCGGGGTGTCGCCCTTGTCCGACAGCAGGTCCGAACCGCGATCGATGCAGACGATCAGGCGGTCCTGCGTGTCGTCATTGGCCAGCACGAACGGATAGCGGCGGATGTAGGCCGGGATGTAGACATTGGCCTCGACCGCGCCGTCGGCGCTGATGAACAGGTTTTCCTGCTGGTTCAGGCCCATGACGGCCAGCGGCACCTTGTCGTCGCCGGCGAAGATCACCGGGAAGGTCAGGGCGGCCGGCGCGAATTCCGAAACGGTCAGCGGCACGGCGGTGCCAGCGGCGGCGAAGCCGTACGGCTTGTCCTTGTGGACCAGGGCCAGCTTGGCGTGCTGCTCGCGGTTCAGCGGCTCCGGCGAATTGTAGAACAGGACGTTGCCGGAGATCTCGCCGGCGGCTTGGGACGTGGTCATGAAGAGCTCTACGACAGAATTAGAAACGGACGCTCGAACGCTTCAAGACGACCGCAAAGGCTCGGCGTTCTAGCCGATCCCGCAAGGCCCGGCAATCTGGGCCGCTGTCATGGCGAGATCATGGGTCTCCGATTCATCTCCCGCGAGAGCCGTTAAGCTTGATATCGGCTGCGGCGGGCGAGCGTCGGGACCTGGAGAGGGGGAGGATGTCCAGGCCCCGATCCCGCATCCGGGGCCTGGCGAACCAGGCCCCGGCGCGACCGAGACCCCTGGGGGCTGCTAGGGGTCTCGTTCTCGCCTGGCGCTAGAAGCGCCAGGCGAAACCGGCCCGGACCGAACGGCCCGGCGAAGGCGCGAAGTCCTTCAGGAACGAAGCGTGCTCGCGGATCGTCTCGTCGGTCAGGTTGCGGCCGTCGACGAACAGGCGAAGGGCCGAGTCCTCCAGCGGCTTGAACGTCACCATGGCGTTGACCGTGGTGTAGCCGTCGGTCGGCAGCTCGAAGGTCGCCACACGGTTCTGGCTGGCCACGCGGCGGACCTCGGCCTGGGCCTCCAGGCGCGGCGCGCTCCAGACGACGCGGCCGGTCAGGGCCCACGGCGGCACCCGGGCCGGGACGCCCAGGTCGGTCGAGCCGCGCACCCAGTCGTAGACGCCTTCCAGCTTCAGGGCCCTCTCGCCGCCGCGCCAGGCGACGTACGAAGTCTCCAGTTCCGCGCCGTGGAACTTGGCGTCGGTCTGATTGTACTGGAACACCGGCAGGCCATCCTGCACGGCGCCCGTCGGGGCCTCCTCGATGAAGCCGTTGTACTGGGCGCCCCACAGGTGGCCTTCCACGCGCAGGCGCTCGCCGGTGTAGCGATAGGTCGCCTCCAGCGAGGTCACCTTCTCGGACTTCAGGTTCGCGTCACCGACCTCGTAGCCGCCGGTGCCCGGGTGCGGACCGTCGGCGAACAGCTCGAACTCGGTCGGGGCGCGGCCGTTGCGCGACAGGGTCAGGGCCACGAACTGGTGGTCGGCGGGCTTGTAGAACACGCCCAGCGAGCCGGAGACGTTGTCGAAGGTCTTGTCGGCGAAGGCGGTCTTCAGCTGGCGAGAGTCGAAGCGCAGGCCCGCATCGACGCCCCAGTCGCCCTTGTCCAGGCGCTGCAGGGTGAAGACGCCGTATTCCTTGATGTCGGTCGAGGGCACGAAGGCCTCGTCGCCGATGGCCGAGAAGTGGCGCTCCAGGGCCTGGAAGCCCACCGCGCCCTGCCAGCCGTTGCGCTCCTTCTGCACCAGCTCCAGGCGGCCTTCTGTGCCGTCCGACAGGAAGCGGGTGCCGACCTCGCCGTCCTCGACCGAGACCTCGGCGTGCTGGTACTTGGCGTGGCCGACCGACAGGCGGACCTTGTCGAACGGGCCCAGATCGACGTCCTGCTCGCCCCGCAGGTCGTAGCGGGTCTGCTGCAGGTGGATCGAGACGGGGCCCTCCGCATCCGGATCGATCGGGGCCAGCACCTGGAGGTAGGGCACCCCGTAGGTGGTGTCGGTCTTCTTGACCGAGACCCCGAAGAAGCCGCTGTCGTGCACGTAGCTGACGCCGGCGCCATAGGCGTCCATCTCGACGTCGGTGTTCTTGACGGTCTTGTCCGGATCCGGCGTCAGGCCGTCGCGGCGCGCCAGGCGCGAGGAGACCGGGGCGGTCGGGACGTCGTAGTCGCTGCTCTCGCGATGATCGGCGTCGATGGCGAACACCAGCGGGCCCTTGCCGAACTTGGCCGAGCCGTTGATCGCCTTGCCATCGTCGACCGACGAGACCGAGCCGGCGATGCGGCCTTCGAATCCGTTCTCGGCCGGGCTGGACGGCACGCGCTCGTCGATGATGTTGACCACCCCGCCGATGCCCGAGCCGCCATAGGCCAGGGTCGACGGACCGCGCAGAACCTCGACGCGCGTGGCTTCACCCGGATCCGAGGCGACCGCGTGGTCGGGCGACAGCGACGAGGCGTCGACCTGACCGACGCCGTTCTCCAGCACCATGACCCGCGGGCCCGACAGACCGCGGATCACGGGACGGCTGGCGCCGGGGCCGTAGAAGGTCGAGCGCAGCCCCGGCTGGCCGTTCAGGGTGTCGCCCAGGCCGGCGGGCGGGGCCACGTCCAGCTGGTCGCGGGTGATGACGTTGACGCTGCTCGTCACGGTGTCCAGCGACACGGCGTAGGGGGCGGCGGTGATGACGACCTTGGAGACCTCGGTGTCGCTGTCCGGAGCGGGTGTCGCGGCCGGCGCATCAGCGGCGCGAGCGGAAACGGCGGCGGCGAGCGCGATCAGGCTCGCGGCGGAAAAGGCGACGCGACGAAGCATGGAGGTCTCTGGAACCACTGAAACTTGGCCGGGGGAGCGGCCGCGAGGAAGTGTTATGAAATAACATATCCGCTCGTCAATCCGCTTTCTCTTGACGGACGAATTTCCCGGCTTTCTGTGAGCGCATGACCTCAGGGACGCATCCCCATGACCTGTTTCGCGCCATGACCCGTTTCGTGCTGATCGCCGCGGCCGTCAGCGGCCTGGCCCTGGCCGGCTGTTCGTCGGACGGCCTGCCCAATCCGCTCAAGCGACACGCGGCAAGCATGCCCGTGGCGACCACCCCGCCGTCGGCGGGTTGGGTGAAGCCGCCGCCGGGCTATCTGGGCGACGCTGGCGGCCTCGACGCGGCGACCATCATCGGCCCGCCGCCCGCCCCGGACTCGGCCCGCGGCAAGGCCGAGCGCGCCCAGTTCGACGAGACCCGCAAGCTGGTGAACACCCCGACCTGGAGCCAGGCGATCGCCGACGCCGACCTGTCGGGCAAGAACGGGCTGAAGAGCTTCTCGTGCGCGGCCGGCGTCACCCTCAGCGCCGAGGCGACCCCGACCCTGGCCAACCTGCTGCTGCGCATGACCGACGACGCGGCCAAGATCTACCAGCCGGCCAAGGCGGTCTATCAGCGCCCCCGCCCGCCAGTCGGCAACAAGGCCCCGATCTGCGTACCGCGCGAGGCCTGGATCGAGACCGACGGCTCCTATCCGTCGGGCCACGGCCTGATCGGCTGGGCCTGGGCCTCGGTGATCGCTGAGCTGGTCCCGGAAAAGGCCTCGCCGATCCTGGCGCGCGGCAAGGCGTTCGGCGACAGCCGCATCGTCTGCGGCGTCCACTTCCAGAGCGACGTCGAGGCCGGCCGCTATCTGGGCTCGGCCCTGGTCACGCGGCTGCATGATGATCCGGGCTTTCTGGCGGACCTGGCCAAGGCGCGCGAGGAAGTGTCGGCCTCGAAGGCCAAGGGCCCGCCGGAAGGCTGCGGCGCTTGAGGTAGACGCGCGACAACCGCCAAAGCCGGCGGCCACTTTTGGCTGTCGCGCTAGGCGGGCCGCGCCGCGTAGACCACGTGCTGGCGCAGGGGATGATCCTCGGCCAGCCCCGGATGATCGAAGTCCCGCGCCGGGTCGTGGCGCATGCCGATCCGGCGCATGACAGACTGCGAGGCCAGGTTGGTGCGCGCGGTGAAGGCGATGATCTCGGGCAGCTTCAGCGTCGAGAAGCCGTAGGTCAGCGCCGCCTTGGCCGCCTCGGTGGCATAGCCCTGCCCCCAGGCGTCGGGATGGAAGCGCCAGCCGATCTCGACCACGCCCGGCATGTCCATCTCGGGCGGAACCCACCAGATGCCCGTCATGCCGATCACCCGATGGTCGGCCTGGCGCTCGACCACCCAGAAGCCGAAGCCGTGCTCGACCTCGTGGGCCTGGACCCGATCGACGAAGGCGTCGCTTTCGCCGCGATCGCGCACGCCGCCGAGCCATTCGCCGACCTTGGGGTGGGCGTTCATGGCGGCGATGGCGACCCGATCGGCGTCGACCGCCGGGCGCAGCACCAGGCGGTCTGTGCGGATCACGCCAAGTCCTCCACTAGGCAGGCCGCCCGTTGGCCAGGGCCGTGTAGAACTCCGGCCGGCGATCGCGGAAGAAGCCCCAGGCGGCGCGGTGCGTCGTCAGGAAGTCGAGGTCGAAGCTGGCCTGCACCAGGCCCTCGTCGGCCCGACCCAGCTCGCTGACCAGGTCGCCGCGATGGTCGGCGATGAACGACGAGCCGTAGAAGGTCTGGCCGCCGTTCGGATAGCCGGCCCACGGCTCGAAGCCGATGCGGTTGGCGCCGATCACCGGGATCACGTTCGAGACGGCGTGCCCCTGCATGGCCCGCCGCCACGGCAGGGCGGTGTCCAGGCTGGGGTCATGCGGCTCGCTGCCGATGGCTGTCGGGTAGAACAGGGCCTCGGCGCCCATCAGGGCCATGGCGCGGGCGGCTTCCGGGTACCACTGATCCCAGCAGATGCCGACGCCCAGGCGGCCGAAGCGCGTGTCCCAGACCTTGAAGCCGGTGTCGCCGGGCCGGAAGTAGTACTTCTCCATGTAGCCCGGACCGTCCGGGATATGGCTCTTGCGATAGACGCCCAGCAGCGAGCCGTCGGCGTCGGCCATGACCAGGCTGTTGAAATAGTGCGGGCCCTCGCGCTCGAAGATCGAGATCGGCAGCACGACGCCCAGCTCGCCGGCCAGCGGCGCGATGGCCTTGACCACCGGGTGCTCGCGCCACGGATGAGCCTCGGCGAACCAACGCTCCTCCTGCGCCACGCAGAAGTACGGCCCCTGGAACAGTTCGGACGGCAGGATGACCTGGGCGCCCCTGGACGCGGCCTCGCGGATGAAGCCTTCGGTCTTCTTGATGTTTTCCTGCAGATCCATGCCGTACGAGGTCTGGATCGCGGCGACGCTGAGCGTGCGGGCCATCAGGCGGTCTCCGGCTCTTGTTGCGAGATGCAGTGAAACGAACCGCCGCCGGTCAGGATGGCGGTGGACGGCAGGCCGATGACCTGGCGCTCGGGGAACAGACCCTTGATCACCTCGACGGCGAAGGCGCCCGACTCCTCGGCGTAGATCGGTACGATGACCGCCTCGTTGGCGATCAGGAAGTTCATGTGCGAGGCCGGAATCGGCTCGCCGTCCTCGTCCAGGATCTTGCCCGGCGAAGGAATTCGGGCGACCTGCAGCGGCGAACCGCGGCTGTCGGTCATGCCGGCCAGCAGGCGGGCGGTCTCGGCATAGACGTCCGCATTCGGATCATCGGCGCCGAAGCCCATCGGGCAGGCCACCAGGCCCGGCGCGACGAAGCGGGCCAGATTGTCTACGTGGCCGTCGGTGTGGTCGTTCAGCAGGCCATCGCCCAGCCACAGCACCTTCTTCGCGCCCAGGGCGCCGGCCAGGGCTGAGGTCGCCGAGGCCTCGTCCCAGCCGCTGTTGCGATTGTCGTTCAGCAGGCACTGGCGGGTGGTCAGGATCGTGCCCAGGCCGTCGTGGTCCAGGGCGCCGCCTTCCAGGATGAAGCCATTGCGAACCAGCGGCGCGCCCGAGGCGGCGGCGATCTGTTCGGCGACGATGTCGTCGCCTTCCAGGCTGTACTTGCCGCCCCAGCCGTTGAACTGGAAGCCAGCCGCCGAGGCCGCGCCGTTGTCATCGACGAAGATCGGGCCGGTGTCGCGCAGCCAGATGTCGCCGAACTGGCCGCGGACGATCTCGACGGTCGTATCGCTCAGCAGGGCGCGGGCGGCGGCCTCGGCTTCGTCGCCGACCACCATCAGGCGCACGCGCTCACCGCCCGGACCGGCCAGGGTGCGGGCGAGGTCGGCCACTTCCTGCTGGGCCTGCTCCAGGTCCTCCTGCCACAGCTCGGCGTGGCTGGGGAAACCCACCCACATGGCGCGGTGCGGAGCCCACTCGGCGGGAACGGTGATCGTCATCGAAAAGCCCAAGGAAAACGGTGGGAAAACGAAGGGGGCGCAGATGGCCCCTGTGAGCTCTGGGGTCAAGACGCCTGTGACTAGCAGACGCAGATGACAAAGAAAAAGGGCGGTCCGAAACCGGACCGCCCTTCTCTCTCGGACCAGAAGTCCGTTCGACTTAGAAGTCGACGCGGAACGTGACCTGAGCCGTGCGCGGCGCACCAATGTAGCCGTAGGGCTGATTGGTGATGCCGTACGCGGTCTTCAGCGCGGCCGAAGCGGCCGTCACCTGGGTGCCCAGGCTGCCGTAGTATTCCTTGTCGAAGATGTTCCAGACGTTCAGCTGAACGTAGGAGCCCTTCAGGACGGCGTCGAGCTTGTAGCGCATGTCCAGGTCGAACAGGGCGTAGCCGTCGACGGCCAGGTCGTTCATGTCGGTGGCGTAGCGCTTACCGGTGTACTTGCCCTGGATGCCGAACGAGAACGGACCTTCTTCGTAGTTGATCCGGCCGCCGAACATGACCTTCGGGGTCTCGACCAGCTGCTTGCCGTTGATCGGCGCATAGACGTTCGGCTTCACGACCAGGAGCGGATCCTTGTACTTGGCGTCCGTATAGGTCGCCGAGGCGGCCACCGACAGTTCCTGGGTGATGCGGCCGCCGATCTGACCTTCCAGACCCTTGATGTCCACCGCGCCCACGTTGCGCTCGCGGTAGGTGTCGGAGTCGGGATCGTAGGTGCTGACGACGCGGTTCTTGAACTCGGTCTTATAGGCGCTGACCGTGGCGTAGTAGCCCGGCGCGTTGAAACGCCAGCCCACTTCACCGGTGCGGGTCGCTTCCGGCTTGGCGCTCAGCGAGGCGATCGAACCGTCGGCCTGACGCTGGACCGTGTAGTAGCTGTCGGTCTTCAGAGCCGAGATCTGCTCCGAGTAGCTGGCGTAGAACGTGTTGTGGTCGTCCAGCGTGTACGACAGGCCCACGTTCGGCAGGGTCTTCTTGACCTTGGCGTTGTAGGCGAACGGCGGGATGTACTGGGTGGTCGAACCGGCGAACTGGACGTTGCCGTTGGCCAGGGTGGTGCCGACCGGTTGGCTCGTGCAGAGCACGGTGCTGGTGCCGTTCGACGTGTAGCACAGCTGGTTCAGCTCACGCGTGAACTCCTTGTGCTGGACGCCGATCGTGACGTTCAGCTTGTCGTCCATGAAACGGCCGCGGTACTCGATGGCGACCTGTTGCAGCTCGGCGACCGAGAAGCGGTCGCGGAAGCGCAGCAGCGTGCCATCGGCGCCGACGATGCGGTCGCCGCCCCAGGTTTCCTTGCCGCCGAACCAGTTCTTCATGAAGCCGGTCGACTGATCGACATAGCCGGCTTCCGAGGTCTGACGGTGACGACCGCGGTCGAAGGTGTAGGCCAGGCGGAAGGTGTTGTCGTCGTTCAGGCGCCAGATCAGCGAGGTGTTCAGGCCGTAGCGACGGGTGTTGGTGTTCGAGGGCGACATGTAACGGACCGAGTCCATGCAGTCGCCGTCGCCGTTCAGATCGACGCCGCGGTTGGTCGCGCCGATCGTGCCGACCTTACAGGTCGGGAAGCTGGTGGCCGTACCGACCAGCTTGGCGTCGTATTCGTTGATCGACACCTGCTGGGTGCCGCCGTTGGCCATCACGTACTGGAACGACGGGTCGAACGTGAAGATCAGGTTGTCGGCCAGCGTGAAGCGCGACTTCAGGCGGAGGTTGCCGGTGTTCGACGGATTGATGCGGCCGCCCCACCAGTTGCTGCCGTTCGGATCCAGGTCACGCGTCCCGGCGACGGCGGTCGGCTTGATCCAGTCGTAGATGCCGGTCGTGGCCGTGGTGTTGTTGCGATAGTCCCAGTCCCAGCCGTTGACGGCGGTTTCCGGCAGGATCGCGCCGTCGGCGGTGCCCAGCTGAGCGTAGTTGTAGTTGAAGTTGCGGTTCAGGTTCCAGTGAGCCGACAGGGCGATGTAGTCGCCCTTCGAACCGATGTCCTGCCAGATGCGGGCGTTGAACTGCTTCTTCTCGAGGTCGCCCTCGCCCTTGAACTTGTCGTACTTGGTGTACGAGGCCGACGCCCAGGCCTTGGTGCCCCAGGGGCCGAATTCGCCGGTCTGGATCAGGCCGAAGAAGCGGCGGTAGTTGAAGCTGCCGTACGAGGCGTCGACGGTCGCGCCCATCTCCTGGGTCGGCTTCAGGGTGGTGTAGTTGATCACGCCGCCGGTGGCCGAGATGGTCGGGGTGTCGACGTCGGTCTGACCGGTCGTGACGTTGGCACGCTCGATCAGTTCCGGATCCAGCTGCTGGTTCGAGTACAGAGCGTAGTTGCCGGTGTCGTTCGTCGGGATGCCGTCGAAGGTCAGCGAGATGCGCGCACCGTCGAAGCCGCGCAGACGGATGTTGCCGCCGCTGTTGCCGTACGGGTCGTTGTTGGTGAAGTTCAGGCCCGGGACTTGGTTCAGCGTCTGAACGATCGTCTGACCGGCGGCCTGACGGCCGATGAACTCTTGGGTGATGGTCGAGCGCGACTTCGGCGCGGTCTCGGCGACGACGGCGCCGTCGATCGACTTCTGGCCGGCGGCGGTGACGACGACCTTGTCGACTTCAGCCGTACCCGACGATTGAGCCATGGCGACATTGGCGGCGACCAGGCTGCCGACCAGCGCGGTCGTCGCCAGGGCGAAATTTCTCATACGCATTTGAAGGATCCCCTCATTTTTTCGACACTCCCTCCGTATGACCGGCATGGTTCAGCGTCGTTGGGGCCGTTTAGCGAAAGTTTTAGAAGGTTTGGTGACGGAAAGGCCACGCACGCCCGCAAACTGTCATAAAGGCTCGTTAACGCGGAACAATTGGTCAGATTTTTCTTACTTGGCTAATTAGGCGTCATGCAAGCCGTTCACGAATCTACCCAATTTTCGGTCGAGGACCGCGCGTGGCGGTTGACCCTGCTGATGGTCGCGGGGTTGACGATCGTGCGGCTGATCGCCTTGTTCACGACGCCTCTCGAGCTGTACCCGGACGAAGCCCAGTACTGGCTGTGGTCGCGCGAGCTGGCCTTCGGCTACTTCTCCAAGCCGCCGATGATCGCCTGGCTGATCTGGTTGACGACCCAGATCGGCGGCGACGCCGAGCCCTGGGTGCGACTGTCCGCCGCACTTCTGCACGGTGGCGCGGCCCTGGTCATCCATCGCATCGCCCGCAAGCTGTACGGCGGCTGGAGCGGCCTGGTCGCCGCGGCGATCTACAGCCTGATGCCGGGCGTGGTGCTGTCCTCGGGCCTGATCGCCACCGACGCGCCGCTGCTGTTCTTCCTGGCCCTGACGATCTGGGCCTATGTCGACCTGGCCACGGCCTACGCGCCGCGCCGCTATTTCGTCGCCGTCGGCATGGGCGCGGCCCTGGGCCTGGCCTTCCTGTCCAAGTACGCGGCGATCTACGCCCTGGGCAGCATCGTCATCCACGCCCTGATCTCCAGGGAGGCGCGCAAGCGCTGGTGCCCGGCGGCGATCGTCCTGTTCCTGGCGGCCTTCGTCCTGGTGCTGGCCCCCAACTTCGCCTGGAACGCCAGCCACCAGTTCTCGACGGTCAAGCACACCGCCTCGAACGCCAACTGGGGTTCGCACAGCCTGTTCAACTTCCGTGAGCTGATCGAGTTCGTCGGCTCGCAGTTCGGCGTCTTCGGTCCCATGCCGTTCGCGGTCCTGCTGGGCGGGGCGATCGGGCTGGGCGCGAAGAAGAAGCTGGCCTCGCCCGACCTGTTGCTGCTGTGCTTTTCCGCCCCGCCGCTGATCATCGTGGCCGGCGAGGCCTTCGTCTCGCGCGCCAACGCCAACTGGGCCGGCGCGGCCTTCGTGGCCGGTTCGGTGCTGGTCGCCGGCTGGCTGCTGCGCTGGAACGCCCGCCGCTGGATGATCGGCGGCCTGGCCTTCCAGGCGCTGTTCGCCCTGTTCTTCGTCGCGTGCATGATCAGCCCCAAGCTGGCCGACGCCACGGGCCTGTCGAACGGCTTCAAGCGCGTGCGCGGCTGGGACCAGACCGTCCAGGCCATCATCGACCGCGCCCGCGAGGAGCAGGCCCTGCGCGGCGGGATCAGTTCGGTCGCGATGGATGACCGCTTCGTCTACAACGCCGCCGCCTATTACGGCCGCGACTATTTCGGCCAGCCGGGCGCGCCTCCACTGCGGATGTGGGTGCACGAGGCCCATCCCCAGAACCAGGCCGAAACCTCGGCTCCGCTGGACGTCGCGCACGGCCGCCGGGCCCTGATCGTCAGCCTGGAGGGCGGCTATCGCCCCGAGATCGAGCAGGACTTCAAGGCCCATTCCGGCCTGCAGATCGCCCGCGTCCGCCTGGACAGGAAGCGCTCGCGCCGCGTCGACCTGTTCATCGCCGAGGGCTTCGCTCCCCTGCCCCGCGACCCGATCACCGGCCTGCCGCCGCAACCAAAGCACCCATCTCCATAGGGCTGGCGGCTTTCGAGGGATAACCGTCCTTTCGGCGCGCCGCCCGGCGGCCATGCTTCCCGCGTCTCACGGGAGGTCTCGATGCCGCGTCTGCTTGTCGTTCTGTTCGCCCTGTTCCTGGCCTCACCGGGCTGGGCCAAGCCGCTGATCGTGATCCTGGCCGATCAGCGGGGAACCGAGACCACCGACCTGATCGCCCCCTACGCCGTGCTGGCCGAATCCGGCGCGGTGGAGGTGAAGATCCTCGCGCCCAGCCTGGCGCCGGTTCGGCTGATGCCGGGTTTGGCCTGGGTGCGGCCGCAGGCGACCTACGCCCAGCTCGGCCGCGAGCCGGACGTCGTGATCGTCCCCTTCATGATGCCGGCCTATGACCCAACCCGCGACCTCTGGCTGCGCGAGCGGGCCAGGCGCGGCGTCCGGATCGTCGCCATCTGCGCCGGGGCGGAGACCCTGGCCCATGCGGGCCTGCTGGACGGCCGCGAGGCCACCACCCACTGGTATGAGCTCAAGCGCCTGGCCAAGGCCTATCCAGACGTCCGCTGGCGGAAGGACCGGCGCTGGATCGTCGACGGGCCGGTGACCACCACCGCCGGGGTGACGGCCTCCATTCCGGCGAGCCTCGCCTTGCTGCGCGACCTAGCTGGCGAAGAGGTGATGCGGACCACCGCCGCGCGACTGGGCGTGCCGGCGCCCGTCAAGACCCACGACGGCGCGGCGTTCCGGGTGGGGACGGACGCGGCGATGACCGGCCTGTCGGGCTGGGCCAATGCCTGGCGCGGCGAAAAGGTCGCGGTGCGGATCGCGGACGGCTTCGACGACCTGGCCTTCGCCACGGCCCTGGACGCCTGGTCGCGCACCAATCGGTCCGAAGCGTTTCCCACCCGCGAGGCGGTCTCGCGCCATGGCCTGACGGTTATCGCGCCGGACAAGCTCCCCCGCGCCGGACGAACGGTGGAGCCACGCAATGGCGATCCGACCACCGCGCTGAACGACATCGCCGCCGCCTATGGCAAGGCGACGGCGAGATACGTGGCGCTCACCCTGGAGCATCCTTACTGGCTGGCGAGGTGACTAGAGCGCGACCTCGAACCCCGCCTCGGTCTTGGCCTTGACCTCGTCGAGCGTGACGCCCGGCGCCAGCTCGATCAGCGTCACCGGCGTCTTGCCGCGATTGATCTCGAAGACGCCCAGCTCGGTGATCAGAAGGTCGACCACCCCCGCGCCAGTCAGCGGCAGGGAGCATTGCTTCAGCAGCTTGGGCGCGCCCGATTTCTCGCAGTGGTCCATGACCACCACCACGCGCTTGACGCCAGCGACCAGGTCCATGGCCCCGCCCATGCCCTTGACCATCTTGCCGGGCACCATCCAGTTGGCCAGGTCGCCATTCTCGGCGACCTGCATGCCGCCAAGGATGGAGAGGGCGATATGGCCGCCCCGGATCATCGCGAAGCTGTCGGCCGACGAGAAGTACGAACTCGAGTCCAGCTCGGTGATCGTCTGCTTGCCGGCGTTGATCAGGTCGGCGTCCTCCTCGCCTTCGTAGGGGAAGGGACCCATGCCCAACATGCCGTTCTCGCTCTGCAGCGTCACATGCATGCCTTCGGGAATATAGTTGGCCACCAGGGTCGGGATGCCGATGCCCAGGTTCACGTAGAAGCCGTCCTGCAGTTCCTTGGCGGCGCGGGCCGCCATCTCGTCGCGCGTCCAGGCCATTACGCGGTCTCCTTCTGGCGGGTGGTCACCCGCTCGATGCGCTTCTCGAACTTCGCGCCCTTGACCAGGTGGTCGACATAGATGCCGGGGGTGTGGATGGCGTCCTTGTCCAGGGCGCCGATCGCGACCAGTTCCTCAACCTCGACCACGGTCTTCTTGCCGGCCGTGGCCATCATCGGATTGAAGTTCCGGGCCGTCTTTCGGTAGATCAGGTTGCCCTCGGCGTCGGCCTTCCAGGCCTTGACGATCGAGAGGTCGGCGACCAGGCCGCGCTCCATCACGTACATCTCGCCGTCGAACTCGCGGACTTCCTTTCCCTCGGCCACCAGGGTGCCGTAGCCGGTGCGCGTGAAGAAGGCCGGGATGCCCGCCCCGCCCGCACGGATGCGCTCGGCCAATGTGCCCTGCGGATTGAACTCCAACTCCAGCTCGCCGCTGAGGTAGAGCTGTTCGAACAGCTTGTTCTCGCCCACATAGGACGAGACCATCTTCTTGATCTGGCGGTTTTCGAGGAGAATTCCCAGGCCGAAGCCGTCGACGCCGCAATTGTTGGAGATGACCGTGAGGTCCTTCGTCCCCGCCTCGCGGATCGCCGCGATCAGGTTCTCCGGGATACCGCAGAGGCCGAAGCCCCCGGCCATGATGGTCATGCCGTCGAACAGCAGCCCGGCGAGGGCCTCGACGGCGTCCGTCTTCACCTTGTCGACCATGGTGTCTCCCTTTTCCAGACCTGCTAGTCCGGTGCTTGGCGAACCGTGTCGCCCGAGCCGCGAAGAAATTCAACCCTTGATGAATTATTTTCCAGAAGGGCCGATCGATGTCCGACGCTAACACCGGCTCCGTGACGCCTTCCACCCCATTGGCCACCCCGGGGGTGCTCCTCGTGCTGGCCCATCCGGCGCTTGAACGATCGCGCGCCAATCGCGCCCTGGCCAAGGCGGCAAAAGGGCTTTCCGGCGTCACCTTCAAGGACCTTTACGAGATCTATCCGGACTTCGTCGTCGACATCGAGACCGAGCAGACGGCCCTGGTGGCGCACGACGTCGTCGCCCTGCAGTTTCCGCTGTACTGGTACTCGACCCCCGCCCTGATGAAGGAGTGGCTCGACCTGGTCTGGCTGCACGGCTTCGCTTATGGCGAGGGCGGCGAAGCGCTCAAGGGCAAGCGTCTGTTTGTCGCCTGCACCACAGGCGCCAACGCCAAGGCCTATCACATGCATGGCTACAACCGGTTCTCGATGGACGAGTTCCTGCGGCCGCTGGAGCAGACCGCCCATCTGTGCGGCATGGAATGGGAGACCCCGTTCGTCGTGCACGGCGCATCGGTGAAGGATGACGCGGCCCTGAAGGCCGAGGCCGAGCGCTACAAGGCGCGCGTGGCCTCGCTGCTGCCCAAGAGCGTGGAGGCGTAGACGGCATGGAGAACTTCCTCACCCAGACCCTGGTCTATCTGGGCGCGGCCGTCATCTCGGTGCCGATCGCCAAGCGGCTGGGGCTCGGCTCGGTGCTGGGCTATCTGATCGCCGGCGTCGTCATCGGCCCGTTCGCCCTGGGCCTGGTCGGCGAGCAGGCCGACGTCATGAAGTTCGCCGAGTTCGGCGTGGTCATCCTGCTGTTCCTGATCGGCCTCGAGGTCCAGCCCTCGATGCTGTGGGACATGCGCAAGGCCATCTTCGGCCTGGGCGGCGCGCAGGTGCTGGGCACCGCCCTGGCCATCGCCGGCGCTTCCCTGGCGCTGGGCCTGCCCTGGCAGACGGCTCTGGCCGTCGGCCTCGTCCTGGCCATGTCTTCCACCGCCATCGTGCTGCAGACCCTGGACGAGAAGGGCCTGAGACAAGGTCCGGTCGGCCGCGCAGCCTTCGGGGTGCTACTTTTGCAGGACCTGGCGGTGATCCCGATGTTCGCCCTCCTGCCCCTGCTGGCGACGGGCGCGGCGCATCATGCCGAGGCGGGCGGCGGACATGGCGGCGGCAGCCTGGTCGCCCATCTGCCGATCTGGGCCCAGACCCTGTCGGTGTTCGCCGCCGTGGCGGGCGTGATCGGCGGCGGCCGCTATCTGGTGCGGCCGGTGTTCCGCTTCATCGCCAAGGCCCGCCTGCGCGAGATCTTCGTCGCCGCCGCCCTGCTGATCGTGGTGGCCGTGGCCAGCCTGATGCAGATCGTCGGCCTCTCGCCCGCGCTGGGCGCCTTCCTGGCCGGCGTGGTCCTGGCCGAGAGCGAGTTCCGCCGCGAGCTGGAAACCGACATCGAGCCCTTCCGGGGCCTTTTGCTGGGCCTCTTCTTCATCACCGTCGGCGCGGGCGTGAACCTGCCGCTGGTGTTCGGCCAGCCCTTGCAGCTGCTGGGCATCGTCCTGGGACTGATGGTGCTGAAGTTCGTGGTGATGTTCGGCATCGCCCGGCTGTTCGGCGCGCCCAAGCGCGGGGCCATGGCCGTCGCCACCGCCCTGGCCCAGGGCGGCGAGTTCGCCTTCGTGCTGCTCAGCTTCACCGTCGGCGCGGGCGTCATCGGTTCGCAGTTGGCGGCGCTGCTGACCGCCGCCGTCGCCGTCTCCATGGCCCTGACCCCGGTGGCCATGATCCTGTACGAGCGCGTCGCGGCCCTGATGGACGCGGCCATCCCCGACGTCGCCCCCGACACCGGCGACTTCGACGAGGGCGAGCCGGACATCATCATCGCCGGCTTCGGGCGCTTCGGTCAGATCACCGGCCGCCTGCTGCAGGCCAACGGCTTCAAGTCGACCATCCTGGACAGCGACATCGAGCAGATCGAGCTGCTGCGCCGCTTCGGCCGCCGGGTGCACTATGGCGACGCCACGCGCCTGGATCTGCTGCGGGCCGCCGGCGCCGAGCGGGCTCGGATGCTGATCGTCGCCCTGGACGATCGCGAGAAGACCGTCGAGCTGGTCGAGACCGCCCGCAAGGCCTTCCCCGACCTGATCATCCTGGCCCGCGCCTGGGATCGCCGCCACGCCTACGACCTGTTGTCGAACGGCGCCGACGCGGTCGAGCGCGAGACCTTCGAGTCGGCCCTGGCCATGGGCGCCACGGCCCTGCAGAAGCTGGGCTTCCGCGCTCACCGCGCCCACCGGGCCGCGGCCTTCTTCCGTCGCCACGACCGGCGGGTGTTCGAGGAGCTGCGCCCGATGTGGGGCCAGGAGGAGGCCTATATCCTGGCCTCGCGCGACGCGGCCCAGACCATGGACCGCCTGCTCAATGCCGACCTGCACCGCATGCGTCCCGGCGACGCCGGCGGGGCCTGGGACACGGCCAGCCTGGACGAGGAACTGCGGGAACGCGCCCAGCAGGAGGGCGCCGGCTAACTAGGCGTCCAGGGCCCTCAGCCAGTCACCCAGGTCGCCAGCGGCGGCCCGGGTCGCGCTGGCGCGGGCGGCGGCGCTCACGCCCTGCCCGCGCGCCTCGCCCGGCGTCATGCCGAACCGCGCCTTGAAGGCCCGGCTGAAGCTGGACCAGACCGTGAAGCCGTAGCGCTCGGCCACCTGGGCCATGGCCAGCGGCTGCAGGGGATCGGACAGGGCGTCGAACACCCGGCGCAGGCGGCGGTTGCGGATGTGCTCGCTGACTCCGCCCAGCGGCGCGAACAGTCGATAGAGCGAGGCGCGCGACACGCCGAACTGGCGGCACAGCATCTCGGCCCCCAGGTCCGGATCGGCCAGGTTGGCGTCGATGAACCGGCGCATCCGGGCGCGCTGGCTGTCGGCGGCTGCGCGGCGCGCCGCCTCGCCGTGCTGGCCCAGGGTCAGGCCCGCCAGGAGATCCGTGGTGGCGCGGCCGACGCCATAGGCCTCTTCCGGACGCAGGGCCGGAGCGACCTGCATCAGGCTCTGGGCGTGAGCCTTCAGCAGCTGTGCGCCAGCGCTTTCGCGGCGCAGGACCAGGCCATGCAGCGGGTCCAGGTCAATATCGCGCGCGTCGAAGACATCGCGCGGCAAGGCCAGGTTCAGATTGGCGCAGCCGTCGGTGTGGGACTCGAAGGTGCGGGTCAGGTCCAGCAGGCAGACATCGCCAGGCCGGGCGTTGATCTCATCCTGCCCGGTTCGCCGGCGGTCGCCGCCCACCAGGATAATCTGCACCAGGATGAGCTCCAGCCCCGTCCCGGCGATCTTCCGGGGATCGCGGCCGTACGAGAACAGCGCACCGTCCATCTGGGCCTCGCCCAGCACCAGCGGCCCGATGTTGAAAGTATTGAGCCCGAGGTCAGGGCCGACCGCGGCGGCGTCGCGCACGCGGACGTCGAAGATCGGCTCGATCGCCTGGGCATAGGCCTCCGCGCCCTGGCCGCCGGGCGTAATCCGGGTCCCGGCCCGGAAATTGGGAAGCGTCGACTCTGGCGACATGGGGAGACTCGAACCGATGCGCGTTGGCTGAGCCAAAGCCCGAAAGGCGCCGGTCGTCAACGTCGCCGCCCAGGTCGCCTCGTCTCAATATCATGACCGTCCGTCTCAATCGGCGGGGGCGCCGATTGCTCGTCCCGGCGCCCGACCTTAGGGGAGGCGCAGGCGGGACGTCGACGCGCCCATTCCCTTTTGTCGTCGCGTTTCGCCGAGCGGTCTGGTTCGGTTCGTCCGGGTGGGGAACTTTGGACGGCCGGACCGCCGCGTGAAAACTTCCATAGTCTTCGCGACGCGAGCTCCCGCCGGGTTCGCGTCGCTTTTTTATCGCCTTTACGCTGGCGACTTCCGGCCGACCCGGCGGAAGAGATCGGCCAGGGCCTCGAACAGGCCCTTTTCCGAAGCGCGGTGATAGAGCGAGTCCGAGCCCAGGGCCTGGGCCAGGCGGGCGTGGGCCTTGCCCAGGTTGTGATAGGGCAGACGCGGCAGCAGATGATGCAGGGCGTGGTAGCGCAGGCCGACCGGAGCCCACAGCTCCGACGCCAGGTTCGGCGGCGGGACGTTGACCGAGTCCAGGAACTGCTCGTCCAGGGTCATCTTGCCCCCGTCATTGTCCCAGTGGTGGGCGACCAGGGTGCGGGCCTGGTTGACGAAGGTGGCGACCGAGAAGATCGCCAGGCCCGTCAGCACGTAGCGGACCGGCAGCACGCCGGCGACCGTGGCGGCGATCACCGCCCACGACCACAGCCAGCAGGCGACGTCCTGGATCACCCACTCGGTCCGCCAGCGGCCGAGGTCCTCGCGCACGAAATCCGGGTTGATCATCAGGGCCGACAGCTTGGTCTTCACGTAGCGGCTCAGCGGCGGGACCACGAACGACAGCGGGATCAGGATCGCCGAGCGCAGAATCACGCCCAACGGGGCCAGCAGGGCCACGAACAGGAAGCCGGCCAGGCCCAGCGGCGTGAAGCGCGACAACGGCAGGTATTCCGGATCCAGGTTCGTGCCGAAGCGGTCCTTGATGTGGTGGATGTTGTGCACGCCCTCGTACATCAGCGACGGGGTCATCAGCGGCATGCCGACCAGCAGGTTCCAGCCGATGCGGAAGCCGGGGGCCTCGTCGTCGCGGATGTGGGTCAGTTCGTGGATGAAGCTCAGGGCGCGATAGAGGGCCAGCACGCTGACCGCGCCGGCGACCAGGCCGAGAGCCAGGTTCGGAGTCGTCGCGGCGATGTAGAAGCCGCCCCACATCAGGGCGACCGAAACCAGCATGTCGATCCAGTAGATCGCCGCGTTGGGCGTCATCAGGTCGTCGGCCAGGCCATAGGCCTGCTTGGTCAGACTGACGCCTTCGCTCGCCAACTTGTTCACGTCTACCTCGCGCCGCGCCACCCGAAGGAAGACGAATTGGCGACGGCGCGAGGGAAAAGCAACCGTTTGGATCAAGGGCGCGACGATTCCGCGCCCTTATGGGTCACTGGGTGAGCGGCCGCAGGATGATCTCCACCCGGCGGTTCTGGGCGCGGCCGGCGGCGGTGGCGTTGTCGGCGATCGGCTGGCGCGAGCCCATGCCGGCCACGAAGATGCGGTCCGGCAGCACCCGACCCTGGTGGGTCAGATAGTCGGCCACCGCGCTGGCGCGACGCTCCGAGAGCCCCTGGTTGTAGTCGGCGCCGCCGCTGCTGTCGGCGTGGCCGACGACATCGATCGTGGTCTGCGGATAGGCGTTCAGCGTGCGGGCCACGTCGTCCAGCACGCGGGTGAACTGCGGCTGCACGTCCGACTTGTCGACGGCGAAGGTCACGTCGCTGGGCATGACCAGCACGATCTGGTCGCCGTTGCGACGGATCATGACGCCCGAGGTTTCCAGGCTGCGGCGCAGGTCGGCCTGCTGGCGGTCCATGTAGTTGCCGACGGCGCCGCCGGCCAGGGCGCCGATGCCCGCGCCGATCAGCGCATTCTTGCGGCCCTGCTCGCCCTTGTTGGTGTTGGTCAGATAGCCCAGCAGCGCGCCGCCCGCGGCCCCGGCCAGGACGCCGGTCCCGGTGTTGTTGCGCACCGGCATGCCCGTGTACGGGTCAGTGGTGCTGCAGGCGGTCAAGGCGGCGGCGCCCAGCAGGGCGGCGGCCAGGGGGAGTTTGCGCGTCATCGCATCCCTCGAGGTTTTGCGTTAGATCAAAGTCCGACGGGCAAACGCCCGGCTTATGGTCAAGTTCCATCCTCGAGCCTGACCCCAGGATGAACGGCCTTCGTTTCGTCTCGGGTCCAGTGTAGTAAGAAGGAACTTACTCATTCCCGAGACGCACTCCTTAAGGCTAGCTGACGTGTCCACCTCCGCCATCGAACCGGTCTCGTTCTCCCTCTACAGCAAGGACTTCCCGCGCTTCGCCCAGGAGCTGGGCGCCTCGTTCGAGCGCTACGGCTTCGCCGTGTTGTCCGAGTACGACCTGCCGCAGGACCGCATCGACGCGGCCATCGCCGACACCAAGGCCTTCTTCGCCCTGCCGGTCGAGACCAAGAAGCAATATGCCGGCGTCAAGGGCGGTGCGCGCGGCTACATCCCGTTCGGGGTCGAGACCGCCAAGGGCGCCACGCACCACGACCTGAAGGAATTCTGGCACATGGGCCGCGACCTGCCGCCCGGCCACCGCTTCCGCGCCACCATGGCCGACAACGTCTGGCCGGCCGAGATCCCGGCCTTCAAGCACGACGTCAGCTGGCTGTACAACGCCCTGGACACCATGGGCGGCAAGGTGCTGGAGGCGATCGCCACCTACCTGAAGCTGGACCGCGACTTCTTCAAGCCGACAGTCGAGAACGGCAACTCGGTGCTGCGCCTGCTGCACTATCCGCCGATCCCGCAGGACGCCACCGGCGTGCGCGCCGGAGCCCACGGCGACATCAACACCATCACGCTCCTGCTCGGGGCCGAAGAGGGGGGTCTGGAGCTGCTGGACCGCAACGGCGACTGGCTGCCGATCAACCCGCCTCCCGGCTGCATCGTGGTCAATATCGGTGATATGCTGGAGCGCCTGACCAACCACGTCCTGCCCTCGACCATCCACCGCGTGCAGAACCCCCCGCCCGAGCGCCGCAGCGTGCCGCGCTACTCGACGCCGTTCTTCCTGCATTTCGCGTCGGACTACGAGATCAAGACCCTGCCCAACTGCGTCACGCCCGAAAACCCGGACCGCTACCCGGAGTCGATCACGGCCGACGAGTTCCTCCAGCAGCGCCTGCGCGAGATCAAGCTGGCCTAGGCTTCAGCAAGGGTCCCGAAACAAGAAAGCCCCGCCGAACCTGTCCGGCGGGGCTTTTTCGTGGGCGACGACGGCCCGTCTACTTGGAGATCCGCAGGTTCTGGATCGCGCCGGCGATGGTGTTGAAGACGCTGGTCAGCTGCGTCACGTCGGTCACGTCATAGTACATGTCGGTCGTGGTGGCGCAGGTCTGCAGGATGCTCTTGGAGTGGGACGAGACGCCCACCCCGATCGAATAGATCAGCACGCCCGCGGCCTTGGCGTTGGCGCAGGCCTTGGCCTGGCGGCTGTCGATGGCGTCCCGGCGGGTCGTGCCCGACGAGGTTTCGTCCAGGGCGACGTTGCTGCTGTTCTTCAGCCGCTTCTGCCACATGTAGCCATAGCCGGTGTAGATCGAGTCGTTCGGGTTATTGTTCTCGTCGTTGGTGTTGTCGCCGTCGGTCAGCAGCACAATGATCTTCTGGGTCTTGGGCGTGCCGTAGGCCGCGCCATCCGCGAACGGGGCGTTCGGCGACACCGTGTGCCATCCCCACATCAGGCCCATGGCGACGTTGGTGTTGCCGCTGGCGACCATGTCGTCGAGCTTGTCGGTGACCGTGGTCGCGCCCGCCGCGGTGCGCACGTTGGTCAGGCGCAGCAGGCTGGTCATGCCGCAGCCGGCGTTGGGACCGTAGTCCGTGCCGGTCTTGGCGTCGCTGATGACGTTGCTCTTGTTGTTGGCCGCATACTTGTTCGGCTCGGCCTGGCGCGTGAACCAGTTGCTGGAACTGGATTTGTCATTGGTGATCCAGTTGTTCTCGATAGAGCCGCCGTACCAATAGGTGCGAGGGTCCCGATAATAGCTGCTCCCGGACCATGCCGTGTTGTCGTCCGGCTCGTCCGGCGCGAAGAACGGCACGAACATCGTCGCCGGCGTGCCCGAAGACGGCACGGTGTCCTGGATGTCGTAGGGGTCCGGACGGCTCTCCACGCAGCCGGCCCAGCTGGTCCCCGTGTTGGTGAACAGGGTGAAGCGGTTCTGCGAGGACGCGAACACGTCACTGCCGTAGGCGGCTGGCTGCGTGCCCGTGATCCAAGTCGCCGACTGGTAGGTCGAGCCGACGTTCACGGTCATCGAGAACGGCACCACCGATATCTTCACCGCATCGGTTTCCGACGCTCGGGCGGCGGCCGCCGCCAGCGTAGTGACCAGCGACTTGGAGGCGGTCTTGAGGGCGTCGATCTTCTTCGTCGAGGTCGAACCCAGTTTGCTGCCCATCGAACCGGTGTTGTCGAGAACCAGGGCGACTTCCAGCTTGTTGACCGAACGCACCACCTCTGACACCGCCGTGGCGGTGATGTCCCCGTTGGTCCAGAGATTGGCGATGATCGGCTTGATCGTTCCCGTCGCCGAGCCGACGACCTTGTTGCCCGTCCCCGCCTTGAAGGTGGAACTCGTGGCCGAAAGGCCCAGGTTGAGGCCCGCGATCTCGGCCAGGAAGGCAGCGTCCCCGACCGCGTCCAGATCGGCGTCCGTGGTCGCCGTCGAGCGCGCCGCCATCAGGGTGGCCGCGTCCAGGGCGTCCTGCATCTGGCGACGCTGCAGGCTGATGCGGCCCAGGTCCACCAGGGCGAAGACCAGCACCGACAGCGGCAGGGCCAGCAGGGCGAACTGCACGGCGATGGCGCCGCGCTGGTCGCGTCGCAGCCGGCCGCCGAAGGCGGCGGCGCCTTCGGCCAGGCGTCGGAGGATGCGGCTCAGGGTCGACATGGGCGGGTCCGAACGAGGTTTTTCGGCCTGAACTTCACCGATGAGGGTGAACAAGCCGAAAACGCTGTTGATGAACGCGCGCCAAAGCCCCCTTCGACTCCGGGGCCGCCTGCGGCTAAAGAGCCCGGATGCCGTTCACCGCCACCGTCCTGACCATGTTCCCCGAGGCCTTCCCCGGCCCGCTCGGCGTCTCGATGATCGGGACCGCCTGGAAGGAACAGGACCTGTGGCGTTTGGAAACGCTGGACATTCGGGCCTTTTCCAAGGATAAGCGCGGCTTCCTCGACGACACCCCCGCGGGTGGCGGCGCGGGAGCAGTGCTCAAAGCGGACGTTATCGCCTCGGCGCTCGACAGCGTGGAACGCGATGGACGGCCGCTTCTGTACATGAGCGCCCGGGGCAGGCCCCTGACCCAGGCGCGTGTAAGAGAGTGGTCCAAGGCGCCCGGCATCGTGGTGCTGTGTGGCCGCTTCGAGGGGGTGGATCAGCGGGTGCTCGACGCCCGCGGGTTCGAGGAGGTCTCGGTCGGAGACGCGGTCCTTGCCGGTGGCGAGGCGGCGGCGATGGTCGTGATCGAGGCGTGCGTTCGACTTGCCCCGGGTGTTCTGGGGAACATCGAGAGCACGCTGGAAGAAAGCTTCGAGGACGGCCTCCTCGAGCATCCGCAGTACACGCGACCGCGGACGTTCGAAGGACTGGATATCCCCGAGGTGCTGCTGTCGGGCGATCACAAGAAGATCGACCAATGGCGCAAGCGTATGCGTGAAGAGACGACCCGCGAGCGGCGGCCCGACCTTTGGGAAGCGCATCTCGCCAATCAACAGGCAAAAGGCGACCCGAAAACGGGTAAGCCCAAGGAGAAATGATCATGGCGATCAACATCATCGCTCAGCTCGAGCAAGAAGAATCGGCCCGTCTGCTGGCCGCCCGCGCGATCCCGGAATTCCGTCCCGGCGACACCCTGCGCGTCAACGTGAAGATCAAGGAAGGCGAGCGCGAGCGCGTGCAGGCCTACGAAGGCGTCTGCATCGCCCGCGCCGGCACGGGCGTCCACGAGAGCTTCACGGTCCGCAAGATCTCGTTCGGCGAAGGCGTGGAGCGTCTGTTCCCGCTGCTGTCGCCGAGCATCGAAAGCATCGAAGTCAAGCGTCGCGGCGTCGTCCGTCGCGCCAAGCTGTACTACCTGCGCGACCGTCGCGGTAAGTCGGCCCGTATCGCCGAGCGCGCCGGCGGCCCGAAGGCTTCGGCTGTGGCTTCGTCGGAAGACTAAGTCTCCGATACCCGGAATTGAACGAGGCCCTGGCGGAAACGCCGGGGCCTTTTTCTTTGCCGGTCGCGCCGGGACGCGGTTGTATCGCGCCGGGCAGAAGGACCGCGCGCATGATCACCCTTTTCGGCGAAGGCCGGGGCTTCCGGGTCGCCTGGCTTCTGGAGGAGATGGACCTGCCTTACCGGCTACGGCCGGTGGACATGCTGGCCGGGGTCGAGAACGATCCGGAGTTCCTGACCATCAACCCGGCCGGCTTCATCCCGGCGATCCAGGACGGCGAGACCGTCATGGTCGAGTCCATTGCCATCATGGAATATCTGATGGGCCGCTATGGGCCCACGCCGCTGGCGCCGGATCCTCGCGATCCCGCCTTTCCGGCCTACCAGCAGTTCCTGCACCTGGGCGAGGCGGGCCTGGCCATGCCGATGTTCATCACCGTGGTCAGCCAGATCCTCGCGCCCGAGGCCGAGCGCGATAACTGGGGCGCCCGCAAGGGCCGGACCATGTTCCAGGGCCGCTTGGGCCTGGTGACCCGCCAGTTGGCCCGCGCGCCCTACATGGCGGGCGAGGCCTTCACGGCCGCCGACATCTCGGTCACCTACGCCCTGGAATTTGCCCATCGGACGGTCGGCTATCCCCTGGGCGAGGTCGAGTGGGCCTATCTCGACCGCACCACCGCCCGCGACGGCTATCGGCGGGCCATGGATGTCTGCCAGGCCACCAAGGCCTGGGCGGAGTCCAAGCCCCGTCGATAAGCTCCGCTCATCGCGGGGCGAGGTAGCGAGGACGCTTGCAGGCCGGGCCGGGCGCGCGCAGGACCGCCCACAGCTGTTGCAGGGTCAGCACCCAGCCGAACGTGGTTTCCTTGTGAGTCTTGAGAGCTTCTTCCATCATCGTCGCCTTCCCTGGCTGTTCGACAGGACGGAAAATCGCCGTTCGGTGGCCCCGTGACAAACGCGGCCTCCTTGGCTATGCATAAGCAACCCTTATGGCTGACATCCTCGCCCGCCTGCCGCTCAGCGCCATCCGCGTGTTCGAGGCGGCCGCTCGTCTGAAGAGCTTCACCCGAGCGGCCGATGCGCTGGGCGTGACCCAGGCCGCGGTCAGCTGGCAGGTGAAGGCGCTGGAAAAGCAGTTGGATCAGCCGCTGTTCAACCGCCTGCCGCGCGAGGTCACCCTGACCCCGGCTGGCGAGCGTCTCTCGCGGGCCGCGACCGAGGCCATGTCCTTGTTGCGCGCGGCGGTGTCGGACCTGGTGGAGACCGAGGACGGCGTGCTGTCGATCACCACGGTCCAGAGCGTAGGCGGCCAGTGGCTGGCCCCGCGCCTGGGCGGCTTCCAGATCGCCCATCCGCGTATCGCCGTTCGGCTGGAGGCTTCCAGCCGGGTCATCGACCTCACCCGCGAGGGCGTCGACATGGCCCTGCGCGGCGGCCACGGAAAGTGGCCGGGCATGACGGCGCACTTCCTTATTCCCGCCGTCCAGACGCCGCTGGTCTCGCCGGAATTCCTGGCCCGCATCGGCGGCATCGCCAGACCCGAGGACCTTCTGGACGTCCAACGCATCGGCATCGCCCGCGAGTGGGACGAGTGGTTCCAGGCCGCCGGCGTCACGGCCAATCCCCAGAAGCTGGACCCGCGCCTGGCCTCGGACGCCCAGGCGCTGGAGGTAGCCAGCGCCCTGGCGCACCACGGGGCGGCCCTGGGCTCGCCGATCTTCTTCGCCCGGGAACTGGCCGAGGGCCGATTGATCATGCCGTTCGACGTGGTCGCCCGCTACACCGGCGGCTATTGGCTGGCTTATCCCAGCGACCGGGCTCGGGTGCGCAAGATCGCCGCCTTCCGCGACTGGGTGCTGGCCCAGGCCGCCGCCGATCCGCTGATCGCCCGCTACGCCGCCATGACCCCGCTGGAGGGCGCGACCTCGCCGCTGACCCGCTCGCCAGTCTGACGGCCAAGCTTGCGTGCGATCGCACCCATCTTGACAAACCCCCGTTCCGTGAGAAGGTTAGCCCACCCCCGACATCGTCGGGCTTCCAGACCGTCTTCTTTCTAGCGGACGGCCCTCTTCGGGAAGGCGACATCGGCCCCCGAAGGCTGAAAATGATGCTAGGGCGCGCCGAAACCAATGGCGCGCCCTATGTCGCTTTGGAAACGGCGTGGTTTCAGGCCCGCCTTTTCCGCCGCGGCTGAGACTTCCGCACCTTCTCGGCGTCTCGTTCGGCCTGGCTCTCGCGGGCCCGGCGCAGGCGGCGCTGGACGCGGGCGTCGCGCAGCAGGGCGGCCGGGACGTCGGTCAGCAGCTTCAGGCCCGCGATCGGGGAGAGGTTGCGTACGTCGCGGCGAGCCTGGGCGATCACCTCGCCGACCATGGCCTTGCTGTCGACCTCGCCCTCTTCCTTGACCAGGGCCAGACGGTGCAGGGCGTAGAGGCCCAGGACGAAGGCGATCAGGAAATAGAAGTCCCAGCTGGAGACCCGCAGCGGCATCAGGGTCAATACGTCGCCGGGACTGGTCCAGCGCAGCAGGATCTCCAGTCGGCGAGCGGCGAAGAAGTCGGCGAACACCCCGCCCAGCACCGGCGCCAGGCCGGCGGCCGCCGAGCTGATCAGGGCGTTGGCGGCGATATAGGCCGTGGCCGAGCCGCGCGGCGACAGCTTCATGGCGATATTGCCCGACGACAGGGTCACGCCGGCCGTGGCCAGGCCCATCAGGGCGTGCAGCCCCACCAGATAGACCACGACCCAGGCCCGCTCCTGGATCTGCGAGGCCCCGACCATGGCGGCGATGCACAGGATGAAGAGCGGCGCGGCCACCGCCAGCACCGACTTGTTGGCGAAACGGTCCGACAGCAGACCCCAGCTGCGCAGCGCCAGCACGTTGGTCGCCTGACTGACCACGCCCAGGATGACGACGAAGGTGATGTCCAGGCCCAGCTGCTTGACGAAGAACACCGTGAAGAAGGGCGTGGCCAGGTTCACCGCGAACTGCCAGCTGGCCAGGAACAGGATCAGCCGCCGGAAATTCTGGTCCTTCAACGGAGCCTTCAACAGGGGCAGCAGGCGGATGGTCTCGGTGGCGACCGGCATCTTCGGCTCGGGCGTCAGGGCCAGTTCGCGGCAGCTGAGCAGTCCCATCACGAAGCCGAACAGATAGAGCCCCGCGAAGGCGATCGGCCGCAGGCTCGACCCCTCCGGCGCCCGATCCAGGGCGAAGGCGGCGGCCAGGCTGGCGATCAGGGCGACAACCGTGGCGTTGATCGTCCGCCTGGCGAAGATCTGGCCGAGCCTTTGCTCCGGCGCCAGATCGCGCACCCAGGCGTTCCAGGCGCAGCCGCCGAAGGTGGCGATCCCGCAGTAGAAGACCTGCAGCGCCACCAGGATCGCCAGGGTCGCCCCGCCGGCCCTGGGCGCGATGGCCAGCACCGCCATGCCGGCCAGGGCGCAGCGGCCGACCAGGCTGGCCAGGATGGCGATCCGCTTGCGAGTGCGCAGCTTCTCGACCAGCAGCACGCCCGGCGCTTGCAAGAGCTGCACCCAGAAGGTCACGGCCGCCAGGAGGCCGATCGTGGTGTTGGAGGCCCCCAGGTGCAGGGCGAAGGCGGTCAGGATCACCCCGCTGGTCACCGCGGTGCAGGCGTTGGAAAACCCTGCCTCCAGGACCAGATGTCGCAGGCCGCGCTCGCGAGCCTCATCCGTCAATTGCGGCGTCGGGGCAAAAAACATGCGCGACACTCGACTTCGCACGCCCTCGCGGGGCACGAACGATCGCCATATCGCGATCGAACAAAGGATTTTCGGCGCTTCCTCGCTTTACGCGCCCCTCGCGAAGGCCTAGATGCGGGGCGCTATGACCCGTACAGCCAAGACCCTCTACGACAAGATCTGGGACGCGCACGTCGTCAACGAACAGGACGGCGAAGCGATCCTCTATATCGACCTGCACCTGATCCACGAGGTGACCACCCCGCAGGCCTTCGCCGGCCTTCGCGCGGCGGGCCGCAAGGTGCGTCGGCCGGACCGCACGCTCGCCGTGGCGGACCACAACATTCCGACCGAAGGCCAGAGCCTCGGCGTCGACGCCGTGCAGGACGAAGAGGCGCGGCTGCAGCTGAAGACGCTTGCGCGCAACGTCGCCGACAACGGCATCCAGTTCTTCCCGATGGGCGACATCCGCAACGGCATCGTCCACGTGGTCGGGCCCGAGCAGGGCCGCACCCAGCCGGGCATGACCATCGTCTGCGGCGACAGCCACACCTCGACCCACGGCGCCTTCGGGGCCCTGGCCCACGGCATCGGCACGTCCGAGGTCGAGCACGTTCTGGCCACGCAGACCCTGCGCCAGAAGAAGGCCAAGAACATGCTGGTCCGCGTCGACGGCCAGCTGGGTCCTGGCGTGACCGGCAAGGATATCGCCCTGGCGGTCATCGGCGAGATCGGCACGGCCGGCGGCACCGGCTACGTCATCGAGTTCGCCGGCGAGGCCGTGCGCGGTCTGTCGATGGAGGGCCGGATGACCCTCTGCAACCTGACCATCGAGGGCGGCGCCAAGGCCGGCCTGGTGGCGCCGGACGAGAAGACCTTCGCCTATATTCAGGGCAAGCCCGCCGCGCCGAAGGGCGCGGCCTGGGACATGGCCCTGAGCCACTGGAAGACCTTCTTCACCGACGAGGACGCCGTCTTCGACCGCACCGTCGTCATCGACGGCTCGGCCCTGGTCCCGATGGTCACCTGGGGCACCTCGCCCGAGGACGTCATCCCGGTCACCGGCAATGTCCCGGACCCCGAAAGCTTCGCCACGCCCGACAAGCGCGCGGCCGCTCACCGGGCCCTGGACTATATGGGCCTGACCGCCGGCCAGCCGATCTCCGAGGCCAAGATCGACCGCGTCTTCATCGGCTCGTGCACCAACAGCCGCATCGAGGACATGCGCGCCGCCGCTGCCGTGGTGCAGGAAGCCTTCCTGCACGGCCGCCTGGTGGCCCCGCACGTCAAGGCGATGGTCGTGCCGGGCTCGGGCCTGGTGAAGGAACAGGCTGAAGCAGAAGGCCTGGACGCCATCTTCAAGGCCGCCGGCTTCGACTGGCGCGAACCCGGCTGCTCGATGTGCCTGGCCATGAACCCCGACAAGCTGGCCCCGCAGGAACGCTGCGCGTCGACCAGCAACCGCAATTTCGAGGGCCGCCAGGGCCGCGCCGGCCGCACCCACCTGGTCTCGCCGGCCATGGCGGCGGCGGCGGCGATCGCCGGCCACCTGACCGACGTGCGCACCCTGCTCTCGGAGGACGCCCGATGAAGGCCTTCACCCGCCTGGACGGCCGCGCGGCTCCGCTGGAGCTGGCCAATATCGACACCGACCAGATCATCCCCAAGCAGTTCCTCAAGACCGTGGAGCGCGAGGGTCTGGCCAAGGGCTTGTTCTATGACTTCCGCTTCGACGGCGACGGGAACGAGATCAAGGACTTCGTCCTGAATCGTCCGGAGTACAAGGGCGCCAGCGTGCTGGTCGCCGGCGATAACTTCGGCTGCGGCAGCTCGCGCGAGCACGCCCCGTGGGCGCTGATGGACTTCGGGATCATGTGCGTGATCTCGACCAGCTTCGCCGACATCTTCAACAACAACTGCTACAACAACGGCCTGCTGCCGGTGATCGTGAAGCCGGAAGAACTGGCCGTCCTGATGGACGAGGCCAAGGGCGGCAACCACATGGTCAGCGTCGACCTCGAGGCCCAGACCGTGGTCACGCCTTCGGGCAAGACCTTCACCTTCGCCATAGACCCTGTACGCAAGGAAAAGATGCTCAAGGGCCTCGACGCCATCGGCGAGACCCTGCAACACGGCGGCGACATCGACGTCTTCGAAAGCAAGCGCGCGATCAGCCAGCCCTGGCTGGAAGTTTGATTCAACAAGCTGGAAGTTTGATTCAACAATAAGCGTGTCATCCCGGCCGTAGTGCAGCGGAGAGCCGGGACCAGGGGCAAACGCACTGCCACCAGCCCCTGGGTCCCGGATCGTTGCGCGTCCGGGATGACACGGATTTTTGGGGCGTTGATTTAGGTATGACCCTCATCCTCGCCGGCACGATCCGCATCGCGCCCGAACGCCTGGCCGACCTGCGCCCGCACCTGCGCGCCCAGGTCGAGAACACCCGCGCCGAACCGGGCTGCCTGGACTACGCCCTGACCGAGGACCCGCTGGATCCCGGCCTGATCCGGGTCTACGAGCATTTTGAGACCGAGGCGGCGCTGGAATTCCATCGCGGCACGCCGCACATGGCCGCCTGGCGCGCCGCCTGCGCCGAGCTGGGCGTGCACGGCCGCGACCTGTCGTCCTTCGATGTTTCCGCCTACCGCAAGATCTAGAGAGAGCCTCCCATGTCCACCCTGCTGCTCCTGCCCGGCGACGGCATCGGTCCTGAAGTCTGCGCGCAGGTGCGCCGCGTGGCGGCCGCCCTCACCCCGGACCTCAAGGTCGAGGAAGCGCCCTATGGCGGCATGAGCTACGACGCCCACGGGACGCCGCTGCTGGACGAGGTCCGCGACCAGGCCATCGCCAGCGACGCGGTGCTGATGGGCGCCGTCGGCGGTCCACAGTGGGCCAACGCCCCGCGCCACCTGCGCCCGGAAGCCGGCCTGCTGAACCTGCGCAAGGCCATGGACGTCTACGCCAACCTGCGCCCGGCCTATTGCTTCGAGGCCCTGGCCGGCGCGTCCAGCCTGAAGACCGAGCTGGTTTCGGGACTGGACATCATGTTCGTCCGCGAACTGGTCGGCGGCGTCTATTTCGGCCAGCCGCGTGGCATCGACGACCTGCCGGACGGCCAGAAGAAGGGCTACGACACCGCCGTCTACACGACCAGCGAGATCGAGCGCGTCGGGCGCGTGGCCTTCGAGCTGGCTCGCGGCCGCACCAACAAGGTCCACTCGGCCGAGAAGTCGAACGTCATGGAGTCGGGCCTGCTGTGGAAGCAGGTGATCACCGAGCTGCACGCCCGCGAGTATCCGGACGTCCAGCTGGAACACATCCTGGCCGACAACTGCGCCATGCAGCTGGTCCGCGCGCCCAAGCAGTTCGATGTCATCGTCACCGACAACCTGTTCGGCGACATCCTGTCTGACGCCGCGGCCATGCTGACCGGCTCGCTGGGCATGCTGCCTTCGGCCGCCTTGGGCGCGAAGGGCAAGCCGGGCCTCTACGAGCCGATCCACGGCTCGGCTCCGGACATCGCCGGCAAGGGCGTGGCCAATCCTCTGGCCGCCATCCTGTCGTTCGAGATGGCGTTGCGCTGGTCACTGAACCAGGTCGAGGCCGCCGACGCGCTGCTCGCGGCAGTCAAGAAGACCTTGGACCAAGGCGCCAAGACTAAAGATCTCGGCGGCGACCTGAACACTGCTCAAATGGGTGACGCCGTTATCTCAAATTTGTGACAAGAGATAACGTCGTTATAATTTATATAGCAGTAACAGCGATTTAAGGGTTATCCCCGAATTCCTGTCCACAGCTCACAGGCTGTGCAGGGGTTCGGGGCGGTGCGTTTTCAAGATTTGAAGATTTCGGCGAAGCTGGGCGTCGCATTCTGCGCCCTGATCCTCGCCTCGGCCGTATCGTCGGCCGTCGTGTTCTCCAGCCTCGCCGAGATCGACGAGGCCTCGATCTCCAGCCAGCGCAGCCTGGCCCTGGTCGCTCAGGCCGAAGCGATCATGACCCAGGTCATCGAGCAGCAGAACGCCGTGCGCGGCTACGCAATCCTGGCCGAGCCCCACCTCGCCGACAGCTACGCCGGCGCCAAGGCCGACTTCGACAGCAAGCTCGACGCATTCGAGGCCAAGACCACCCAGGCCGCCCAGAAGGCCCGCATCGAGAAGCTGCGGACGGCGATGGCCGACTGGCGCCGCGACATCGCCGAACCTTCGATGGCGATGGCCAGCGACCCGGCCCGTCGCACCGAGGCCGCCGAACTGGCCAGCCGCAAGAGCCTGACCGCGATCCGCGCCGTGCAGCACGAGTTGGTCGCCGCCGCCCAGGAGCGGGTGGCCATCCGCGCCAAGGAGGTCAAGGACGCCCAGAACCTGGCCCACCTGTCGCTGCTGATCGGCGGCGCCGCGGCCCTGGTCATCGCCGGGCTGATGGGCTGGCTGCTGTCGCACACGATCGGCGCGCCCGTCGCCGCCATGAGCGCCGCCATGCGCCGGCTGTCCGCCGGGGAGCATGACATCGAAGTCCCTGCTGTCGGCCGCAAGGACGAGGTCGGCCAGATGGCCGACGCCGTCGCCGTCTTCAAGGACGCCGCCATGGAGAAGCTGCGCGTGGAGGCGCAGGCCGCCGCCCACCGCGAGGCCGCCGAGGCCGAGCGCACCCAGCGTGAGCGCGAGAAGGCGGTTGAAGCCGAAGCCGACGCCCTGGCCATCAACGCCCTGGGCGAGGGCCTGGACCGCATGGCCTCGGGCGACCTGACCTTCCGCATCACCGCCCAGTTGGCGCCCAAGACCGCCGCGCTGAAGAGCAACTTCAACACCGCGGCCGAACGCCTGCGCGACGCCCTGCGCGGCATCAACGGCGCCACCGGGGGCATCCACGCCGGCTCGGAAGAGATCGCCCAGGCCTCCGACGACCTGTCGCGCCGCACCGAGCAGCAGGCCGCCAGCCTGGAAGAGACCGCCGCGGCGCTCGACCAGATCACCGCCACGGTCCGCAAGACCGCCTCCGGCGCCCTGGAGGTCTCCAGTCTGGTCGCCCAGGCCCGGACCGGCGCCGAGCGCTCGGGCGCGATCGTCGAGCAGGCAGTCTCGGCCATGAGCCAGATCGAGACCTCATCCAATCAGGTCAACCAGATCATCTCCGTGATCGACGAGATCGCCTTCCAGACCAACCTGCTGGCGCTGAACGCCGGCGTCGAGGCGGCGCGGGCCGGCGAGGCCGGTCGCGGCTTCGCGGTCGTCGCCCAGGAAGTCCGCGCCCTGGCCCAACGCTCGGCCGACGCCGCCAAGGAGATCAAGACCCTGATCTCGACCTCGTCACAGCAGGTGGGAGCGGGCGTAGACTTGGTGGCTCAGACCGGCGAGGCCTTGCGCGCCATCGTCGGCCAGGTCGCCTTGATCGACGCGCTCGTGAAGGAGATCGCCGCCTCGGCTCAGGAACAGTCCACGGGGCTTCACCAGGTCAATGTCGCGGTGAACCAGATGGATCAGGTCGTCCAGCAGAACGCCGCCATGGTCGAGGAAGCCACCGCCGCCACCCACTCGTTGAGGGGCGAGGCCGGCGAACTGGCGGTGCTGGTCAGCCGCTTCCAGGTGGGTTCGTCGCAGACGGACGCCGTCCAACCGTCGCGGGCGGCGTAAGCCACCTTCCACTTCACGCCGATAAGGCTCTAGGCTCCTTCCAACCATAAGAGTTGGGAGGAGCGCATGACGCCAGGGCTCATGCAGACCACGCCGCTGATGATCAGCGGCATTCTGAGCTATGCCGCCCAGGCCCATGCCGGGCGCGAGATCGTCTCCCGCCAGATCGACGCGCCCCTATGGCGTTATGACTATGCCGGCCTCGCCCGCCGCGCCGCCCAGGCCGCCCACGCGCTGCAACGCCTTGGCGTGAAGCCCGGCGATCGGGTCACCTCCCTGGCCTGGAACACGCATCGCCATCTGGAACTCTTCTACGCCGTTCCCGGGATCGGCGCGGTGCTGCACACGGCCAATCCCCGCCTGTTCGACGAGCAGATCGTCTACACGATCAATCACGCCGAAAGCGCCGTGCTGTTCTACGAACGAAGCTTCGCCGCCCTGGTCGACCGGATCGCCCCGGAGCTGACTACGGTGAAGACCTTCGTCATGCTCTCGGACGAGGCGCGCACGATCCACGGACCGGTCGGCGCGATCAGCTACGAAGCACTCATAGCCGGCGAGCCCGAGGCCTTCGACTGGCCGGTCTTCGATGAGAACGCAGGGGCCTTCCTCTGCTACACCTCGGGCACCACGGGCGATCCCAAGGGCGTGCTCTATTCGCATCGCGCCGTGGTCCTGCACGCCATGGCCGGGGGCCTGAACAGCGCGTTCGGCTTCAGCGCCTTCGACGTGGTGCTGCCCTGCTCCAGCCTCTACCACGCCACGGCCTGGGGCCTGCCGTTCAGCGCCCCGATCTGCGGGGCCAAGATCGTGCTGCCCGCCGACAAGATGGATGGCGCCAGCCTGCACGACCTGATCCAGGGCGAGGGCGTCACCTTCACCGGCGGCGTGCCGACCATCTGGACCATGTACCTGGACTGGCTGGCCAAGACCGGCCAGCGGCCGGACAGCCTGAAGCGGGTGGTCATCGGCGGCAGCGCCGTGCCGCGCGCCATGGCCGAGACCTTCAAGCATCGCTACGGCGTCCAGACCCTGCAGATCTGGGGCATGACCGAGACCTGCCCGATCGGCGTCGTCGCCACACCCACGCCCGCCCTCGCCACCCTGGGCGAGAACGCCATGGACGAGGCGATCTGGACCCGCCAGGGCCGCCTGCAGTTCGGTATCGAGCTGAAGGTCGAGACCGAGGACGGCGCCGACGCGCCATGGGACGGCGAGACCTCCGGCGCCCTGCTGGTACGCGGCCCCTGGGTGGTGCGACGCTACTTCAGGAAGGACGCCGACGCCGCCCGCGCCGACGGCTGGTTCGACACCGGCGACATCGCCACCCTGGACGCCAACGGCTTCATGCGCATCACCGACCGCCAGAAGGACGTCATCAAGTCCGGCGGCGAGTGGATCAGCTCCATCGACCTGGAGAACGTCGCCGTCGGCTGCCCCGGCGTGAAGATCGCCGCCGTGATCGGCGTGCCGCATCCAAAGTGGGAGGAGCGACCCCTGATGATCATCGAGACCCACGAGGGCGCCGACGTCACCAAGGCCGCCGTGCTCGACTATCTGGCGCCGCGGATCGTCAAGTGGTGGACCCCCGACGACGTGGTCTTCACGACGGTGCCCCTGACGGCGACGGGCAAGATCGACAAGAAGGTCCTGCGCGAGGCATGGAAAGGACATCTGGGCGGATGAAATGAAGGCATGACCGGGCCGACACTCAAGAAACTTGACTCTTTAATTAATTTTCTTAAGTTCGAGATCAAGGAAATGGATCTCGACCCGATGACGCGCGCGACAACCGACTGGCAGGACCTGACCCGATTGACCGGCGGCGAGCCCTTCGTCGTCGAGCGCGTACGGCTGACCGGCAAGGACATCGCCATCGAAGGCGCCTTCGCCCCGCCGCAACTGGCCGCCCTGACCGGCGAGGACCAGATCTTCGTCGCCGCCTTTCTGCGCAGCCACGGCTCGATCAAGGAGATGGAGCAGCTGTTCGGGGTCAGCTATCCGACCGTGAAGGCGCGGCTGAACCGCATCGCCGCCAGCCTGGACTTCATCGACGAGGCCCCGCCCCCGCCCGCCTCGGACCGCTCGCGCGTCCTGGCCCGGCTGGAGCGCGGCGAGATCTCGGCCGAAGAGGCGATCGCCGCCCTCGAGCGGGGTGAACGCTGATGGCCCTGACTGGAACCGTCCTGCCCCCGCTGACCGCCCGCCGCCGGGCCGTCGTGCGCCTGTGGCTGCCCCTGACCCCGCTCTGGCTGGCGCTGGCGCCGTTCGCCCTGGCCTTCGCGCCGCTGATCCTGCTGGTCCCGGCCTGCCGCCACATGAACCCCTACCGCGCCGCCTGGAGTTTCGGCGCGGTCCTGCTCGGCCTTTCCGGAACCAGCGTGGACGTCGACGCCCGCGACGCCCTGGTCCGCATCCGCATCTTCTGAGGACATCGCCATGAACCCCGATCGCCTGCGCATCCTGAAGATGCTGTCCGACGGCAAGATCTCGGCCGACGAGGCCGAGCGCCTGCTGGACGCATTGGGCGCCAAGCCCGCCGCGACCGACGCCGCCCCATCCGCATCCGCGGCTTCGCCGCGTTATTTCCGGGTGCTGGTGGACACCGCCGACCACGACGGCCCGACCAAGGTCAATGTCCGCGTGCCGATGCAGCTTTTGCGGGCCGGCGTGCGGCTCAGCGCCCTGATCCCGCCGACCGCCCGCGACGAGGTCAACGCCGCCATGGCCCGCCAGGGCCTGACCTTCGACATCAACCAATTGAAGCCCGAGAACCTGGACGAGCTGGTCGCCAGCCTGGGCGAGCTGACCGTCGATGTCGACAGCGACGCCGCCCGCGTGCGGGTGTTCTGCGAATAGGCCTTCAGAACCTCAGTCGCCAGCTCTCCGACACCAGCCCGTCGGCGAAGCCGGCATAGTCCCAGCTCTTCTCCAGCTGGAACCCGAACCGCGCATAGAGCCGCCGGGCGGGCAACAGGTTGCTCTGGGTCCACAGCACCATCTCGGCATAGCCGGCCTCGCGGGCCCGCGCGATGCAGGCCGAGACCAGCGCCTCGCCGACGCCCAGGCCGCGCGCCGAGGGCTCGACCAGCAAGAGGCGCAGGCGGCCGACCGTGTCGGTCTCCCGGGCCAGCATGATCGAACCGACCTTTTCGCCCTCGTGCTCGGCGATCCAGCAGGCCTCGCGGGCCGGATCGTAGGTCTTGACGTAGTCGGCGACGACGCCGGCCACCACGCCTTCGAAGCGATGGTCCCAACCCTCCTCGGCCGCATACAGCGCGCCGTGGCGCTGGATGATCCAGCCCAAGTCGCCAGGTTCAGGAGGGCGCAGCACGACCGTCATGCCTCCAACAGCGCCTTCAGCTTGGCGAGGTCCCGGGCCACCGCCGCCGCGTCGCGGGCGAAGGCGGCGTCGTCGAACATGCCGGGCGGCCGGTAGAGCGTCAGCACCACCTCGGCCGCCTCGCCGTTGGCCACCACCCGCAGCGGGACATAGAGCTCGGTCCCGTCCGGCAGGGTGACCCAATGGTCGAGGACGCCGTAATCATTGGCCGGCGAGAACCGCACACGGACGTCGCCGCCTGGGCCGTGGGCGACCCACCGGTCACCATCCCGGGTCAGGCCCGAGGCCAGACCCGCCGCCCATTTCGGAAAGCTCAGGGGCTCCCTGGCGAAGGCGTAGACCTCCGCCGCCGACCTGTGGATCCGGATGCTGATGTGCCGAGACTCGAACATGGCTACTCCACGGTCATCTGGGTCTGGGTGACCACCGCCACCAGCTTGCCGTCCTCGGTCTCGATCCGTGTGGTCCAGACGCTGGAACGTCTGCCGATGTGCAGCGGGGTGGAAATTGCGACGACGGTCGCGCCTACCTTGGCCGAGCCGATGAAGTTGGTCTTGCTCTCCAGCGTCGTGGTGCGCTTGCCCTCGGGCGTCGAGAGGAACGCGCCGATGGCTCCCAGGCTGTCGGCCAGGGCCATGGCCGCGCCGCCGTGCAGGATGCCGCCGGCCGTGCAGAGGTCGGGGCGGACGACAAGCCGCCCCTCGACGCGGTCGGGGGCGGCGTGGGTCACCGAGACGCCCATCAGAGCGGCGAACGGCAACAGATCGAGGTCGAAGACGGGCGTTCTCATGGGGAGCATCTGACGCCCGTCCCCCAAGGTCGCGCAAGATGCATCATGCAAGAGGTCAGCTGACGCGCTTCTCGCTGTCGAGGAACCGCATCATCGCCTCGGCATAGCGCGGGCCCGCCACCGCCTCTTCCGGCACGGCGGCCTCGATGGCGGCGAGGTCGGCCGAGGTCAGTTTCACGTCCAGCGCGCCCAGGGCCTCGGCCAGGCGCTCGCGGCGGCGCGCCCCGATCAGCGGCACGATGTCGTCGCCGCGCGAGGCGACCCAGGCGATGGCGGCCTGGGCCGTCGTCACGCCCTTGTCCTCGGCCACCGCGCCCAGAGCCTCCGCCAGCTTGAGATTGGCGTCCAGGTTCTCGCCCTGGAAACGCGGGCTGTGGCTACGGAAGTCACCGCCGGCGTCCTCCGAGCGTTGTCTGCTCCAATGGCCGCTGATCAGGCCGCGCGACAGCACGCCGTAGGCGGTCATGCCGATGCCCAGTTCGCGCAGGGTCGGCAGGATGTCGGCCTCGACGCCGCGCGAGACCAGCGAATATTCGATCTGCAGGTCGACGATCGGCGCGACGCTGGCCGCCCGGCGGATGGTCTCGCTGCCCATCTCCGACAGGCCGACATGGCGGACATAGCCGGCCTGGACCATCTCGGCGATCGCCCCGATGGTGTCCTCGATCGGCACCGACGGATCCAGGCGCGAGGGCCGGTAGATGTCGATGTGGTCGACGCCCAGGCGCTTGAGACTGTAGGCCAGGAAGTTCTTGATCGCCGCCGGGCGGCTGTCGAAGCCGAGGAACTGGCCGTTGGGGTCGCGAAGGGCGCCGGTCTTGACGCTGATCACCAGCTTGTCGCGCTTGTGGTTTTTCAGCGCCTCGCCGATCAGCATTTCGTTGTGGCCCATGCCGTAGAAGTCGCCGGTGTCGATCAGGGTGATCCCGGCCTCCACGGCGGCGTCGAAGGTGGCCAGGCTCTCGGCCCGGTCGCTGGGGCCGTACATGTCCGACATGCCCATGCAGCCGAGGCCGAAGGCGGAAACGACGGGGCCGGTCTTGCCGAGTTGGCGAGTCTTCATGGGGATCTCTCCTTGAGCGGTGGAGAGGGTTATGCGCCCGAACCCTTCGTGCGATAATCCAATCAAATCCATACAGGCCGTTCGGAATTTCGCACAATGCAGCAGGCCGACTTCGCCGATCTCGACGCTTTCACGGCCGTGGCCCGGGCGCGCGGCTTTCGCGCCGCCGCCGCCACGCGCAATGTCTCGGCTTCGTCGCTGAGCGAGGCTGTCCGCCGGCTGGAGACTCGGCTGGGCGTGCGCCTGCTGAACCGCACCACCCGCAGCGTCACGCCTACCGAGGCTGGCCAGAAGCTGCTGGAGCGCCTGTCGCCGGCTCTCGCCGACGTCGCCCTGGCGCTCGACGAGGTCAACGCCTTCCGCGACAGCCCGACCGGCACGCTGCGCCTGAATGTGCCCTTGGTGGTGGCCAAGGTGGTGATGCCGCGCCTGATCCCGAGATTCCTGGCCCAGCATCCGGGCGTGACGGTCGAAATCGTCGCCGAGGACAGCTTCATCGACGTGCTGGCCGCCGGCTATGACGCGGGGGTCCGCTACGACGAGCGGCTGGAGAAGGACATGATCGCCGTGCCGCTGTCGGGGCCGCAGCGGTTCATGCTGGTCGGCTCGCCGGCCTATTTCGCCGCCCACGGACGGCCGGTCCATCCGCGCGACGTGCTGGACCACGCCAGCATCCGCCATCGCTTCCCCAGCGGCGCGACCTATGCCTGGGAGTTCGAGAAGGACGGCCAGACTCTCCGCCTGGATCCGCCGGCCAGGCTGACCAGCACCAATCTGGATCTTGAACTGGCCGCCTGCGAGGCGGGCGTGGGTCTGCTGGCCACCTTCGAGGACTTCGCCGCCGACGCCATCGCGGCCGGACGTCTGGAGGCGGTGCTCGAGGACTGGCTGCCGCCGTTCAGCGGCCCCTATCTCTACTATCCCAGCCGCCGCCACATGCCCGCGCCGCTCAGGGCGTTCGTGGATTTCGTGAAGGCCGAGAGGATGGGCCCCTAGCGCCTTTAGAACACCGGCAGCGGGCGCGGCTTGCGGTCCTCGCCGATGGCCACGAAGGTGAAGACGCCTTCGGTGACCTTGTGAGCCTGCTCGCTGTCGCGACGGCGGCGCCAGGCCTCGACCTGCACCTTCAGCGAGGTGCGACCGGTATGGACGATGCGGGCGAACAGGCTGACCTCGTCGCCGACCAGGACCGGCGAGATGAAGGTCATGCCGTCGACGGCGATGGTGGCGCAGCGGCCCGCCGCGCGGTGGAAGGCGATCGAGGCCGCCGCCAAGTCCATCTGCGACAGCAGCCAGCCGCCGAAGATGTCGCCCTCGGGGTTGGTGTCGGACGGCATGGCGATGGCGCGCAGCACGGGCGCCTCGTGCGGCCACTCGGCCTTTTCCCACGCCTTGGCGAGGGTCTCGGCCCGCTGGGCCGCCGGAACCTGCTCGGTCAAAATCAGTGGCCGCCGGAGCCTTCGTAGACGCCCGGGGCCAGGCGCTCGTCCTCGTCGCCCTCGCCCGTGGCGGCCACGAAGCGGCGGTCGCAGTACGAGCAGTCGACGAAGCCGGCCGCCCCCATCTCCAACCACACGCGCGGATGGCCCAGGGCGCCGCCGACGCCGTCGCAGGCGATGCGGTGCGAGCGGACCGTGATCGTCTCCGGCGCGGGGCCGGCGATCGCGGCCGGATCCATGGCGGTCGGGGCGGTGGCGGGGGTCTTGGCCATCAGGCGAGTCCTTGAATTCCGATCGCGGCCTTGGCGTCACCGCGAACGAGGCATACCTATGCGACGCCGAAAGGCGCCGTCAATCGACGAGCGCCGCACGGTGGCCTTTCTGGCGGCGTTTCCGATACGCCGTGTTGCCATCTGGACGATTCATGGACCTGCCCGCCTACGCCATCGAAGCCGAAGGCCTTTACAAGACCTACGCCGCGACCAAGACCTCGCCGGAAAAGAAGGCGTTGAACGGCATCGACCTGAAGATCCCGCGCGGCTCGATCTTCGGCCTGCTGGGTCCCAACGGCGCCGGGAAGTCGACCTTCATCAACATCCTGGCCGGCCTGGTGCGAAAATCTTCCGGCACGGTGCGGATCTGGGGCCGCGACATCGATACGCGCCCGCGGGACGCCCGCGCGGCGATCGGGGTCGTTCCCCAGGAACTGGCCGCCGACGTCTTCTTCACCCCCCGCGAGTCGCTGGAAGTGCAGGCCGGCTTCTATGGCGTGCCCAAGAACGAGCGCCGCACCGACGAGTTGCTCAACGCGCTGGGCCTGGGCGACAAGGCCAATGCCTATGTCCGCCAGCTGTCGGGCGGCATGAAGCGCCGCCTGATGGTCGCCAAGGCCATGGTCCACCAGCCGCCGGTGCTGATCCTGGACGAGCCGACCGCCGGCGTGGACGTCGAGCTGCGCCGCCAGCTCTGGCACTACGTCCAGGGCCTGAACGAGCTGGGCGTCACCATCGTGCTGACCACCCACTATCTGGAAGAAGCCCAGGAGCTGTGTGACGAGATCGCCATCGTCAATCGCGGCGAGGTGGTGGCGTGCGAACCGACGCCCAAGCTGCTGGGTCGCATGGACAGCCGCAATGTCGTGGTCACGCCGGAATCGCCGGTGGAGGCCGCTCCCGCCCTGGCCGGCTTCGACACCAAGCTGCGCGCGGGCGGGGCCTTCCAGGTCAGCTATCGCACCGGCCAGTCCAGCGTCGAGCAGGTGCTGGCCGCGGTGCGCGCCAGCGGCGTCCACATCAAGGACATCGCCACCGAGGACCCGGACCTGGAGGATGTCTTCCTGGCCCTGACCTACGGCGACCCGAACGCCGCCGATCCGACCAAGGACTAGTCACCGGACGAACCTTCGCCGCTGCAAGGCGAAGGCCGCTTGCCAGTCCGAGCGACCCACGCCAGCTTCGCCGCGATTTTGGCGCGGAGGGCGTGATGGCGATGCGACTTTTCGGACTTGTGATGGCTGTGTGTCTGGGCCTCGCCCCGATGGCGCAGGCGCAGACCAAGGCGATCCCGGTCAAGGTCGTGGTCCTGGCCACCTTCGAGATCGGCGAGGTCACCGGCGATCGCCCCGGCGAGTTCCAGCCCTGGGTCGAGGGCCTGCCGCTGAAGGAGACCATCACGGTCCCCGGCCTGCGCAATCCGGCGCGCTGGTCACCCGAAACCGGCGTTCTGGGCGTGATGACCGACATGCGCGCCCGGGCCCGCGAGAGCGTCGCGGCCCTGATCCTGGACAAGCGCTTCGACTTCTCCAGGACCTACTGGATCGTGGCCGGCATCGCCGGGGCCGATCCCAAGGTCGCCTCGCTGGGCAGCGCCGCCTGGGCCAACTATGTCGTCGACGCCGACCCGATCTACGAGGTCGACGACCGCGAGATCCCCGCCGACTGGCCCTATGGCCTGTACTCGCTGGAGACCGAGCGTCCGAACGTGAAGGGCTCGGCCCACGGCTCGTCGGGCATGGTCTGGGCGCTGAACCCCAGGCTGGTCGACTGGGCCTACGGCCTGACCGCCAAGACCCCTATCCCGGACAATGAAGGCCTGGCCAAGCTGCGCGCCGGCTATGTCGGCGAGCCCAATGCCCTGAAGCCGCCCTTCGTGCTCAAGGGAGACGCCCTGGGGACCACCCGCTTCTGGCACGGGGCGAAACGCACCCAATGGGCCGAGGACTGGGTGAAACTGTGGACCGACGGCGCGGGAACCTTCACCATGACCGATTGTGAGGACCAGGGGATCCTCGACGTGCTCGATCTCTACGCCAAGGCCGGCAAGGTCGACTTCGGACGGATCCTGGTGCTGCGTACGGCCAGCAACTATTCGCGTCCGCCGCTGGGGGCTCCGACCTTCCCGCGGGCCTTCCACGGCGAGGGCGCGATGGCGGCCTTCGATTCGGCCTATCGTGTGGGCTCGGTCGTGGTCCGCGAGCTGGTGGGACATTGGGATCGGTACGCGGCGTCGACGCCCGCGCCGAAGGGGGAAATGGCGAAATGATCGACAGGGTCTTCAAGCTCTCGGCCCAGGGGACCTCGGTGCGGACCGAGGTGCTGGCCGGCTTCACCACCTTCCTGACCATGGCCTATATCGTGATCGTCAATCCGGCGATCCTGGGTCAGGCCGGCATGCCGATCGCGGCCGTCGCCGCCGCCACCTGTCTGGCCGCGGGCCTGGGCAGCATCCTGATGGGCCTGATCGCCAACTACCCGATCGCCCTGGCCCCGGGCATGGGGCTCAACGCCTATTTCACCTTCACGGTCGTCAAGGGCATGGGCCTGCCGTGGGAGACCGCCCTGGGCTGCGTCTTCCTGTCGGGCGTAGCCTTCCTGGTCCTGACCGTGGCCGGCGTCCGCCAGCTGATCGTCGGGGCCATTCCGCGCCCGCTGTTCTCGGCGGTCGCCGCTGGTGTCGGGCTGTTCATCGCCTTCATCGGCCTGAAGGAAGCCGGCATCATCGTCGCCGACCCGGCCACCACGGTGGCCCTGGGCGACCTGACCAAGCCGAATGCCGCCCTGGCCATCCTCGGCCTGCTGATCATGGGCGGGCTGATGGTCTGGCGCGTGAAGGGCGCGATCCTGATCGGCATCCTCGTCGCCGCCGTCGCCGGCTGGGCCCTCGGCCTGGCCAAGATCACTCCTGGGGAGTCGGGCCTTTCCGCCCTGACCGCCACCGCCTTCAAGCTGGATATCCCGGCCGCCCTGCACCTGAACGGCGGCGCCGGCATGGCGATCGCCGAGGTGATCTTCGTCTTCCTGTTCGTCGACCTGTTCGACAATGTCGGCACCCTGGTCGCCGTGACCAAGAAGGCCGGCCTCGTCCAGCCCGACGGCACGATCCCGCGCCTGAACAGGATCCTCACGGCCGACAGCATCGCCACCATCGGCGGCTCGCTGGCCGGCACCTCGACCGTGGTCAGCTATATCGAGAGCGCCTCGGGTGTCGCCGCCGGCGGCCGCACAGGCCTGACCGCCGTCGTGGTCGGCCTGCTCTTTCTGCTGACCCTGTTCTTCGCACCGTGGGTCCAGGCGATCCCGGCCGCCGCCACCGCTCCGGCCCTGATCATCGTCGGCTCGATGATGGTCGGCGCCCTGGCCGACATCGACTGGGACGATCCGGGCGTGGCCATCCCGGCCTTCCTGACGGTCATCGCCATCCCGCTGACCTTCTCGATCGCCAATGGTCTCGCGTTCGGCATCACCGCCTATGCCGGCCTGAAGCTGGTGCGCGGTCAGGCCAGGCCCGGCGACTGGCTGCTGTTCGTCCTGGCGGCCCTGTTCGTGGCGCGTTTCATCTACATGGGCGCTGCGTAAGGAGGCCGTTTGCGATCCCGTTTGCTCTGGGCCTGCCTTTCGGATAAGACCCGCTTCCCGCCCCCCCGATCCATCGGGGTGACATGCATCCGTAGCTCAGCTGGATAGAGCGTTGCCCTCCGAAGGCAAAGGTCGCAGGTTCGAATCCTGCCGGGTGCGCCATTTTCCCAAAATCGAAACGCGCTAACGCAGGTACTGCAGCAGGCTGACCGACGACAGCGCGCTGATCGCCGAGTACAGGGCCTCCAACTGGGTCTGGTAGTTGGTGACCAGCACCGCGGCCTGGGCGAGGTCCGCGTCCTTCAGCTGCGAGGCCAGATCGTCCAGCGTGCCGATCTTGGCCTGATTGCGACTGACCAGGCTGGACAGCTGGTCGGCCTGAACGCCCAGGGCCGCCTGGGTGGTTCCGATGTCGGTGACCGCCTCGCCGACCAGGTCGAAGGCCGAGGACAGGGTCGCCGTGTCGCTGGGATTGGCGATGATCGACGACAGGGCCCGCGCCAGTTCCTCGAAACCCGCCGACTGGGCGGTGGCCGACAGAGCGATCTTGGTCCCGTCGACACTGGTGAAGGCCCGGCCCGCCGCCGCGCCCTGGTAGTAGCCGGTGTCACCCGAGGTCGTCGGATCGTAGTCGGCGTCGGAGAAGTCCACGGGGGCTGTGTCGACCGCCTCGCCGCCGAACAGATAGACACCGCCCACCTGGCTGTTCAGCTGGGTCTGCAGGTCGTCCAGCCAGCCCTGCGCATAGGTCGCCAGACTGCTGGCGTCGAGGTTCGAGCCACTGATCTGGGCGGCCAGCTGGGTCTTGATGGTCGAGGCCAGGTCGGCGATGTCGCCGACCGCCGAATAGGCCGACTGGACGTAGCTGGCGGCCACGCCGGCGGCGGTGTTGTCGGCGGTCAGGCGCGCGGACTGGCTGGAGAGACGCAGCAGCGAGGCGGCGTCCGCGCCCAGACCGCCGAACGAGGTCGACTTCAGGCCCGTCGCCTCCTGGGTCTGCTGGTCGGCGAGCTTGGCCTGGGTGCGCAGGCTGGCGGCGATCAGGGCGCTGGAATGGGCGAACGAGCCGATGCGGGTGATCATCTAGTTCACCATGCTCATCAGGGTGTCGAACAGATCGCGGACCATCGAGATCAGCTGGGCGTTGGCCTGATAGGCCTGCTGGTACAGCTCCAGCTGGGCCAGCTCCTCGTCGAGGTTCACGGCGGTCAGGTTCGACAGCCGCGTGGTCGCCGCGTCATGGGCGTCGCTGGAGGTCGTGGCCTGGGTCGCCGCGGTCGAGACCAGGGTGGCGGCGGTCGAGACGAAACCGGCGGCGCGGTTCAACAGGCTGGACTTGGCCGCCGCCAGCCCGCCGGCCGCGCCGAACGCGACATCGGCCGACAGCGCCGCCGAGATGGCGTCGGCCGTGGCTGAAGCCCCCGAGGCGATGGCGACGGACCCGACGGCCAGAGTCCCGCTGGTGCTGACGGCGGCGGTCGCCAGGCTGGACGAGTCCGCCGTCAGCTTGGCCGCCAGGGCGATGTCGCTGGCCGAGCTGCCCGAGAAGACGTCATTGAAACCGAAATAGTCCGAGAAGCCCTGCCCCGAGATCGAAGCGTCGATATTGCCCAGCGCCACGCCGTTGGAAGAGTCCGAGGCGGCGATCACCAGCTTGCCGTTGGCAATCGCGGCGCTGATCCCGCTGATCGTGTTGAGCCCCGCGATCAGGTCGCTGACCGTGGCGTAGGCCGAAAGGTCCAGGTCCTGCGTCGACACCACCGCGCCGCTGCTGTCGGTGACCGCCACGCGCAGCGAGCCGGTCCCGCCCAGATCGTCCGTCCCCGTCACGGTCTGGACGCTGGTCAGGCTATTGGCGGCCGGGCTGCTGGAGCCGGTGTTGGCGGCGGCGTTGACCTGGCCGATCAGGCTGGACGCCAGCTGGTCCAGGGCCGCCTGCTCGCCCACCAAGGTGTCGTCGCGCAGGGTGATCAGCCCGCCCAGCTTGCCGGTGGCGATCGAGGTGGTGATGTCCTGGCCGTTGACCGTGATCCCCGAGATCGAGCCCGGATAGGTCGCGCTGGCCGAGAGAGCGCTGGAGGCGTCGTAGGACAGGGTCGCCGCCGCCGTGCCCAGCAATTGCTGGCCGCCCGTCGTATAGACCATCACCCGATTGTCGGAGGTCGTGTAGGTCGTCACCCCGATCAGCGATGACAGGGTGGTGACCGCCGCCGCGCGCTGGTCCTCCAGGTCGCTGGCATCCCCGCCCGAAGCCTGGGTGGAGACGATCTGGTCGTTCAGGGCCTTCAGGTTCGCGAGGGTCGAATTGATCGTGTCGACCGTCTCGTCGATCTCGCTGTTGGCCTCCGTGCGCAGCGACTGGATCTCGCCAGACAGCGAGCGGATCGACGAGGCCAGGGTGGAGGCCGCCGAGACCGCCGCGGCCTTGGTCGAGGCGGTGCTGGACGAGGCCAGGTTCGTCAGCGCCGTCTGGAACGCGGTCAGCAGGCTGGAGACGTCGTCTCCGCCATCCACCGAGCCCAGGCTGGCGTCATAGGACTGCAGATAGGTGTCGATGACCGCGTCGCGGCCATTAGCGGCGGCGGTCCTGTCGACGGTCTTGGCCAGATAGGCGTCGGCGGCCCGCGTCACCGAGGCCGTGGACACCGCCAGGGTGGTGGAGGTCGCGGTCGTGGCGACGGTCTTGCGGCTGTAGCCGGTGGTGTCGGCATTGGCGACGTTCGTCTGCGAGACCGCCATCTGGTACTGCGCGGTCGTCAGGCCGGCGCCCGCCGAGGTCAGGATGGAGGTCAGGGACATGGCCGCTAGCGCCCCCGCCGCCCGCCGTAGCCGTCGACGGCTCGCAGGCCCGTATTGACGGCGGCCAGCCGGGTCTTCTGCTCGGCCAGCTCGGTCGACAGGTGCGCCATGCGACCGTCTAGGGCGCGGTGGACCTCGCCCAGGTTCGACAGCATCAGCAGCCGCTCGTCGCCGGACAGGCTGTCCAGCCGCTGGGCCACAGCCCGGGCCAGGGCGATGGCGTCGGCCGCCGTCTCGACGACCGGGAGCTGGCCCTCGGCCTGTCGCGAGGCCCGGGCCAGGGCCTGGAGTTTCTCGACGCCGGCCATGATCAGCGCACGGCCTGCATCAGGGTGTCGAACATGTCGCCGGCCGTGCTGACCACCTGCGAGGCCGCCGAATAGGCCTGCTGGGCGATGATCATCTTGTTGAATTCGCTGGCGATATCGGTGGTCGAACCTTCCAGCGCGCTGGCCACCAGCGAGCCCGCCCCGCCCTCGCCCGGCAGGTTCAGGTGCACCTGGCCAGCGGCGGTGTTCTCGTCATAGGTCGTGCCCGAGACGAGGGTCAGGCCGTTCGGATTGCTGAAGGTGGCGATCGGGATCTGGAAGATCGCCAGGCTGATGCCGTTGTCGAAATTCGCGGTGACCAGGCCGGTGGAGTCGATGCTGATGCCCGACAGCTCGCCATAGAGCGCGCCGTCCTGCTCGGTGGAGACGTTCTCCAGGCCCAGGGTCGAGGAGGTCGAGGCGTACTGGGTCACCCCGTCGGTGCCGCCGATGTCGCCGATGTCCAGGGTGATGCTGCTGTCGGCCGCGCCGCTGTTGAAGCCGGTGACCGAGAACTCCAGCGCCGGCGACACCGAGCCCAGAGAGCCGTCGGTGTTGAAGGTCACCGTATAGGGCCCGCCGCTGACCGTGCCCGACTGGGTGGTCCCGTCCGAAGTCAGAACCGGATCCGACAGGGTCAGCTCCCAGGTGTTGTCGGCCGTCTTGGTCCAGGTCTGGCCGACCGTGTGGCTGACGCCCAGCGAGTCGATCAGCTGCATGCTGGTCGTGTAGGCCGCGCCCGTGGCCGCGTCGGCGGGGACGTTGGCGGTCATCTCGATCGTCGAGGTGGCCTTGGCGGTGCCGCCGATCGAGGACAGGTTGATGGCCGACAGACCCGTCAGGTCGTTGGTGTTCGACGCCAGCACATTGCCGTCGGCGTCGGTGGGCCACCCCATCAGGTAGAAGCCCTCGGTGTTGACCAGGTAGCCGTCGGCGTCTTTCTCGAAGCTGCCGTTGCGGGTGTACATGTCCTCCGAGGCCGCGCCGGTCGGATCGGCGGTGACCACGAAGAAGCCTGCGTCCTGGATGGCGATGTTGGTCGCCGTGCTGGTCGAGGAGATCGTCCCCTGGACGCTCATCCCCTGGCTGGTCTTGGCCGTGACCGCGCTGGTCGAGGTGGCCGAGCCCTGCGACCCGCTGACCAGCGTCTGGAAGTAGACGTCGGTGGTCTTGTAGGCCGTGGTCGAGGAGTTGGCGATGTTGGCCGAGATGGCCGACAGGGCGCGGCTCTGGGCGGTCAGGCCCGAGACGGCGGTCGAGAGGGCGGCGGACAGGCTCATCGATCAGCCCTCCGATGACATCAGCTGGACCTGGGTCAGCAGCGACGAGAGGCTGTCGGACATGGTCGACAGCGTGTCGTTCATCGAGATCTGCTGCTCGAGCCCGGAATAGGTCGCCAGCTGGCTGGTGAACTCAGTGGGATCGGTCGGATCCAGCGGGTTCTGATTGGTCAGCTGGGTCATCAGCAGCTGCAGGAAATCGGTCGTGCCCAGCTTCAGCGCGCTCGACGAGGACGTCGTGCTGCCAGTGGTCGTCGCGGCGCTGGTCGCGGAGGTGACGGTGGTCATCGGAAACCTCGGAGGTTCGAGAGGCGCGACGCCCTGCCGGCGCCGATGACCTGTTGAACGGAGGCTCGAGGGCCGATGGGGCGCAGAAAATTTCGGAAAAATCGCTCAGGGAACGGCGGTGAAAAAAGACCGCCCCATCCGGGTGGGACGCTCCGTTCAAGTCTTCGAAGTCCGTCCGCGAAGAACCGCGGCCGACGCTTCCCGGTCGGGACTCTCCCCGCCCGGCGTCCGAAGAGAAGCGGATTAGAAGATGCCTGTTATCTCGACCAACACGGCGGCCAACACCGCCCTGCGCTATCTGAACAACAATTCGACGGCGCAGAGCGAATCCCTGGCCAAGCTGTCGAGCGGCTCGCGGATCGTGAGCGCGAAGGATGACGCCTCCGGCCTCGCCATCGCCACGTCCATGAACGCCGACATCACCGTGCTCAACCAAGCCGCCACCAACGTCACCAGCGGCACCTCGGTGCTGAACACGGCCGACGGCGCCCTGTCCAACGTGGCCGACATCCTTCAGCGCATGAACTCGCTGACGGCCCAGGCCCAGTCGGGCAGCTCCAGCGCCGACGACCTCAGCTACATCGACGCCGAGTACCAGCAGCTGCTTGAGGAAATCGACGACATCACGACGACCACGAACTTCAACGGCGTGGCTCTGCTGGATGGTTCGAGCGACTACTCGACCGGCGTGGACTTCCTGGTCGGCACCGCCAGCACCGACACCATCACGGTGCAGCTGGACGGCGCGACGACCTCGGATCTCGGCATCAGCGGCACCTCGATCACGGACGCGGCCTCGGCCGCGGCGAACATGGACCTCATCTCCACCGCCATCACCCAGGTGTCGGAAATGCGGGCCAATGTCGGCGCGACCCTGTCCCGTTTCGAGTTCCGGGGCGACGTGATCAGCACCTCGCTGGAGAACCTGCAGTCGGCGGAGTCGGCGATTTCGGACGTCGACATCGCGACCGAGCAGACCAACTTCACCAACTATCAGACGCTGACCAGCGCCGCGATTTCGGCCCTCTCGCAGGCCAACTCGATGAGCCAGTCGCTTCTGAAGCTGCTGCAGTAGGCCGTTCGGCATCTGGCGGGAGGCTGCCTAGGCGGCCTCCCGCCGTCTCTTTGGCGGCGACCCCATGACCACGACCAGTTCCGTTTCGACCAGCGGGTCGACCACCTATCTGAGCGGCACGATCTCGGGCCTGGACAGCGACTCGCTGATCACGGCGGCGGTGGCCCAGAAGACCGCGCGCGCCGACACGCTGGACGCCAAGGTCACCGCCAACAGCAGCAAGATCAGCGCCTATCAGACCCTGCAGTCGCTGCTGACGGCGATCACCGACTCCCTGTCCTCGCTGAAGTCGGTCGCCTACAGCAGCCTGTCGACCAGCGGCAACGCGTTCGACGAGAAGTCGGCGTTCCTGACCGCCTCCGACGGCACGGACGCCACCGACGTCATCGCCGTCAGCGCCGACGACGATGCGGTCGCCGCCTCCTACGCGATCACCGTCACCCAGCTGGCCAAGGCGATGAAGGTCGCCTCCACCGCCCAGGACGCCACGACGGCGCTGGGCTCCAGCGGCGACTTCACGATCGGGGTCGAGGGCGGGGCGACCGCCACCCTCGCGGTCACCGCGGACATGACGCTGAAGGATCTGGCCAGCGCCATCAACGCCCAGAGCGGGACCACCGGCGTCAGCGCCACCCTGCTGAAGGTCGACGACGGCGACTATCGCCTGGTGTTGTCGGCCGACGACACCGACGTCGATATCCAGGTCACCGATGCCAGCGGCGCGGCACAGGCCATCGGCCTGACCGACAGCGACGGCGCCTTCGCCAATGTGCTGCAGGCGGCCCAGCCGGCCGTCGTCACCCTCGACGGGCTGGAGGTGACCAGTTCCAGCAATCAGCTGACCGACACTATCCCGGGCCTGTCGCTTTCGCTGCTTCAAGCCACCACCGGCCAGACCATCACGCTCGACATCGAACCCAACTACGAGGACGTGAAGACCGCCATCACCGGCTTCATCAACGCCTACAACGCCCTGCGCGACTTCATCGACACCAACCAGACCGTCTCGGCCAACGGCGCGGTGGCGGACGACGCGGTGCTATTCGCCGACTCCATCCTGCGCAGCGTCACCAAGCAGCTGTCCGGCGTGCTGGGCCAGTCGATCGCCTCGGCCGACGACACCGTCAGCAGCCTGGCCGCCCTCGGCGTCACCCTGAACGCCGACAACCAGCTGGAACTCTCGGACGAGACCACGCTGGACAACCTGCTGCTGGAGAACCTGGACAGCCTCCAGAGCTTTTTCGAGAGCAAGTTCACCACCAGCGACAGCGCCCTGAAGCTGCTGAAGAACGACACCTCGGCCTCGCTGTCGTTCACCATGGACGTCGCCGTGACCGACGGCGCGATCACCGACGTGACGGTCGGCGGGCAGAGCGGCCTCTTCACCGTCTCGGGCAACCGCATCGTCGGGGCCAGCGGCACGATCTACGAAGGGCTGTCCTTCGCGCTGATCGCCACCGAAAGCACCTCGATCGACGTCAGCCTGCAGCAGGGCTTCGCCGATCTCGTAAGCACCCTGCTCGATAGCTATGCCAACAGCACCAGCGGCGTGATCCAGAAGCAGATCCAGAGCCTGAACGAGGCCAGCACGACCCTCTCGGACAAGTCCGACAAGATCCGTGACGACGCCGAAACCTACCGCACCAAGCTGGTCGAGAAATACTCCGCCATGGAGCAGGAGCTGTACGCCGCCCAGGTGCTTCAGCAGCAGATCAAAGCCATCCTCGGGAGCTCAAGCGATGACGATGAATAGCGCCATACAGGCCTACAAGGCTTCACGGCAATTGAACCAGAACCCCCGCGACATTCTGGCGAATGTTCACAGCGATCTTTATCGCGCGATTGTCTCGGCAAAAGCTGCCCACGAGCAAAAAGCGCTCGATGTTATGTGCGAACACGTCGCGCGCTCTGTACGGATACTTACCGTACTTGTTGCAACCCTGAATTTTTCCGCAGTCGGCCGCGATGGAGCGATGCTCCGCGCCTTCTATCAAAGATTGCTGAACATCATGAACGGTGGCGATCGTGGCGGAAATAGACCCCAAAATTACGAAACGGCCATTCAATTGCTTCAGCCGCTTTGCAAGGAGTTTCACAAGGCAGAACAGGGATAAGATTCACAATATAACGATAGATCATCAATCAAATCAGCAATGAATACATATTTCTGGCACAAGCATTGCTTTGGTGAATCCGCAAAACACTGCGGAAATTCTGATGCCAACGCGCTTCACTCACGATCTCGCCCGGGACCTCACCGCCCTGTCGGACGAAGCCCTGTTCGAAGCCTGCCGCCATGGCGACGAGCGCCCGTTCCGGGCGCTGGTCGACCGTCACGCCGGGATCGTGCGGCGACTGGCGCTCAATATCCTGGGCGACGCGCATGAGGCCGAGGACGTGGCCCAGGAGACCTTCGTCGCCGCCTGGCGCGCTCGCCAGGGCTGGACGCCGGAAGCCCGCTTCACCACCTGGCTGCACCGGATCGCGGTCAACAAGGCCATCGACCGCTATCGCGCCCGCCGCGCCACGCCGGAGCCGCACGAGGCGATCACCCGGCTGGCCGAAGCCGCGCCCGCCGCCGAGGTCGAGAACCAGCACCAGGCCCTGGAGCGGCGCGAGAGCGCCCTGTCCCTGCGCGACTGCCTGGCCCGGCTGCCCGATAGCCAGCGCCAGGCCCTGACAATGTTCTATTTCGAGGACCAGGACGTCGCTAGAATAGCGAGCGCCCTGGGCGCCACCGAACAGGCCGTGCGCTCGCTCCTCAAGCGGGGCAAGCAGAGCTTACGGACCCTCATCCAAAGGCAGAAGAGCCTCCGCGGTCATGGATCTTTCCGAATTCCGGCGACACCTCTCAACGCGAGGCCCTGACATTCATGCCTGGCCCGACCGGGACGCGGCCCTGACGCTGCTGGCCCAGTCCGACGATGCGGTCGCCTTGCTGGCGGCGGCCGGCGCAGACGCGCCAGCGCCCTCGCGGCGCGAAACCGACGCCATCCTCGCCGCCGCGCGAACGAAGACGACCTCCTAGCCTCCGAAGGCGAAAGGCCCTGAAAAGCAAAAGGCCCGACGGTTTCCCGCCGGGCCTTTCTGGCGCTTCGCGGCGTCAGGAGATCAGAAGAAGCGTTCGCCCAGGCGGATCGTGTCGCCCGGCGCCACGGCGGTCGACGGCGTCAGCTCCGACTTCTGCTCGGTGGTCTCGCCATTATGCTTGATCCACACGTTCTTCTTGTCGGCGCGATAGGTGAAGCCGCCGGCGGTGGCCACGGCGTTCAGCACCGTCAGGCCCGAGGTGTAGGGATAGGTGCCCGGCTTCTCGACCTCGCCCAGAATATAGAACGGACGGAAGGTCAGGACCTCGGCGCTGACGCGCGGGTCCTTCAGATAGCCGTCACTGAGCGCCTTCTGCACGGCGACCTGGAACTGGCCGACGGTCATGCCGCCCGCCTTGATCTCGCCGATCAGCGGCAGCGACATCAGGCCGCTGCCGGTGACGAAGAACTCACCCGAAAGCGACTCCTCACCGTAAACCGTGACGCGGACCTTATCGCCGGCCCCCAGCAGGTAGTCCATTGACTGGGCGGTCGCCGTCACGGGCGTGCCGTCGATCACCGCCTGCTGTGCATGGGCGACCCCGCCCAGGGCGCCGAACGTCACGCTGACGGCAAGGGCCAGCATCGCGAACGCGCGCGAGAGTTTCGAAACACCGATCATGGCGAAGTTGCCCACCTTAGAAACTAGTCGATCCTGGAGGTTGAAATGCCACATCGCACGTGACCGCGAGATGAACAAGACGAACTCTCAAGCCATGCGCGCTTTACTGAACTGAATGATCTTCGGTTCGCCGCCATCAAGTCTAACCGCGGTCAGGACGCCGGTCGCGTAGGCGCCCGTGTCGACATTGATGCGCTGGCGGCCGACGAACACCTCTTCGGTCGGCGTATGGCCGTGCACGACCGTCGCCTTCAGACCGTGCGGGTTGTCCAGGAACTCGTTGCGAATCCACAGCAGGTCGGCCGCCACCTGGCGGTCCAGCGGCAGGCCGGGACGCACGCCGGCGTGGACGAAGACGTAGTCGCCATAGACCACCATCAGCTCCAGCTGCTGCAGGAAGGTCACGTGCGCCGGCGGCACGGCGGCTCGGAAAGCCTGGCGGGTCTGTTCCCACACCTCCGGCTCGGCGCGGCCCACGGGGCGCTGAACACCGTACGAGGCCATGGTTTCACCGCCGCCGTACTCCACCCACGACGGCCCGGCCTGCGGATCGTCCAGGAAGTGCAGCATGGTCTCTTCGTGATTGCCCATCAGGACGCGGAACTCGAAGCGCCCCTCGGCGCCCTGCGCCTTCAGCGAGATCAGCCGGTCGATCACCGCCGAGGACTGGGGGCCGCGGTCGACATAGTCGCCCAGCATGACCAGCACCGGCGGGTCGGCCCGCCCCATGGCGCGATAGTCCTCGGTCATCCGCTCGATCAGGCCGTCCAGCAGGTCCAGCCGCCCGTGAACGTCGCCCACGGCGTAAACCACGCGCCCGTCCGTGGACGAGGCGCGGCGGGGCTGCTGCTTGGGACGGAACAGGGATTTGAACATCGCACTCGCCGGAGCGGCGACCAGGCGCCGAGACTTCAATTTCCCGATTTTGCCCCAGCCCGCGGCGTAGTTCAACGGGGCCGCGCCCTGTTAACCCATAATTCAGGACGATCCTTCTCACCCAATTTACCAAGTAAATTCGGGGTTCATTTGAGTTAATTTCAAAATAACTACAGTTCAATATTTGAATTAAACCATCTAAATTCAGCTCAAATTGGCAGGCCAAATGAATACTGACCCCACGAACACAGCGGGGTCAGCATGTTCAACGCACGCAACACTGTTATCGGAATTGCCGCCGCGGTCGCGATGATGGCCGGCGCCAGCGCCCAGGCCGGCTCGATGCCGTTCATGCCGCGCGGCGAAGGCGTCAGCGCGCCGATGGGCTTCGCCGACCTGTGCCGTCGTGACAGCGAAACCTGCGGCCTGCCGAACAGCCAACTGGCCCTGCTGGGCGTCGGCCCGCGCGCCAGCTTCGCACCGACCTCCTCGGTCGGCGGCGTCTCGCAATATCACCGCGCGACGGCCAGCACGGCCATCGAAGACGGCCTGAAGCTGATCTCGGTCGAGACGATCGAGGCCTACGAGGTCGCGGCCGTCGAGGACTTCGTCGCCGCCGGCGCGCTGCGCCAGCCGGAAGCCGCCGCTCCCGCCGCCGAACCGGCCCCCGCCTTCATCGCCGAACCGGCCGTCCTGGCCTGGGGCGCTCGTGGCGAGCGCGACCAGCTGAAGCTGCTGAACCAGGTCAACCAGTCGGTTAACCGCGAGGTCAAGAAGGCCAGCGACCTGGATCTCTACGGCATGCCCGAATACTGGTCGCTGCCGCGCGTCATCGACGGCAAGATGTACGGCGACTGCGAGGACTATGCCCTGGAAAAGCGCCGCCGCCTGATCGCCGCGGGCGTTCCGGAAAGCGCTCTGTCGCTGGCCGTCGCCGTCACCGCCCGTGGCGAAAGCCACGCCGTACTGATGATCTCGCTGAAGAGCGGCGACATGGTCCTGGACAACCTGACCCCGTGGGCCACGCCCTGGGAAGACCTCAACTACCGCTGGGTGCAGCGCCAGGTCCCCGGCACAGCCCTGTGGACCACGGCCGTCTGATTAACCAGGCGAATTAAGACAAATAGCCCCGGGCCTTTCGGTCCGGGGCTTTTGTTTTTCATGGCCTGCTTCGCAATGCGGACGCCCGAATGCGTTCGCGCCCGCCCCGGGGGGAACCGGAGCGGGCGCGAAGGATGGGCCGGAGGACGGCGTGACCGTCCTGATGATGCTTAGAACAGGTGCGAAACCGTCAGGGCCAGGCCGGCCCACAGGCCGATCGAGACCACGGCGCTCAGGCCCAGCCCCACCAGGGCCGGCAAGCGCTTGGCGCGCCGAGCCCCATCCGCTTGCGCGATTTCAACGGGGGCGAAGGACATTTTCGCGTCGATCATCGATCAGCACTCCTGATGCTGTCCGATGTAACGTCACTACAAATAAGGACGCATGAATAAACAGAGTCTATTAGGCGTTAAGCATACGGACTGCGAGTTGTGGATTTTTCCTCGCGACGCTGTGAGTCATTTGCGCTAGCGTATGAAGGTCGGAACTGGAAACCAGTCCGCGACGCGGTGGGAAGTTAGAGGGTCATCTGGTGGACGGGGGATCGTATCACGAACTTCTCGCGCCAGGATTGAGCGGACAGCTCCCTCCGGTGGCCGTCGACTTGCGCAAGCGCGCGCTCGATATCGCCGCCTCGACCCTGCTGCTGATCCTGTTCGCGCCGCTGCTGCTGCTGGCGGCGCTGGCGATCAAGCTGGAGTCTCCCGGCCCCGCGCTCTTCCGGCAAACGCGCGGCGGCCTCGGCGGCGCGCGGTTCCAGATCCTGAAGCTGCGCACCATGCACTGCCGCGAGGACGGCCCGGACCTGGTCCAGGCCCAGCGCGGCGACAACCGTGTGACCCGCATCGGCCGCATGCTGCGCGCCACCAGCATCGACGAACTGCCCCAGCTGTTGAACGTCCTGCGCGGCGACATGTCCCTGGTCGGTCCCCGCCCGCACGCGGCCGCCCATGACGACTATTACGGCGGGCGGATCCCCGAGTACTACGCCCGCTATCAGGCGCGGCCGGGCCTCACCGGATGGGCCCAGGTCAAGGGCCTGCGCGGCGGCACCGACACGGTCGAGGCCATGCGGCGACGGGTCGAGGCCGATATCGACTATATCCAGACCTGGTCGATCCTGAAGGACGCCAAGATCGTCCTCCTGACCATTCCCAGCCTGCTGGTCGCCGAAAACGCCTACTGAAGCGCCGCCTGGCTGTCGGCCGGGAAGCCCTACTGGGGCGCCTGCGCCTTGGCGGCGCGCTCGGCCACGATCAGGAACGCCAGACCGATACGACCCGACGGATTGCGGATACTGTTGGCCAAGGCCTTCAGGCGATGCTCGCCCGCGGGACGGTCATATTCGACCCGCACCTGGTACATGACCTGTTGGCGGGCGGTCGGGGTCAATGACGGCCAGTTCTCGTAGGCCAGACGCGTGCGGCTGACGAACAGACTGGTCTGCAACGGGGCCACGGCCAGGGAGTGTTCCAAAGCCGCATTGGCCGCGACGGTGTCACCGCGCTGGAAGTCGATCGCCGACTTGCGCAGCCACGCGCCGCCGGACCCTGGCCGCATCGCCACCTCGCGCCGGCTCAGCGCCACCAGCTTGGCCTTGGCCGCGGGGTCGGTCGCATTGCGGGCCAGGCCGGCCTCGATGCTGGTCGCCAGCACCTCGGCCGAGGCCGTGGGCATGGCCGAAAGGTCGCCGCCGAACCGCGAGGCGGCCAGCGGGACCGCGGCCGACAAGGAGGCGACCAGGGCGACGCTGGCGAAGGCGACGGTGGGCCAGGGCGTCGGGGTCTGGGCGCCGCGACGCCGCGACGGGGGCGCCGCGGCGGTCATGACGCCCAGGCCCACCGCGAAAAGCGCCTGCAGGGCGGGCACCTGAACCGCGAAGTCGGACAGGCCGTGCAACAGCACGGTGAGGGTCGCGGCGATGGTCGCGCGGGCCAGCGCCCCGGCCATGCCCGGCTTGATCGCCTCGACGCCGGCCCGCCACAGCGCCACCAGCAGCCACGCGGCCATGCACAGACCGCCAACGATGCCGCCCTCCTCCAGCCATTGGAGATAGAGGTTATGGGTGGCGCGGACGTCGAACAGGATGGGCAGGTTTTCGGTCGTCTGGATCAGCTGGTTGACGACCGGGAACGAGCCCAGGCCGTAGCCGAACCAGGGAGAAGCCTTGAAGGCCTCCCAGTGGGCGTTGAAGATCTCCTGGCGAACAGAAGCGTCGCCCTGGAGGGTCTCCAGGCGCGCGGCCGTCAGGTCGGCGCTGCGCATGGCCACCCCGACCACGACCAGCAATGCGGCGGCCCCGCCGATGATCGCCACCGCGCGAACCTTCCGTCCCTGGGCGATGACCTGCCAGGTCAGCAACACGGCCAGGCCGATGACCGTGGCGAAGATGCCGCCCCGCGAAGCGGTCAGGGCCAGAGCGGTGGCGAACACGGCCGCCAGACCCAGGCTGAGACTGGCGTCCAGGCTCATCCGGTCCAGGCGCAGCGAGCCGCCCGAGCGATGAATGGCCTGGGAGAAGAACATGGTCGAGAACACCACACCCACGCCCATCAGGGTGGCGGCGCTGTTCGGACTGAGCAGGGTGGCCGTCAGCCGCTTACCGGCGCGCAAGGCGACGTGATCGATGATCGCCAGGGCGGCGAAGACGCCCAAGGCTAATATCAGGAACCAGACCAACGCCCGCCGGCGGGTCTCGGAGGCCCCGATGATCTGGCAGGCGATGAACAGGCAGGCCAGCCCGACCAGCCGCAAGATGTTGAGCACGACCGAGGAGCGGTCGAGGGTGATCGAACCGCCTTCCGGGCCCAGATAGCGCCAGACGGGATGAGCCCCACCCGGACCGAACGGCGTCAGGCTCCAGGCGACGGCGACCAGCAGGGCCACGAACATCAGGCCCGGCCATGGCGCGATCAGGGCGCTGGGGACCTTGCGAGCCCATTTGCAAAGGATCAGCAGGCCCAGCAGGAAGGCCGCGTGCAGCGCGCCAAATACGGCGGCCACCGCGACGTCACTGGCCCCGAACGCGATGATCTCGATCAGGATCAAAGTGACGAGGGCGCCGATCGCGGCGCCCTCCGAGACTTGCAGGATTCGGTTCTTGGAAGCTCCGGGCGACGGCGCGCCCCCGCCCGATCGCGTCCTAGTCCGCATAGTACTTTCGATAGTTGGCGTAGTAATAATAGGAGTCGCCGTAGCCGTAGCGGGACTGGGCCTTGAGGTCCATCTGCGTCAGGGCCACGCCGGCGATGAACGCGCGGGTGCCTTGCAGCAGGGCCAGGGCCGATTGCACGGCCTTGACCGGGGTCTTCTTCCACCGAACCAGCATGACCACGGCGTCGGCGTGCGGCGCCAGGATGCGGGTGTCGGCGATGGCCAGCAGCGGCGCGGTGTCCAGCAGCACGATCTCGTAGCGGTTCCGCAGTTCCTGCAGCAGACGGTGCATGGCCGAGGAGCCCAGAACGTCACGCGGCGTGTAGGACGACTTGGCCAGCGGCAGGATGTGGCAGCCGCTCTCGTCGTTGACCAGCGCCTGTTCCAAGGTGCTGACGCCGTTCAGGACTTCCAGCAGGCCGACCGGAGCCGGCTCCTTCAGGAACTGGCTGATGGCGCTCTGGCGCAGGTCGCAGTCGACCACGATGACCTTGGCGCCCGACGTCGCCAGGGTGCGGGCCAGCGAGAAGGTGGTCGTGGTCTTGCCTTCGCCCGGCAGGGACGAGGTGACCGCGATGACCTTCACCGGCTCGCCGACCTTGGAGAACAGGATCGACGCACGCAGTTTGCGCAGGCTTTCCGCGAAGCTGGAGAGCGGCTTGGCCAGCAGATAGTCCGGCGGCGTCAGGCCCTTCAGGGTCTTGGCGTCGTCCACCGTCGTGCCCAGGCTGGGAACCGCGCCCAGATAGGGCAGGCCCAGGCGGCGCTCGACTTCGTCCTCGGTGAACAGGCCGGCCATCAGGATCTCGGCCAGCACGATCGAGGCCACGCCCGCGCCCAGGGCCAGCACCAGGCCGAGCGCCAGGTTCAGCGAAGGCTTGGGATAGCTGGGCCGGGTCGGGATCTTGGCCGGCGACACCACGCGGGCGTCCGCCTGCTCGATGCCGTCCTGCGCCGTGGTCTGCTTGAAGCGGGCCAGCAGGCTTTCGTACAGCGTCTTGACCGACTGGGCCTTACGCTCCAGCTCGGCCAAACCGATGCTGGCGCGGTTGTTTCCGGCCAGGGTGCCCTTCGAGGCCGACACGCTGGACGCCACCGAGCCGGTGCGCTGGCGCGCGACCTGAGCCTGGGCTTCCAGGTTCGAGATGATCCGGCGGATTTCGGCCTGGATCTGACCGTCGATGTCGGCCAGCTCGCGGCGGGCCTTCAGCAGGTCGGGGTGGCGATCGCCATAACGACCGGCCAGATCGGCGACCTGGGCGCTCTTGGTCGCGCGCTGCTGCCGCAGCTGTTGCACGACCGGCGAGTTCAGCGATTCGCCGACGTCCTCGCCGGTGCTGCCACGCGCCAGTTGCTGACGAGCGATGGCCAGACGCGCATCGGTTTCGGCTTGCGAAGCGCGGCTCAGGGCCAGCTGTTGGTTCAGACCGGAAATCTCCTGCTCGGTCAGGGTCGCGCCCTCGGCGCTGAGCAGGTTATTGGCGATCTTGTATTGCTGGACCGCGGCATCGGCCTGGGCGACCTGGTCGCGCAGTTCGGCGACGCGGGTGTCCAGCCATTCGTTGGCCTTGGCGGTTGCGTCGAACTTCGCCTCCAGCTGCTCCGTCAGGTACAGGTTGGCGAAGGCGTTGGCCAATTCCGAAGCGCGCTTGGGATCGGGGTGGGTGTAGTCGACCGAGATCAGATAGGTCAGACCCGCGCGGCGGACCTTCAAACCATCCAGCACATTGTCGACGATCCGCTCGCGCTGGCGCTGCAGCTCCACGGGATCCGTGGCGGCGCTCGGCGCGGCCGCCTTCTTGAGCGACGACAGCCAGGCCGTCGCGCCCTTGGCGTCGGGCAGATAGGGATTGAAGTACGGATCCTGCTCGAGCTTCAGCTCCTTGACGACGCGGCTGGCCAGAGAACGCGACTTGAGCACCTCGACCTCGGTGTCGACGACGGACGAATCCGCCGGCAGACCCGAGAGCACCGCGCTCATGTCGGTGACCTGTTCCTTGCGCACGTCCAGCATGACCTGGGCCGTCGCGGTATATTTCGGCGTCTGCTGCAGGGTGAAGAGCACCACCGCCGCGAACACCACGACCGCCACCGCCGAAAACAGTCGGAAGCGTCGCCTGAACGTCGCGATCGCGATGTTCAGGTCAAAAGACAACGCTCCGGTGTCATTCACCGGAGCGTTCGAAGTTTCAAAACCGGAGCCGTCCATAACTACTCTCAGTAATCGGCAAACCTTGCCGTTTCGTGGACGTTTTGAACGTCGTTCTTAGAACTGCAGCGCGACCGAGGCGATCAGCTTGTTGTCCTTGAACGAAGCGGCCCTGGCGGCGCCCGACGAGTCCTGCTTCAGGTAGTTGTAGGTCAGGAACAGGCCCACACGACGGTTCAGCAGATACGTGGCCGTCGCCGAGAAGTTGTCGCGCTTGTCGTCGCGATCGATCTGCTCGTAGTTGTCCTTGCCATGCGTATACGAGGCCGACAGCAGCACGTTGCGCAGCAGTTCGTGGTCGATCGACGCGCCGATGTTGTTCGACACGAAGCCCGGCGAACCCGGCGCCACCGATTCTTCGATGGTCCGCGAACCGTTGAAGCCGACCGTGGTCAGCTGGGTCGGGAACCACTCGAGGCGGCCGACGGCGTTGAAACCATCGATGTCCTTGAACGCAGCCAGATCGTAGGACTGCTTCATGTAGCCGACCTGCAGGTCACCGCGCACCAGTTCCGAAACGTCGAAGTTGGCGCCGACGCCGACCACGTAGCCGTCCGACGAACGGTCGGTCGGGCCCGCGAGATCGTAGTCCTTCTTGTTGCCCACGGCCGACAGATAGACGGCGGTGTCGGGGCTGACAGCGTATTCGGCCTTGGCGCCGTACGAGAACTCGTTGCGGTCGCGGGTGTTCTGATTGAACGCCGGAACGCCTTGGTCCTTATAGTTGAAGTCCTTGTCGTCCAGGCGGCCCGTGACCCGCAGGCGGTTGAATTCCTTCACGCCGACCAGGCTGGAGGTGACCAGGTCATACTGCACGGGCTTGGGCGTGGAGCCCGCCGGCGAACCGGCCGTGATGGCGGTGCGCGGTTCGGTGAGGCGCTGATACTGGCTCGAGGCGCTGATGTTCGAGCCGCGCGCGACGTCCAGCCGGCCGTTGGCCGCCAGGGTGTACTCTTCGGTGTCTTCCGTGCCCTTGTCGGCGTAGCGGATGACGTTGCCGCCGGCGAAGAAGCCGAGCGCGTGGCGCGACCAGTCCGAACGGACAGCCAGTTCCGGCTTCACGCGCCAGATGTTGTCGTCGGTCTTGTTGTTCGCAACAGCGTAGATGTTGTCGTTGTGCTCGAGATCCACCGTGACGCGCGGATAGACGGTGAAGCCGCCAGCCTTCTGGCCGGTCGCTTCATAGTCGGGGCGCGGGCGCTCGCGAACGGAGACGTTCTTGTCACGCTTGAAGTTGGAACCGAGATCCTGCGCTTGAGCAATTTGAGGCGCAGTCAACGCGATACAGGCCGCAATGGCCGAGCACGTCAGAATTCGCATTTTGTATCCCCACCAGTAAGCGGTGGCCGGGGCGCGTCGTGACGCACCGGTCCACCCCGGGTTTTAGTCTTAGTTACCGCAGTAGGCGGCGATCACGCCAGCGCACGGATCGTACGGCGCGGGAGTGACCGTGGTCGTCGTCGTGCCGCCGCCGACACCCGTCGCAGCGTCACCGCCGCCGGGCGAGGTCGAGGCGACGCCAGCCAGGCTGACCAGAACGCTCGGGGCGCCGCCGGCGTCCGTCGCGGCCGTCTGGGTGACGGTGGCCGATTGGCCGGTGGCCGCCAGCTGCTGGGTCACGGCCGGAGCCGAGGCCACTTGCTGGGCCATTTCCGGAGCCACCGCAGCGGCGACCTGGATGGCGACGCCAGCGCTGACCGTGCCGCTTTGGACGGCTTGGACCAGGGCGGCGGCGATCACCGTCGGCGAAGCGCCCGAAGCGGCCAGAGCGGCCGAGACGGCGGCCTGGATGGCGGCCAGCTTTTGAGCCGGGGTCTTCGCGGCGAACGACGGATCCTTGGCGGCCGCTTGAGCGGCGGCTTGGATCGTCGCTTGCAGCGAAGCGGCCGTCGGGGCCGGCGTATTTTGAGCCCAGACGGCGCCAGCGCCGACAGGGGCGAGCGCGACAGCCAAGCTGATGGCGATAGCGCGAACGCGGTTAGAAGCCATTGCTCCCTCCAATTGAACGGCGTCCCTTTAGGACAACGTAAACGAATGCTCTAGCCCGGATTACGCTTTTTCGTCGATTTCTCGCCGACACCGTTTCCCGAAGATCACACATGAGCGCAATCATTACGCGAAAGAGTACGCTAACCGGCCGTATAGACTAGGAATGTGACCAGAATGCCCCGCCATGGCAGATACGCAGAGTTTTTATCGGCGGTTTGGTTAGGCCTAAAAAATCATGTACGGCCGCGCATGGCAACGCCGCTCATGCAGAATCCATGGTAAATGCCGCGAATCTGATCGATTTCGCGTTATAGGCGATCAAATAGTTCGAATATTTCGCAGCGAGCTTGGTTAAAACTAAGCAGCCGCTACGGCCGCAGCTTGCGCCTGTTGTCGCTGCACAAGGCAGCCGTACCATCCAAGGCCGGCGTAAGTCTCATAGCCCGGCGTCAATGCATAACCGACGGTGATCTCGCCGTCGGCGTAGCTGCCCATGGACCCTGCCGACACGTCCAGCGGAAAGATCTCGCTGAGAACTCCCTGATTGTCGGAGGAGGCCAATACTCGGCCTTTCTGATCCAGCAGCATCACACGCGAGCGTTCGCGTTCCTCGGTGGTCAGGCGCACGCCATCCACGACGGCCTGGGCCTGGGGACGCCAATCGAAGTGAACCCCCAGCACGCCCAGCACCGCCCCTCTGGACTGACCGCCGGCGCGGATGGCCGTGGCGTAGGTCGCGACCGGCGCATCGCCCAGCGCATGGCACCGCTCGATGTCACAGGCCACGAAATCGTCGCCCGTTTCCGTGCGCAGGCCGTCCTGGAACCACCTGGCCTCGGCCACCGAGCGCCCGATCACGCTGGGATAGCGGCCCGGGCGGCCATTGGCGACCACCCGCCCCTTGGCATCGCAGATCCAGAGGTCGAGATAGACCGTATAGGCGTCCAGGATCACGCCCAGGCGCTCGTTGGCATAGCGGCGGGCCGCGACGTCATCGCCTTGAGCCAGACAGGCCACCACGGCCGAATCTGTCGCCCACCAGCGCACGTCGCAAGTGCGCTCATAGAGGTTGCGGTCGACGATCTCGATGGCGTTCAGGGCCAGGTCCGCCAGGCGCTGGCCGCGCAGGTGGGAGAGGATCGCGCCGCCGACGGCCGACAGCTCGTCCAGGTCGGCGCGCACCTGGCTGTCCAGGGCGGCGGCGACGGCGTCGATCTCGGTGGAGATCTTCTTGAACTCCTCGGCGACGATGGCGAAGCCCTTGCCGGCCTCGCCCGCGCGGGCGGCGACGATCAGGGCGTTGATGGCCAGCATCTTGGCCGCGCGATTGACCCTGGAGATCTCGCCGATCTTGTCGCCCGCCACGCTGGACAGGCGCTCCGACAGGTCGAGAATCCGTTCCGGACGGAGACTGGCGTCCTGTTCCATCAAACACGCGCCCCCACGCGAACTTACGGGCGAATCGGCCCGATCCACGCAAGATGACGCCCTCGTCACGGCCAAGCGATGACACGCGAGGTCACACCCAAGCCGGAAGGCCCTTCCAACACGAAAAAGCGCCGGAACGCCCGCGAAACGGGCGCCCGGCGCTTAAGAAACAACCACTTAGAACGACGTTCTAGACGTCGACCTCGGCATCGAGGGCGTTTTCCTGGATGAACTCGCGGCGCGGCTCGACCAGATCGCCCATCAGACGGCTGAACATGTCGTCGGCGTCGTCGGCATGATTCACCCGCACCTGCAGCAGGGTGCGGGCCTCGACGTCCAGCGTCGTTTCCCACAGCTGCTCGGGGTTCATCTCGCCCAGCCCCTTGTAGCGCTGGATGGAAAGGCCCTTGCGGCCAGCGTCCAGCACCGCATTCACCAGGTCCAGCGGACCGCGGATGGTGGTCGACTTGTCCTTGCGGCGGAACACGGCCCGGCCCGAGAAGATCTCGGCCAGCTTGACCGCGCGTTCGGCCAGGCGGCGGGCGTCGGCGGCGTGCAGCAGCACGTCGTCCAGCACCACGCGCTCGGAGACACCGCGACGTACGCGGCTGAACACGAAGCCCGTATCGCCACGCTCGCCGCTCCAGGGACCATCGCCCTCCTCGGCATAGAGGTCCAGGCGCTTGGCGGCGGCGGCGGGGTCCGGGGTCTCGCCCAGCAGGCCGGCCAAGGCCGCCTGCTCGATGGCCGAGGCCGGGGCGCGGGCCGCCAGGCGGTCGATATTGGCCTTGGCCGAGCGCGCGGTCTGCACCAGGGCCAAGAGGTCCTGGCCGGTCATGCGCTCGCCCGACGCCAGGTCCAACTCGGCCCCGTCGACGCCCTCGTCCACGAGGAAGGCGTCCATTTCGGCATCGTCCTTCAGGTAGCGCGAGGACTTGCCCTTGGCGGCTTTGTAGAGCGGCGGCTGGGCGATGTAGATGTAGCCGCGCTCGATCAGCTCCGGCATCTGCCGGTAGAAGAAGGTCAACAGCAGCGTGCGGATGTGGGCGCCGTCGACGTCGGCGTCGGTCATCAGCACGATCTTGTGGTAGCGCACCTTGTCCGGATTGAAGTCGTCGCGCCCGATGCCGGCCCCCAGGGCCGTGATCAGCGTGCCGATCTGGTCGGACGACAGCATCTTGTCGAACCGCGCCCGCTCGACGTTCAGGATCTTGCCGCGCAGGGGCAGGACGGCCTGGTTGTCGCGATTGCGGGCCTGCTTGGCGGAGCCGCCGGCCGAGTCGCCCTCGACGATGAAGATCTCGGACTTGGCCGGATCACGCTCCGAACAGTCGGCCAGCTTGCCGGGCAGGCTAGTGATATCCAGGGCGCTCTTGCGGCGGGTCAGTTCGCGGGCCTTGCGGGCGGCTTCGCGCGCCGCGGCCGCCTCGGCGATCTTGCTGACGATCGCCTTGGCTTCGTTCGGATGCTCCTCGAACCAGGTCGCCAGGCCTTCCGAGACCAGGTTTTCCACGGCCGGGCGCACTTCCGACGAGACCAGCTTGTCCTTGGTCTGCGAGCTGAACTTGGGGTCCGGGACCTTCACCGACAGTACGCAGGTCAGACCTTCGCGGGCATCCTCACCCCCAAGGCTAACCTTTTCCTTCTTCAGGATGCCTGAGCTCTCGGCATAGCCGGTGATGATGCGGGTCAGGGCCGCGCGGAAGGCCGACAAGTGCGTGCCCCCATCCCGCTGTGGGATGTTGTTGGTGAAGCACAGCATCTGCTCGTGGTAGCTGTCGTTCCACCACATGGCGAGGTCGATCTCGACCTTGTCCTTGGTCCCGCGCACCGCGATCGGGGCTTTCAGCAGCGGGGTCTTGGCCTTGTCCAGGTGGCGGACGAAGGCCTCGATGCCGCCCTCATAGAACAGCTTTTCTTCCCACGGCTCGGCGTCGCGGTGATCCTTGAACCAGATCGTCACGCCCGAGTTCAGGAACGCCAGCTCGCGCAGGCGGTGCTCCAGGGTCTTTCGGTCGAATTCGATGAACGCGAAGGTGTCCGTCGACGGATAGAAGGTCACTTCCGTGCCCGTCAGGGTCTCGCCGGCCTTGGGGCCATCCTCGCGCACCGGCGAGTCGCCCGTAACCTTCAGCGAGGTCACGGCGTCACCGCGCTCGAAGCGCATCTGGTGGACCTTGCCGTTGCGGTGGATCAGCAGCTCCAGCCAGTCCGACAAGGCGTTGACGACCGAGACGCCGACGCCGTGCAGGCCGCCCGAGACCTTGTAGCTGTTCTGGTCGAACTTACCGCCGGCGTGCAGCTGGGTCATGATGACCTCGGCCGCCGAGACACCCTCGCCCTCGTGGATGTCGGTGGGGATGCCGCGGCCGTCGTCGGTGACCGTCACCGAGCCGTCGGCGTTCAGGATCACCTGGACCTTGGTCGCGTGCCCGGCCAGCGCTTCGTCGATGGCGTTGTCGACCACCTCGTAGACCATGTGGTGCAGGCCAGAGCCGTCATCGGTGTCGCCGATGTACATGCCTGGACGCTTGCGGACGGCGTCGAGGCCCTTCAGCACCTTGATCGAGTCCGCGCCGTATTCGGCGGCGACGGCTTCTTCGGGAACCTGGTCTTCGGTGTTCTCGGTCATTCGTCTTCCAAAACAGTCAGGCCGGCGTCGCCCACGCGAACGCCTAGCGCCCGACCCTTGAGATGGTCGAACAGCGACTCGTCCGTGCCGGTGAGGAAGGCCTGGAGCTTGAGCGCCGTGAGTTCGTCGGCCAATGCGGCTCGCCTCGTAAGATCGAGATGCGCGGCGACTTCGTCGAGCAATATTACAGGATTCGGCGCGGATTCCGCACGCGAAAGTCGCGCCGCCTGGGCCAAAACCAGGTTCAAAATCAGGGCTTTTTGCTCTCCGGTCGAGCATTCCGCCGCCGGACGGTCCTTCTCGACGTGGAAGATGGCCAGATCGCCCCGGTGCGGCCCGGTCAAAGCCCGTCCAGCGGCCCCGTCACGGGCCCTCGCGACAGTGAGCGCAGCCGCTAACCTTTCCTCGATCTCCGCGAAGGGCGTTCCATCCAGCGCCAGCTTCTCCCAATCACCGGTCAGGGTCAGCCGGGCCTGCGGAAACGGCCGATCGCCACGCCCGTCGATCTCGGCCTGCAGGGCCTGGAGGGTGCGGGCGCGGGCCTGGGACATCAGCGCGCCGCTCTCGGCCAAGCGGGCCTCCAGGGCGTTCAACCACGTCGCGTCGGGCGTCGCGCCAGCCTCATAGGCATCGGTCAGCAGGCGCATGCGCTCGCGCTGGGCCTTGTCATAGGCGTTGGCGTTGGCCGCGTGACCGGGCTCGCCGGCGAATACCAGGCGGTCGAAGAACTTGCGGCGCTCGGAGGCGGCTTCGAGGAACAGGCGGTCCTGGGCCGGCGTCAGCCAGATCGGCCGAACATGATCGGCCAGCCGGCCCGGCGGCACGGTCTCGCCCTCGATCCGGACGGTCCGGCGCGCGGCCCCGCCCTGCTCGACGCCCGTGCCGATGCGGATCGGGGCGTCCTCACCACTCTCGACCTCGGCCGCCACGGCCCAGGCCCGGCCGACGGCCTCGCCCGGCAGCCGGCGACCGACCTCGGCCATGCTGGCCCCGCGCAGACCCTTGCCCGGAGTCAGCAGGCTGATCGCTTCCAGGAGATTGGTCTTGCCCGCCCCGTTCGCGCCGAACAGGTAGACGCTACGCCCCTCGGTCTCGAGGCGGGCGCGCTCGTACGAGCGGAAGTCCGTCAGGGTCAGGGAAAGCAGTGCGGCCGACGCCATGCCGCCTAATAGCATTTCGGCGGCGATGCGCAGCCCCCGGACTTCAGGCCAGTCGCCCAGGCCCTCTCAGCGCCAGATGGGCCAGGGTGTGGACCTCGCCGCGCGCCATGTGCAGGGCGTGCCGCCAGCCCAGCAGCAGAACGGTCCAGAGCCCGACACTGACCATCATGGTCGCGACGCGTTCCCAGGCGATGCGCATGTCCGTCTCCAGCTGCGGGTGAGTTGGAGTGCGCCCTGACCTCGGCCGGAAGCGGACGAAATCAGGGCGAAACCTTGCCGCAGCGTCAGCCGATCTTGTAGCCGCAGAGCTTGTTGCCATCCAGGTCGCGGAAATAGGCGAAATAGGCCTTGGGCATCCGCGCGCCGGGCGCGCCCTCGTCCGCGCCGCCCAACGCGATGGCCTTGGCGTGGAAGGCGTCGACCTCCTCGACCGTGTCGAACGAGAAGCCGCCCATCATGCCGTTGCCGATGCAGGCGGGATTGCCGTCGTACGGGCCCAGCACCCCGAACATGCAGCCGTCGCCGCGATAGAGGCGGCCGCCCGACGGGTGCTCGAACAACGGCTTCATGCCGATCGAGCCCAGGAGTTCGTCATAGAAGGCGCGAGCCTTCTCCAGATCGTTCGAACCGACCGTGATGTAGCTCAGCTTGGCCATGGACCGCCTCCCGTTTTCATATGAAACGGACCTTAGCGCCCTTATGACCTTTGGCAATATGACCCCGACGTCAGCGCATAGGTCAGCGCTCGAACAGCGCCCGGTGGCCGTAGACCCAGGCGCCGACGTCGGCGAAGCGGTCGGTGACGATCGCGCAGGTCCGAACGCGGCCCGCCTTGCTGCTGACGATCCAGCCGGAGCGTTCCAGGATCTTCAGGTGCTTCATGAACGAGGTCAGCGCCATGTCGAACGGCGCGGCCAGCTCGCCGACGCTGGCCGGCCCCTGGCCCAGGCGACTCAGAATGGCCCGCCGGGTCGGATCGGCCAGCGCCAGAAAGGTGTCGTCGAGCGATTCGGATAGCTCAGCCATAAGGCTAAGCATATGCCGGAACCTGATGATCAGCGCAACGGCTGAGCTTCCAAGCGCTTATTTCGCCAGAGAAATCCCCAGCACCTTCTGCAGGAACTGGGTTTCGACCTCGCGGCGGCGATCGTTGTTGGCCTTCTTCAGGAAGCCGTGCCCCTCGTCCTTGAACTGGACGTACCAGGTTTCGATCCCCTGCCCGCGCAGCTTGGCGACGACCTGGTCGGACTCGGACTTCGGCACGCGCGGATCGTTCCAGCCCTGCATGACCAGCATCGGCTTGCTGATCTTGCCGATGTTGTTCATGGGCGAGATCGTCTCGAAGGCCTTCAGCATCTTCGGATCGCGCTCGTCGCCATATTCGGCCCGCCGCAGATCGCGGCGATAGGCCTCGGTGTTCTGCAGGAACGAGACGAAGTTGCTGATGCCGTAGCGTTCGACGCCGCCGGCCAGGCGATCCGAATAGTGAGTCATGACGGCAAGCGACATGTAGCCGCCGTACGACTGGCCGTAGACGACGACCCGCGAGGGATCCAGATCCGGCTGCGTCCTGATCCAGTCCAGCAGCGCGCCGATGTCCTTGACCGAATCCTCGCGCTTCTCGGCGTTGTCTAGATCGAGGTAGGTCTTGCCGTAGCCGGTCGAGCCCCGAACGTTGGTGACGACCACCGCCGCGCCCAGCTCGGCCACGGTGTGCTGGTGGAAGGCGTTGAAGGTCGGGCGCGACTGGCCTTCCGGACCGCCGTGGATGTCGATGATCACCGGCGCCCGCTGGCCAGCGGCCAGCTTGGGTCGATAGACGAAAGCCGGGATCGAGCGCTTGTCGAACGACGGGAAGCGGACCAGTTCGGGGCTGACCAGGGCCTTGGCGTCCAGACCGCCCAGCTCGGAGGCCGTCCAGCGTTCCAGCTTGGCGTCGGTCACGCCCCAGCTCCAGGCGTCGCTGGCGGCCGTCGGGGTCGCCAGGCTAAAGCCCAGCTTCGAACCGTCCGGCGAGAACGCGACGCCCGACACCACGCCGGCCGGCAGCTCCGGCTGCGGCAGGGCGCGGCGGGTGCGGAAGTCCTGCACCACGAGCTTGGAATAGCCGTCCTCGTTGACGACGTAGGCCAGGATCCGGCCATCGTCGGACAGGGCGAAGTCCTCGATGTCCCACGGACGCTCACCCGAAAGGGTGACCTTGGCGCCGGTGGCCAGGTTGATCTGCACCAGGCGCAGGAAGTCGGACCCCTCGTCCGACAGCAGCAGCACCGCTCGGCCGTCCGGCGTGAACTTGCCACCGCTATATGAGATCTTCGACGCTTTCTGGGCCGCGCCCTTCTTCGGCGGGTTCAGCTCGGTCAGCTGGCCGGTAGCCACGTCCAGCAGCCAGCGCTTGGACTCCGAGATCGAGAAGTAGCGGCCCAGCAGCACCGTCTTGCCGTCGGGCGACACCGCCAGCGGCGAGACCTGACCCTGACCCTTGTAGATCACCTTCGTCGCGCCCGAGGCGTCGCGCATCAGCACGTCATAGTCCGCCGAGCCCTTCACGGCCCGCGACCAGACCAGCACCGAACCGTCCTTGGACCAGGCCGGCGACTGGTTGCGCGTGCCGGCTTCCGTCAACTGGGTGACCTTGCCGTCCGCGTCGCGCAGGAACAGCTGGAACCATTCGTCGCCGCCCGTGTCCTTGGCGAACAGGATCTGACCGTTCGGCAAGGTGGACGTCGCGCCGACCGGCTCATCGTAGAAGGTGATCTGGCTGCGGTCCGCGCCGGGAGCGGCCACGAGGTGCAGCTGGTTGGTGTTGCCGAAGCGGGTGGTGATGACCATGCCGCCACCCCCATTCGCTCCGGGTGGCGCCCAGTCGTCGAAATAGGCCGAGCGGGCGTTCTGGTAGCGGGCCAGGCTGTCGCGGATCGCCGGCGCGGCGACCGGCACGTTCTCCAGGATCTGGTTGCCCATCTCCCGGCGCTCGACGGCCTGAGCCAGCGAGGACGAGGCGGCGGCGAGGGCCAGGACGGCGGTCGTGGCGGCGAGGAGCTTCTTCATGACGGAACCCCGAAAGCAGAACGGGCGCCCGAAAGCGCCCGTTCGTTGTTCTTGAAAGACCAGCGCGCGGATCATACCCGCAGCGGCATCAGCACGTATTTCACGCCCGGGTCGACCGGATCGACGACCAGGGTCGGGCTGGCCGGGTCGGCGAAGCGGAACTCGGCCTGCGGGCCAGCGATCTGGCCGCAGACGTCCAGCAGGTAGCGGGCGTTGAAGCCGATCTCGAAGGGCTCGCCGTCGTAGTCGACCTCGACCTCTTCCACGGCTTGGCCGGCTTCCATGTTGCGGACGGTCAGGGTGATGCGGCCCGGCTCGACGGCCAGCTTCACCGAACGGCTCTTCTCGGCCGAGATGGTGGCCACCCGGTCGACGGCCTTGGCGAACAGGTCGTTGTCCAGGGTCAGGATCTTGGCGTTGTCACGCGGGATGACGCGCAGATAGTCCGGGAAGGCGCCGTCGATGACCTTGGAGGTCAGGGCGGCCGCGCCGAACTCGAAGCGGACCTTCTGCGGCGACAGCTGGACGTCGACCGTCTCGCCGGCCGATTCCATCAGGCGGCGGGCCTCGGCGATGGTCTTGCGCGGCACGATCACGCCCGGCAGGCCGACCGCGCCCTCGGGGGCGGGCATCTCGGCCAGGGCCAGGCGGTGGCCGTCGGTGGCCACGGCGCGCAGCTTGGTCTCGCCGCCCTCGTTGACCGTGTGGATGTAGAGGCCGTTCAGGTAATAGCGGGTCTCTTCGGTCGAGATGGCGAAGCGGGTCTTGTCGATCAGCCGCATCAACTCGTTGGTGTCGACCGCGATGCGGCCCGACAGGCCGTCGCTGCTCATCACCGGGAAGTCGCCAGCCGGCAGCACCGGCAGGTTGAAGCGCGAGCGGCCAGCCTGGATCACCAGGCGGGGGTCGTCGCCGCTGAAAGTCAGCGAGACGTCGGCGCCGTCGGGCAGCTTGCGGACGATTTCATACAGGGTGTGGGCCGGGGCCGTGATCTGGCCGGGAACGTCGATCTGGGCGAAGCCCTCGTCGATAATCTCCATGTCCAGGTCGGTGGCCGAGAACGACAGGCGGTCGCCTTCGGCGGACAGCAGGATGTTCGACAGGATCGGGATGGTGTTTCGGCGCTCGACGACGCTCTGCACGTGCCCCAGCGCCTTAAGGAGCGCCGCCCGTTCGATGGTAAGCTTCATAGTCCGGTCCAGAACGCGGGAGTGGGGACGCGCGAGATTGTCCGCGGAATCGCCCCGCCCTCCCGTGGTGAAGGGACCGCCGACATTATCGCAATGCGCGTAAGGGGGAAGGGGGCGCGGCCGTCATTTCCGCGCCCCAAACACCTAAAGTCAGGCTTTCGTGTCGAACGAGCCGCCCGAGCCCTCGCCGTCCGCGCCCGCCCCGGCATAGGGGTTGGCCGAAGCGCCGGTCGACGGCTCGGCCGCGCCTGGCGCCGTCGAGCCCTTGGCCGCCACGGCGACCATAGCCGGACGGACCAGGCGGCCCATCAGTTCGTAGCCGGCCTGCAGCACGGTGATTACGCCGCCGGCGGCGACCTCGGTCGAGGGCTGCTCGGTGACGGCCTGGTGCAGGTGCGGGTCGAACTTGTCGCCCTGGGCCGGGTGGATCTTCTTCAGGCCGTTACGTTCGAAGGCGCCTTGCAGCTCCTTCTCGGTCATCTCGACGCCGATGATGAAGTTCTTCACCGCCGGGTCGGTCGACTCGCGCGGGCTGTGGGCCGTGGCGCGCGACAGGTTGTCGGCGACGCCCAGCAGGTCACGGCCGAACTTCTGGATCGCATAGGCGCGCGCGTCGTTCATCTCGCGCTCGGCGCGGCGCTTGGTGTTCTCGGCCTCGGCGGCGTAGCGCAGGGCCTGCTCCTTCAGGGCGGCCACTTCCAGCTTCAGCGCCTCGATCTCTTGCGAAGCATCGTCAGCTTCGAAGGCGACGTCTTCAGCCGGCGTTTGCTCGTCGGTCATCTCGTAAAGTCCTTATCCATCCATCATGCGTCCGAGCACCCGGGCGGTATAGTCCACCAACGGAATGACTCGGGCGTAGTTCAATCGCGCCGGACCGATCACGCCGATCGCGCCCAGCACCTTCTGACGGCCCGTCATATAGGGCGCCGCGATCACCGAGGAACCCGAAAGCGAAAACAGACGCGTCTCGGCCCCGATATAGATGCGAACGCCCTCGGCGTCGCGCACGTCGTCCAGCAGGCCGATCAGCTGGCCCTTCTGCTCCAGGTCGTCGAACAGCTGGCGCACGCGGTCGATGTCCTCGCGGGCCCGGGCGTCGGCCAGCAGGTTGGCCTGTCCGCGCACGATCAGCGAGCGGGCGTCGCCCTCCCCGCCGCTCCAGGCGGCCAGGCCGTCCTCGACCAGGCGGGCGGCGGTCTCGTCCAGTTGCCGGCGCGCCGCGTCCAGCTCTGCGCCCATCTCCGTGCGAGCCTCGACCAGGGTGCGGCCACGCAGGCGGGCGTTGAGGAAGTTGGACGCCTCCTGCAGGGCCGAGGGCGTGACGCCCGGGGCCTGGCGCATCAGCCGGTTCTCGACCTGGCCGTCCTCGAAGACCATCACCGCCAGCACCTGGCCGCCGCCCAGCGGCACGAACTCAACGTGCTTGACCCCACCCTCGCGCACGGGCGTGACCACGATGCCCGCCCCGCCGGCCAGGCCGGAGAGCACGGCCGACGCCTCGGCCAGGGCTTCCTCGAACGAGCGGCCCTTCACGGCCAGCCGCGCCTCGATGGCGCGCTTGTCGGCCTCGGCGACGTCGCCGACTTCCAGCAGGCCGTCGACGAACATGCGCAGGCCCGCATGGGTCGGCATGCGCCCGGCGCTGGTGTGCGGCGCGTCCAGCAGGCCCAGCTGCGCCAGGTCCTGCATGGTGTTGCGGATCGAGGCCGGCGACAGGGCCAGGCCGCCCCTGGAAATGGTGCGCGACCCGACCGGCTCGCCGGTTTCCAGATACGACTCGACGACGCGCCGGAAGATGTCGCGCGCGCGGCTGTCCAGCTCCGTCAGGCCGGGCGCGGGGACAATCGGTCCGGGGAAGAGATGCGTCATGCTCTAAAGGGCCATATTGGCGTGTCGTTTCGGACCCGGTCGGCGAACAAAAGGAGTCGGCCTCTTTAAAAGGCCTCTCCCAATAGGATAAGCGGCCCAGACTAACCTTTCAAATAGCCGGAGTTCCCCGATGCGTCCGTCCGAACGCGCCCCCGACCAGCTGCGCGCCGTCACGCTGGAAACCGGCGTCAACCGCTACGCCGAGGGATCCTGCCTCGTCTCGTTCGGCCACACCAAGGTGCTGGTCACCGCGACGGTCGAGGAAAACGTCCCCGGCTGGATGCGCAACAAGGGCGCCGGCTGGGTCACGGCCGAGTACGGCATGCTGCCCCGCGCCACCCACACCCGCGGCCGCCGCGAAGCCGCCGCCGGCAAGCAGACCGGCCGCACCCAGGAAATCCAGCGCCTGATCGGCCGCAGCCTGCGCGCCGTCGTCGACCTGAAGGCCCTGGGCGAACGCCAGATCAGCCTGGACTGCGACGTCATCCAGGCCGACGGCGGCACCCGCACCGCCGCCATCACCGGCGCCTGGGTCGCCCTGCGGCTGGCGGTCAACTACCTGCTTGAAGAGGGCGTGCTGAAGGCCGATCCGATCCTGGGCCAGGTGGCCGCCGTTTCGTGCGGGGTCTTCAAGGACACGCCGGTCCTGGACCTGGACTACGAGGAAGACTCCAGCGCCGAAGCCGACAGCAACTTCGTCCTGACCGGCAATGGCGACATCTGCGAGATCCAGGCCACCGGCGAGAAGCGCGGCTTCACCCGCACCGAATTCGAAAGCCTGTACGCCCTGGCCGAGAAAGGCATCAACGAACTGTTCGCCCTGCAGCGCGCGGCGATCGGCGGCTAACCTTCCACCCTTGCCGAGGCAGGGCATCGGTCCCAGATTCCTATCTCAAGAAGAGGAGTCTCGCGTGACCACCCCGTTCGAAGGCCATGAAGTCGAAGCCCGCCCGCGCCCGTCGGCCGAAGCCTATCGCTTCGACCTGGACCAGGCGTTGGCCTCGATGGTCGCCCTGGAGGCCATCGTGCCGGCCGACGCCTATACGGCCGGGATCCTGGGGACCGAGCGGGTCGGCAACGGCGTGGTCGTCGGCCCCGGCGGTCTCGTCCTGACCATGGCCTATCTGATCACCGAGGCCGAAGAGGTCATGCTGACCCGCAACGACGGCCGCCAGATCCCCGCCCACGTGCTGGGACTGGACGTTCGCTCGGGCCTGGGCCTGGTCCAGGCGCTGGAACCGCTGGACCTGCCCGTCATGACCATTGGCAGCGCCAAGGACCTGGAGGCCGGCGACGCGGTCATCGCCGCCGGGGCCGGCGGCCGGGCCCACGCCGTGGCCGGCAAGGTCCTGGCCCGCATGCCCTTCGCGGGCTATTGGGAATATCTGCTGGACGACGCGATCATCACCGGCCCGGCCCACCCGCACTGGAGCGGCGCGGCCCTGATCGGCCCAAAGGGCGACCTCGTCGGCCTCGGCTCCCTGACCCTGGAAGGCCGCGACCAGAACGGCGACGCCCGCCCGATCAACATGTTCGTGCCCGCCGAGCTGCTGCCGCCGATCCTGGACCAGTTGGCCCGAGGCCAGGCCCCGCATCCCCCGCGACCGTGGCTGGGCGTCTTCGCCCAGGAGATGGAGAACCACGTCGTCATCGTCGGCATCTCGCCCAAGGGCCCGGCCGCCCGCGCCGAGCTGCGCGCCGGCGACCTGATCCTGGCGGTCGACGGCCGACCGGTCTCGGAACTGGCCGAATTCTACGAAGCGATGTGGGACCTGGGCCCGGCCGGCGTCAGCGTGCCGCTGAAGATCCTGCGCGAGGGCGACGCCTTCGAGGTCGAGGTCCGCTCGATGGACCGCGCCAGCCTGCTGAAGAAGCGGCGGCTGAACTAGTGGCCGGTCCCTGGGAGCAACCCGACGCGCCGGCGCCCCGCCCGGCGCCGCCATCTTCGTCTGGGCCGACGCGCCCTCCGGTTCCGCGACATCGGCTCTGGCTGTGGCTGGGGCTGCTGGCCGCCGTCGGCGCCTTGGCCCTGGCGCTCTACCGCGCCTATCCCGAGGCGATCCAGACCGACGACCAGAAGGCCTCGCTGTTCGTGCGCCTGGGCATGGTCGTGCTGGTCTCGACGGCTCTGCTGCGCGGCTTGCAAGGCTCGATGAGCCAGTACCTGAAATATGTGGCGATCTGGACGGGGATCATCGCCGTTCTGGCCCTGGGCTACGCCTATCGCGCCGAGCTCGCCGAAGTCCCGCGCAAGGTGGCCCTGGCCTTCAATGTCGGCACGCCCGTAGCCATCGGCGAGCGCACGCTGGTGGTGCCGCAAGGCGAGGACGGCGGCTATGTCGTCGACGGCCTGGTCAACGGCAAGCGGGTTCGCTTCGTGGTCGACACCGGCGCGACCGAGACCGTGCTCAGCCCGGCCGACGCCAAGCGGCTGGGGATCCCGGTCGACACTCTGACCTACGGCTACGAGTCCGAGACCGCCAACGGCAAGGGCTACAGCGCCGCCTACGACACCACGCGCCTGGAGGTCGGCGCGATCAAGCTCGAAGGCTTCCGGGTGATGGTCAACAAGGCCCCGATGAGCATGTCGCTGCTGGGCATGAGCTTCCTGCAGCGCCTGGACGCGTTCGAATTCCACGACCGCCAGCTGATCCTGAAGTGGCGCGAGGACGAGAAGGGCCGGGCTTACTAGGGCCCTCTCCCTACGCTTCGTCTTCCTCGTGCGCGTCGGCCGGGCCGTATTCGAAGGTCAGCAGGTCGCCGGGCTGGCATTGCAGCTCGCGGCACAGGGCGTCCAGGGTGGAGAAGCGGACCGCTCTCGCCTTGCCGGTCTTGAGGATCGAGAGGTTGGCGATCGTCACGCCGACGCGATCGGACAGCTCGGTCAACGACATGCGGCGTTCCAGCAAGACACGGTCGAGGTTCACGCGGACGGGCATGCGGCGGTCGCTCCGGGTCAGATCGTGAGTTCGGCTTCGCGACGAAGGCGCGCGCCCTCGCGGAACACCTCGGCCAGGACGAAGACGACCAGCACCGAAAACCAGGCGGTCAGGGTGAAGCTGTCATCGATGACCTTGGCCTTGGGGGCCAGCCAGCGGGCCATGCCCGAGAATACGTAACGTCCGACCTCCAGCCCGGCCAAGACGAGGCCGATCAGGCGCAGGCGCACGACATTGTCGGGATGGAAGGGGTCGCCGGCGGTCAGGGTGGCGAAGATCTTGCGCAGCCGTTCGACGATGACCATCCAGCCGCCGAGCAGCAGCGCCCAGGCGGCCAGCGCCCCGGCGAACAACGCGCCGTTACGGCTGACGGCCTCGACGGCGTCGCTGATCGGCAACATCGAGGCCAGAAGTTCGGGATTGAAGCTGAACAGCAGGGCGACCAGCGTGAACAGCGACAGAAGGCTCACGAAGATCCATAACCCGACGTAGATCACATCGAGGATGATCTTCAGGAAACTCGAAACAGAGCCGGGCCCCAAGGCGCGCATGGCTGCTCCCCAACAGCGACGGGCTTAAATCATGCCCCGCGTCGCAGGGAGACGTCAAAAGGCGGGCCTCAGACCCCCGAAAAAGCCTTGTCCACCTTAGAGCGTCTGCACCACGAAGGCCACGGCCGACACCGGCACGGCCACGATAAGGGCGGCGGTGATGACGGTCATGACGACCTTGTCGGCGATGCGGAACAGACGGGCGGAGGACATCTTGTTTTCCAGTTTGAGAGACAGGGAGCGGACCGATCCATTCGGCCCTCGCCCTGGATCAACAAATAGGAGGCGATTTCCGTTCCGCCAATCTCGTTTATCGAAAAACGATATTAAACTATGGTAATGATGCACGCCGGTTCGATGACGTTGCCGTAAGGTCACACCCAGGGCGCGCCAGGGCTAAGTGTGAGCGGTCAGCCCGCCCGGCGCGCTCCAAGTTTCAAGTGGCGGAGGCGTCGGAGGCGATCATCGAGGCGCGCTTGGAGGCGACCTCGAACCAGGTCGAAAGCGCGGGCCGATCCGCGCGCCACGCGACGACTTCACGCACGTCCAGATAGGCCAGCTGGGCGGCCACGGCGATCTCCCCGATCTCGAAGCGGTCGGTCGACAGGGCGGCCTTCTCGAACAGGTCCAGGGCGGCGTTGACGGCCTTCAGCTGGCGGTCGAACAGGTCCTGGCGGTGCTCGCCCTGGGGCCGCATGCGCTCGCGGACGATCAGCAGGGCCGCGTCGCCCAGGCCGTCTGCGGCCGCTTCCAGGGTCAGGGCGCGATGGCGGGCCGGCTGCTCGGCCGGGATCAGGCGCGGCTCGGCCAGGCCGTCGACATAGTCGCAGATGACACCGGAATCGAAGACCGTCTCGCCGCCGTCCAGCACCAGGGTCGGCACCTTGTTCAGCGGATTGAGGCCGCGCAGGCTTTCGTCGGCATAGGGCGCTATGGTTTCGAGGACGATCTTGTCGGCCAGGCCTTTTTCCAGGGCCAGCACACGAACCTTGCGCGCAAAAGGCGACAGGGCGGAGTAAAGGAGCCGCATGATGATTTTCTCTCGGGAGAACGACGGATGGCGCTGAAGCTTGAAATAGGTGCGAAGCTTGTGGCCGCCACCCACAATCCCGGCAAGGTGCCCGAGATCGCCGCCCTGCTGGATGGCCGCTTCGAGATCGTCACCGCCGGCCAGCTGGGCCTGCCCGAACCGGACGAGACCGAGAGCACCTTCGTCGGCAACGCCCTCCTGAAGGCCCGCCACGCCGCCGATCTCTCGGGCCTGCCCGCCATCGCCGACGACAGCGGCCTGTCGGTGAAGGCGCTGGACGGCGCGCCCGGGATCTATTCCGCCCGCTGGGCCGGACCAGGCAAGGACTTCGCCATGGCCATGGACAAGGTCGCCGAGCGCATCGAGGCGACGGGATCCGAGGACTATTCGGCCTGGTTCACCTCCGCGCTCGCCGTCGCCTGGCCGAACGGTCCGGCCGTGGTGGTCGAGGGCCGCGTCGACGGGACCCTGGTGTTCCCGGGCCGAGGCGCGCGCGGCTTCGGCTACGACCCGATCTTCGTCCCTGAGGGCGAAAACCTGACCTTCGGCGAGATGGAGCCGGCCGCCAAGGACGCCATGAGCCACCGCGCCCGCGCTTTCGCCAGGCTGAAGGCGGCGCTGTTTGACTGAGCCAACGAGCGCGCAAGCGGGCCTGGGCGTCTACGTCCACTGGCCCTACTGCGCGCGCATCTGCCCCTATTGCGACTTCAACGTCGTGCGCGACCGGGGCCGGACCGACGAGCAGCAGGCCCTGGCCGACGCGATCGTCGCCGACCTAGCCGCCCAGCGCGCCCTGACCGGAGACCAGCCCCTGCTGTCGATCTTCTTCGGCGGCGGCACGCCCTCGCTGATGGATCCAAACGAGGTCGCCCGCATCATCGACACGGCCAAGCGCCTGTGGCGGCCGGTCGACGACCTCGAGATCAGCCTGGAGGCCAATCCTACCGACGCCGAGGCCGGCCGCTTCGCCGCCCTGGCCGACGCCGGGGTCCAGCGACTGTCCCTTGGCGTCCAGGCGCTGGATGACGCCTCACTCAAGGCCCTGGGCCGCAACCACGACGCCGGCGCCGCGCGGCGAGCGATCGACGCGGCGACCAAGGCCTTCCCGCGCCTCTCCGTCGACCTGATCTATGCTCGCCCTGGCCAGACCGACGACGCCTGGCGCGCCGAGCTGTCTGAAGCCATCGCCCTGGGCCCCGAGCATGTCTCGCCCTACCAGTTGACCATCGAGCACGGCACCGCCTTCGACCGCGCGGTCGGGCGCGGAACGCTGGTCGTGCCCGACGAGGACCTGGCCGCCACGCTGTTCGAGACCACCCAGGAGATCCTGGAAGCCGCCGGCTTCGACGCCTACGAGGTCTCCAACCACGCCAAGGGCGCGGCCGCCCGCTCGCGACACAACCTCGTCTACTGGCACGGCCGCGACTATGTCGGCGTCGGCCCGGGCGCCCACGGCCGCCTGACCTTGCCCGCCAATCCTGGTGCAGGGGGCCGCGCCGCCACCGTCGCCCACCGCGCCATCAAGGACTATGTCGCCGCCGTCGCGCAAACCGGGGTGGGTTTCGAGCGCGAGATCCTCTCGCCCGAGGAAGCGGCCGAGGAGCGACTCGTTTTGGGTCTGCGAATCGACGACGGCGTCGGCTTCGACGAGATGGCCCCTCTGGGCCTGACGCCCAGCCAGGCCAAGGTTCGCGAGCTGGTCGAGGCAGGCCTCCTGGTTGACGATCCCAATCGATTGCGCGCGACACGCGAGGGACGCCTCGTACTCGACCGGCTGACAGGGATGCTAGCGACCTGATATGCCTCTGATTTGCGAGCCGAAGGACGCGTTGATTTGAGCCGCCAGCTTCCCCCGCCAGCCCTGTCCGACGCGCCCCTGGCGCCCGGCCTCTATCTGGTGGCGACGCCGATCGGCAATCTGCGCGACATCACCCTGCGGGCCCTGGACGTGCTGGCCGCCTGTGACCTGCTGCTGGCCGAGGACACGCGCGTCACCGGGAAGCTCCTGTCCGCCTACGGCATCCGCACCAGGCTGGAACGCCACGACGAGCACGTCGCCGAACGCGCCATTCCCGGCATCCTCGAACGCCTGGAGGCCGGCGAACGGGTGGCCCTGGTCTCGGACGCCGGCACGCCGATGGTCTCCGACCCCGGCTATCGCCTGGCCAAGGAGGCGATCGCCGCTGGCCACGCCGTAGTCCCGATTCCCGGCGCCTCGGCGGCCCTGGCGGCCCTCACCCTGGCCGGCCTGCCCACCGACCGCTTCCTGTTCGCCGGCTTCCCGCCGCCCAAGAGCGCCGCGCGCCGAACCTTCTTCGAGGAATTCGCCAACACCCGCGCCACCCTGATCTTCTACGAAGGGGCCTCGCGGGTGGCCGACTGCCTGGCCGACATGGCCATCGTGTTCGGGGCCGATCGCCCGGCGGCGGTGTGTCGCGAGCTGACCAAGCTCTACGAGACCTGCGTGCGCGGCCCGCTGGCCGACCTGGCCGCCGACCCGCGCTTTACCGCGCCCAAGGGCGAGATCGTCATCCTGGTCGGTCCGGGCGCCGAGAAGGTCGCCAGCGCCGACGACGCCGAGGCCGCCTTGCGCGAGGCCATGGCCCGCCTGCCCCTGGGCGAGGCCGCCTCCGAGGTCGCCAAGGCGCTGGGCCTGTCCCGCAAGGATCTCTATCGCCAGGCGCTGGCGCTGAAAGACCAAGACATGAAGGAGCGGGCCTGATGGTCGCCGGCGTCCGCCAAGCCCAGTCTCGCAAGGCAAAGGGCGCGGCGGCGCGCAAGCTCGGCCGGCGCGCCGAGGTGCTGGCGGCGCTGTGGCTGATGGCCAAGGGCTATCGGATCCTCGGCTTCCGCCTGGCCACCCCGCTGGGCGAAATCGACCTCCTGGCGCAACGCGGACGCATCCTGGCCGTTGTCGAGGTCAAGCAACGGACCACGATCGAGGACGCCCTGGACGCCGTGACGCCGACCCAGCGTGACCGCCTGCGTCGCGCCGCCGCCCATCTCTCCGCGCACCGGGCCGGCCTGCGCGATCTCCTCGTGCGTCTGGATCTCATCGCCCTGGCCCCAGGCCGCGCGCCGCGACACCTTCCGGACGCCTGGCCCGACGCCTTCGGAGGGGCCGCATGACGCGCGATGAGGCCGAGGACATCCTGACCCGGGCCGGCGAGGGCCCCGACGAGAGCTTCCCGCTGTTCGAGGCCGCCCTGGCCTGCGCCGTCCATGACGACCCCAGCCGCGACACCACGCCGGCCCTCGACCTGGCCAAGAACGCGGTCGAGCGCCTGCGTCGCCGCGCCGAAAGCGAGTCACCCGAGGAAGCCGTGGCCGAGACCCTGGCCGGCGACCTGCGCCTGACCGGCGACGTCCTGACCTACGATCACCCGGACAATGCCGACGTCATCGCCATCGCCGAGCGCCGCAAGGGTCTGCCCGTCGCGCTGGGCGTCTTCTATCTGCACGCCGCCCGCCAGGTCGGGCTGGAGCTGTTCGGCGTCGACTTCCCCGGCCACTTCCTGCTGCGCATCGAGACCGAGGAGGGCCCCCTGGCTCTCGATCCGTTCAGCGAGGGCCGGGTCGTGCTGCCGTCCGAGCTGTCGCGCCGCGCCCTGCGCACCGGCCTGATGCCCGATGTCGCCTCGCGGCTGGAGCTCTTGATGGCGCCGATCTCGGATCGCGCCGTGCTGATCCGCCTGCAGAACAACATCTTCGCCCGCGCCCAGCAGGCCAAGGACTGGCCCCGCGCCGAACGCTCGGCCCTGCGCCGCGCCCTGCTCAATCCCGCCGACCACCGCCCCTGGCTGGACGTCGCCGCCGCCCGCGAAGGCCAGGGCGCCCTGGCCGGCGCTCTGCAAGCCCTGTCCCGCGCCCAGACCCTGGACGGCGGCGCGGCCATCGCGGCCCGAGCGGCGAGAGAGCGGATGCGGCTGCGGCTGAACTAGGCCTGGCCCGCCTCGGGTAGGCGGGCGATCACCTTGATCTCGAAATCGAACCCGGCCAGCCAGGTGACGCCGACGGCCGTCCAGTTCGGATAGGGCGGCGGGCCGATTTCCTGGGCCCGAACCGTCATGACCGTCTCAAGCTGGGCCTCCGGGTCGGTGTGGAAGGTCGTGACATCGACCACCTCCTCCAGGCCGCAGCCGGCCGCGGCGAGCACCGCCCGCAGGTTGGCGAAGGCGCGCCGCACCTGGTCCTCGAACACCGGCTCGGGCGAGCCGTCGGCGCGGCTGCCGACCTGGCCCGAGACGAACAGCAGGTCGCCCGAACGGATGGCCGCCGAATATTGGTGAAGGTCGTAGAGCGCGTGACGGTCGGCGGGGAAGACGGCTTGGCGTTGGGACATCGTGGCGTTCCTTTCTGGCTCCGCCCCGCCACTGGCGGGACCAGGACCCAGGTAAGGCGCACGCGTTCGGCCGACTATGCGTTGAAATCGGCATGCACTGATGTGAAATCCCCATCAATGAGTCGTCCCTCTCTGAACGATCTCGCCGCCTTCATGGCCGTCGCCTCGCATCGCAACTTCCGGCGGGCGGCCGAGGAGCTCGGCGTCGCGCCCTCGACCCTGAGTCACGCCCTGCGCGGCCTGGAAGAGCGGCTAGGCGTGCGATTGCTGAACCGCACCACCCGCAGCGTTTCCCCCACCGAGGCCGGGCGGCAACTGCTGGATCGGCTGCAGCCGGCGCTGTCCCTGCTGGACGCGGCCCTGGACGGGACCATGGCGTTTCGCGGGCGGGTCTCGGGCCTGGTGCGGATCAACACACCGCGCATTCCCGCCGCCGTGCTCGTGCGTGAGGTCCTGCCCGTGATGGCCCAGCGGTTTCCCGAGGTGACGGTCGACATCGTCGTCGACGGCCAGCTAGTCGACATCGTGGCCGCGGGCTTCGACGCCGGGGTGCGGCTGCGCGACTCGATCCCCCGGGACATGGTGGCCGCACCGCTGAGGCGCGCCGTCCGGTTTCAATGCGTGGCCTCACCCGACTACCTGGAGCGCGCCGGAACACCGACGACGCCCGAGGACCTGGGGCGTCACCAGTGCATCGGCCACCGCCTGCCGGGCGGCCGGCTCTACCGCTGGGAATTCGAGCGCGCAGGCCAGGCCCTGACCGTTGAGACGACGGGCGTCGTCGTGCTGACCGATGAGGAACTTATGGTCGACGCCGCGATCCGAGGCTTGGGCGTAGCCTATGTCGTCGGGCCGGCGGCGCAGGCGGCGCTCGCCGACGGCCGGCTGAGGGAGGTGCTGGCGCCCTGGACCCAAGCGTCCGAGGATGTCGCCATCTACTATCCCGGACACCGCGCCGTGCCGCCGGCGTTGCGGGCCTTTCTCGACATCGTCCGCGAGGTCTGCTGATCGCTTGTTCTCGCAATCTCCCCATTAGCACTTAACTAGACGGTCGCCGCCCTCTAGGTCTGGGGCGCGCCAAACGCCCAGGAGCCCCCATGTCGCTGCGAGTCGCCGTCCAGATGGATCCCGTGCTGGGGATCAACATCGACACCGACACGACCTTCCTGATGATGCTGGAGGCCCAGGAACGCGGCCACAAGCTGTGGTTCTACACGCCCGACAAGCTGTCGCAGGAGGACGGCCGGGTGTTCGCCCGGGCCCAGCCGCTGGAGGTCTTCGCCGAGAAGGGCGCGCACGCCAGGCTGGGCGAAACGGTCGTCCTGGACATGAAGGACGACATCGACGTCGTACTGATGCGCCAGGATCCGCCGTTCGACATGGCCTACATCACGGCCACCCACTTCCTGGACAAGATCCATCCGCATACCCTGGTGGTGAACAATCCGACCGAGGTGCGCAACGCGCCCGAGAAGCTGTTTGTCACCGACTTCCCCGGCGTGCAGCCGCCCACCCTGATCACCTCGGACCACGAGGCGATCTACGACTTCCGGGCCCGCCACGGCGACATCGTGCTGAAGCCCCTGTACGGCGGCGGCGGCTCGGGCGTGGCGCGGCTTCTGGCCGACGACCCCAATCTCGACGCCCTCCTGGAACTGCACGCCATGATCGGCCGCGAGCAGGTCATCGCCCAGAAGTTCGTCCCCGCCGTCAGCAAGGGCGACAAGCGCGTCCTGCTGGTCGACGGCGAGCCCGTGGGCGCCATCAACCGCGTGCCGGCGACCGGCCAGGTGCGCTCGAACCTGCGGGTCGGCGGCCGCGCCGAAGCCGTCGAACTGACCGCCCGCGACCTGGAGCTCTGCAAGATCATCGGCCCCGAATTGAAGCGTCGTGGACTGATCTTTGTAGGCATCGACGTGATCGGCGAGTATCTTACCGAGATCAACGTCACATCGCCGACCGGCGCTCAACAGCTCAAGCGTTTTACCGGTATCAACGCCGCGGCCGTACTCTGGAATCGAATCGAGGACATTCGCCGCAGCGGTGGGTAACTCTGCGTCGCGACACCTATTTCGCGAAATGTTCGTTTTTTGTTCTTGCTCCATTTCGCAAGCTATGCTGTGACTTGTGGATAAAATCCATGGTCCATGAGGGTTTGCGATGGCCGCCAGGGTGGTCACCGTCGCGTTCGAGGGCGTCGAGGCTCGGCGCGTCGATGTCGAGGTGCAGCTGACCACCGGGCAGCAGGCCTTCGTCATTGTCGGCCTCGCCGACAAGGCTGTGGCCGAGAGCCGTGAACGGGTGCGCGGCGCCTTCGCCGGGTTAGGCCTGTCCCTGCCCGGCAAGCGCATTGTCGCCAACCTGGCTCCGGCCGACATGCCGAAGGAAGGGGCCCACTTCGACCTGCCGATCGCCCTCGCGGTGATGGCGGCGCTGGGGGTCATCCCGATGGACGCCCTGGACGGCTGGGCGGCCATGGGCGAGCTGTCGCTGGACGGCCGCATCGTCCCCGCCGCCGGGGCGCTGCCCGCAGCCATGGCGGCCGGCGCGATGGACCTGGGCCTCATCTGTCCGGAAGCCTCCGGCCCGGAGGCTGCCTGGGCCGGCGGCACACGGATCCTGGCCCCGCGCTCGCTGGTCTCGCTGATCAACCACTTCCGGGGCGCCCAGATCCTGTCCGCGCCGACGCCGGGTCCCATTGTCGAGGGCGAACCGGCCAAGGACCTGCGCGACGTCAAGGGCCAGGAGCACGCCAAGCGCGCCCTGGAGATCGCCGCCGCCGGTGGTCACAATCTGCTGTTCGTCGGCCCGCCAGGCTCGGGCAAGTCGATGCTGGCCCAGCGCCTGCCGGGCCTCCTGCCGCCCCTGACCTCCAGCGAGCTGCTGGAGACCTCGATGGTCCATTCGGTGGCGGGGCTGATCGCCCGAGGGGCCCTGACAAGGGCCCGACCTTTTCGCAGCCCGCACCACTCGGCGAGCATGGCGGCCCTCACCGGCGGCGGCCTGAAGGCCAAGCCCGGCGAGGTGTCATTGGCCCATAACGGGGTGCTGTTCCTGGACGAGCTTCCGGAGTTCGGCGTCCAGGCCCTGGACAGCCTGCGCGCGCCGCTGGAGACCGGCGAGGTCATGGTGGCCCGCGCCAACTTCCACATCCGCTATCCGGCGCGGGTGCAGTTGGTGGCGGCCATGAACCCCTGCCGCTGCGGCCACGGCGGCGCGGGACGCGGGGCGTGCGGCAAGGCCCCACGCTGTCAGAAGGACTATCAGGGTCGCGTTTCGGGTCCGATGCTGGACCGCATCGACCTGGCCGTGGACATGCCCGCCGTCACCGCCGCCGACCTCTCCCTGCCGCCGCCCGCCGAGGGCTCGGCCGAGGTCGCTGCGCGGGTGGCCCGGGCGCGGATGCTTCAACAGGATCGCGCCGACAAACTGAGCGCCGCCGCCGATCTTGCTTCGGGGGGCCTGAACGGCCGCGCGGAAGGCGCCTTCCTGGAGAAGATCACGGCGCTTGACGATCGGGGCCGCGCCCTGCTGGCCCAGGCCGCCGAGGCCGGCCGGCTCAGCGCCCGAGGCTGGACCCGCACCCTGCGCCTGGCCCGCACCATCGCCGACCTGGAGGGCGCGGACCGCGTCCAGCGCGTTCACGTCGCCGAGGCTCTCGCCTATCGGCGCACGACGACGCCAGGCGAGGAGGGCATTCCGGCCTAGACGCGCGTACGATGCAGCCTGTGCATGTCGTCGCGGCGCAGGCCACCGATCGCAGCGGCGACGCTGGCGGCGAAGGCGCTGGTCAGGGCGCCGATCCCCAGGAACAGCGACAGCTGCGCCCCGACTTGAGCCGCGCGCAAGGCCTCGGCGGGCGAAAGATCCCCGGGGACGACCGGCGAGGCCGCCGGCGCGGCGAGCGCGCCCAGCGCCAAGAGGCCGACCACGCTGGCGGCCCAGGCCAGCAGCCCGTGCGCCGTGTCGCGGAAGTGGACCTCGTGGTCGTGGACGTTCAGCCACTTGGTGCGCAGTCGCCCCGCGACATAGCCGCCCAGCATGCTGGCGATGACCTGGCAGGCGATGAACACCGCGCCCAGCACGGGGGTGAAGTCGCGCTCGGACACGCCGGCCGGCCAGCGCGGCGTCACCTTCAGGCCGAAGCCCGCGCTAAGCGACAGCAGCACGAACAGCATGGCGACGGAGGCGACGGCGCCCGCCAGGACGGCGTCCCAGCTGACGGCCGACGACTGTTCCTCGCCCACGTCCGGGGCGGTCAGGTCAGATGAAAGGGCCATGACGACATCCGCCTTCTCAGAAATGATGGGTGCAGAAGGCAAGCAGCAGAATGATCGGCAGCGGAACGCCGAGCAGCGCCAGGAGGATCGATCGCATCGCGTGGACTTCCCTGATCGAGAACGATGAGCGACGTCGCCCTATGGCGGCGTCTGGTTCTCGCACAACGACAGCGCTTCGCCGGCGGTTCCGGCGCCGCTCCTTTGGCGCGCTTGACCGCCCGTTAAGCCGTGCCGGCTAGGCTCTCCGGCCATGAGCGACCCCAACACCACAAAAGGGCGACCCGGCGTCACGCCCGAGCAGCTGGCCACCCTGAGCCACGAGTTCCGCACCCCGCTGAACGGCGTGCTGGGCATGGCGCGGCTGTTGGAAAACACCAAGCTGACCGCCGAGCAGCGGTCCTACGTCACCGCCCTGCGCGAGAGCGGCGACCACCTGCTGTCGCTGGTCAACGACGTGCTGCACTTCGCCCGCCTGGGCGCGGCCTCGATCGAGCTGAGCCTCGCGCCGGTCGATGTCGAGGGCCTGCTGCGCCAGGTCGCCGAGCTCATGAGCCCCCGCGCTCACGAGAAGGGCGTCGAGATCGCCTGGGCCGTGCCGCATCCCCTGCCGACCCTCCAGGCCGACGAAGGCCGGCTGCGCCAGATCCTTCTGAACTTCGCCGGGAACGCCGTGAAGTTCACCGAGGCCGGCGGCGTCATGCTGACCGCCACGGCGACCGCTGACGGCCGCATCCGCTTCTCGGTGGCCGACACCGGGCCGGGCGTCGCGCCTGAGGCCCGCGCCCGCATCTTCGAGGCCTTCGTCCAGACCGACATCACCCACGCCACCCAGCTGGGCGGCGCGGGCCTGGGCCTGGCCATCGTCGCCCGCCTGGCCGCCGCCATGGACGGCGAGGTCGGGGTCGGCGGCGAGCTGGGCCAAGGCGCCGAGTTCTGGTTCGAGGCGCCCTTCGAGTTGGCCACCCCCGCCCTCCGGACGGCGCCGCTGGAAGGCCGCGCCGTCGCCATCGCCTCGCCCAACGCCATCGTCCGCGCCGCCACCGTGCGCCAGATCGAGGCCGCCGGCGGCCGCGCCTTCGCCGCCGTCGACACCGCCTCGGCCCTGTCGGGCGCGCCGGCCGACGCCGTTCTGCTGATCGACGCCGCCCTGTCCGGCCCGCGCGGGGCCTTGAAGCCGCCCGCCGGCCGCAAGGCCGTGGTGCTGCTCACGCCCGAGCAGCGCGACCGCATCGATCGCCTGAAGGCGGCCGGCTTCACGGGCTATCTGATCAAGCCGCTGCGCGCCGCCTCGCTGGTCGCTCAGGTTCTGCAGGCCGACGCGACCGAGACGGCGAGCGTCGACGCGCCCGCCCACGACGACCGCATCGCCGGAGCCGTGGCCCAGGGCGTGCGGGTGCTGCTGGCCGAGGACAATCCGATCAACGCCTTGCTGGCCCGCACCCTGTTGGAGCGCGAGGGCTGCAAGGTCGACCGCGTCGCCGACGGCGAGCAGGCGGTGGCCGCCGCTGTCGCGGGCGCCTACGACCTGATCCTGATGGACCTGCGCATGCCCGGCCTGTCCGGCGTCGAGGCCGCCCGGGCGCTGCGCGCCAAGGGCGTCGCCGCCCCCATCGCCGCCCTGACCGCCGACGCCTTCGACGAGGACAAGCGCGCCTGCCTGGCCGCCGGCATGGATGACTTCCTCGTCAAGCCGCTGACCCAGGAAGCCCTCCGCGACGCCCTAAAGCGCTGGACGACCTCGGGCGTCGCGCGCGGCTGGACGAAACCCGCGACGCGAGCCAAGGTCGCCTCCTGAGTTCGGAGGGGGACCGCGCCTCGGCGCGGTGATGCGACATGGCTGGAGCGGCGGCGCAACAAGCCGGGAAAAGCAAGAAGCGCGGCATGATGGATGTCCTGCGCGCGCTGGGCAAACCGCGCGTCGCCGTCATGCTGGCCCTGGGCTTCTCGTCGGGCCTGCCCTTCATGCTGATCGGCAATACGCTGGGTTTCTGGCTCAGCGAGAACGACATCAAGCTGAAGGCCATCGGCTATCTGTCTTGGGCGGGCCTGGCCTATCTCTGGAAATTCATCTGGGGGGCCATCGTCGACCACCTGCCCGCGCCGTTCATGGCCGCCATCCTGGGCCGCCGGCGCGGCTGGATGATCGTCACCCAGGTCGGGATCGGCATCGGTCTGGTCGGCATGGCCGCCGCCGGTCCGCACAACCTGCCGCTGCTGGGCGGCTTCGCGGTGCTGACCGGCATCATGGCCGCCATGCAGGACACCGTCATCGACGCCTGGCGCATCGAGATCGCCGAGGATCCGGACGAGCTGGGCCTGCTCACCGCCGCGTACAGCCTGGGCTTCCGGATCGCCATGTTCGCCACCGAGGCCCTGATCCTGATCATCGCCACGGCCATCGGCTGGGCTTTGTCCTACGGCATCTTCGGGGGATTGGTCGCGATCGGCGTGATCGCCTCGGTCCTGGCCAAAGAGCCGGCGCGGGCCGACAAGGCCATGGAGGCTCTGTCCGAAAAGAAGCCGCCGTTCTCGCTGTCGGGCGCGGTCGACGCCGTGGTGGGCCCCTTCGTCGCCTTCTTCAAGGCGCACGGCACGGCGACCGCGGTCCTGATGCTGCTGATGATCACGACCTATCACCTGTGCGACTACATGCGCGGGCCGATGAGCAATCCGTATTATCTGGCCCTGGGCCTCGACAAACCGACGATCGGCATCGTGCGCGGCGCGATCGGCCTGCCCGCGACCATCGCCGGCATCGCCGTCGGCGGCCTGCTCTCGGTGAGGCTGGGCGTGATCCGCACCCTGTTCCTGGGCGCCATCCTGCAACCCCTGGCCGTCGCCGCATTCGCCCTCCTGGGCCTGCACGGCAGCGACTATCCGCTGATCAGCCTGGGGTCGTTCCATTGGACCGCCTTCGAGACGATCATGGCCTTCGACGGCTTCTCGATGTCGATCTCGGGCGTCGCCCTGATCGGCTACATGTCCAGCCTGACCAGCCTCGGCTACACCGCCACCCAGTACGCCCTGATGACCTCGGCCATGGCCTGGAGCGGCAAGATCCTGAAGGGCTTCTCGGGCGAGATCGTCGAGAACCTGCAGGCGGGCGGCCGCACCCTGCTGCAGGCCTATTCAACCTTCTACCTGGGCTCGGCCGCCATCGGGATCCCGGCCATCCTGCTGTGCCTGGTGCTGGCTCAGCGCCAGGCCAAGGCCATCGCGGCGGCCAAGGCCGAGGGCGTGGCGACGACAGCCGAGGTCTAGACGGCCTCCCCTCTCCCTCTAGGAGAGGGCGTCAGACCGCCAGGCAGACCACCTGCGCCACCCGCAGGTCCCGCCGCAGGCCGTCGGCCACGCGGCCGTAGTTCTCGGTGGTGATCGGCTCGCTGGGAGCGAACTCCGAGGGCGACGGCCGGCGGCGCGCGCCCAGGACGGTCTTCAGGGTCTCGGGCGCGGTCGTGTAGATGCGGCCTCGACGCGGAGCCTCGGCCACCGTCACCCCGATCACCCGGCCGGCGCTGTCCAGCGCGGGAGCGCCGGAGAGCCCCGAGAGCGTTCCTTTCAGGCTGTCGGTGCGACCGACCTCGGCCCAGACCAGCACCGGCTCGGTGCGGGCCCCGCGACCGTGGACGACCAGATTCTCACGGCCCAGCAGGCGCGAGGCGGCCTCGCCCGGATGGCCCTGCGGAAAGCCCGGATGATAGGCGCGCGCGCCCCGGCGCAGCGGCACGTCCAGGCCCAGCGGCACGGCAGGCGCCCCGCCCTCGGTGGTCAGGATCGCGGCGTCGGCCCGAGGGTCCACGCTGATCTTGGCGGCCACGCCCCGGCCGTCGGCCACGACGATGGCCGCCGACTTGCAGCCGTCGACCACGTGGCGGGCGGTCAGCCAGACGCCGTCGTCGCCGACCGAAAAGGCCGTGCCCGAACCGGGCTCGGGCCGGTCCGGCACCTGGACCACGATCGACGGATCGAACGGCGAGGACGGCCCCAGCGGCAGTCCCTCCTCGCCTGGCACCGGCGGCGGCGGCGGCGGCGCGTCCGAGCGCTCTTGCCGGCCGACGGCGACGATCACCAGGGCGCTGACGGCCGCGGCGTAAACCAGCCAATCGGGAAGCTTGGGGAAATGCACTGGAAGGTCCCCCGACCGTGTCCGCTCAGCCCGCCACGGCGGCGGCGAGGATCAGGGCGGTGGCCAGCTTGGCGCCGACCAGCAGGGCGGCGGCCGAGATCTCACCCTCCTGGATGCGCTCGGGCAGGCCTTTCAGCACCATGTCGGTGACCCGAAAGACCAGCAGCTGCACGGCGATGGTCGCCGCGCCCCAGATCAGGATCTCGATTACCGAGGTCGAGGCCGTCAGCGAGATGGCCAGCGGAATGGCCAGGCCCACCATCACCCCGCCCAGCGACAGGGCGGCCGCCGAATTGCCCTCGCGGATCAGGGTGATCTCCTTGTGCGGGGTCAGCAGGGCGTAGAGCGTCGTGCCCAGGATCAGCATGACCAGGGTCACGCTGGCATGCAGCAGGGTGACCGGAAAGCCGGTGGCGAAGGCCTGGACCTCGGGCGACTGAAGCTGGGACGGCATGGACGCGGACTACCCCCGGAGAACTTGCGACCACTGACTAACACGGGTCGGCGAGTCTTGCGTAGGGGGCGCCCGCGTCAAGAGAACGGGACCTATTTGTAGAAGCCTTCCCGCAGTTTCAGGCCGTGCTCGACGAAGACCTTCATGGCGCACAACATGCCGGTCCAGCCCTCGCAGTTGCCGAACGCGGCCTTCTCGCCCGCGGGGGTGTCGCTCCAGCCGGTCTCGTGGATCTTCACAAGGGTGCGGCCATCGCCGGTGTCGGCGAAGGTCATGGTCACCTCGGTCTTGTTCGTGGCGTTCGGTTCGGCCGAACCCCAGCGCAACACGATCTTCTCGTTGCGGACAACCTCGACCACCTCGACCGGGAAGGCGCCCGGGAAGTCGTGAAAGTCCCAGGTGACGGTGGCGCCTGTCTCGAGCCGGCCCTGGGCCCCGCCGGTGGTGAAGTAGCCCGACAGCCGCTTGGGATCGGCGACGGCCTCGAAGACCTCGCTGACCGGCTTGGCGATCCGGCCGCTGACGGTGAATTCGTGCGCCATGGCGCGTCTCCTTCTCCTTGATGGCCCGGACCATATGTTATATAATTATAACATGTCAAACGAGGACGAAGCCGACCTGATCTTCAAGGCGCTGGGCCACCGGGTCCGGCGACAGATCCTTGATTTGCTGAAGGCCGAGTCGCTGACGACCGGCATGCTGTGCGCACGGTTTCCCGAGCTGGATCGCTGCACCGTGATGCAGCACCTGGGCGTGCTGGAAGAGGCCGGTCTGGTCGTGGCCGAGCGACGCGGACGCGAGCGGTGGAACCACCTGGACGCCCTGCCGGTGCACGCGATCCACGAGCGCTGGATCGGCCCCTACGCGGCCTATGCGGCGGGGATGCTGAGCCGGCTGAAGAAGGCGGTGGAGAGCGAGAAGGCTTAAAGCATTTGCTTCAACTAAAATTCGTCATCCCGGGCGGCGTAGCCGACCCGGGACCCAGGGGCCGGCGCAACGCGGCTGCCCCTGGGTCCCGGCTCTCCGCTTCGCTGCGGCCGGGATGACGAGATTTTTGGAATTGGTGACGACCGGAAGGCGCTCCTACGCCGCCTCGTCCTCGTCGTCCTCGCTCAGCACGCCCGCCATCGCCGCCAGCGACAGCTTGCGCAGCGCGCTCGCCCGGACCTTTTCGCTCTCGCTCTTCAGTTGGCCGCAGGCGGCGAGGATGTCGCGGCCGCGCGGGGTCCGGATCGGCGAGGAATAGCCGGCCTTGTTGAGGATCGCGGCGAAGGCCTCGATCGTCGCCCAGTCCGAGCACTGGTAGTCGCTGCCGGGCCACGGATTGAACGGGATCAGGTTGATCTTGGCCGGGATGCCCTTGATCAGCTTGACCAGCGCACGGGCCTCGTCGGGGCTGTCGTTGACGCCCTTCAGCATGACGTATTCGAAGGTCACGCGGCGGGCGTTGCTCAGCCCCGGATAGGCGCGGATGCCGGCCATCAGCTCGGCGATCGGATACTTCTTGTTCAGCGGCACCAGCACGTCGCGGAGGGCGTCGTTGGTGGCGTGCAGGCTGATCGCCAGCATGGCCTGGGTCGTATCGCCCAGCTTTTCCAGCATCGGCACGACCCCGGAGGTCGAGACCGTGATCCGGCGACGCGAGATGCCGATCCCCTCGTTGTCGCTGATGATCTCGATGGCGTCGGCCACCTGGCCCAGATTGTACAGCGGCTCGCCCATGCCCATGAACACGATGTTCGAGAGCACGCGGTCTTCCTTGTCCGACGGCCATTCGGCCAGGTCGTCCTTGGCCACCTGCACCTGGGCGACGATCTCGGCCGTGGTCAGGTTGCGGACCAGCGGCTGGGTGCCGGTGTGGCAGAAGCTGCAGTTCAGGGTGCAGCCGACCTGGCTGGACACGCAAAGGGCGCCGGCGCGGCCGACGCCGGGGATGTAGACGCTTTCGACCTCGATGCCCGGAGCCATGCGGATCAGCCACTTGCGGGTGCCGTCCTTGCTGACCTGACGCTCGACGATCTCCGGACGGGCGATCGTGAAGGTCTCGGCCAGGCGCGCGCGGGTCTCCTTGGCGACGTCGCTCATATTGGCGAAGTCGGTGACGCCGCGATGGTGCATCCAGCGGAAGATCTGGGTGGCCCGCATCTTGGCCTTGCCGTGCTCGACCACGCCGCTCTCGACCAGGGCCGCGACCAGCTGCGGGCGCGTGAGGCCCGAGAGGTTGATCATCGGCTTGGCGACGCCAGTGTGGGGCGAGTCTTTGGCGGGCGCGGCGTCGGAAGAGACGCGCGACAGGTCGAGGGTGACGCTCAAGGGGGTGTCCGGATCTTCGGGGTCGAGGCGGACATATAGCAGGTCCGGGCCGGTTTTCCAAAAGGACGCCCCAGGACGGAGCGTCACACCTTCCGGAAGCGGCTTCCCTGGCTGGCCATCAGGGCCAGCGCCCAGTCGTCGGGCACGACCTTGGTGATGGCGGCGATGGCCTTGTTGGGCGCGCCGGGCACGCAGATCGAGCGATTGGCCTCGGCGGCCTCGTAGCCGGCGGCAGCGACCTCGTCGGCGCCCAGCCACATCCACTCGGGCACGCCCTGGCTGACCTGGGCGCGGGTGCCGTTGACGTCGTGGAACTCCGAATAGGTGAAGCCGGGGCACAGCGCGCTGACATGGACGCCGGTCTGCAGGTTCTCCAGGTGCAGGCTCTGAGAGAACTTGACCAGGAAGCCCTTCGTCGCCGCGTACAGGGTGTGGCCAGCCGCACCGGGGACCAGGCCCGCCAGCGAGGCGACGTTGACGATACGGCCGAACCGACGCTCGACCATGCCCGGCAAGACCTTGTGGGTCATCTCGCAGACGCTGGTCAGCATCACCTGCAGGAACTTCGCCTGGTCGCCCCAGGCGGTCTGGGCGTAGGCGCCCGGCAGGCCGTAGCCGGCGTTGTTGACCAGAGCATCCACCACCCGCCCCTGCTCGGCGACGGCGGCCAGCACCGTGTCGACGCCGGCCGTTTCGGAGAGGTCGGCGGGGATGGCGTAGGCCTCGACGCCCGAACGCAGCTTGATCTCGGCGGCCAGGCCTTCCAGGCGGTCGGCCCGGCGCGCGGTCAGGGCCACGTCGTAGCCGTGGCTGGCGTAGATGCGGGCGGAGGCGGCCCCGATGCCGGCGGAAGCGCCGGTGATCAGGGCGAGGCGGCGGGCCATGTCGAGGTGATCCGGAGAAACGAAAACTTCGCCGGAGACCAGCACGGCCCGCGATTTGGTTCAAGAAGCCCTCAAGAAAGGGGACGGAGGGGGCGCTCAGCCGGGCTGTGGCGAGCGCCCCCTCCGGGCCGCGATCGCGGAGGGAACCGTCGCGGCCTTGGGGACCGAAGTCTTAGGCCGCCTTGCCGAGGGCGGCGGCGGCGCTGGCGCCCACCGTCCAACGGACCGCGGCCTTGGCCACGCGCTCGCCCAGCAGGCGGGCGGTCTCACGGTCGCCGGCCGGCGGCGAGAGCTCCGGCGAGACGTTGTCCGACTGGGCGGCCAGGCCGAGGAAGGCGCCGACGCGGTTCAGGCTGTCGGGGCCACGTTCGGCGGCGGTGACGGCCGGGGCCGGGACACCGAGGCTGACCCAGTTCATGCCGTGCTGGGCGGCCAGGATCGCCAGGCTGTTCAGCGCGTGCAGCTTGTCGCCAGAGAAGCTGTGCGAGTTGGTGAAGCCCGCGGCCAGCTTGTCCTTCCAGGCGCCGGTGAACCAGGCCGCCGAGGTGGCGTCGGCGAACACTTTGAACACGCCCGAGACGTCGCCCATGTAGGTCGGCGCGCCGAAGATCACGGCATCGGCCTGGGTGATCTGCTCGATCAGCGGGGCGAAGTCCTGGGCGGCGCTGTCGATCTTCAGCAGGACCGGGGTCTGGCCGGCGTCACGGACGCCTTCGGCGACCTTCTGGGCCAGGACTTCGGTGTGGCCGTAGCCCGAGTGATAAGCGACGGCGATGGTGGTCATTTTGAATTCCCTCCGATTTCGAAACTGAAACGGTAGCGATTACGTAATGCATCCTCATCGCCCCGCCAGAGGATCAGCAACAGAATCTGGTGCAATTTTTCTATGGGCGGTTTTCAGCGCGGCTAAAGCCCCCTGCCCGCCGAACGACGAAATGCCGCCTCGACTTGCGACAACGTTGTCAATTCTTTATATGCAAGGAAAATTCCGCAATGCAGCATGATGTCCGACCCCCGCCGCTTTCTCGGCGGGTCGCGTCCGTGTTGCGCCACTCTCTTTGTGTGTGAGGCGCCGGCATGACCACCAAGACCGTTCACCCAGGCCTGGTATTGGCCGCCCTCGCCCTGGGCGGCTTCGCGATCGGCACGACCGAGTTCGCGTCGATGAGCCTGCTGCCCTATTTCGCCAAGGACCTGGGGGTCGACGCTCCCACGGCCGGCCATGCGATCAGCGCCTATGCGATGGGCGTGGTGGTCGGGGCGCCGGTGATCGCCGTGGCGGCAGCGCGGTTGCCGCGCCGGGTGATCCTGACCCTGCTGATGGCGGTGTTCGCGATCGGCAACCTCTTGAGCGCCCTGGCCCCGGACTTCGGCTGGATGATCGCCTTCAGGTTCTTCTCGGGCCTGCCGCACGGGGCCTATTTCGGCGTCGCGGCCCTGGTCGCCGCCAGCGTCTCGCCGCCGGAGAAGCGGGCGCAAGGCGTGGCCATGGTGATGATCGGCCTGACCATCGCCACCATCGTCGGCGTGCCGATGGCCAATGTCGTGGGCCAGTGGATCGGCTGGCGCTGGGGCTTCGTGATCGTCTCGGTCCTGGCCAGCCTGACCGCCCTGTCGGTGTGGCTGTATGCCCCGCGCATTCCGGCCGACGCCGACGCCAGCCCGCTGCGCGAACTGTCGGCCCTGGCCAAGGGCCGGGTGTGGCTGACCCTCGCGATCGGCGCGATCGGCTTCGGCGGCCTGTTCTGCGTCTACACCTATCTGGCCGACACCCTGCTGGCGGTGACCCACGCCTCGCCCGCCGCCCTGCCGGTGGTGCTGGCGGTATTCGGGGCCGGCATGACCGTCGGCACCCTGGCCTGCGCCTGGGCCGCCGACCGCGCCCTGATGCCGGCCATCGGCGCGATCCTGCTATGGAGCGCCGGGGCCCTGGCGCTGTACCCGCTGGCCATCGGCAATCTGTGGGCCCTGCTGCCGGTGGTCTTCCTGATCGGCTGCGGCGGCGGGCTGGGTTCGGCCTTGCAGACCCGGCTGATGGACGTGGCCGGCGAGGCCCAGACCCTGGCCGCAGCCTTGAACCACTCGGCCTTCAACACCGCCAACGCCCTGGGTCCCTGGCTGGGCGGCCTAGCGATCGCGGCCGGCTACGGCTGGGCGTCCACCGGCTGGGTCGGCGTCGCCCTGGCGATGGGCGGCTTCGTGATCTGGATCGTCGCGGCGCTGGACGCGCGCCAGCAGCACCAACGGCTTGTTCTGGCGGCGGCCGAGTAGAAAACGGCTCAGCAGCCGCCTTCGACCGCCGCATGGGCGCCGTTCAGCAGGTCGGCGACCGTGATCTGGCCCAGGCGCTCGGCGGCCGCACGGTCGGCGGCGATGATGGCCGAGCGGACCGCATCGGGAATCTTCTCGCCGACGGGGCAGCCCTTCACGCCCTTGGGCGCGACGCCCAGGTGCGCGCAGCCGTTCACGGCGCGCAGCACGATGTCCAGGGTGATCGAGTCGGCCGGTTTCAGCAGCCAGGCCCCGCCGTTGGCGCCGGCGCGCGCGCCGATCAGTCCCGCCTTGCCCAGCATGGCGGTGACGCGACGGACCACGACCGGATTGGTCGGGACCGAGGCGGCGAGCTCGGCGCTGGCCACGGCGCGGTCGGCGGAAAACGCCTCCTTGTGCGCCAGATAGGCCAGGGCATGGGCCGCTACGGGAAATTTCTGACTGTCCGACATCTCAACCGGGAACGTAAGGTTGTCGCCCGCGCGTTCAACTGAAAACTGTTTCATCTCCGCAACGAGCTGCGAAAGCGACGCTGGGGGATGATTGAACCCGTCGCGGATTGGGTGTATCGCGCCGCGCTTGATCGATATGGGTCGGCCGACAGCATTTTGCGAGGGCGGCCCGGAGGGATTGAATGGCTTCCGAAGCCTCCAGCGCCGCCGGTAACGACTGCGCCCCCGCGTCTTCCGACATTCCGCAGCAGGAAGGGTCCCCCTCCAACGGCCATGGCCACGGCCATGGCGATGCGAAAGGTCACGGCTTTTTCGCCCTGGCCCTGGGCTCGATCGGCGTCGTGTTCGGCGACATCGGCACCAGCCCTCTGTACGCCCTGCGCGAGGCCCTGGCCCATTCGCGCAGCACGACCGCGACCGAGCACGCGGTGCTGGGCGTGGTCTCGCTGGTCCTGTGGACCATGACCCTGTTCGTGACGATCAAGTACGTCATCTTCTTCATGCGCGCCGACAACAAGGGCGAGGGCGGCACCCTGGCCCTGATGGCCCTGGCCCAGAAGGCCTTGGGCGGCATCGGTCGCAAGCGCTCGGTCGCGGTCTTCTTCCTGGGCGTCGTGGGCGCGGCGCTGTTCTATGGCGACGGGATCATCACGCCCGCCATCTCGGTGCTCTCGGCCGTCGAAGGCCTGAAGGATGCGCCGGGCGTCGGCCACGTCTTCACGCCCTACATCCTGCCGATCTCGGCCGGGATCCTGATCCTGCTGTTCGCCGTCCAGGCCAAGGGCACCCACCGGATGGCCTCGCTGTTCGGCCCGTTCACCGCCGTCTGGTTCCTGATCCTGGGGGCGCTGGGCGCCTTCCACCTGGCCGACGACCTGTCGATCTTCCGCGCCTTCAATCCCTGGTACGGCATCCGTTTCCTGTTCGAGAACGGGTTCCTGGGTTTCGTGATCCTGGGCAGCGTGTTCCTGGTGGTCACCGGGGCCGAGGCCCTGTACGCCGACATGGGCCACTTCGGGAAACGCCCGATCCAGGCCTCGTGGCTGTGCCTGGTGTTCCCCTGCCTGGCGTTGAACTATCTGGGCCAGGGCGCCCTGGTGCTGGATCACCCGGCCGCCCGCCACAACCCGTTCTGGGAGATGGTGCCCAGCTTCGCCTACTGGCCGGTGCTGCTGATGGCCACCGTGGCGACGGTCATCGCCAGCCAGGCGGTGATCACCGGCGCCTTCTCGATGACCCAGCAAGCCGTGCAACTGGGCCTCTTGCCGCGCATCGAGATCAAGCGCACGTCAGAGACCCAGGCTGGCCAGATCTTCGTGCCGGCCGTGAACCAGTTCCTGCTGATCGGCGTGCTCGTGCTGCTGTTCGCCTTCCGCAGCTCGCACAAGCTGGCTTCGGCCTACGGCATCGCCGTCACCGGCGCGATGTTCGTCGACACCCTGCTGGCCTATGTCGTCATCCGCCGCGTGTGGAAGTGGAGCCTGTGGCAGACGGGCCTGCTGCTGATCCCGCTGGTCGCGCTGGACAGCGTGTTCATCGCCTCGAACATGCTCAAGATCCCCGACGGTGCCTGGCTGCCGCTGGTGTTCGGCGCGGTGCTGGTGCTGATCATGTGGACCTGGACCCGCGGGGCCAACATCCTGACGGCCAAGACCCGCCGCGACAGCGTGCCCCTGGTCGACCTGATGGAGATCCTGCGCGCCCGCGCCCCGCACCGCGCCCCCGGCACGGCGATCTTCCTGACGTCCGACCCCGACATGACCCCGGTCGCGCTGATGCACAACCTCAAGCACAACAAGGTGCTGCACGAGCGCAACGTCATCCTGACGGTCCGCACCACGGAGACGCCGCGCGTCAACGAGGAGGACCGGGTCAAGATCGAGAAGGTCAACGACGACTTCAAGAAGGTCATCGTCAACTACGGCTTCATGGAAAGCCCGAACATCCCCAAGGCCCTGGCGGTGTGCCGCAAGCAGGGGCTGAAGTTCGACATCATGGCCACCAGCTTCTTCCTGGGACGCCGCTCGATCGTGCCGTCGGCCAACAGCGGCATGCCGTTGTGGCAGGACCGATTGTTCATCTACCTGATGAAGAACGCCGCCAACCCGACCGACTTCTTCAAGATCCCGCCCGGCCGCGTGGTCGAGCTGGGCGCCCAGGTCACGGTCTAGCTCGGATCAACGCCGCCAGAATGCGCGCTCCCCACCACCGCTCATCCCCGCGAAAGCGGTGACCCCGCGGCGCTTCCGCTAGGGATCGAGATCTGCGCCTGGGGACAGATGGTCGCGATCTTTTACATTTTTGCGCGCGGGGATGGACGAAAGCGCTCACGCTTTTGGCCGTCACGTTCTAAGTACCCCCGCATGGAAACGACCCTGCGCGTGCTGGGCGACGGTCTGTCGATCGCCGCCCTCGCCATCATCGCCGCCACCGCCCAAGGCGCCTGGAAGCGGCTGCCTAAGGATGCGCTGGTGCCCATGTTGTGGGGCCGCGACGGGGCGCCGACCGTGCGGGCGCCCAAAGCCGTGGGCCTGCTGGCTATCCCGGTCGTGGCGATCATCGTCCTGCTGTCGTTCACCGCCACCCAGGCGAGCTTCACCGACGATCCGACCCAGGCGACGATCATCTTCTTGGTCCGCGCCACCCTGGCCGCCAGCCTGGCCCTGAGCCAGCTTTTCCACCTGCGGTTCGTCATCAAGACGTTGCAGGACGAAGGTCAGCTTTAAGCGGGCTCATTAACGCTTGACCCGCGCGCCCTTTCGCCGTTGAAGGCGCGCGACTTTGTGTTTCTCTCCGGAAGGACCCCTCATGGCCGACAAGTCCGTGAAGAAGGTCGTGCTCGCCTATTCGGGCGGCCTCGACACCTCGATCATCCTGAAGTGGCTGCAGACCGAATACGGCGCTGAAGTCATCACCTTCACGGCCGACCTGGGCCAGGGCGAAGAGATCGAACCGGCGCGCGCCAAGGCGCTGGCCGCCGGCGTGAAGCCAGAGAATATCTTCATCGAGGACGTCCGCGAGGAGTTCGTCCGCGACTTCGTGTTCCCGATGTTCCGCGCCAACACCGTCTATGAAGGCCAGTATCTGCTGGGCACCTCGATCGCGCGTCCGCTGATCGCCAAGAAGCAGATCGAGATCGCCCGCAAGATGGGCGCCGACGCGGTCAGCCACGGCGCGACCGGCAAGGGCAACGACCAGGTCCGCTTCGAGCTGGGCTACTATGGCCTCGAACCCGACATCACCGTGATCGCGCCCTGGCGCGAGTGGGACTTCAAGTCCCGCGAGGCCCTGCTGGATTTCGCCGAGAAGCACCAGATCCAGATCACCAAGGACAAGCGCGGCGAAGCCCCGTTCAGCGTCGACGCCAACCTGCTGCACAGCAGCTCGGAAGGTAAGGTCCTGGAAGATCCGGCGGTCGAGGCCCCCGAGTTCGTCCACATGCGCACCATCGCGCCGGAAGACGCGCCGGACGTCGCCACCGTCATCACGATCGACTTCGAGAAGGGCGACCCGGTCGCCATCGACGGCGTCAAGATGAGTCCCGCCACGCTGCTGACCAAGCTGAATGAGCTGGGTCGCGACAATGGAATCGGTCGCCTTGACCTGGTCGAGAACCGCTTCGTCGGCATGAAGTCGCGCGGCGTCTACGAGACCCCGGGCGGCACCATCCTGCTGGCCGCCCACCGCGGCATCGAGAGCATCACGCTGGACCGCGGCGCGATGCACCTGAAGGACGAGCTGATGCCGAAATACGCCACGCTGGTGTACAACGGCTTCTGGTTCTCGCCCGAGCGCGAGATGCTGCAGGCCGCGATCGACTACAGCCAGGACAAGGTCTCCGGCCAGGTCCGCGTGAAGCTCTACAAGGGCAATGTCACGGTCATCGGCCGCACCAGCCCGTACTCGCTGTACGACCAGGACCTGGTGACCTTCGAAGAAGGCAAGGTCGCCTACGACCACCGCGACGCCGGCGGCTTCATCAAGCTCAACGCCCTGCGCCTGCGGGTCCTGGCCAAGCGCGACAAGCGCGGCTAGTCGCTTCGGCATCGACCTAAAGAAGGGCGCTGCGAGTTTCCTCGCAGCGCCCTTTTCCTATCTCCGTCTCCCAGGCGAAAGCCGGGCCCAGCTGGAGGACTGCTGGGGTGAGTTCTAGAAGCTCCGCGCCTTTCCAGTCAGCCCTGGCGCCATGAGATCTGGGTTCCGGCTTTCGCCGGGAAGACGGGCCGAGGCTCACACCCGGTTGTACGGATACCGGTCGCGGATCATCCGCTGGAAGAACCGGCCCTTGGACGCGGCGCGGAAGAACGCCTTGCTGATGCGTTCGGGCACGCCGACATAGACGTACTCGTCCCCGTCCTGGAACGTGACGAACAGCTTTCCGTGCTCGGCCGAGTAGTCGATGTCTCGGATGGCGGCAGATTCCACATGCATGGCTTTACGAAGCCTCCGCAAAAGGGATCGATCAGTCCTAGGAGCGAACGAACGCCCGGGCGGTTCCCGAAGCGTCCCCGGCCTGAGAACCGCGAACGCCCGTCCGATAGGCCGTGGCGGGGCGCGTGCATATTCCGGGCGAATACGGCTAGGGTTTCCCGCAAGCGGCGCCAAAGCCGTCGGGAGGAAACCAATGCATCAGTCCCACGCGCTGGTCGCGATCGTCACCCTTGTCTCGCTGCTGGTCTATGTCTGGATGATCCTGCGCATCCCCGGCGCGCGCCGCCGGACCGGCATCGACGCCCCGGCCATGAGCGGCCATCCCGAGCTGGAGCGCCACCTGCGCATCCAGGCCAACACGGTCGAGTGGCTGGTCATCTACCTGCCCTCGCTGTGGCTGTTCGCGATCTACTGGAGCGACCTCGTGGCCGCCGGCCTGGGCGTCGTCTGGATCCTGGGGCGTGTCATCTATGCCCTGGGCTACGCGGCCGATCCCAAGAAGCGCGAACTGGGCTTCATCATCCAGGCCCTGGCGACGGCGGTGTTGCTGCTCGGCGCCTTGGGCCGGGCGATCTGGGTCTACATCGTCATCGGCGCCTAGCTGAAGCTTTGCCGGCCGTGGCGCGGAGGCCTATATCCGCGCCATGGACCACCTGCCCGTCGATCCCGCCCGCTACGGGGCCTTCCTGGTCGCCATGTTCGTCATGGCCATCACGCCGGGTCCGGCCAACCTGTTCGCCATCGCCACCGGCATGGAGCGCGGCAAGGGGGCGGCCCTGATCAGCGTGCTCGGCATGAACACCGCCACCCTGGTCTGGTTCGGCTGCTCGGCCCTGGGCCTGGGCGCGCTGATCCTGGCCTTTCCCAAGGCTTTCCACATCCTGGCCCTGGCGGGCGCGGCCTATCTGGTCTGGCTGGGCCTGAAGTCGCTGTGGGCGGGGATCAAGAACGCCGAGAGCCGCGCCAGCGCCACTGTGCGGGCCGGGCGCTCGGCCTTTGTCGACGGTTTCATGGTGCAGATCACCAATCCGAAGATCGTGCTGTTCTTCTCGGGCGTGCTGCCGCCGTTCCTGGACATCAAGCGGCCGCTGGTCCCGCAGCTGATCATGTTCGCGGCCGCCACGATCGGTATGGACCTGATCAGCATGTCGTCCTACGGCCTGGGCGGGGCGGCCCTGTCCAGCCGCATGAACGAGCCCGGCTTCCGCCGCGGCTTCGCCATCCTGGTCGGCGCGCTGCTGATCACCGCCGCCGTCCTCATCGTGTCGAGAGGCTGAGAAGAGTCCGCTCTTCGACGCTCGTCGATGGCAAAACCCAGATCTAGTTTCAGCCCTGCATCAAACGGCGCCTTGGCGAAACCACAAAGCCCAGCCAGAGTTGTCCTAAACACCGAGGACTCCGCTTGAAGGAGCAAGTCATGTCCATGAAGAAGGTCGCCATCGCCGCGGCCTTGGCGATCACCGCGACCTTGTCGGCCTGCGCCACGCCAACGCCATACCAGCCCAAGGTCACGTCGGGATCCGTCACCGGCGGCTTCTCTGAACAGAAGCTGGAGGGTGATCGCTATCGGATCAGTTTCGCCGGCAACAGCCTGACCTCGCGCGAGACGGTCGAGCGCTATCTGCTCTATCGGTCGGCCGAACTGACCGTGCAGCAGGGCTATGACTGGTTCGAGACCGCCGACCACCGTACCGACCGCACCGCCCGCTCCTACGTCGAGCCCGATCCGTTCGCACGCCCGGGCTTCGGCTACGGCTATCCTTACGGCTACTGGCGTCCGTCCTGGCGCTATTTCGGCGGCGGCTATGGCTGGCGCACCTGGGACCCGTTCTGGGGTGACCCCTTCTTCGCCGACCGCGCCCAGATCCGCACCATCGAGCGCTTCGAGGCCGGAGCCGAGATCGTGATGCATCGCGGCAAGAAGCCGGAAGGCGACCCCCGCGCCTACGACGCCCGCGAGATCATGAGCAACCTGGCCAGCACGATCCAGCGGCCGGTGGCGAAGTAGTCTCCCTTCCCCCTTGATGGGGAAGGGTCAGGGATGGGGGGGTGATGCAGCGGTTCCGCTGGCATCGCCCTGCCCCACCCCCACCCAAACCCTCCCCCATCAAGGGGGAGGGCTTTCTTTTACCGCGGGGCCATGCGGATGCCGCCGTCCAGGCGCACGTCCTCGCCGTTGAAATAGCCGCAGGTGATCATGGTCACCGCCAGCTGGGCGTACTCTTCCGGATTGCCCAGGCGCTTGGGGAACGGCACCGAGGCGGCCAGGCCGGCCTTCACCGCTTCGGGCGCGCCGTTCATCAGCGGGGTATTGAAGATACCCGGCAGGATGGTGTTGACGCGGATGCCCTCGCCCATCAGGTCGCGGGCGATCGGCAGGGTCATGCCGACGACGCCGCCCTTCGACGCCGAATAGGCCGCCTGGCCCATCTGGCCGTCTTCCGCCGCCACCGAGGCGGTGTTGACGATGGCGCCGCGCTCGCCGTCTTCCAGCGGCTCCAGGTCCAGCATTCCCTTGGCCGACTTGGCGATGCAGCGGAAGGTGCCGACCAGGTTGATCTGGATGATGCGGTCGAAGGCGTCGAGCGGGAAGTGCTTGGTCTCGCCCGTGGTCTTGTCGCGGCTGGCCGTCTTGGCGGCGTTGCCGGTGCCGGCGCAGTTGACCAGGATCCGCTCCTGGCCGTGGGCGGCGCGGGCCTTCTCGAAGCCGGCGTCGACATCGGCGTCGCTGGTCACATTGACCTTGCAGAACACGCCGCCGATCGCCTTGGCGACCTCTTCGCCCTTGGCCTCGTTCATGTCGAAGATGGCGACCTTGACGCCCTGGGCGGCCAGGGCGCGGGCGGCAGCCTCGCCGAGGCCCGAGGCGCCCCCGGTGACGACGGCGGCGACGGTGTTGTCGAGTTTCATGGGTCGTTTCCCCTTGTCTTCGCGTTTGGCGCGTTCGCGTCTAGGATCAGATTTGAAGAGAGGTTTAGACCGATGAGCCGCGACGCCAAACCGTCCCCCGACGTCAACGAGGTCCTGGATCCGGCCAAGGCCCTCGCGCCCGTGACCGTCCGTGTCAACGAGGAGCGGGTGCGCGAGGGCTTCCTGCCCAAGATCCGCAAGGTCGCCGCCAAGGTCCCGTTCGCCGCCGACGCCCTGTCGATCTGGTGGGCGGCCCGCGATCCGGAGACGCCCGTGGCGGCCAAGGGCATGATGCTGGCGGCCCTGGCCTATTTCGTCCTGCCGACCGACGCGATCCCGGACATCCTGCCGGCCATCGGCTTCACCGACGACGCGGCGGTGTTCGCGGCCCTGATGGCGATCCTGGGCAAGACCCTCAAGCCCCGCCACAAGGACGCCGCCCAGGCCTTCCTGCAACGCCTGTCGGACGACGCCTAGCCCCTTTTCGGAGTCCGCCATGCTCGCCCTGCTGATCGCCGCCGCCGTCGCCGGCCAGGCGCCCGCCCCGCCGCCGGCCGCCGATCCCGAGGACAAGGCGGTCCTGGCCGCGACCCAGACCTTCCTGGACGGCCTCTCCAGCGCCAGCACCGACGCCCTGAAGGCCGTGGTCCTGCCCGACGCCCGCTTCATGGGCGTGCGCAGCCTGGCCGGCGGCCAGTTCAAGGTCAGCCGCGTGGCTTTAGAGGACAGCTTCGGCAAGCAGCTGACACCGGGCGTCAAGGAATGGATCTGGTCGCCGGTGATCATCCGCCGAGGGGGACTGGCCACGGTCACCGCGCCCTACGAGGTCTCCAAGGACGGCAAGACCCTGCACTGCGGCATCGACGTCTTCACGCTCGCGAAGCAGGACGGCGTTTGGAAGATCGCCAGCATCAGCTGGACCGCCGAACCCGACGCCTGCCCAGAATTGCGCAAGCTCTAGCCCACCCGAAACCGCAGCACCGCCCCGTCCCATCGGGTGTCGTGGCGATCTTCCTCGACGAGGTCGCGCACGCCCGGATAGCTCTCGGCCGCCCGCCGCCAGAAGGCCAGGGCGCCGGCGTTGCGGCGGACCACCGCCGCCTCCCAGACGCCCCAGGCCGTGCCGAACAGGGCGTGGGCCGCCGCGATCCCCACGCCGCGCCGGCGGTGCTTGCGGACAACGAAGAATTCGGCCACCGCCCGATCCACCGGGGTCGGCGCGTGGGCGACGTCGTTGACCAGGGCGAAGCCCACCGGCAGGCCCTTCACCCGGAACAGCCACGCCTCGCGCGTCGGATCCGTCCAGTAGGCGTCAAGCCCCGGATAGTCCGAATAGCGTCCGTCGGCGCCCAACTCGCCCTCGACCTCGCGGTCGAACCACAGCTCCGCGAAGTCGTGGATGTAGAACTGCATCAGGTTGGCCACGATCGGCGCTTCCTCTGCGCGGGCGCGGCTGACGACGAGGTCCCCGGTCGACATCGAAAACTCTCCGCATGCGACAGGTTGTCGCGGACGAACTTACGCTTAAGTTGGTCGGATGATCGAAGCCCTGCTCAGCAAAATGATCAAGACCGGCGACTTCACGGCGCATCTGCCCGGAGGTCGCGTCATCAAGGCGGGGGATGGCGCCGGGCCGCCCGTCGCCATCCGCATCAACAGCCGGGGCCTGCGCCGCCTGGCCAATCCCAGCCTGGGCCTGGGCGAAGGCTATATGGAAGGCGACATCGTCTTCGAACAGGGCACGATCGACCAGCTGCTGACCATAGTCGGCGAAAGCGGCGGGCGCAAACCCAAGCGCGGCTCGGCCCTGACCCGCTTCCGCAAGGCGCTGAAGCGGCGGATCCAGCAGGTCAACGACCGCGTGGCCTCGCGCCGGAACGTCGCCCACCACTACGACCTGTCGAACGACCTCTACCGCCGCTTCCTCGATACCGACATGCAGTACAGCTGCGCCTATTTCGAGCGTCCCGACATGACGCTGGAAGAGGCCCAGGCCGCCAAGAAGGCCCTGATCGGCCGCAAGCTGCTGATCGAACCCGGCATGAAGACGCTGGACATCGGTTCGGGCTGGGGCGGCCTCTCCATGACCCTGGCCAAGGACTTCGGGGCCCAGATGACGGGGGTCACCCTGTCGACCGAACAGCTGGCCCTGGCCAAGGAGCGCGCCGAGAAGGCGGGCCTGGCCGACAGGACCGACTTCCGCCTGACCGACTATCGCGACCTGAATGAGAAATTCGACCGCATCGTCTCGGTCGGCATGCTGGAGCACGTCGGCGCCCCGAACTTCCGGACCTATTTCGAGACCATCGCCAAGTTGCTCGACGAGGACGGCGTGGCCCTGGTCCACGCGATCGGCAAGATGCACGGCCCCGGCGCGACCAACGCCTTCACCCAGAAATACATTTTCCCGGGCGGCTACATCCCCGGCCTGTCGGAGATCGTCGCGGCGATCGAGCACGCCGGCCTCTGGATCACCGATATCGAGATCCTGCGCCTGCACTACGCCGAGACGTGCCGCATCTGGCGGGAACGATTCATGGCTGATCCGGACATCCCGACGATGTTCGACGCCCGGTTCAGAAGGATGTGGGAGTTCTATCTGGCCGGCGCGGAGCTGGGCTTCCGTCACGGCGGCCACATGGTCTTCCAGATCCAGCTGGCCAAGAAGCGCGACGCGGTCCCGCTGACGCGGGACTACCTGCTGAAGGCGGCGGGATAGGAATCTCCGAAAAGCCAACTCTCCTCGTGCTTTGATTGATCGAAGGCTGTCGATGAGGCTATAGCGCGCGCCTGAGCCACCCAAGGAGCCGCCATGGCCCCGTTTCGCGCCGCCGACCTCCTGCGCCGCAAGCCCGTCGCCCAGGTCGAGGGCGAACATCCGCCCGAGAACCTGCACCGCTCGATCGGCCTGTTCCAACTGACCATGCTGGGTGTGGGCGCGACGATCGGCACCGGCATCTTCGTGGCCCTGACCACGGCCGTGCCGGCGGCGGGTCCCGCGGTGATCGTCTCGTTCGTGCTGGCCGGGATCACGGCGGCCCTGACGGCGCTGTGCTACGCGGAACTGGCCTCGACCATCCCCGTGTCGGGCTCGTCGTACTCCTACGCCTACGCCACCCTGGGCGAGTTCGTGGCCTTCATCGTCGGGGCGTGCCTGCTGCTGGAATATGCCGTCTCGGCCTCGGCCATCGCGGTCGGCTGGGGCCAGTACCTGAACGAGATGCTGGTCGACCTGGTCGGCTGGAAGATGCCCGACGCCATCGCCAAGGCCCCCGGGGCCGGCGGGGTGTTCAACCTGCCGGCCGTGGTGCTGGTCGGGGCGTGCATGGTGCTGCTGCTGCGGGGCGTGAAGGAGTCGGCGGCGATCAACGCCGTACTGGTGGTGCTGAAGCTGCTGGTGCTGCTGTTCTTCGTGGTGGTGGCCTTCAGCGGCTTCCACGCCGGCAACCTGACGCCGTTCATGCCGATGGGGGTGGCGGGCGTGGGCGCCGCGGCCTCGTCGATCTTCTTTTCCTACATCGGCATCGACGCGGTCTCGACCGCCGGCGAGGAGGTCAAGGATCCGCGCAGGACCCTGCCGCTGGGCATCGTGCTGAGCCTGCTGATCGTCACGGCGGTCTACATCCTGGTGGCCCTGGCCGCCGTCGGCGCCCAGCCCTGGACGGCCTTCGCCGGCCAGGAGGCGGGCCTGGCGGTGATCCTGCGCAACCTGACGGGCCAAGCCTGGACCTCGCTGATCCTGTGCGTCGGGGCGATCGTGTCGATCTTCTCGATCACCCTGGTCGTCATGTACGGCCAGACGCGGATCCTCTACGCTATGAGCCGCGACGGACTGCTGCCCAAGGTCTTCCAGCGCCTGGACCCCAAGACCCACAGCCCCGACCTCAACACCTATATCGTGGCCGTGTTCATCGCCGTGCTGGCGGCGTTCGTGCCGCTGGACGTGCTGGTCAACCTGACCAGCATGGGCACCCTGATCGCCTTCGCCCTCGTCTCGCTGGGCGTGATCATCCTGCGCCGCACGCAGCCGGGCCTGCCGCGCGGCTACAAGGTCCCGCTGTACCCGGTCGTGCCGGCGCTCAGCGTGGCCTTCTGCGGCTACCTGATCGTTGGGCTGCCGCTGGATACGTGGCTGCTGTTCGCGGTGTGGGTGGCCGGGGCTTGCGGGATTTACTTCGGCTATTCGCGGAAGAATTCGGCGCTGAACGCGTGAGGGCCCTCCCCCGCGTTGCGGGGGAGCATCTAGATCACTCCACCGTCACCGACTTGGCCAGGTTCCGTGGCTGATCGACGTCCGCGCCCTTCACCACCGCGACGTGGTAGGCCAGCAGCTGGATTGGGGCCGACATCACCAGGGTCGAGACCAGGGGATCGCTGGCCGGAGCCGTGACCACGATCTTGGCGCCCGCCGGGGCGTGCTTCACGCCCTCGGTGTCGGTGATGAAGATCACCTGGCCGCCACGAGCCATGACCTCGCTCATGTTCGAGGCCGACTTCTCGAAATAGCTGTCGTGCGGAGCCAGGATGACGATCGGGGTCTGGTCGTCGACCAAGGCGATCGGACCGTGCTTCAGCTCGCCGGCGGCGTAGCCCTCGGCGTGGATGTAGCTGATTTCCTTCAGCTTCAGCGCGCCCTCCAGGGCCAGGGCCGACATCGGGCCGCGACCCAGATAGAGAACGTCCCGCGCCTTGGCGACGTCGGCGGCGATCTCCTTGATGGCGTCTTCCAGGCCGATCGCCTCGGCGATCAGGCGCGGAGCCTCCAGCAGCACCTTGACTAGGCGCTGCTCCTCGGCGACGTCGATGGTCCCACGCGCCTTGGCGGCGGCGATGGCCAGGGCGATCATCACGCTGACCTGGGCGGTGAACGCCTTGGTCGAGGCCACGCCGATCTCGGCGCCGCAGTGGATCGGCCAGACCACGTCGACCTCGCGGGCCATGGTCGATTCCTGGGCGTTGACCACCACCGCGCTCTTCATGCCCTTGGCCTTGCAGTAGCGCAGGGCCGCCAGCGTGTCGGCGGTCTCGCCCGACTGCGACATGGCCACGACCAGGGCGTCCTTGCGGATGGCCGGCTGGCGGTAGCGGAACTCCGAGGCGATCTCGACGTCGACCGGCAGGTCGGCCAGCTGCTCGATCAGATACTTGCCGACGACCCCGGCGATGTAGGAGGTGCCGCACGCCACGATCTGAATGCGCTCCAGCTTGGCGAAGTCGATGTCGCCGGGGACCGAGGCGCGGGCGCTCAGGGTGTCGACATAGGCCGCGATGGTGCGCTGGCAGCCTTCCGGCTGATCATGGATCTCCTTCTCCATGAAGTGGCGGTAGTTGCCCTTTTCCAGCATCACCGCCGAGGTCGGGACCACCCGCACGGCGCGGGTCACGGCCGCGCCCGAGGCGTCGAAGATACGGTAGCCGTCGTGGTCCAGCGCCACGTAGTCGCCCTCGTCCAGATAGACGACGCGGTTGGTGAAGGGACCGACCGCCAGGGCGTCCGAGCCCAGGAACATCTCGCCCTGCCCCTCGCCCACCACCAGCGGACTGCCGCGACGCGCGCCCAGGATCAGGCCGGCCTCGCCCTCGATCAGCACGGCCAGGGCGTAGGCGCCGGTCAGGCGGTCCAGCGTGGCCTTGAAGGCCTCCAGCGGGGCCTGGCCCGTGGCCAGCTCGGCGTCGATCAGGTGAGCGATGACCTCGGTGTCGGTGTCGCTGCTGAACGTGCGGCCGGCGGCGGCCAGCTCGGCCTTCAGCTCGGCGAAGTTCTCGATGATGCCGTTGTGCACCAGAGTGACCCGGCCGGCCGTGTGCGGGTGGGCGTTCTGGACATTGGGCGCGCCGTGGGTGGCCCAGCGGGTGTGGCCGATGCCGACCGTGGCGATCAGCGGCTCGTCGGCGACGACGGCTTCCAGGGCCTTGATCTTGCCCTGCGCCCGCCGGCGCTCGACCTTGTCGCCGACCACGCCAGCGACGCCCGCCGAGTCATAGCCGCGATACTCGAGCCGCTTCAGGCTCTCGATCAGACGGTCGGCGACGGGTTCTTTTCCGACGATGCCGATAATGCCGCACATGGGCCATGATCCCTTGTAGAACGCGGCGACGGGATTATCCCTAGCCACGCGAGGATTTCGAAGTCGGCCTTTAGCACTCGCTCAAGACCGCTTCCCATAAATCTGCATTTCGGATCGTTTCTGGTCCGAAGCTTGGCCTGAACAAGACAAGAAGACGACCATGAGCAAGCGCGCCTATTTCGGCACCGACGGCATCCGGGGCCAGGCCAACAAGCACCCGATGACCGCCGAGGTGGCCCTGCGCGTCGGTCTGGCGGCCGGCAAGCTGTTCCGCTCGCAGGATGACCGCCGCCACCTGGTGGTGATCGGCAAGGACACCCGGCTGTCGGGCTACATGATCGAGCCGGCCCTCGTCGCCGGCTTCACCAGCGTCGGCATGGACGTGCGCCTGTTCGGCCCCCTCCCCACGCCGGCCGTGGCCATGATGACCCGCTCGATGCGCGCCGACCTGGGCGTGATGATCTCGGCCAGCCACAACAATTTCGCCGACAACGGCATCAAGCTGTTCGGCCCCGACGGCTACAAGCTCTCCGACGAGCAGGAGCTGAAGATCGAGGCCCTGATGGACGAGGGCCTGCAGGAGGGCCTGGCCGCTCCGCGCGACCTCGGCCGCGTCAAGCGCATCGACGACGCCCAGGCCCGCTATGTCGAGATCGTCAAGGCGACCTTCCCGCGCCACCTGAACCTGTCGGGCCTGCGGATCGTCATCGATTGCGCCAATGGCGCGGCCTACAAGGTCGCCCCGACGGCCCTCTACGAGCTGGGCGCCGAGGTCATCGCCCTGGGCGACAGTCCCGACGGCACGAACATCAACGAGGAGTGCGGCTCGACCCACCCCGAGGCCATGGCCAAGATGGTCCGCGAGTATCGCGCCGACATCGGCATCGCCCTGGACGGCGACGCCGACCGCCTGGTGATCTGCGACGAGAAGGGCCTGGTCGTCGACGGCGACCAGATCATGGCCATCATCGCCGGGGCCTTCGCCAAGGCCGGGGCGCTGAAGGGCGGTGGTCTCGTCGCCACCGTCATGTCGAACCTGGGCCTCGAACGCCGCCTGAAGGACCTGGGCCTGACGCTCGAGCGCACGGGCGTGGGCGACCGCTACGTCATGCAGCGCATGCGCGAGGGCGGCTTCAATGTCGGCGGCGAGCAGTCGGGCCACCTGATCCTGTCGGACTTCTCCACCACGGGCGATGGCCTGATCGCCGCCCTGCAGGTGCTGGCGGTGATGATCGAGAGCGGTCAGCCGATGAGCGTCCTGGGCCGCCAGTTCGAGGCCGTGCCGCAGCTCCTGGAAAACGTCCGCTTCGCCGGCGGCAAGCCGCTGGAGGCCAAGTCGGTCAAGGAGGCCATCGCCGACGGCGAGGCTCAGCTGAACGGCGCCGGTCGCATCGTGGTCCGCGCCTCGGGCACCGAACCCTTGATCCGCATCATGGCCGAGGGCGACGACCCGGCCCTGGTCAAGAAGGTGGTGAAGTCCATCGTCGGGGCGGTGAAGGCGGTCTGACCGCTGCCGCCCATGGCCCGCTCCAGGCCCAGCTGCGCTATTTGGGACTAGCCAAGACCGCAAAAACCTCCATCATATAGAAAAGCATCCCATATTTCGGGATGACCGAGATGGAGGAAGCCATGCAGCGTATCGGACTCCGCGCCCCCCTGGCGCGCCGCGAGGCGCGCGCATGAACCCGCTGCTCGGCGTCTTCTTCCATTGGCTGGGCGGCCTGGCCTCTGCCAGCTTCTACGTTCCCTATCGCGGCGTGAAGCGCTGGTCGTGGGAGATCTATTGGCTGACCGGGGGGATCTTCTCCTGGCTGCTGGCCCCGTGGCTGTTCGCCTCGCTGCAGACACCGAACCTGATGGGCGTGATGAGCCAGGTGCCGCACAACGTCGTCGGCCTGTGCGTGCTGTTCGGCGTGCTCTGGGGCTTCGGCGGCCTGACCTACGGCCTGACCATGCGCTACCTCGGCCTGTCGCTGGGCATGGCCGTGGTGCTGGGCCTGTGCACCGTGTTCGGCACCCTGATCCCACCGCTGGTGCGCGGCACCTTCGCCGCCACCCTGCTGGGTTCGACCTCGGGCAAGATCATCCTGCTGGGCCTGCTGATGACCCTGGCCGGCATCGTCGTGGTGGCCATGGCCGGGGCCAGGAAGGACGCCGACCTGTCGCCCGACCAGAAGGCCGCCGCGGTCGCCGAGTTCGACTTCAAGAAGGGCATCGCCGTGGCGATCTTCTCGGGGATCATGTCGGCCTGCTTCGCCTTCGGTCTCGCGGCCGGCGAGCCGATCAAGGCCCTGGCCGCCCAGGCCGGCGCCGGTCCGCTGTGGACGGGCCTGCCGACGCTGTGCCTCGTCATGTTCGGCGGCCTGATCACCAACGGCGTCTGGTGCGCCGGCCTGATCATCCGCAACAAGTCGGCAGGGCAATGGTTCGGCAAGACCGCCGAGGCCGATGCGGGCCCCAATGGCGGCGACGCCAAGGCCCCGCTGCTGGCCAACTATCTGCTGTGCGCCCTGGCCGGCACCGCCTGGTACTTCCAGTTCTTCTTCTACACGATGGGCGAGAGCCAGATGGGCAAGTTCGGCTTCTCCAGCTGGACCCTGCACATGGCCAGCATCATCATCTTCGGCACCCTGTGGGGCTTCGCCTTCAAAGAGTGGAAGGACGCCCGCCCCGCCGTGCGCAACATGGTCTGGAGCGGCGTGGCCCTGCTGGTCGGCGCGACGATCGTGATCGGCTACGGCAACATGCTGGGCGGCTAGAGCGCCTCGCCACGCTCCGCAGAGGGTCGACGTGACGTCGGAAGGCCCCCGGCCCTCCGGCGTCAGCCGCGCCTGGGTCCGGGGCCAACCCAGCGCCATGCGGCCACAGATGGTAGCCGGCCACGAGGACACGCCGTCTGACGGGGATTGGATGAGCGTTCACGCGCCTCCGTCCCCGCCTCCAGAACCTGCCGTACAGTCTACCCACCTCGTCGCGAGGAAAGGGCGCATGGCCAGCGACCGTTGCGGCGGCGGGGGGTGATCGAGCGGGAAGAGGTCCGAGGGGGATACTCGGACGGTCCGGGGACCTGGTTCGCTGCCAGGCCCGCCCGC
>Ga0209676_1000170_pt1 | contig 154647 bp, 142 predicted proteins | sample AraplaCvi_mLB_r2_FD_184282 | JGI IMG/M metagenome (GOLD analysis project Ga0209676, IMG submission 184282) | Arabidopsis root microbial communities from North Carolina, USA - plate scrape MF_Cvi_mLB_r2 (SPAdes) (version 2) | ecosystem: Host-associated > Plants > Roots > Endosphere | place...
AATACGTTCTGCGGCGCCTGGTTGGCCTGGGCCAGCATGGCCGTACCGGCCTGCTGCAGGATCTGGGTGCGGGTCAGTTCGGCGGTTTCCTTGGCGAAGTCCGTATCGCGGATGCGGCTACGCGACGCTGCCAGGTTTTCCGAGCTGGTCTGCAGGTTGGCGACCACCGAGGTGAAGCGGTTCTGGATCGCGCCCAGGTCGGCGCGCGCGCCGTTGACCGAGGTCAGTGCCTTGTCCACCACTTCCAGGGCGCGCTGTGCGCCGGCGAAGGTGGTGATGTCCAGGCCCTGGACGAAGCTGTTCGTGGTGGCCAGGTCGCCGCCGTTGGTGCTGGTCTCGGTCAGGCCGAGGTTGGCGGCCGTGGAGACCGTGGCGCCGGTGACGGCCGGGCCGCCGAAGGCGAGGGCGAATTCCTGACCGCCCTTGACCGAGGTCAGGTTGATCACGCCGGCCTTGACCTCGGCGTACACGCCGGTCTCGCCCAGCTTGTTGTTGATGGCGGCTGCGGCCGCCTGGGTGATCGACTGGCCGGCCTTCACGTCGAAGGCGCCGATGTTGACGGCCGTCGCGCTGCCACCGGTCGGGGTGACCGAGATCTGCAGCTGCGAGTAGGTCGTGTCAGCGGCAGCGGCGTCGACGCCCAGCGCGGTGCCGGCATAGACGTTGGCGAAGGTCACGCCGCCCAGGGTCTGCGCACGGGCGTCGACGACCTTGTCGATGGCGATGGCCTGGCCGGCGTTGGCGCCGACCTGGAACAGCTGGCTGGTGAACGTGCCGTCCAGCAGCTTGGTACCGTTGAAGTCGGCCTGCTTGGCGACGCGATCGATTTCCGAGGTCAGCTGCTTGACTTCGGCGTTCAGCGCCGCGCGGTCGGAAGCGGAGTTGCTGGCGTTGGAGGACTGCACGGCCAGCTCGCGGATGCGCTGCAGGTTGTTGCCGATCTCGGTCAGCGAGCCTTCGGCGACCTGGGCCAGCGAGATGCCGTCGTTGGCATTGCGCACGGCGACGTCGAGGCCGCGGATCTGCGTGCTGAAGCGTTCGGAAATGGCCAGACCGGCGGCGTCGTCCTTCGCACTGTTGATGCGCAGGCCCGACGACAGGCGCTGGATGGTGGTGGCCAGAGAGGCGCCGCTGGTGCTCAGGTTGCGCTGAGCGTTGAGCGACATCGTGTTCGTGTTGATTACCTGTGCCATGTTCGTCTCCTCTTATTTGGATTCACGGCGTTGAAGGGAAAAGACGCTGCCGGTTTGTTTTGTTGGGCTAGTCGTCTTCGTGTTGCGAAATGAATAACGGCGCTGCCAAAAAAACCTTTAGGGCGCGCGTAAAAAAATGTGTTAGGGGCCGGAAACCCCTGCAGGGCCGGGGTTTCGGCGGGAGGCGAGAAGCGTGACGCCGGCCCTAAAGATGGCGGGGGAGGTGCCGTTAAGGCCGCCCTGCGGGGGCAGGGCGCTTCACGCGCGCACGCAGACGCCGGCGCGCACTTCGCGGGCATCGGGGAAAAGCAAGGGGGCGGCGCGAACGATGCGCGCCTGGACACCTAAGGCGTGGTGTGGCGCCAGGCGTCGTCGGGATCGGCGAGCAGCGAGAGTTCGGGCGCGCGATACTCGCAGCCGATGAGCGTGCGACCCTGCATGCCGGGATGTTCACCTGCGTACACGACGAGCGCGTGCAGGTCATCGAGCGCGCCGGACAGCGGCGCATCCCGGCTGTCTTCCAGCGACTGCTCCAGCCGGGCGGTGGCGGTATCGAGGGGCGCGTCGATCAACAGCAGCACGCGGTTGTCGGTGATGACGATCGCGTCGCCTTCGTTGCCCCACGCGGGGACCGGCTCCTCGAGCCGGTAGAGATCCATTTTCGGCGTGCCGTACTGGCGCTCGGTTTGCACGAACTCGCCCGGACGCTCGCGACGCAGGCGCGGCAGCAGGGTGGCGATGTCGCCGGCCGAGGTGCGGCAGGTCAGCGCGTCCAGCAGGGTGTCCGTCGCCTGTGCGGGCGACGGGACGGCAGGCACGGCGGGCGCGACGACCTGCGCCTTGATCGTCGCGCTGGCGGCCAGCAGGGCCGCGGCGAGCGCGACGATCGCCCTGCTATTCGATCTGCGCATTGGCATGCGCCGCGTCCAACGCTTCCATCGCGTCGCGGGGCTTGAGCTTGCCGGCCTTCTCGAAGGCGGCGGCGGCAGCGTCTTCCTTCTTGTCCCCGTGCAGGAGCAGCAGCACGTTCGCGTACTCGACATGCGCGATGGGGGAGTCGGGCGTCAGCTTGAGCGCGTCCTTGATGTGGGCTTCGGCTTCGCTGGCCTTGGCGCCGTAGGTCAGGCCGCCGATCATGGCGCCGATCTTGCTGATGATCTCCGCGTGGTAGAGCGCCAACGCGGTATGCGCCTCGGCATGCTTGGGTGCCTGTTCGAGTGCGGCGTCCAGTGACGCACGCACTTTGCCGGCGATGCCTTGCTTGAGCGCCTTGGCGATGCTGAGCCCCTGGCTGTAACGGCCGAGGGCAAACGCATGGCGATAGTGGCTGTTGGCCTCATCCGGCAACGCCTTGATCGCGGCCTCGGCCAGCTTGGCGCCCTGTTCGAACCGCTTGAGCTGCTCGGCTTCGTCGTCCACGAGGTAGGTCGCGTGGATGCCGATGGCCTTCACCGCCACGGACGCGCCGAGCGGCCCCAGCGCTTCGCCGGCCTCGTACGCGGTCTGGAAATCGCCCCGGTGGAAGGCGCGCCACGCCTCCTGCAGCCGCTGCGCCAGGTCGTCCGCAGTGATGCCCTTGGCGGCCTTGCCCGCCGCGGCGATCAGGGACTTGGCGCGCTTTTCGTCGGGGTAGGGCTCCTGGTCACCCGCATGCAGTGCGGGCCAGGCTTTCTTCAAGGCGTCGCCAGCGTAGGCGTAGGCCTTGGCGTCGTGCGGAAACGGGGCCCACTTCGAAGACTTCGCTGCCATCTGTCGTCCCTCCAGGATGTCGCGAGCATGGCCGCGAACGCCTTCCTCAGGCAACCCCTACGCAATCCGCGCGCGGAGCGGCCAATAGTGTGATTGCTCAAGCCTGCGGCGGCAGCATCGCATCCAGGAAGCCGACCACCGTGGTGCGGCACATGGAACTGAACATGGCCACCAAGAAGAACGCCCGCAAGCCGCTCGAGCCGACCCTTCGCCACGTATGGCTGGCAGGGCTCGGCCTGATCGCCGTGGGCCGGCGCGAAGCCCTGACGGCGGTCGCGGACGCGACCCAGCGACTCGATGTCGCGCGCACGCAGGCCGCCGCGTTTGCCAGCAATACCCAGCGCGATGTGCTCGGCCGTCTGGCGGATGCACGCGAACAAGGCGAAGCCCGCGTCGGCCAGTTCAGTGCCGAAGTCGAGGCGCGCCTGGAGCCGGTGCTGGTGAAGTTGGGATTGAAGAAGAAGCCTGCGCGCAAGGCGCCGCGCAGCCGCAAGGCGGCACCCGCGCATGCCAAGACCACCCGCAAGCCGGCGCCGCGAAAGCCCGCCGCCCGCCGTACGCGCCGCGCCTGAGCCCGCGCGCCAGCGGCCCCCTGGACGCCCCGGCTTGCCGGGGCGTTTTCATTACTAGAGGTGTCGCGTGACCGCCGGTTCGGAGAACCAGCTGTTGTCGCGCCCGTTGAAGTAGCGGATGGGCACCTGGGCCATCGCCTCTGGTTCCACATCGTCCAGGCAGGCCAGGTTGATGGAGACATAGGGGCCGCCCAAAACCTCCAGGTCGCCCCGACCGAACGATTTGACGCCGCAGTGGCGGCAGAACAGGTGTTCGGTGGCATGGGTGCCGAACCGGTACCGGCCCAGTTCGTCCTCGCCCTGCAACAGGCGGAAGGCCTCCGGTCGCACGACCACGCCCCAGAACCGCGTCTTGGTGCAGATCGAGCAGTTGCAGCGGCCGCTGCCGGCCGCCAAGTCGAGGTCCGCTTCATAGCGGACGGCGCCGCAATGGCAGCTCCCGCGGTACGTCTGGATGGCCATGGACGGGTGTTCCCTAAGGAAGAGCGTGCAGTGTGGGTGCTCATCGAGGACAGAATCAGTCCTCAATAGGCGCCATACTGCGTCCATGCTCAGCACCTCCAATCGCCTGCTCCGCCTGTTGTCGCTGCTGCAGTCGCGCCGTCATTGGACGGGCGCGGAACTGAGCCAGCGGCTCGACATCGACCGCCGTACGCTGCGCCGCGACGTGGAGCGCCTGCGGGAACTCGGATACCCGATCGATGCGTCGCCGGGCCTGGGCGGTGGCTATCGGCTCGGCTCGGGCAGTGCCATGCCCCCCGTACTGCTCGAGGATGACGAGGCGGTCGCGGTGGCGGTGGCACTGCGAACCGCTGCGGCCAGCGTGGGGCGGATGGAGGACACCTCGCTGCGGCTGCTGTCCAAGCTGGACCAGTGGCTGCCGGCGCGCCTGCGCAAGCGTGCCAGTGCCCTGTATTCGGTGACGCTGTCGCTGGCGGGCGGTGCGCCCACCTCGGACGTGGATGCGCTGCTGCGCATCGCCGGCGCCTGCCGGGACGGGTTCAGGCTGCGCATGCAGTACCGCGACCGCAGCCAGAAGGCGACCGAACGCCTGATCGAACCCCTGCGGCTGGTGCACACCGGCAGCCGTTGGTATCTGGTGGCCTGGGACCTCAAGCGCGAGGACTGGCGGACCTTCCGGGTCGATCGCGTGCAGGCGCTGCACGACACTGGCACCCAGTTCCCGCCGCGTGCATTCCCCGGCGACGTGGCCGACTACGTCGCCAAGTCGATCACCCAGCCGTTCACACGCTTCCAGGTGCGGTTGCGCCTGTCGGGATCGATCGAGGAGCAGGCCACGCGCGTGCCGCCGTGGTGCGGCATCCTCGAGGCCGGTGACGCACACCACTGCGTGCTGGAGCTGGGTGCGGAGTCGGTGGAGGCGTTGCTCGCGCTGATGGCCCTGGTGGGCCCGGATTTCGAGGTGCTCGACGATCGGGGTCTGTTGCCTCAGCTGCGCGCGGCGTCGACCCGGCTGGGCGAGGTCCTGGCGGCCGCGTAAGCGGCGCTCAGACGGTGTAGGCCTGCGTCAGCGTGTTCAGGTGTACGCGCTCGGCGTCGCGAAGAAACGGCGCCACCAGCATCATCACTTGCACGATGCCCTGGCGGATCGCGGCCTGTTCGTCCTTCTCGCCGCGCGTGGACGCATAGTTCAACCAGAACGTGGAGATGACCAGCACGTTCGTCGCGGTGGCCGCGAGTTCGGCCGCCGAAGCGCGCATCACTCCGGCATGCCCCAGTCCGCGCATCACCGCCAGCGCGCTTTCGTCCGCACGCTTGAGGATGCGGGCGAACCGCAGGCGCAGGCGACGGTTGCGGCTGAGGATCTCGACCAGGTCGCGATACAGGAAGCGATAGTCCCAGATGCACTCGAACACCAGATGCAACTGCAGCCAGATATCTTCCAGCCCGGGCAGGCGGTCGGTCGGTGGAGTCAGGGCGGCATCCATGCGCTCTTCGTAGCGGGCGAAGAGCTGCTCGATGATGTCGTCCTTGTTGCGGAAGTGGTAGTACAGGTTGCCGGGGCTGATCTCCAGCTCGTCGGCGATGTGGTTCGTCGTGACGTGAGGCTCGCCCTGTGTGTTGAACATCGCCAGGGCGGCTTCCAGGATGCGCTGGCGGGTATCTCGCGCCACTACGCAGTGAGTTTCTTCACCAGGTCCACGTACTTCTTCTGGGCGTCTTCGGGCGCGGTGCCCTTCAGCTTGGCCCAGGCTTCGTACTTGGCGGTGCCGACGAAGTCGAAGAAACCGGGCTTGTCGCCCTTGACGTCGCCTTCGGAGCCCTGCTTGTACAGCCCGTAAAGTCGCAGCAGGGTGTCGTTGTCCGGGCGCTCGGACAGCGTCTGGATGTCCTTGGATGCCTGGTCGAACGCGGTCTTCAGATCTGCCATGGATGATCCCTCCCAGTGATCGCGGCCATCACACCACGGGTGGTGCAGGCGGTCAATGCGCGCCGGGATTGTCGAACCGCAACGGCTCTGGCAAGTTAGGGCGCAGGGCGGTCGGAGGGGCCGGCCCACACACCTCGAGGGATGGGTCGTCATGAGCTATTTCGTCACGGGCGCCACGGGATTCATTGGCCGCTACCTGGTCGGCAACCTCCTCAAGCGCAGCGGGACGGTCCACGTGCTGGTCCGGAAGGACTCGCAGAAGAAGTTCGACGCCATCGCCAAGAAAGCCGGTTGGGACATGAAACGCGTGTCCGTGGTGCACGGCGACATGACCAAGCCGCGATGCGGATTGACCCCGGCCCAGCTGCGTACGCTGACGGGGAAGGTGAAACATTTCTTTCATCTCGCGGCCATCTACGACCTGACCGCCACCCGCGAAGCACAGCAGGCGGCCAACATCGACGGCACCCAGCACGCGATGGACCTTGCGGCCGCGCTCAAGGCGGGCTGCTTCCACCACACCAGTTCCATCGCGGCGGCCGGCCTGTATCCGGGCATCTTCCGCGAGGACATGTTCGACGAAGCCGAAGGCCTGGACGATCCCTACCTGCGCACCAAGCATGAGTCCGAAGGGCTCGTGCGGAAGGAGAAGCGCATCAAGTGGCGCATCTACCGGCCGGGCATGGTGGTGGGGCATTCGAAGACCGGCGAGATCGACAAGATCGACGGTCCTTACTACTTCTTCACCCTGATCAAGAAGCTTCGCGAACTGCTGCCGCAATGGGTGCCGGTGCTCGGCATCGAGGGCGGGCGGATCAACATCGTGCCGGTGGACTTCGTTGCCGATGCGATGGACCACATCGCGCACAAGCCGAAGCTGGACGGCCACACCTTCCACCTGACCGATCCGGAGCCGATGCGCGTCGGCGAAGTGCTCAACACCTTCTGCCGCGCTGGCCATGCGCCGGAAATGACCATGCGCATCGACGCGCGCATGTTCGCCTTCGTGCCTGGCAGCATCCGCATGGCGGTGGGCAACCTGCCGCCGGTGCGGCGCTTCATCGGCATGCTGCTGCGCGATTTCCAGATCCCGAAGGAAGTGCTGAAGTTCATCACCTATCCGACGCGCTTCGACAGCCGCGAAACCGAGCGCGCCCTGAAAGGCAGCGGTATCGCGGTGCCGCGCCTGGACGAGTACGCCTGGCGGCTGTGGGACTACTGGGAACGCCACCTGGACCCGGACCTGTTCGTCGACCGGTCGTTGAAAGGGAAGGTGCGCAACAAGGTCGTGGTGATCACCGGCGGTTCGTCCGGCATCGGCCTGTCCACCGCCCAGCGCGTTGCCGAAGCAGGCGCCACCACGATCATCGTGGCGCGCGGCGAGGAAGAACTGTTCAAGGCGCGCGACGAGATGAAGAAGGCGGGTGGCAAGGTGTTCGCCTACACCGCGGATCTGGCCGACATGGCCGACTGCGACCGGCTGGTGAAGACCGTGCTGGACGAGCATGGCCACGTCGACATCCTCATCAACAATGCGGGCCGCTCGATCCGCCGCTCCATCGAGGCCAGCTACGATCGCTTCCACGATTTCGAACGCACGATGCAGCTGAACTATTTCGGCAGCATCCGCCTGATCATGGGCTTCCTGCCGAAGATGACCGAGCGCCGCAAAGGCCACATCATCAACATTAGTTCGATCGGCGTGCTGGCCAACTCGCCGCGCTTCTCCGCCTATGTCGCATCGAAGGCCGCGCTGGATGCCTTCAGCCGCTGTGCGCAAGGCGAACTGTCAGGCAAGGGCATCAGCTTCACCACCATCAACATGCCGCTGGTGAAGACGCCGATGATCGCACCCACCAAGATGTACGACAGCGTGCCGACCCTGTCGCCGGAAGAGGCGGCGGACCTGCTGGTCAAGGCGATCATCGAGAAGCCGAGCCGCATTGCCACCCGGCTGGGCATCTTCGCCGCGCTGGTCAACGCGGTCGCACCGAAGGCCTACGAAGTGGTGATGAACACCGCGTTCGAACTGTTCCCGGATTCGGCCGCCGCCAAGGGCGACCGCAAGGCGCTCAAGGAATCGGCGCCGAGCCAGGAGCAGATCGCCTTCGCATCGCTGATGCGGGGTGTGCACTGGTAGTTTTGCGTCGCGGCCAAGTGCCGCGACGCTTCGTCACGCTTGCCGAGGTTCGTCCGCCCACTGCAGCGGCACCGCCTGCAGGTTGCGCATATGCATCGCGAGCGGCTCGATCCGCGACCAGATGAAGTCGCGCAGTTCCGCGTCCTCGACCGTCTCGGTCATGGCGCCATGGAAACAGGCGAGCCAGCCGCTGGCTTCGGCCATGCCGATCCGGAACGGCAGGTGGCGTGCGCGCAGCATCGGCGCGCCGTGTTTCCGAGTGAACAGGGGCGGACCGCCGAGCCAGCCGCTGAGGAACTCGAACAGCTTCTGCTCGCTGCCTTCCAGTGATTCCGGATGCTGCGCGCGTACGGCAGCGGCCTCCGGCAGTGCGTCCATCAACGCATACATGCGCCGCGTCATGCGGCGCAGGCCGTCCTCGCCACCGATGCGGTCGTAGGGGGTGCCGGCGGGAGCGTCGGTCATGGGGTGGGAACGTGGGGCAGGTGCCGCATCATCGACGCGATCCCTGTCGGCGCACAGCGACGAAGTGTCGCGGTGCGGTGCTTCACATGTTCCTGCACTGGCGCCAGCGCACCGGTTCGCTGCTGCCCGGCGGCGGGTTGAGCTGCACGCGGGTCGTGCGCAGCGCCGGGTAGCGCTCGAGTTCCAGGCAGATCCACGGCCAGATTTCCTTCTCGCTGGCGATACGGTCCACGCTCAGGGTCAGCTTGGTCTGCCAGACACCGCGGGTGATGCCGGGGGTCTTGGCGAGCGCCTTCAGCACTTCGCGCATCTGCGCTTCCAGTTCCTGCTCGGTGGGCTCGCGGAAGCCGCCCGTGACCGGGGGCGTCGTCGTCGCGTCGGAGGCCGCAGGTTTAGCGGTGACCGCGGCAGGCGCCCGACGTTCCTGTTGCGCGGTGGGGGTCTCGCGATCCGACCAGGCCGCCATGCCTACGGCACCGAGCGCGACCGCACCCAGCCAGGCGATGCCGATATGGCGCTTCGCCCGTGCGTTGGCATAGGCGATCACCTGCTCGCGCAGGCTCGGTTCGATCAGGGCCTTCACTTCAGGCCACAGGCGCGGTCCGTCGAGCAGTTCGATGTTGTTGCCCTGCGCGGCGTCGCGACCTTCCTTCTCGACATTGCCTTCGGTGGCGAGGATGCCGCCGTGGGCAGCGCCGAGGCGGATGCTGGCCGCGAGTTCGAGTACCGGCGCGGCGGCGATGCGGTAGGCGGAGCCGTGCTTGCACGACAGCAACCAGCGCTCGTCGCCGCGTGCCAGCAGGAACGTGGACTGCGGTTCGCGGGTTTCGTGCGGCTCGGGGCTGGCCTCCACCAGGCCACGGCGCTCCATCGCGGACAGCACCAGCCGCGAGAACTCGCGCCAGCGCAGTCCCGAGAGGGCGTGGAGGCCGTAGGACATTTCATCGCGGGGGCGGCGGACCAGCCACAGGTAGGCGGTTGCTACGGTGCCGGTCACCAGGGTGACGGCCAGGCCAAGGAGCCAGATGGACATGCGTCGCGGAGGCGTTTTTGTTATTCGAGGCCGCGATTCTACCCGGCGGGCCGGGGAGTGTCTGTTGCCGCGTCAGCGCAGGTCGATGGATGTCGCATCGACGGGCATGGAAAAGCCCGCCAGTCCGAAGCCGTAAGGGGAGGGGAGCAAACGAACTTCGATGGACTGGCGGGCTGGAATGATTGTTACGCCATTGGATGTTGCCGCGCAACAAAATTTTGTTCAGGAAACCACACGAAAAGGCATATGCCGCCTTATGGTGCGGCCTTCTTGCGCGATGCACGTTTCGCGGGCGTTTTCTTCGCTACCGGCGTCGGCTTTTTGGCGGTCGCTGCCTTGCGGGGCTTGGCCGGCTTCGCGGCCGGCGCGCCGCCCAGCTTGCGCAGTTCGGCATTGAGCGCGTCAACGCGGTCGATCAGTGCGGAGAGGTCTTCGCGACTGGGCACTTCCAGGCGACGCAGGGCGCGATGCACGCGCTCCTCGAACACCTTCTCGAGGCGGTCCCACGTGTCCGAGGCGCGCTCGCGGGCCTGGCCGACGGTGGTCTCGACGGCATCGCGCATTGCCTGTGCCTTCCCGCCGGCCGTCTTGCGCGTGATCTGCTCGAGCGAGAGGCCTTCCTTCACCAGCGTCTCGAACAGCTTGGTGCCTTCGGCTTGCGCGCGCCCGAAGGCGCCGACCCCGGCCAACCAGACTTGCTGCGCCGATTCGCTCAGGCGCTTGGAGAGCTGCTCGGCCTGGGCCTGCAGGTGCTCGTTATCGGAGGTGGAAGCGGATGCGGTCTTCTTGCGTGCGGATTTCTTCAGCGTGGCCATGGCGTTCCGTCGGCGGTGTGGTGGCAGGGAGTGCGCGCCAGAATCGGAGCGCTGTCTAGAGTTTTCACACCAGCCGGTGACGCGGCCGTGACCGGATCATTGGCGACGGGCGGCCCGGTGGCTCGAAACCAGCTGGTCCACGTCGTCCAACGCGCGGCGGAGGCGGGCCGTGGTCTCGGTCATCCGCGGGGTCACGTCCAGGCCGTCGAGGATCGAACGGTGGCGGTCGTTGACGATGTCCTCGTTGTAGCGGATGCCATGCGCGGCCAGCATCGGCTTGAGCACCGCCGCGCGCTTGCGCAGGTCGGCCAGTGTGTTGCGGTAGGCCAACTGGCAGACGCGATGGCGCGACGAGAAGCTGAAGAGATTGGTGAAGAACAGCTCGCTGTCGTCCGAGTTGGGTTCGAACACCAGCTGGTCGATGTCCGGATACCGGTGCGGGTACTTTTCCATGCCGATCTGCATGCGCGACTGCAGCAGGGTGCGCAGGGTCTGCGACAGCACCGCGGGCAAACCGCCGCTCGCCAGGCCGACGTGCTCGGCTTCGTCCGCCTGGGGGGCGGCCTGGTTGGCATCGAACGGCACCAGCGGATTGATGCCGATCATCAGGTCGATGCCGCGGTCCAGTACCGTGCTGGCGTGCATCGTGCGGCGCAGCGCGCCATCGAGGAAATGCCGGCCGCCGATCTCCACGGGCGGATACAGACCGGGCAGGGCGGAACTGGCCTGCACGGCGCGCGAGATCGGGATGTCGTCCCAGCCCTGTTCGCCGAAGCGCACGGCTTCGCCGCTGTCCAGATCCACCGCGACCACGAACAGGTCCGCCTCGAGCGTGCGGAAATCGTTGCTGCGGCCACGCCGGCTGAAGATGTCGCGCAGGAAGCGCTCCACTTCTTCGTTGTCGAAGATGCCGGTCGGCACCAGACCGCCGAAGCGCAGGAACAGGTCCGACCAGCGGGTGGCGCGGCGCGGGTTGCGGACCAGGCGGGACAGCCAGTCCGCGTAGAGTCCCGGCAGGCTGGCGGCGCGGCGCAGGTACTCACCGACGTTGGGGCGCAGGAAGGTCTCGGGCCGGAACTCGGCGTCGTCGCTGGTGCCGGTGATGAAGATGCGGCACATCTCGGCCGTGCCCATCCGGTTGGCCAGCCCGGCCGCGAGGAAGGCGCCCGAGCTGACGCCCACGTAGCAGTCCATCCGGGTCAGGTCCAGGCCGTCCAGCGCTTCGTCCAGGGCGCGCAGCGCGCCGAGTTCGTACATGCCGCCGATGGGGCCGCCGCCGGCGATGGCCAGCCCGATCTTGCCGTTGTGGCCCCGTTGCCGTGCGCTGTGGATCGAAAGCATGTACTACCCGTGATGACCTTGCCGCCCGAGTGTAGCCGACCCGGTTCCGGGTTGCGGGCGGGACGGCCGCCCCGGATCATGCCGCGCATGGCACGAGGAAATCCGCTGATCGAACGGGTGGCAAGACGGCTGGCCTGGCACCAGGCACTGCATGATCCGGCCATCGAACCCCGGAACCGCCTGCGCTGGCTGCCCGAACTGCGGCGCTGGCAGGCGGCGCGGCTGGAAACCAGCTTCACCCACTTCCTGAACGACCCCCGGCGAAGGGCCGCGGCGATGTTCTTCCTGACCGACGTCTATGGCGACCACGATTTCAGCCGGCGCGACGCCAACGTGGCCAAGGTCATGCCGATGATGCAGCGCCTGCTGCCGGCCGCCGTGCTGGGGACGGTGGCCCACGGCATCGAACTGGGGGCGCTGACCCATGCCCTGGATATGCGGATGGCGGAAGCCCTGCATCGGCTGGCGCCCAATCGACGCAAGCTGGACGCGGAGCTCTACGGGCGTGCGTACCGCGAGGTGGGCCTGCCGCGGTTGCGGGGGCACCAGATCGACCTGATCGCGGAAGTGGGTGTGGGTCTGGCGCAGGCGGTAAAGACCCCGGGCGTCGCCACCCTGCTCAAACTGTCGCGTGGGCCAGCCAAGGCCACCGGTCTGGGGGAGTTGCAGGGGTTCCTGGAACGCGGATTCGCAGCGTTCGCCGCGCTGGGCGACGGCAAGGCGTTCGTGCGCGACATCGAGAAAGCGGAGCGGACCATTTCGCGCCGCTTGCTTGCGGCCGATCCCGATCCGTTCCGCGATTGATGCTCAGTCGAACTTCTCGCTGAGCACGCGACGGATTTCCGCCTCGATCGGCCCCTTCATCGCCGACAGCAGGAAGCCCAGGTTCGCGGTGACGCGGAGCTTGTCGGCGAGCAGGGCGATCTTGCCCTCCACGCCGGAGCGGCTGAAGTTCAGCGTGTCGCCGTCCCAGCCATAGTCCATGTCGAAGCGCTCGGCCAGTTTCTTCGCCACGTCCTCCACGGCCTTTCGGGCCTGCTTCGGGGATTTGGAATGCGCGTGCTGGATGTCGATGCTGGCCATGCGAGAGCTCCCTTGGTTCACCGGTATTGTGCGCAGCGGTAGCGCACGATGCCAAGCCGGGGCTGCCGTGGGTGCGCCAACCTGATAGGCTCCCACCGCGTGCAAAACCTCCGACTTCACTTCACCAACCGCCCTTCGCCCGACCGGCCGCTGACCACCGGCGTGCACCGCATCGTGCGCGAAGCCGCCGGCACCATCGGCGTAGGCGATGCGCTGCAGGGCGCATTGCTCGCGCAGATATGCGTGGACCGGCGCGGACTCTGGTTGCAGGTGGCCAACGGCATGCGCGGCGTCCATATCAATGGGCGTCCGGTGAAGCGGATGGCCGTGTTGCGGCCGGGCGATGCGGTCTACGTGGAAGGCGTCGAGCTGTTGCTGCAGTCCGGCTTCCAGTCGGCCACCGACGTGCGCGACGCCGATGCAGGCCAAGGGGATGCCCGCGTGGTCCTGCGGGGCCTGGGGGGCAAATATCACGGCCGCAGCGTATCGCTGGAGCATCCGCGCATCGTGGGCCGCGCGCGCGACGCGGACATCCGTGTGGATGACCCTACCTTCGCCGAGCGGCACGCACGTCTGGAGCTCCGGGGCGATCGCGTGCTGCTGCGCGATCTGGGGTCCGCCGACGGCTCCCGCGTGAACGGCATCGCCGTACGCGATGCCTTGCTCGTCGCCGGCGACCAGGTGGTGTTCGATGCGCAGCACCGTTTCGTGCTGGACGTGCCGTGGGCACCCAGTGCGCAGGGCAACGACGCGCTGGCCACGGAGGCCGACGATGCAGGGCCGGTGGATGCTATGAGCGTGCATCCTGCCGTTCGGTCGGCGCGGCGCTGGCCCTGGCTGCTCCTCGCTGCCCTGCTGATGGCGGCCGCGCTCAGCGCGTTGCTGCTGTTCGGCGCCGGTTGAACGCCTTCCACGCGCGCCAGCCCAGCAGTACTGCCAGGATGGCCGCGTAAAGCAGCGGCTCGCGGATGTCGGATTTCACCAGCCACCAGAAGTGCAGCACGGCCAGCACGCCGATCGCATAGACCAGCTTGTGCAGCTGGCCCCAGCGCCGTCCCAGGCGGCGCATCCAGCCCTGTGTCGAGGTGATCGCCAGCGGCACCAGCAACAACCAGGCAGTGAACCCGACGGTGATGTAGGGACGCTTGACGATCTCTTCGAAGATCTGCGTCCAGTAGCCGCGCAGGTCCAGCGCCAGGTATGCCGACAGGTGCACGCTCGCATAGAAGAAGGCGTACAGCCCGATCATCCTGCGGAAGCGCAGCAGCACCGGCTGGCCGGTCAGCTGGCGCAAGGGCGTGATCGCCAGGGCCACCATCAACAGGCGCAATGCCCACAGGCCGGTGCGGTGCTCGATCTCCGCCACCGGGTCCGCGCCCAGTGCATCGCTGCCGTTCCGCCAGACATCGACGAACTGCCAGGCGAGGATGCCCAACGGCACCAGCGCAAGCGCATGGACTGCGGTCTTGGCGGCGATGAGGCCGCGGGCGGTCTTACGCATCGGTGCGGCTCAGTACCACTTCTTCAGGTCCAGGCCGGCGTAGAGCGATGCCACCTGATCGCCATAGCCATTGAACAGCCGCGTGGGAATGCGCTCGGCGAACAGCTTGCTCTGGGTTCCGGCGATGCGCCGCTCGGTCTTCTGACTCCAGCGGGGGTGGTCGACATTCGGATTGACGTTGGAGAAGAAGCCGTACTCGGACGGCTGCAGGTCGTGCCAGGCCGTTTCCGGCATGCGTTCTACGAACTTGATCTCGACGATCGACTTAATGCTCTTGAAGCCGTACTTCCATGGCACCACCAGCCGTAGCGGCGCGCCGTTCTGCTGCGGCAGCGGCTTGCCGAACAGGCCGGTGGCCAGCAGGGTGAGCGGGTGCATCGCTTCGTCGATGCGCAGGCCTTCGCGGTAGGGCCAGTTGATGGAACGGTAACGTACACCCGGCATCTGCACCGGGTCGGCCAGGGTGGTGAACGCGACGTACTTGGCCTTGGCGGTGGGCTGGAACTTCTTCAGCACCTCGCCCAACGGCACGCCCAGCCATGGAATCACCATCGACCAGCCTTCCACGCAGCGGAGCCGGTACACGCGTTCTTCCGGCGTCAGTCCCTTCAGCAGGTCCTCGAGCGCGATACGTCCGGGCTTGGCGCATTCGCCGGAGACCACCACCGACCACGGCGAGGTCTTCAACGTCTTGCGCGCGGTCGACGGATCGGCCTTGCCGGTGCCGAACTCATAGAAGTTGTTGTAGCTGGCGACGTCTTCGTAGCGGGTCAGCGTTTCCGCGGTCCGGAACCCCGACCGCGCCTGCTCCGGCGTCACCGTGACCTTGGGTGGTGCGGGGGGTTCTGCCTCGGCGCAGCCGGCGAGGGCGAGGGCCGGGACGGCCGCGAGCGTCTGCAACAGGCGCCGGCGTTCCAGATAGACGGCTTCGTCAGTGATCTGCGAAGCAGGGATCCGCAAGGCATCGCGCAACGACATGGGGGTTTCTCCTGGGGTCCACGTTCGACCTGTGGACCAGCGAATGGTTCACGGGGCACGGCAGTTTCCATAGGGTAGTACGCAGGGCGAGGGGAAAGAGATGCTTTCCGTGCTGGTTGCCCCTGCAACTGATGCACTGCGGCATACTAGGGATTCATTCTTTCAGGTGCCCCATGACGCGCGCGTTCAACTTCAGTGCCGGCCCCGCCACCTTGCCCGAATCGGTGCTGCGGCAGGCCCAGGCCGAGATGCTCGACTGGAATGGCATCGGCGCGTCCATCGTGGAAATCAGCCACCGCAGCCAGGACTTCATCGCGGTCGCGGCCGAGGCCGAGGCGGACCTGCGCCGGCTGGTCGGCATTCCCGACGACTACGCGGTGCTGTTCCTGTCTGGCGGTGCCACCACCCACCAGGCCCTGCTGGCGCTGAACTTCGCCGGCCCCGGCCAGGTGGTTGACTACGTGGTGACCGGCCACTGGGGCAAGACCGCTCTCAAGCAGGCCGCGCCGTACTGCACGGTCAACATCGCCGCCGACGGCGAGCCGGGTGGCTTTCACGACATCCCGTCGCGTGATACCTGGACGCTGACGCCCGGCGCCGCCTACGTGCACATCACCGCGAACGAGACCATCCATGGCGTCGAGTTCCGCGATACCCCCGACGTGGGCGAGGTGCCGCTGTTCGCCGACTTCAGTTCCTCGATCGCTTCCGAGCCGCTGGACGTGTCGAAGTACGGCGTGATCTACGCCGGCGCGCAGAAGAACCTCGGTCCGGTGGGCGTGGCGGTGGTGATCATCCGCAAGGACCTGTTCGAGCGCAGCGGCCAGCCGCGCGCCGACATCTTCGATTACCGCTCGCACGCCGCGCGCGACTCCATGCTCAACACGCCGCCGACCTGGAACTGGTACCTCGCCGGGCTGGTGTTCAAATGGATGCTGGCCGAGGGCGGCGTGGCCGAGTTCGCGAGGCGCAACGCCGTGAAGTCGTCGCTCGTCTACGACGCCATCGACGCGTCGGGCGGCTTCTACCGCAACGAGGTGGCCCCGGCGGCGCGCTCGCGGATGAACATCCCGTTCTTCCTGCCCGACGACACCCTCAATGCCCGCTTCGTGGCCGAATCCAAGGCGGCAGGCCTGCTGGCGTTGAAAGGCCACAAGGCGGTCGGCGGCATCCGCGCCTCGCTGTACAACGCGCTGCCGGTGGAAGGCGCGCAGGCGCTGGTGCGGTTCATGCGCGACTTCCAGCAACGCAACGGATAATCGAAGCTGTTGTAGGAGCGACGTGAGTCGCGACCGCAGACATCCAGGTCGCGACTCACGTCGCTCCTACAGAGAGCAAGCCCAGGACACGACGAAGATGGCCACCAAACCCACCCAGTCCAAGAAAGCCGCCAAGCCCGCCGCGGGCAAGAAGACCGAGGCGATGCCCGCCCCGGTGCTCTCCGACGTACGCGCCAAGATCGATGGCATCGACCGTCAGATCCAGTCGCTGATCGCCGAACGTGCCGTCTTCGCGCACCAGGTCGGCAAGGCCAAGGGCAAGCTGGCCGCCGCGGTGGATTACTACCGTCCCGAGCGCGAGGCCCAGGTGCTGCGGATGGTGGTGGACCGCAACGAAGGCCCGCTCAGCGACGAAGTGCTGGTGCATGTCTTCCGCGAGATCATGTCTGCCTGTCTCGCGCAGCAGGAGCCGCTGAAGATCGGCTACCTCGGCCCGGAAGGCACCTTCAGCCAGCAGGCCGTGCTGAAGCACTTCGGCCGCTCGGCGCACGGCCTGCCGCTGGCGAGCATCGAAGAGGTGTTCCAGGAGGTGGCCAGTGGCAACGCCGACTTCGGCGTGGTGCCGGTGGAGAACTCGGGGCAGGGCACCATCCAGATCACCCTGGACATGTTCCTGACCTCGGACCTGAAGATCTGCGGCGAAGTCGAGCTGCGCGTGCACCAGTTCCTGATGTCGCGCACCGGCCGCATCGACGACATCGAGCGCATCTACGCGCACCCGCAGTCGTTCGCCCAGACCGCGGGCTGGCTGCGCGCGAACCTGCCGAAAGTCGAGAAGGTGCCGGTGTCGAGCAATGCCGAGGGCGCCCGCCGCGCGCGCGGCAACGACGACGCGGCCGCCATCGGCGGTGAGAGCGCGGCGCACGTGTACGGCCTGAAGAAGGTCGTCATGAGCCCGATCCAGGACGACAAGGACAACACCACGCGCTTCCTGGTGATCGGCCGCAGCATCTTCCCGCCGTCGGGCCACGACCGCACTTCGGTGCTGGTCTTCATCCACGACAAGCCCGGCGCGCTGTTCGACGTGCTCAGCCCGTTCGCCCGCCACGGTATCAGCATGAACCGGATCGAGTCGCGGCCGTCGCACCACGCCAAGTGGGAGTACGGCTTCTTCATCGACCTGGCGGGGCACATCGACGATGAGGCGATGAAGCAGGCGCTGGCCGACCTGAAACAGCATTCGGCGCAGATCAAGGTGCTGGGGTCGTACCCCGTCGCGGTGCCCTGATCCGTTGCCCGGGCCCGCGCATGGGCCGATGAACCCGAGAGACCTGATGAGCAGCAAGCAAGACTGGATCGCCTCCACCGGCCGCGCGCTGCGCGGCACCCTCGACATCCCCGGCGACAAGTCGGTATCGCACCGCGCGGTGATGTTCGCCGCGCTCGCCGACGGCACGTCGACGATCGACGGCTTCCTCGAAGGCGAGGACACCCGTGCGACCGCCGCGATCTTTTCCCGGCTCGGCGTGCGGATGGAAACACCGTCGCCGTCGCGCCGCGTCGTGCATGGCGTCGGCATCGATGGACTCAAGGCGGCGGACGGGGCGCTCGACTGCGGCAACGCGGGCACCGGCATGCGCCTGCTGGCGGGCCTGCTGGCCGCGCAATCGTTCGACAGCGTGCTTGTCGGTGACGAATCGCTGTCCAAGCGTCCCATGCGCCGCGTCACCGGCCCGCTGTCCACGATGGGCGCGCGGATCGATACCGAAGCGGGCGGCCTGCCGCCGCTGCGCATCCACGGCGGGCAGCCACTCACGGGCATCGACTACACGCTGGAGGTCGCCAGCGCCCAGGTGAAGTCCGCGGTCCTGCTCGCGGGTCTGTACGCGCAAGGGGAAACCGTGGTGCGCGAGCCGCACCCCACGCGCGACTACACCGAGCGGATGCTGAAGGCCTTCGGTGTCGACATCGACTTCTCGCCCGGCTTCGCGCGCCTGCGCGGCGGCCAGCGGTTGAAGGCGACCGACATCGCGGTGCCGGCGGATTTTTCGTCGGCAGCGTTCTTCCTGGTGGCGGCCAGCATCATTCCGGGTTCGGAACTGCGCCTGCGCGCGGTGGGCTTGAACCCGCGCCGTACCGGCCTGTTGCAGGCGCTGCGGCTGATGGGTGCGGACATCACCGAAGAGAACGCCAGTGAACATGGCGGCGAGCCGGTCGCGGACCTGGTCGTGCGCCATGCGCCGCTGCACGGGATCGAGGTGCCGGAAGCGCTGGTGCCGGACATGATCGACGAGTTCCCGGCGCTGTTCGTCGCGGCGTCCGCGGCGCAAGGTCCCACTGTCGTACGTGGCGCGGCGGAACTGCGGGTGAAGGAATCCGATCGCCTCGCCAGCATGGCCAACGGCCTGCGCACGCTCGGCCTGCGCGTGGACGAGACACCGGATGGCGCGACGATCTTCCCGGGCCCGCTGCAGGGCGGCACGGTGGACTCCCACGGCGACCACCGCATCGCGATGGCGTTCTCGATCGCGGGCCAGCTCGCCGCCGGCGACGTGCGGATCGGCGACGTCGCGAACGTGGCCACCTCGTTCCCCGATTACGATGGGCTGGCGACCGGCGCGGGATTCGCATTGCGGCAGGCCTGAGCCCGGCATCACGCGCATGAAAAAAGGGGGACGCCTGCCCGCGTCCCCCTTTTCCTTTCCTCGTCAGCTCCGTATGCGGAGCGATGCAGCGGTTAGATGGGCTTGAAATCCACCGGCACCTTCACGCTGGTGGCGATCGCCTTGCCATTGCGCATGGCCGGCTCGAAGCGCCACTGGCGCACGGCGCTCACGGCCGCGCGGTCGAGGTCGCGTTCACCGCTACGCTCGGCCACGCGCACGCTGATCGGCGTGCCCTGGGCATCGACCTCGGCCAGCACCACGACGGTGCCGCCGACGCCGGCGCGCAGCATCGACGCCGGGTACTTCGGGTCGGCGTTGCCTGCCATCGGACGGGCATCGCGGCTGACGGCGGCGGGGCGGGTCGCAACGGCGCGCTCGGCACGCGTGCGATCTGCGGTGGCGGCCGTCCGCTCGCCGGCGGGTGTCGCGGCGTCGTCCTTGATCGGCGCCGGCAACGCGGCCACCGGTATGTCATCGGTCTGGCGGGACTGGGTCCACCACACCAGGCCTGCGGCCGTCACCGCGAAGGCGAGCAGCATCAGCAGTACGGGCGAGGTGGTGCGGCGCGGTTCCATCGTGGTGTCTTCGACGGTGTCCGGCGTGCGGTATTCGTTGTTGGTGGGCATCGACATGTGAACCTCCGTTTCGCGTTGTGGGTTCCGCGTTGGAACGGGGCCGAGTCTTTGCGCAGCGATGTATGCGCCACGTGAGTGGGTGGTGAAACGGGCAGGGTGGAGTTCAGCTATTGAAACCGTTGTTCATGCGCGTGCAGGGAGCGTGAGGTCACAGCGTGGACACCGCGAGGAGTGCCATGAGGACGACCAATGCACCCGCGCCCAGCGTTCCCAGCGATATCGCGCAGCCGTCGTGGGTCGCTGCGGGTAGACACCCGCGCTCCAGTTGCTCGATCAATGCATCGATCTGCTCCTCCTGCATCGCGCGATAGGCGGGTTCGCGTAAACGGATATCCGCATCGTGCAGGTAGAACATCACGATCTTCGGTAGATGTGCCGCCGGGAATTTCTCGTGCATCCGCGCGTTGAAGCCGGGCACCGTGGACGCATGCCACGCCTGCAGGCCCGCCGCATCGGACGGACTTCTGGATTTCAATCGCCTCAGTTCGCCGGCGATCTCTTCCAGGGCGGCACGGTCGTCGCTGAAGGCGTCACCGCATCTTGAAATCGATCGGCACCGTCACCGCGCCGACGACGGCCTGGCCATCCCGCTGGGCGGGCTGGAAGCGCCACTGGCGCACGGCCTCCACCGCGGCGCGATCGAGATCGCGCGAGCCGCTGCGCTGGGCCACGTCGACCGACAGCGGCACGCCATCGGTGCCGACTTCCACGCGCACCATCACCGTGCCCTGGTCGCCGTTGCGCATGGCGGCTTGCGGGTACTCGGGTGCAGGCGTCTGGCCGGGAATCGGTACGGGCACGTCGCCGGGGGCGAGGGTGACGCCCGGGGCGGTCGGCGTGGCGTCGGTCGGTGCGGCAGGCGCCGTCGTTTCGTCGACCGGTGTCGGCATCGGCTTTTCTTCGACCAGCTGCGGGCGTTCCTCGCTGGCCGGGCGCGGCGCGGGCTCCTCCATGCCGCTGGCCCCGTCGCCGGTGGAGAGCGGCTCGGGCAGTGCCTCGATGGGGGCAGCCTTGCCCGGGAGCGTGGGCTCGGCGGTATAGAACCCTTCGTCGCGGCCGGCCCACCACACGATCACGAACAGCAGCAGTCCGATGCCGAAGGCGATCGCGGCGTTGCGCAGGGCGGTGCGGGGCAGGCGGAAGGTGAAGTGCGGGTCGTTCTGGTGCGGGGCCGACATGGGAGTCACCGGGAAAGTCGCGCCGATTCTTGCACAGGCGGGGTTAACCGCGCGGGCACGCGGTCCCGATTGGGCGATAATGCCCGCTTCCCTCGCCAGACCGCTGTTTCCATGCTCGATCCTGTCCTGCTCCGCACCCAGCCCGCCGAACTCGCCCAGCGCCTCAAGGAGAGCCGCGGCTTCGACCTGGACGTGTCCCGCATCGCCGACCTGGAAGCCTCGCGCAAGCAGATCCAGAAGCGCACCGAGGAACTGCAGAACCTGCGCAACACCCGCTCCAAGGCCATCGGCCAGGCCAAGGCCAAGGGCGAGGACGTGGCGGCCCTCATGGCGGAAGTGGCCGGCTTCGGCGACGAACTGAAGGCCTCGGAGGTGAAGCTGGACGAGATCCGCGCGGAGATCGAAGGCATCGCCCTGGGCATCCCCAACCTGCCGCACGCCAGCGTGCCGGTCGGCAGCGACGAAGCCGGCAACGTCGAACAGCACCGCTGGGGCACCCCGCGTGCGTTCGACTTCGACGTGAAAGACCACGTGGAGCTCGGCGCCCGCCACGGCTGGCTCGACGCCGACACCGCCGCCAAGCTGTCCGGCGCGCGCTTCACGGTGCTGCGCGGCCAGCTGGCCCGCCTGCATCGCGCGCTCGCGCAGTTCATGCTCGATCTGCACACCAACGAACACGGTTACGAAGAGACCAGCGTGCCCGTGATCGTCAACGCCGATTCGATGCGTGGTACGGGCCAGTTGCCGAAGTTCGAGGAAGACCTGTTCTCCACCGAGCTGGGCGAGCACACGCGCTACCTGATCCCGACCTCGGAAGTGCCGCTGACCAACATCGTCCGCGACGAGATTCTCGACGACGCCCGCCTGCCGCTGCGCATGACCGCGCATTCGATGTGCTTCCGCTCCGAAGCCGGCAGTGGTGGCCGCGACGTGCGCGGCATGATCCGCCAGCACCAGTTCGAGAAGGTGGAGCTGGTCTCCATCGCGCGCCCGTCGGAGAGCTACGACGAGCAGGAGCGCATGACCCGCGCCGCCGAAACCGTGCTCGAAAAGCTGGGCCTGCCGTACCGCCGCATGCTGCTGTGCACCGGCGACATGGGCTTCGGCGCCACCAAGACGTTTGACCTGGAAGTCTGGCTGCCGTCGCAGGACACCTACCGCGAGATTTCCTCGTGCTCCAACTGCGAGGACTTCCAGGCGCGCCGCATGCAGGCGCGCTGGCGCAACCCGGCCACCGGCAAGCCCGAGCCGGTGCACACGCTCAATGGCTCCGGCACCGCCGTCGGCCGTGCGCTGATCGCGGTGATGGAGAACTACCAGAACGCCGACGGCTCGATCACCGTGCCCGAAGTGCTGCGCCCGTACATGGGCGGCGCCGCGCAGATCGCCTGATCCTGTGGCCCGCGTCTCGCGGGCACTAGGCCTTTTTCGCGCGTCCCTTGGTGGCCTTGGCCACCTTCGCGCGCACCGCTGCACGGCCGAGATCGCGCAGCGCGTCCTTGCCGATCCAGCGCCGCGTCGCATCGTCGGCGGCTGCCAACCGCGTGGCCAATGCCATTGCCTGCGCATGTAGCGCCGCGTTGCGGTGGCCGATGGCGCGCAGCGCCCAGCTCACGCCCTTGCTGACGAAATTACGCTCGTCGCCGGCCGCGGCCTCCACCAAGGCCAAGCCGTCGAGAAAGGGCGCGTCCGCGGTGTGGCGGTCATGCACCGCCAGCCCGGCCAGCAGCGCGAAGGCCGCGCGTTTCTCGAACTCACCGCGCTTGCGTACCCATGCATCGATCCGACCCCAGGCATGCGGGCTGCGATCGAACAGGTGCAGGCACAGCGTGTCGCAGACCGCCCAGTTGTCGAACTGGTGGCACCAGCGGTCCATCTGGGCGGACGTGAGGTGCGCGGGATCGGCGATGAAGGCGACCAGCAGGCGCGCCTCGTAGATGCCGCTGTCCCATAGCGGTTGCGCCAGCGCGGGCTGGCGGCCGATGCGCTTGCCCAGCGCCTGGATCTCGCGCATCGGCACGCCGAGCGCGTGCGTATCCGGAATGCCGTAACGCGCCAGCCCCGCTCGATGCGCGGGGCTGGCGGCGGCCTTCAGGAAGGCGATGGCCTGGGCGGCGTCGATCTGTTCCGGGGAAGCTTTCCGGGTGGGCATCGGCAGGTCGGCAGGACGGATGCCGGCAGCATACCGGCCCCGTCCCGCGACCCGCGGTGACTCAGGCGGCCTTGCGCACCGGCACCGGAATGCTGGCCAGCGCCGCTTCGATCGCCTCGGCCTTGTGCTCGGGCGAGTAGGCGACGCGCTCGGCGCGGATGAACTCGACGTCGGTGATGCCCAGGAAGCCGAACACCTGCTTCAGGTACGGCGCGACGAAGTCGATCGTGGTACCGGCGTATTCGCCACCACTGGCCTCGGCCACGATGACCTTCTTCCCGCCGGCCAGGCCCACCGGGCCATTCTCGGTGTACTTGAAGGTACGGCCGGCCACGGCCACGCGGTCGATCCAGGCCTTCAACGTGGAGGGCACGCCGAAGTTGTAGCGGGGGGCGCCCAGGACGATGACGTCGGCGGCCAGGAATTCCTGCATGGCTGCTTCGCCGGCTTGTGCGGCGGCGGTGTCGCCCCCACCCAGTACGGCATTGGTCAGGTGGACCAGCGGGTCGGTGTCGAGGTCGCGGTAGGTGACCTCCAGCCCGGGCACGCTGTCCTGCCAACGGGCTACGATGGCGGCGGTGAGCTGGCGGCTGACCGAATTGGCGGCCAGGGCGCTGCTGTCGATATGCAATAGTTTCATGGAGAGTCTCCGGTCGGGATGCGGCCTCAACCGCGTTGGAGCACACTCTAGGTCGTTGCATTGGTGGGATAAACGTGGTCTTACGTCACTGATTGTTCTAAAGGCGGAATTATAGTCATGCAGCACGACCTCAACGACCTCTATTACTTCGCCATGGTGGTGGACCATGGGGGCTTTGCGGCCGCCGAGCGCGCCCTGGGCATTCCCAAGTCCCGTCTCAGCCGGCGCATCAGCCAGCTGGAAACCGACCTGGGGGTGCGCCTGCTGCAGCGCTCCACCCGCCGCTTCGCGGTCACAGACGTGGGCATGAGCGTGCACCGCCATGCGCAGACGATGCTGGCCGAGGCGCAGGCCGCACGCGAAGTGGTGGACCGCCTCAGCGCCGAACCGCGCGGCGTGGTCCGGGTCAGCGTGCCGGTCGCGGTGGCGCAGATGCAGTTGCCGAAGATCCTGCCGGCCTTCCTCGACAAGTACCCGAAGGTGCGCCTGCAGCTGCACGTCAACAACCGCCGCGTCGACATCATCAACGAGGGCTACGACGTGGCCCTGCGCGTGCGCGCTAAGCTCGACGACGACGGCAGCCTGGTGATGCGCAGCTTCGGCCAGATCCAGGAGCTGCTGGTCGCCAGCCCGAAATACCTCAACCGCGCCGGCCGCCCGAAGGTGCCCGAGGACCTGGCCGACCACGTTACCCTGAGCATCAGCGAGGACGAAGCGCGCCAGCGCTGGGAACTGCACGGGCCGAACGGCGAAGTGCGCCGGATCGAACTTAACCCGCGCCTGGCCGGTTTCGATTTCCCGCTGCTGCAGTCGATGGCGAAGGACGGCTACGGCATCACGCTGCTGCCGGAAACGGTCTGCGCCGAAGCCGTGCGCAAGGGCGAGCTTGAAGTCGTGCTGCCGGAATGGAGCCTGCCGCAGGGCATCTGCCATGCGGTGTTCGCCTCGCGCCGCGGCATGCTGCCGGCAGTGCGGGTGTTCATCGATTTCCTGGCCGAGCACCTGCCGCAGCAGATCGAATCCTCACGCCTGGATTGCGGCGGCAAGTGCGCCGAAGAAAAGGAAAAGGCGATCGCGGTCGCCATCGACAACGCGAAGGCCGCCAAGGTGAAGAAAGCCTCGTAGGCCACGGCCGCGGGGTTCGTGCGAAAATGCGCGCCGGCCTGCAAGGGGCCGGGCGGGGCACTTGGTAGCGGGGGCAGGAGCTGAGCCTGCGATCCGGCCAGCGAGTCCCGAGATGCAATACCGGAGAGATGGCCGAGTGGTTTAAGGCAGCAGTCTTGAAAACTGCCGTAGGTGCAAGCCTACCGTGGGTTCGAATCCCACTCTCTCCGCCAACACGCTGTCCAAGCAAACGATCTTGCCAACGTCCGCGCCATCGTCGAGTGTCGGGCGCGGATCGGTGGGGCCGCTCGTTTTTTTTCGTGCATCGGAGCGCGGCATCGCAAGCGGCCCTCGGCAGGAACCGGGTCTGGTGAAGCAGGTAAGTGCGCCGCACTTACTTGAGTAAGGGGCTGGAGATGACGTCGGAGGCTGGTCCGGGTAACGCCCCGGATCGCAGAGTGGCGATCCCCTCCGATCTACACCTTCATCATGAGTGTCCTTCCCCCGCGTGCATCCCATGACAACCCCGTAAGCGTCACTTTTGGCCCCTCCGGCCGTCAGCCGTTGGCGTTATCGCGCACTTCTTTGCGAGGGCCGCTTGTCGGCCTCCTCTCGATGGCCCTGGCGATCGCTCCTGTAACGCAGGCGGCCGCCGCCGAGCGCCTACCGATCCCCGATCAGGCGGCGCGGGCACCGTTGGCCGCCGACACCGGAATGAGCACCGCAGGCGGCACCCGCTACATGGCGCCGGCGGGCTGGGCGGTCGAGCGGGGTGCCGACGTGACGTGGCTGATGCCGCCCGAAGACGATGCCTGGGTCGCGGTCGTCGATGCTCGCGGCGTCACCGCCGAGGCCGCGCTCGACGACGCATGGTCCAGGCTCGGGCGGTCCCCGGGTGTCGCGGTGCGCCTGGCGACCACGAGCGCACCGCGCGATGGGTGGACGCATCTGGGCACCCATCTCTACGACACGCCGGCCGCGGAGAACCGCTTGCTGCGGGCGAGCGTGTTCGGCCGGGATGGCGCATGGACGGTCTTTGTGGCGCAGATGCCGCTGGACGTCGCTGACCGCCGGCGCAGTCAGTTGGCCCTGATCGGTGGCCGCATCCTGCCGGCCGGACAGGTGCGGGAATCGTTCGAGGGCCGCACGCCGCGGGCGATCGGCGCCCGCGAGATCGCGCAGCTCAACGCCTTCATCGCGGACGCGCGCGCGCGGCTCGGCATTCCGGGTGTCGCCATGGGGCTGCTGCAGGACGGCCGCGTGGTGTACGCCGGCGGCCAGGGCGTGCGCGAGCAGGGCCAGCCGGATCCGGTGGACGAGAAGACGTTGTTCCTGGTCGCATCGAACACCAAGGCGATGACCACGATGATGCTGGCCAGGCTGGTCGATGCGGGGCGGCTGCAATGGGAGCGTCCGGTGAAGGACGTATGGCCCGCGTTCCGCCTCGGCAGCGAGGACGCCAGCAAGCGGGTGGAGATCCGGCATCTGGTGTGCGCGTGCACGGGCCTGCCGCGGCAGGACTATCCGTGGCTGATGGAATTCGCGGAGACGACGCCGGAGGATGTCGTCGCGCGCTTGCGCGACGTGGTGCCCACCACCGCCTTCGGCGAGCTCTACCAGTACTCCAACGCGCTCGCCGCGGCGGGCGGCTACGTCGGCGCGCATCTCGCGCATCCGGGGCAGCCGCTCGGCACCGCCTACGACAGGCTGATGCAGGACGAAGTATTCGATCCGCTCGGCATGCGCAGCACCACCTTCGACTTCGATCGTGCGCTCGCCGCCGCTCACGCCAGCCCGCATGCGCAGGATGCGCAGGGGCGCGTGTCCGTCGTGGACATGGGCTTGAACCGCTCGATCGTGCCGTTGCGTCCCGCGGGTGGCGCGTGGAGCAATGTCGACGACATGCTGCGCTTCGTCCGCACCGAACTCGCGCGGGGCCAGCTGCAGGACGGGCGCCGCTATCTGTCGGCGGATGCGCTGACCGCACGCTGGAAGGCTCAGGTGGCCTTGGGCGCAGATGCGGCCTACGGGATGGGATTGATGACAGACCGCAGCGGTGGCGTCACCAGCCTCCAGCATGGCGGCTCCATGCTGGGCTACCAGACGGGCATGCTCTGGCTGCCCGATCACGGGGTGGGGATCGTGCTGCTGACCAATGCGGACAATGGCGCGGCGCTGATGGGCCTGATGCGCAGGCGCCTGCTCGAAGTCCTGTTCGACGGCGAACCGCTGGCGGCACAGGAGCTCGTCGCGACCGCCGCCCGCCTGGATGCCGCGGCGGCGGCCGTGCATCGCGGACTGCGCCTGCCGGCGGATGGCATCGCGCGCGACCTCGTCGGCGACTACCGCAACCCCGAACTCGGCCCGATGCAGGTGCGGCGCGAGGGCGAGCGGACCTTCGTCGACTTCGGCGAATGGCGCAGCGAGGTGGGCACCCGCCAGGAGGCGGGAGGCGCGGCATCGCTCGTCACCGTCGCGCCGGGTGCCGAGGGTTACGAGTTCATCGTCGAAGCCTCACCGACAGGCCCGCGTCTGGTGCTGCTCGAAGCGCAGCATCGCTATGTGTTCGAACAGGATCGCCGCGCTGCGGCTGCGGTCGCGTCGGCCGGAGCACGGCCTTGAACCGCGTCATCGAGCGCGCCGCGCACGGCGTGATGCTCCTGCTCGGCGCGGCCGTCGCCACCCCGGCCCGCAGTGCCGACAGTACGCCGGCAGGTGCGCCGCGGCGGCATGCGGCACCGTTGGATATTCCGGGATTCCAGCGCATCCAGCGACCGCAGCCCGATGCGGTGATCCCGTACGGGAGTGCCGCCACCCAGCAAGGCGACCTGTTCCTGCCGCGCGGGCGCGGCCCGTTCCCGGTCGTCGCGATGATCCATGGCGGCTGCTGGAGCAGCAGGACCGCCGGACGCGAGCAACTGCGCCACCTCGGGGCCGACATGGCGGCGCGCGGCATCGCCGTGTGGAGTCTCGGGTACCGGCGCGCGGACGAGGAGGGCGGCGGTTATCCGGGCACCTACCAGGACGTGGCCACCGGGCTCGACCATCTGCGCGAGCTGGCGAAGCACCATCCGCTGGATCTCGACCGCCTCGTGGTGATGGGCCACTCGGCCGGCGGACATCTGGCGCTGTGGGCGTCGGGCCGCGACCGCCTGGACCGTGCCAGCCCGCTGCGCACGGCCGACCCGCTCGTGCCGCGACGCGTTGTCGTGCTCGGTGGCATCGGCGATCTCGAAACCTTCGCGCCGCTGATCCCCGGCCTGTGCGGTGAAGGGCTGGACGTGCGGCTTGTCGGCCAGGCGGATGCGGCGCGCCCGGATGTCTATCGCGACACCTCGCCCGCGCGGATCGGCACGAGTGCGGCGCGCGTGGTGATGGTGAGCGGCACGCTGGACCGCCTCGTGCCGCCCTACGTGGCGCACGACTACGCGAAGACCGTCGCGGACGGCGTGGAGATCAAGCGCGTGGACATCCACGATGCAGGCCACTTCGATCTTGTCGCGCAAGGTGCGGCGTGGCGGCTGGCGCGCGCCCACATCGAAGCGCTGCTGGCCCGCTGAACGGGTCCCCGGCGCGCCTCAGCGCGCCGGGGGCAGCAGGCCTTCGCGTTGCGCCAGCAATGCGGCCTGTGTGCGGTCGGCCACGCCGAGTTTGTCGAGCACCTGGCTGACGTAGCCTTTCACCGTGCCCTCGGTCAGGGCGAGCCGGCGCGCGATGTGCTTGTTGCTGTGGCCCTCCGCGATCAGCACGAGCACGGAGCGTTCGCGTTCGGTCAGGCTTTCGAGGACAGACGGCGGGCGCCGCATCCACTCCAGCATCTGCCGCTGGGCCTGCGGGTCGAGCCAGGCGCGTCCGGCATGCACTTCGCGCACCGCGCGCAGCAGGTCTTCACGCATCGCATCCTTGAGCAGGTAACCGCTGGCGCCGGCGGTCAGCGCATCGCGCACCTGCGCATCCTCGGCATAACTCGTGAACACCAGGACCTGTGCCTGCGGTGCGGCCGCACGCAGGCCCGCGATGGTGTCGGCCGGTGCCGCACCGGGCATCTTCATGTCGAGGATGACCAGGTCGGGACGTTCCGCGGTCGCGATGCGCACGGCGGCTGCGCCGTCGCCGGCTTCGCCCACGACCACCATGCCCGGCTCCTGTTCGAGCAACCCCTTCAGGCCCTCTCTGACCACCGCGTGGTCGTCGACCAGCAGGATCCGGATCGTCGCGGTCGTCATGGCGTCTTCCTGTCGGCGCGGGGCAGCACGGCGCGTATCCGGGTGCCGCGCGGCAGGCGCGGCGAGATGCGCAGGCGGCCACCGAGTTCGGCCAGCCGCCTGCGCATGTTGTCCAGGCCCCTGCCGCGACCGGGCGGGGCGGGCATGCCGCTGCCATCGTCGATGATGGTGAGCTCGAGGCGCTCCTCCGTCAGCCGCACGCGGATCCCGACCGCGGAGGGCGCGCCGTGCCGTATCGCGTTCGACACGGCTTCCTGGCACACCCGGACCAGCGCGTCCTCGTGCGCTTCGTCCTGCGCCACCAGGTTGCTGGCGCGGATCACCAGGCGGATATGGTCCGGCACCATCGCTGACAGCAGCGGCGTCAGCCGTTGCTCGAACGGTGCGCGCGGCCGGGCCCGCAGCGCGGTGTCCGGCGACAGCTCGTGCAGCAGGCCGCGCATCTCGCCGAAGGCGAGGCGGCAGAGTTCACCAAGGCGCTCGACCCGTCGGGCGCCTTCGTCAGGGTCCTGCCGCCAGGCATGCGCGAGCGATTGGGTGATCAGGCTCATCGAGGAGAGGATCTGGGTGACGTTGTCGTGCAGCTCGCGCGCCAGGCGCTGGCGTTCCTCCAGGATGGCGGCCCGCGTCGAGCGCTCGTACAGGCGCGCGTTGACGATCGCCACGGCCAGGTGCTCGGCGACGATCTCGAGACTCGCGCCGTCGAGCTCGTCGAAGTGCAGGTCGCCTTCGACATTGAGCACGCCCAGCACCTCGCCGCCATGCAGGATGGGTACCGCCAGTTCCGCGGCCGGCGGCACGACCCCCGGCGGCGTCACGTAGCGGGGGTCGCGCGCGACATCGTTGACGCGTTGGGTCCGGCGCTCGCGCACCGCGGCGCCCATGATGCCCTGGCTGATCGGCAGGCGGTCTTCGTGCTGGATGAGGTGCTTGTACGACCCGCCCCGGATGCGGATCACCAACTCGTCCGGCATGGCTGGATCGATCAGCGGGATGTCGACGTTGGGATACGCGAGTGTGTCGTGGATGGCATCCGCGGCCTGCTGCAGCAGCGAGTCCAGGTCGGGGCCGGACGCGCCGATGGCGGCGACACGGGCGATCAGCGCGAAACGCGCGGCGCGCCGCTTCTCTTCTTCGTAGCGGCGGGCGTTCTCGATGGCGACACCGGCGTGGCGCGCGAACAGGGCGAGCATCGCTTCGGCCTCCGAATCCAAGGTGCGTCCGCCATGCACGCCCACGCCGAACACACCGACGAGCATGCCCCTCGCCAGCACCGGCATGCCGATGACATACATGCCGGGCGGCGCATCGTCCGGCACCCTGGGCAGTGCGTCGTACCGGCCGCGGTAGGCGCGCCCGTGTTCGAGTACATAGCCGGTGAGGCCGTGGCCGCGCGGAACCGCCGAGGCCAGTTCGCCGGCAGGAATGTTGTGGCTGCTCACCGTGCGGATGACATCCGCCTCCGCGTCGTACAGCCCGATCAGGCCGTCGTCCGCGCCGATGAGGTGGCAGGCGCGTTCCACCAGGCGATCCAGCAGGGGTTCGAGCGCGAGTTCGCCTGAAATGTCCTCGATCATCTGCGCGAGCAGCGCAAACGACGGGTGGGTGGAAGCGGCGTCGGCGTCAGGCATGTGCGCGTCCGGCCTGGGTTCGGGGCCATGGTACTCCGGGCGCGGATGGCCGCCGTCCCGCCGGAAGTGAGGGGTGGCCACTGACCTTCGGCAGGCCGCGCCGGACACCGTTGGCCGTGGTGCGTGCGGACGCCCGCTGCGAGCATCCGGGGCGACCCCTGGCTCTGGAAACGCCCATGCCCCTCCTCCCCAACCGGCGCGTGCTCGTGCGTGTCGCCGCAGCGGCGAGCGCCGCCGTCTGCGTGCTCGTCCTTCTCGTCTACGCGCTCAGCGAAGTCCGGCTGCACCGCACCTATCCCGCGCCGCAGTCCTTGCCGGCGCCTTCGCCGGCGCTGGCATCGCGTGGCGCCGAACTGGCGCGGTCCCGTGGCTGCGCCGACTGTCACGGCGAGCGGCTGGACGGGAAGACGGTGATCGACGAAATGCCGTTCGCGCGCATCGTCGGCACGGCGCTGGGGCCGCGGCAGAGCGAAAGCCCGCAGGCCTTGCACGCGCGCATCTACCGGGCCTTGCACCACGGCGTGGACACGCAGGGCCGCTCGTTGCTGATGATGCCCTCCGCGCAGTTCGCGAGCCTGAGCCGGAACGAGATCGAGGCGATCGCGGCGCACGTGGCCGGCCTGCCGCGCGTCGGCGATCAGCGCGCATCGAGCACGCTGGGGCCGCTGGGCCGGGCGCTGCTCGTCGCAGGAAAGCTCGAGGGCTTCCTGCCCGCCGAGGTGATCGATCACGACGTCGCGCCGATCGCGATCGAGCCGGCTCCGGGTTCGATCGCGCATGGACAGCGGCTGGCACAGCTCTGCACCGGATGCCACCAGCCGAACCTCGCCGGTGGTCGGATGTCGCACGGGGGGCCCTCGGCGCCACCCGCCTCCAACCTCACGCCTGGGAACGTGCAGCTGGCCGCCTGGTCGCGCGAGGATTTCATCCACGCCATGCGGACCGGCGACAGACCGGACGGCACTCCGATCAATGGCCGCTACATGCCCTGGCGCGCCATCGGACAATCGACCCACGAAGAGCTGGATGCGCTGTGGCGCTACCTGAAGACGGTACCGCCCGCGACGCCGGCACCGCAGAACTGAGTCCGGTCCGTATCCCAACAGGGCAACACGCACGCGCGTTTCATGCAGGCGTTTGGGTAGATAGCGCGGCCGGTTCCGGTGTCTGGTTGTGGGCGCTGAATGCGGGTGACATCATCTTGAGCCTCGAGGGGATGCACCCTTCGCCACGTTCGCAATGGCCCGAAGGTCGGGTAGGAGGAGAACCTCATGCGTCGTTTCCTCATGCTTGCGTTGCTGCTGCTGCACGGCGCCGCCTGGGCCGCCGAACCGCCGGCGCGCGTGATCGTCATCGGCACCTACCACTTCAGCAATCCGGGGCAGGACAAGGCCAACGTGGACGCGGTGGACGTCACCGTGCCCCAGCGGCAGGCGGAACTGCAGGCGGTGACCGATGCCCTTGCGACCTTCCAACCGACGTTCGTCGGCGTCGAGTGGCCCGCCGATGCCGCGCGCGAGCAATACGCGCGCCATCTTGCCGGCACGCTGCCGCCGTCCAGCAACGAAGTCGTGCAGCTGGGATTCCGGCTGGCCAAACAGGTGGGGCTCACGCAGGTCCACGGGTTGGACGTGCCGGGCGATTTTCCCTTCGAACCGTTGAGTGCATGGGCGCAGGCGAACGGGAAGGCGGGCGATCTGGACGCGTTGATGGCGCAGGCCCAGGGCATCACCGCGCGCATCACCGCGTTGCAGGCCAAGCACAGCATCGGCGGCGTGTTGCGCGAGATGAACACCGCGCGTGCCACCGAAGAGGCCGCGAGCTTCTACGCAGAGTTCCTGCGCTACGGCAGCGGCGACCAGCAACCCGGTGTCGAGCTCAACGCCGCTTGGGCGAAACGCAACTACGCCATCTGCGCCCGCCTGCTGCAGGCGCTGAAGCCCGGCGATCGCGCGGTGGTCTTCTACGGGCAGGGCCACGTGCCGCAGCTGGCCGCCTGCCTGCGGTCGGCGCCGGGTGTCGAGCTTGTCGAGGCGGGGGCGTTTCTTCCGGCCTCTTGAATGCAGGAAATGTAGGATGGGTTGAGCGCAGCGATACCCATCGCTCGGGAGCATCTGACGATGGGTATCGCTGTGCTCAACCCATCCTACGGGGCTGTCGTGGCGTTCGTTGGTTCGTAATGGTGGCGTGGAATTTGAAGGGGGAGCTTCCTTGAAGACTGTTCGACTCCGTTGGATGCGCATCGTGTTCATGGCGATGGCAATCGGACTTCCTGTTTCATTGGCGGCGCTCGCACCCCTGGCTCAGCAAGCTCTGGAAGAGCGTCGACGGTCGGCATTGGAAGTCCGTTACGAAGATGGCTTGTCGCCGTGTCATCCATTTCAGCTCGACGATTACGAGCTCTTGCGTGACGAGCTTCCTCGTGCCGGGGTGTCCGCGATGATGGTGTTTCCGTCTTTCTCGGACCCCTATGCGATAAGCGTGTCGGGCGACGCGGCGTATTACCTGCAGATGGATCTGGTCCGGAACATCAACGTTCCCGCAGAGGGATTCGTGTGCGGTAACGCACCGCCGCCACCGACCGTTCTTGTTGCGGGGCGGCCGGCGCACGTTGCGTCGGTGCCGACGCCCACTTTGGAGCGCGTGCGGTTGGTCGTGGATGGCGACGTGCGGAATGCGCGAACCGAACTTCCATTGGGGTTGGACGGAACGACTTACGTCTTCAGAACGCCCGACGGACAATGTGCGCAAACCTCGTCCCCCAGCGCTGGCACGCGTGCAGAAGCGCTCGTCAGCATGTTCCATGCGTTGGGAGCCCGAGCTACCGGCAAGCATGAGTCAACACAGGCCGATGATGACAAACTGGAGGCATTGCTCGAGCGTTTAGAGTAGGACGCTCCTTGCCCCCTACGACCATCCGCTATCCCCATCCCAGCACACCCACCGGCTAGACTGCGGTTTCCACCCGCCGGACACCGCCCCGCATGAAGCTCACCCCCACGCCCGTCACTGCCGCCATCGCCGGTCTCTTTGCCGGGATCGTGATGCCGCTGGTCTGGCCGCGGCTGGGGGACGAGACCTTGAACTGGGTGTTCGCGTTCCTGCTGGTGATCGCGCTGCCGATGCATGTGCTGGTGGTCGGCTTCAACCAGCCGCGTGAAGCGGGGCAGGGCGGCGTGAACCGCGCGCTGATCAAGCGTGTGGCGGTGTGGCTGGCGTCGGCCGTGGCGGCCGTGGCCCTGATGCGGATCCTGTCGCTGTAGTCGCCCGGCGCTGGACCGCCAGCATCGCCCCTCCAGGCTTTTCGGCTGACGCGCCAGGCTTAGTGTGTGTTGAGCCAAGCTTTCTGGCTGGTGCGCCAGGCTTTGTGTGTGTTGAGCCAGGCTTTTTGGCTGGCGCGTCAGGCTTTGTGTGTGTTGAGCCAGGCTTTTTGGCTGGTGCGTCAGGCTTGGTGTGTGTTGAGCCAGGCTTTTCGGCTGGTGCGTCAGGCTTTATGTGTGTTGAGCCGGGCGTAGTGCCTGACGCGTCAGACACACCGGGCACGCAGGCCGCATGCGAGCAGGCCCGGCGCGGATCACCCCGTCGCTCGGGTAAAGTGCGCACCTGATCGCCGCGCCGGTTCCTTCAGCGGAACCGGCACCCTGGGGGAGGGCAGGCGTGGCGTTCTTCCATCGTGTCGGCGGTGTCGAAGGGGGCAGGTTGGCCAGCGTGTTGGACAAACGGATCGGGCGGGCCGGAGCGCCGCACCGTGCGCGACTGCGTGCGTGGTGCGCGGCGCTGGCGTGCGCGTGGCTGCTCCTGTGCGCGCAGGCCGCCCATGCGCTGGATCCGCAGCGGCAGATCGCCCAGTTCCACCACACGGCATGGACGGTGCGCGAAGGCGCGCCGGGGCAGATCACCGCGCTGGCGCAGACCACCGACGGGTATCTGTGGCTGGCCACGCAGGTGGGGCTGTACCGCTTCGACGGCGTGCAGTTCGAACGCCACGACCCGCCCGGCGACCAGGCGTTTCCCGCCACCAGCATCTCCACCCTGTATCCCACCGCCGACGGCGGGCTGTGGATCGGCTTCCGTTATGGCGCGGTGAGTCTGCTGCGTGGCGAGCACGTCACCCATTACGGCCAAGCGCAGGGCCTGCCGACCAGTACGGTGTTCCGTTTCGCGGAAACGCCCGACGGCCGCCTGTGGGCGGCGACGTTCAGTGGGCTGGTGTATCTGCACGAGGGGCGCTGGCATCGCATCGAACCCGAGTGGCGCGCACCGGGCACCCAGGCGCGCTCGGTGTTCACCGACCGCGACGGCACGCTGTGGCTGGCGACGGAGGTCGGCCTGGCCCGCCTCAGGAAAGGCGCGCGTGCGTTCGAAACGCTGGATATCCGCGTGGGCCGCATCAGCCAGATGGCGCAGGCGGCCGATGGCAGCCTGTGGATCGCCGAGAACGAAGGCGGTGTTCGTCGGCTGCCGCTGGACGGTGCGGTCGCGCCGGCGGTGATCGCTGCGCCGTCGGCGGGGGTGCTGTTCGACCGTGACGGCACGCTGTGGGCCAGCACCATGGGCGAGGGTGTGCGCCGGCTGTCGCGACCGCTGCAGACCGGTGCCGTGCAGACACCGGAACAGTTCCGGCAGGACGACGGCCTGAGCGCGGACTACCTGCTGCCCGTGCTGGAAGACCGCGAAGGCAACATCTGGGTGGGCAGCAGCCGTGGGCTGGACCGCTTCCGCCACACCAACGTCATCCCCGCGATGCTGCCCGACGGTGCGCAGGACTTCGCCATCGTCGCTGGCGCCGACGGCACGCTGTTGGCCGGCAGCCGCAACCGGCCGCTGATGGTGCTCGATCGCGGGCCGTTGCGTGACCTCGACCTGCCGCCGCCGATCACCGCCGCGCACCGCGATCACGAGGGCACGGTCTGGCTGGGCGGACCGGGTGGCCTGTGGACGCTGCGCGACGGCCGGCTGGCGCCGGTGATACCGCTGCCGGTCTCCGGTTACTCGGGTGTGCAGGCGATCGCACACGGCAGCGATGGTGTGCTGTGGGTGTCGCTGAACACGCCGGGCATCCATCGCCTCGCGAACGGACGCTGGCAGCAGTTGCGCGGGCGCACGGGGTTGCCGCCCGGTTCGTCGCCGCTGGTGATGCTGCCGACCCGCGACGGCGCGGTCTGGATGGGTTACGCGCGCGACCAGATCGCGATCCTGCGTGGCGACGACATCCGTGCCCTCGGGCGCGAAGACGGCCTGGCCGTGGGCAATGTCACCGCGTTGCTGGAAGGCCGCAACGGGCTGTGGATCGGCGGTGAGCGTGGCCTCGCGCGCTTCGAACGCGGCCGCGTGCGCAGCCTGCGCCTGCCGGCCGACAATCCGTTCCGCGGCATTACCGGCATCATCGAAACGCAGGCCGGCGACCTGTGGTTGAACGGCGCGCGCGGCGTGCTGCACGTCAAGGCGGCCGACGTGGCCACGCTCTTCGAGACCGCGGCGCCGCGTTATGAGCAGTTCGATTTCCTCGATGGCATGCCCGGGGTGCCGGCGCAGTTCCGGCCCATCCCGACTGCGGCCGAGGGTGGCGATGGCCGCGTGTGGTTCGCGACCACCAGCGGCGTGGTATCGATCGATCCCGCGCGGATCCGGCGCAATCGATTGGCGCCGCCGGTGTCCATCCTGTCGCTGGCGGCCGACGGCGAGACCCGTCGGCTGACGAAGGACGCGCTGCGGCTGCCGCCGGGCACGCGCAACCTGCAGATCGCCTACACCGCGCTGAGCCTGTCCATTCCGGAGCGCGTGCGATTCCGCTACAAGCTCCACGGCTACGACACCGGCTGGCAGGACGCGGGCACGCGGCGCACCGCCTTCTACAACGATCCCGGGCCGGGCAGGTACACGTTCCGGGTGATCGCCGCCAACAACGACGGGGTGTGGAACGAGGTGGGTGCCGCGCTGCCGCTGGTGATCGCGCCGCGCTACTACCAGACCACATGGTTCGTCGTGCTGTGTGGGCTGCTGGGCGCGGGCCTGCTGTGGATCGCCTACCTGCTGCGCCTGCGGCACCTGTCCGCACAGATCCGCGCGCGCCTGCACGAGCGCCACCGCGAACGCGAACGCATCGCGCGCGAACTCCACGACACGCTGTTGCAGAGCGTGCAGGGGCTGATCCTGCGCTTCCACGCGGTGTCGCAGTCGCTCGGCCGCGAGGCGCCGGGGCACGCGGCGATGGAGCACGTGCTGCAGCGGGCCGACGATGTGCTGGCCGAAGCGCGCGACCGCGTGCTGGATCTGCGCCGTGCGCGTATCGCGGGCGACTTGCCCGATGCCCTGTCCGCGCTGGGCGAGGACCTGGTGCCGGATCATGCGACCGAGTTCCGGCTCACTGTCGAAGGCGAACCCCGCGAGCTGGATGCGCTGGTCCGCGATGAGTTGTACCGGATCGCGCGCGAAGCGGTGTTCAATGCGTTCCAGCACGCGCAGGCGAACCACGTGGACGTTGAACTCGCCTACCAGCCCGAGGCGCTGCACCTGCGTGTGCGCGACGATGGCGTCGGTGTGCCGGAGCCCGTGTTGCGCGCGGGCGGTCGACAGGGCCACTGGGGTCTCTCCGGCATGCGCGAACGCGCCCAGCGCATCGGTGGCGCGCTCACCTTCCTGCCCGGCGCAGGCACGACGGTGGCCCTGCGCGTACCCGCCGACCTGGCGTACCGCATGCCACCACACGCGTCGCGCTGGCATCGCCTGCGTCGATGGTGGCGACGGGAGCGCCGTCCGGACTGAGCATCGCGCACCTGGATCACGCGCGATGCGTGGTGATGTTCGCGCGCGGGCATGTAGTGCAACGCACGCGCAACCATTCGGATTTAACGTTCTTAACATCGCGTTGACCTTCGCCACGACGATGCGGACTACAATGTTGCATCGCATCAGTCGATGTCCGCGTCCGCACCTGGGGATGGACGCGCATCTGTCGCGCCTTGCGCGCAGCGTGCCTTGCACGCGGCATTCCTCCTCCTGCACCTGCCTTCGCGGTGCCTTCGATGCGATGACTCCCCACCTGCGTCCTTGACGCCCTGCGTCGTGCCTCGTGCGCGGCACACCCCCCACTGGAGTGCATCTGCATGAGCCTGCTGGAACCTTCTTCGCAACCGCTGCCCTCGCAACCGCTGTTGCTGGCCACCGATCTGGACGGCACCTTCCTTGCCGGCGATGCCGATGCGCGCAAGCGCCTGTACCACCTCGTCGACGCGCATCCGGACGTGAAGCTGGCGTGGGTGACCGGACGCGGACGCGAAGCGATCCTGCCGCTGCTGGCCGATCCCGGCCTGCCGACGCCGGACTACGTGATCTGCGATGTGGGCGCCACCGTGTTGCGCACCGCTGACATGCAGCCGATCCAGCCGCTGCAGTCGCGGATCGAAGCCTGCTGGCCCGGCGAGCACGCCGTTGCCGAGGCGATGCGCCGCTTCCCCATGCTGGTCCGCCAGGAAGTACCGCAGGAACGCCGCTGCTCGTACTACTGCCATCCCGAACAGCTGTCGACCCTGCGCGATGAACTGGATGCGGTCGCCGCCTCGCTGGGCTGCGAGGTGCTGTATTCGGCGGACCGCTATCTCGACATCCTGCCGCGCGGCATCCGCAAAGGCAGCACGCTGACGGCGCTCGTGGACGAACTGGCGCTCGACCCGGCACGCGTGCTGGTCGCCGGCGACACGCTCAACGACCTGTCGATGTACGGCGGCGGGTTTCCCGGCGTCTGCGTGGGTCACTCGGAACCCGCGCTGCTCGCGGCCACCGCCGGCATGGACGACGTGCTGCATGCCGATGCCACCGGCTGTGGTGGCATCCTCCAGGCGATGGCGCACTTCGACCTGTTGCAGGCCGACGATTACGCGCCGCCGTCGCACGAGCCCGGCAAGGCGGAACTGGTGATGGTCTACCACCGCCTGCCGTACGAGGAGCACATCGTCGACGGCGAACGCGTGCGCACGCCGCACAGCTCGCCCAACGGCATCATTCCCAGCCTGCTCAGCTTCTTCGCCGACGGACGTCCCGGTTCCTGGGTCGCCTGGACGGTGGAGGATGCGAAAGCACCGCCGCTGCCCACGCATGCCGTGGTGGACCGCGCCGCCTATCCGGGCCTGACCGCCACCCACGTGCCGCTGACGAAGCACGAGGTGGACGTGTTCTACAAGCGCTTCTCGAAGGAAGCGTTCTGGCCGGTGATCAACAGTTTCTGGGAACGCGCGCGCTTCAGCGAGGACGACTGGGCGCTGTTCAAGCGCGTCAACCGCCGCTTCGCCGAAGCCGCGGCCGCGGAGGCAGCACCGGGTGCGACCGTGTGGCTGCACGACTACAACCTGTGGATGGTGCCGTCGGTGCTGCGCGAGCTGCGCCCGGACGTGAAGATCGCCTTCTTCCACCACACGCAGTTCCCGTCTGCGGATATCTTCGCGATCCTGCCGTGGCGGCGGGAGATCCTCGGCAGCCTGCTGGCCTGCGATTACGTGGGCTTCCACATCCCGCGCCACGCGGAGAACTTCACTGATGCGGTGCGCAGCACCTTTCCGGTGGAGGTCATGGCGCGCGCGGCCTGTGCGCCGCGCTTCATGACGTTCGGCTGCGCCGTGGGCGTGGAGGACATGGCCACCGAGTTGCGCATCGACGGCCGCACGGTGCGGATCGGTGCGCATCCGATCGGCACCGACGTGGCGCGCATCCGTGCCTGCCTGGAGACCGACGACGTGGCCGCCGACATCGCCCGCATCCGCGATGAGATCGGCGGGCGCCGACTGGTGCTGTCGATCGAGCGGCTCGACTACACCAAGGGCATCCTGCAGAAGCTGCAGGCCTTCGAACGTCTGCTGGACGACGCACCGGAGCTGCAGGGCGAGGTGACGCTGGTCCTGGTCTGCGTGCCCGCGGCCAAGGAAATGACGATCTACCGGCCCTTGCAGCAACAGATCGAACAGGCCGTCGGCCGCATCAACGGCCGGCTCTCGCGGCTGGACTGGACGCCGGTGCGCTTCTTCGCCCGCGTGCTGCCGTTCGCCAGTGTGGTGGCGCACTACGCGGCGGCGGATGTCATGTGGATTACGCCGCTGCGCGATGGCCTGAACCTGGTGGCGAAGGAGTTCGTGGCGGTGCAGGGCCTCACTGGCGGCGACGGCGTGCTCGTGCTGTCGGAATTCGCCGGCGCGGCGGCCGAGTTGAAGGGTGCGGTGCTGACCAACCCGCACGACCCGGCCGATCTGGCGCGCATGCTTCGACAGGCGCTGGCGATGCTGCCGGCCGAGCGCGAAGACAGGCAGCGTCGTCTGTACGGCATCGTGCGCCATCACGACCTGGCGCGATGGGGGCGCGAGTTCCTCGATGCGGTGGCGGCATCGCACGACACTGCGATCGAGGTAAATGCAACGAAGCACGCAGCCATCGCGGCGTGAATGCATTTACCTTTGACAGGTGATGCGCGCGTCGCGATAGTCGTGTCACAGGAACAGGGGACGACATCCACATGCGCAGCTTGCTGGTACGGAGCATGGGCTGGCTGCTGATCGCGGCCACGACATTGGTACTGCTCGGCCTGGCGCAGGTCCCCGAACTGTGGGCCGGCGGGGCCTGATCCGCATCGAGCGGACAAAAGAAAACCCGACCAAGAACGGTCGGGCCTGAAGGGGGAGTCCCCGGCTCCGGCAGTGCTGCTTGCTCAAGGCAGCGCCCGTTTCCATTGCAGAGCGGCCTTTCATGGCCTGCGCAGGGCGTGCTGCCGGGGACAGGGCTATCGTCGTGGATGTGAATCACATTCGCAGTCGGGTGGAACCCCGATGGCTTGTAGGAAAATTCCTACGCCACACCCGTTATTCGAACAGGGCGTTGATCGCGCCGTAGCCCATCGCACGCGGATCGGGCAGGGCGGTATGCGTGCCATGGAGGAAGTCGTCCATCTGCGCGCCGAGGTGGCCGAACGCGGACTCCGCCAGCGCGGAACCCGCACTGACGCGGCGCACGCCCCACGCCGCAAGGGCCTGGAAGTCGCGGAGCTGCGGTCGCAGCATCACGTTGAGCGGCAGGCCGCTACCGCCGGCAAGCGCACGGATGTCGACTTCCTCCACCACGCCGGGCACGAACAGACCGTCCGCGCCGGCATCGCGGTAGCGCGCGGCACGCGCGAGCGTCTCGTCCACGCGTGCGGCCGCAGCCGCCAGTCCACGCAGGTAGACATCGGTACGCGCGTTGATGAAGACATCGACGTCCTGCGCCGAGCAGGCCTGCCTGATCGCGCGGATCTTCTCCGCCAGCAATGCGGGATCGCCGCTGCCGTCTTCCAGGTTGATGCCGGCCGCGCCGGCCTGCACAACACGCAGCACGGTCGCCGCAACGCGTGCCGGATCATCGTCGTAACCGCCCTCGACATCGACCGTCAGCGGCACGCGGATGACGCGCACGATGCCGGCGACGGCATGCAGCAGGGCATCCACCGCAAGCTGGTCGCCGTCGGGATAACCCTGCGCCCAGGCCAAGCCCGCGCTGGTGGTGGCGACGGCGGCTGCGCCGTGGTGTTCGGCGAGCCGCGCAGTGCCCGCGTCCCAGGCGTTGGCCAGACGGAGCAGGCCGTGCTGATGGAGATGGCGGAAGCGGGCGGCGGCGTCGGGGAGGGCGGGCATGAGGGGATCCGATGCAAGGCCCTACAGGGTGCCACGCCAGCGTGGCGACGACTCACCGTTTGCGGACAGGAACCCTTGATTCAGGTCCGCGGCTCAGGCGCACAGGCGCCAGCCGTTGAACAGGCGCCAGCGGCCATCGCCGCCTTCGATGTTGATCGCGTAGTCGAGACCCTGCTGGTGCCGCTGGTTGGCCAATTTCACGGCGTACCGCAGCGCCGCGCCCGGGCTCGCAAAACGGAGCGGCGGGGACTCATTGATGGAGAGCTCGTAGGTGCCGTCCTCGGCGGGCGTGTTGTACAGGTCGAACGTCATCATGGCGGTGCGGTTTCGATTGCCTGCCACGAACGCTAGGCCGTCGTCCGTGACGCTGGCGCGAATCCAGCGAAGTCTGTTCGCCAGGGTTAAGCGATGTGCAGCCGATGTTGGAAATCCGTGCAGTGCGGCTGAACGGCCTACACGCGGTCTTCGCATCCGCCGCCGTACAACGCCTGGAGTGGTCGGGCCGACGGATCCACCCCCTCTGTCTCCCGGACAACCCTGCTACCGAGTCGTCAGGCTGACACCCAGGGCCCCACGAGAGAACCGAACGCAGCGCATCGGACACCCCCTGTTCCAATGCTGCGCCTGGCGGTGGACCGCGAGTCCGACACCGTCGCCGCCCGGAGAGCCAGGCGTGTTCTCGCTCAAGACGGCCCCTTCGGGGGCCGTTCTGTCATGCAGGCGCACAACGCCTGCAGTTCGGCCGCGAACAGCGGCACGGTCGCCGCTTCGCTCATTGCCGGCGCTCCGCCGGCCAACTGGTGTTCCACGTCGCGTAGCGTTCGCTGCAATACCGTGGCGTCCGTCTCGGTGAAGGCCTGCGCGGTGCGGTTGCCGTCATGGCTGCGCTGCCAGCAGGCGCAGAGCATCCGGTAGGCGAGTTGCTGGATCGCCGCGACTTCCGGCCACCGATCTTCGGCCGTACTGCGTTCCCGAGGGGACGCAGCCACGGCCGACCCATAGGCCTGCTCCAGTCCGAACGTCGCACGCTGCAGGTCTCGGCGCGCGGTACGTGCGGCGATATCGTCCACCTCCCCCAGGGCGAGCCTCGGCGCCAGCGCCGCGACGCCCTGCAGCACGCGCACCATCGCGGCCGCAAGGCCGCGCCCGTCGTCGCGTAGGGGCAGGGCGCGATACACCAGCAACGCGACGGCGCACCCCACCAGCGTATCCAGCCCGCGCGCGAGCAGGTAGGCGCCGGGCGCATCGACAGAATGCCCGCCGCTGGCGAGCGTGAGCGCGGCGCCGGTGATGAACACCACCGCCAGCGCGTAGTGGCGCACCACCAGCATCTCGACCACGAACTGCAGCAGCATGATCGTCAGCACCAGCCATGGGCCCTGCGGGTGCCAGAGCAGGATGGCGCCCGCCAGCAGCAGGCCTGTCCATGTGCCCAGCAGGCGCTCAAGCGCGCGCACGACGGTGCGCGTCCAGTCGAAGCCCTGGTGCAGCATCAGCACGGCCGCCGCGACCGCCCAGTAGGCACGTTCCAAGTGGAAGAGCGCGCCGATTCCCCCGGCCACCAGTGATGCCATGCCCACGCGCACGATCACCTGCCGCGAGGCGGGTTCGATCAGGCCGGCCTTCAATGCGTGCCAGGCACCGGGGTGGCCGACCGGTACGCCGGCGGGCGCGGGCACCGCATCGGGCGACCGGTGTCGCGGCAAGGCCCTTGCCTGCGTTTCGATGCGATGTACGTCCTCGAACAGGGACGGCGATGCGCGCTGGTCGTTTGCCAGTGCGCGCGCGAACACGAGATGCAGCTGCCGGTTGAGGGCGCGCAAGGTCGTCAGACGCCCGCCCGGACGTGGCGCGACGGGCTGGTAGGTCACGAGGGCCGACCAGGCCTGATGCAGCGCAAGCGCGGTTTCGTGTCGCGCGGCGGCTTGCAGCGGGGTGCCGGTGGTCTCGAGATAGGTGAGCACCGCGCGCGCGGCCTGCGTGACCGCGGCCTTCTCCGGACCGCGGGGCCACACCAGCGCACCGGCCATATGCATGGTCCAGGCGAAGGCACCGCCAGCCAAGACGAGCAGGGCGGCGTGCCACGGATCGAAGGGGGGTTTCAGCATCGAGGCCGAGGCGGCGCATGCCATCAGGAACAGATAACCGCCCGGTGGCCCGACGTGCAGCGCATTGCAGAACCAGGTGGCCAGCATCGCCAGCATCGCCACAGCCGGCACGACGACAGGCCAGCCCAAGGGTGCGACCGCGAGGCCGAAGCCGGTGACCGCGGCGAAGGCGAGGGCGATCAGCGCAAGTTCCCGCGCGCGGCTCAGGTAGGGGCGGCCGCTGCCGTAGACGGCAGTGAAGCCGCCGGTCGCCGCCATCAGCCCCGCGGCGGTGTGTCCCGACAGCCAGCCCACCAGCACCGGCACGCCCATGCAGGCGGCGGCACGCAGCGCGAACCGCCAGCGGCCGGGCGGACCACGACGGAGCCTGAGCAGGCTTGGCAGGGCCTGCCGGAGCGAAGGCGGGACGGGCGGTGGGACGGGGGAATTCACGCTCGGTGGCGGGCTGCGCGCGATGCGGCATGCCCATTCTATTCCCCGTGCCGTGAGGTGCCGATGCGACGAAGGGCGGGGTCAGTGCTTCGCGGCACCCTGGTCCCACGCACGCAAGCCCTGTTCGACGACGCGCAGGGCATCGTCCACGCGCTGGCTGTCGAGCTCGGCGGTGGTGTCGCGCGGGCTATGGATCACCTGCATCACCTTCGGCACCTGGGCCGGCTTGCCGCCGCCGAACACCTCGAGGATCGGGTCGATTTCATCGCCGCCGACCAAGGAGAACGACACCGCCGGCCAGCCGGCCTTGAGGAAGGCGAGGTGGTCGGTGGGCGGGTACTTGTCGCCGGGCTGGAAGCCGAGCTTCTCGTGCTGGCTCGACGCCCGCAGCGATGCGACCAGCGGGCTGTCCGCCTCGGGCGTCATCATCCACAGCGTGTCGCCCCAGCCGAACACGTCGAAGTTGACGTACAGCGCTGGCTTTTCGCGCCCCGCGCTCGCGACCCATGCACGCGAACCGAGCAGGCCCTTCTCTTCCAGGTCCCAGAACACGACCTGCACGCGATGGTGCGCCAGCGGCGTGGCCTTCAGCGCCGCCGCCAATTCCAGCACGGCGGACACGCCGGACGCGTTGTCGGTGGCGCCGTGGCCGACGTCGACCTGATCGTAGTGCGCGCCGATCAGCAGCAAGGGCGCGCTCTTGGGGCCACCGAGATCGGCCACGAGGTTCTGTCCCGCCTGTCCGTTCTGCTCGAACGCCTCGCGCTTCCAGGCGATACCCAGCGCATCGAGGCGCTCGCCGATGGCATCGCCCCGCGCGGTGGTATCGGCATGCGCGCTGATCTGGCCAACTTGGGCCTGCCAACGATCGGAGACGGTGTCGGCCCACGCGGGGCCGGTGGCAAGCAGGGCGAGCAGCAGCGCGGGACGCAGGCGGTGACGGACGTTCGACATGTGGTATCCCCGGTGGAAAGCCCGAGTATGCCGCAGTGCCGGCGGTGTCTCGATAGGCCGGAATGCACGCACCCGTGCCGCGCCGATAGAATGTTAATTGCGCGGCGAGGGACAGCCACCTACGCTCGACCCGAGACTCCACGGCATACGTTCCCATGACCATCCGCGTTTTCCTGATTGACGACCACGCCCTCGTACGCACGGGCATGCGCCTGATCCTGGGCACGGAATCCGACATCGAAGTCGTCGGCGAGAGCGAGACCGGCGAGGCCGCGCTGCCGCTGGTGCGCCAGTTGAAGCCCGACGTGGTGCTGTGCGACCTGCACCTGCCCGGCTACAGCGGCCTGGAAGTCACCGAGCGCATCGTGCGCGCCGATATCGGCGTGCGCGTCATCATCGTGTCGGTGCTGGAGGACGGGCCGCTACCGAAGCGTCTGCTGGAAGCCGGTGCGTCCGGCTACCTGGGCAAGGCCGGCGACGCCGCCGAACTGATCCGTGCCGTGCGCGATGTGGCGCGCGGCAAGCGCTATCTCGGCAGCAACGTGGCGCAGAACCTCGCGCTGCACACGGTGGGCGGCGATGCGTCGCCCTTCGATACGCTGTCGCCGCGCGAACTGGAAGTGGCGATGCTGCTGACCCAGGGCCTGCGCCAGGAAGAGATCGCGCGCCGGCTCAACCTGAGCGCCAAGACGGTGAACACGCACAAGACGCGCTTGTTCGAAAAGACCGGCGTACAGGACAACATCGCGCTGGCGCGCTTGGCTGCCCAGTGGGGCCTGATGGATCCCACCCGCGCGCTCTGATCACGCGCGCGGTTCCCTGCTGCTGAAACGACACTGGCCGCTTGCGCGGCCAGTGTGTTGTGGAGCATCCGGAAGCGGCAGCGCGTCAGGCGCTGCGTTCTTCGGACGTGTCGTCCTGCTTGTCGTCGGCAGGCGCGTCGACCGGCTTGGCCGGCGTCACCGGCTCGAACAGGCTGCGCGTCACCGACGGCGGCGTGTCCGCATCGGCGACGAAGAACAGCGAGCCCGTGGCCGGCGCAGGGGTGGGCTTCGGTGCCGGCGCGGGCGCCGGTGCTTCGACGGCCTCGACCGGCGCTTCCGCCGTGGCTTCGTTCACCGCATCGACCAGGTCGATCTGCACGGGTTCGTTGCGGATCTCGGCGGCCGTTTCGGTGACCTGCACCGTCTCGACCGGCGTTTCGACAACCTCGGCGGTCACGACGATCGGCGTTTCGGCGATGTCCGCCTTCACGGTCTCGACAATGGCGACGGCCACCGGTGCTTCCTGCTGCACGACGGCAGCGACTACCGGCTGCACGACCTCGGCTTCGGCCTTGACCTTTTCGATCACGGCGGCGGCGTCGACCTGGGCCGGAATGCTGGCGATCGTTTCGGCGACAGGCGCCGGCGCGGCCGGAGCAGCCACTTCGGCGGCGGCGACCACCGGAGCCACGACGGCCGCCGTAGCGACGGCGGCAACAGGTGCCTTCGCACGGACAGGCGCCGGTTCTTCATCGTCGAAATCGAACTCGGGCTGCGAGCGGTCGGCGACAGGCGCGGCGTCTTCGTCGCTGCCCAGTTCGTCGATCGACAGGCCATCCTCGCCCTGCGCGGCGTCACCGTTACCACGACGGCGACGGCGGCCACCACGACGACCGCGACGACGGCGGCTGCCGCCTTCACCGGCTTCGCCGTCTGCGGCGGGTGCGGCATCGCCCTCGATGGCAACGACGCCCACCTCGGCTTCCGACGCCTCAACCGGCGGCGCGGAAGGGGCCACTGCCGGTGCGGCGCGCACGGCGTCCGTCGCCACGACGGTGGCGGCTGCGACTGCCGTCACGGCATCGACGTCTGCGACGACGGCCGGCACAGCGGGCTTGGCCGGCTGCTCAGACTGCGCCGGGCGCGGGGCCTGCTGGCGCTGGCCGTCCTGCGGCTTGTTGCCGGCCGGTTGCTGTGCCTTCGGCGCCTTCTGCTGCGGCGGGTTCTGCTGGCCTTCGGCCTTGGGCTTGTTGGCTTTCTGCCCCTGCTGCTCGTTGCGCGGCTTCTGCTGCTGGGCGTTGCTGCCCTGCGGGTTCTGGCCCTTGTTGCGTTCGTCGCGGCGCTGACCGTCCTGCTTGCCGCCGCGGCCTTGGTTCTGCTGGCCGCGGTTGTCACGGCCTTCACGATTGTCGCGATTCTCGCGGCGTCCGTTGTTGCGGTCGTTGCGCTGGCGGTTGTCCTGCTGCGGACGGGCCTGCGGTGCCGGTGCAGCGGCAGCGGGTTCGCCCCCGAACAGGCGCTTGAAGAAGCCGATCACGCCGCCCGAAGCGGGCGCGGCTGCCGGCGCAGCCACCACGGCGGCGACGGGTGCGGCCACCGGTGCGGGCTGCTCGCGTTCCTCGCGGACCGGCGCAGGCTGCGCGTGCTTGACGTGGGTGACCGCCGGTGCCGGCGGGATGTTGAGCTGCGACTTGGTCAGCGCATGCACCGGAAGCTTGCGCGGCGTACCGCGCTGGTAGCTGGGCTTGCTGGACTCTTCGCCCAGTTCGTTCTCGCGGATGCGGGTGACTTCGTAGTGCGGCGTGTGCAGCGCCTCGTCGGCCACGATGATGATGGGCGCGTCGTGGCGCTGCTCGATCTCGCGCAGGGCGCCGCGCTTCTCGTTGAGCAGGAAGTTGGCGATCTCGAGCGGGGCCTGGATCAGCACCTGTCCGGTGTTGTCCTTCATCGCATGCTCTTCGGCCACGCGGATGATCGACAGCGACAGCGACTCGACGCTGCGCATGCGGCCGTGGCCGTCGCAGCGCGGGCACACGATCTGGCTGGACTCGCCCAGGCTCGGGCGCAGGCGCTGGCGGCTCATTTCCAGCAGGCCGAAGCGCGAGATGCGGCCGATCTGGACGCGGGCGCGGTCGTACTTGAGCGCGTTCTGCAGCTTGTTCTCGACTTCACGCTGGTGCTTGTTCGACGACATGTCGATGAAGTCGATCACCACCAGGCCGCCCAGGTCGCGCAGGCGCAGCTGGCGGGCCACTTCTTCGGCCGCTTCCAGGTTGGTGTGGAACGCGGTTTCCTCGATGTCGCCGCCCTTGGTGGCGCGCGCCGAGTTGACGTCGATGGCGGTCAGCGCCTCGGTCTGGTCGACCACGATCGACCCGCCGGAGGGCAGGCGGACGTTGCGCTCGTACGCACCTTCGATCTGCGATTCGATCTGGAAGCGGTTGAAGAGCGGGATGTCGTCCTTGTAGTGCTTCAGCTTGCGCAGGTTGTGCGGCATCACCTGCTGCATGAACTCGCGCGCGGTTTCGTGCAGTTCCTCGGTGTCGACCAGGATCTCGCCCACGTCGTTGCGCAGGTAATCACGCAGGGCACGCACGATCAGGCGGCTTTCCTGGTAGATCAGGAACGGCGCCGGCTTGGTCAGCGCGGCTTCGGCGATGGAACGCCAGACGCTGAGCAGGTAGTCCAGGTCCCACTGCAGTTCTTCGGCATCGCGACCGACGCCAGCGGTGCGGATGATCACCCCCATGTCGTCGGGGATGTTCAGGTTGTCCATCGCTTCTTTCAACGCGGCGCGGTCGTCGCCCTCGATGCGGCGGGACACGCCGCCGGCGGTGGGCGAGTTTGGCATCAGCACCATGTAGCGCCCGGCCAGCGAGATGAACGTGGTCAGGGCAGCGCCCTTGTTGCCGCGCTCGTCCTTGTCGACCTGGACGACGACTTCCTGGCCTTCCTTCAGCAATTCACGGATGCTGGCCTTGTTGTGGTCCACACCCGCCTGGAAGTAGTCGCGGGAGATTTCCTTCAACGGAAGGAAGCCATGGCGCTCGCCGCCGTAATCGACGAAGGCGGCTTCCAAGGAGGGCTCGAGCCGGGTGATGCGGCCCTTGTAGATGTTGGACTTCTTCTGTTCCTTCGACGGCTGTTCGATATCGATGTCGTACAGGGTCTGGCCGTCGACGATGGCCACGCGCAGCTCTTCGGCCTGCGTGGCATTGATCAACATACGTTTCATTGTGCGTTCCTCGCGCGCTGCTACCGCGCGGAACGCCATGGCGTTTCGCCTCTGGAATGTTGCACCACCCCTCGCGCAGGCGCAGCGGGGCAGGTCGGGCTTCCAGCGCTACGACACCACGGCAGGCCGCGGGAGCGCTTGTTCTAATGGGTCTAGCGGGCCGGCGGCAGCTTCCCTCGAAAGGTCGCGCCGCGCGGGACATGTTCAGCACGGGTGCCGTCACGCACCCGGCGGTATCCGGGCCTGCCGATGAGCCGCTAACATGGCCGCCCCTGGGGCGGTGGCCGCGCACTTGCCGGAATCGCGGGGAGACGGGCTTCTGGCCCAACTGCAACTCCCAGCGAAATCAAACCCTTATCTCGCCCCCCGAGTTTAACAGATTAGCGTTCATGACCCCTAGCCCCCCGTCCGACAAACCGGCGGCCCCGCCCAAGACCGCCGTGCGCACCGTCACCGTGCCTGAAGACCGGGGTGGGCAGCGGCTGGACAACTTCCTGCTCGGCCAACTGAAGGGCGCGCCCCGCAGCCTGGTCTACAAGCTGGTCCGCAGCGGCCAGGTGCGGGTGAACGGCGGACGGGCGAAGGCCGAGCGCAAGCTGGAGGGTGGGGACGAGGTCCGCATCCCGCCCGTCAATCTCAGCGAAGTCGGAGAAAAGGTCGGTCCGCCGGCTGGCTTCCTGAAGCGCATGGAAGCGGCCATCGTCTTCGAGGACGAGCGCCTGCTGGTGATCAACAAGCCCTCCGGCGTCGCTAGCCACGGCGGCAGCGGCATCAGCCATGGCGCGATCGAAACGATGCGCGCGTTGCGCCCGCACCAGACCCTGGAGCTGGTCCACCGGCTGGATCGCGATACCTCGGGCCTGCTGGTGATGGCCAAGAAGCGCTCGGCGCTGTCCGAACTGCAGGCGCTGCTGCGCGAAGACAGCGAGGGTGGGGCGCGCGGCATCGAGAAGCGCTACCTCACCCTACTCGCAGGCCGCATGCCCGATGGGGTGATGAGCGTCGAGGCACCGCTGCACATCGGCCTGCGCCAGGGCGGCGAGCGGCACGTGCAGGTGCATCGCGACGGCAAGGCTTCGCTTAGCCATTTCAAGGTGCTGGAACGCCGTGGCGGCCATTCCTATTGCGAAGTCCGGATCGAGACCGGTCGCACCCACCAGATCCGCGTGCACGCGCAACACATCGGTCATGCCGTGGCGGGCGACGACAAGTACGGCGATCCCGCGGTGAACAAGCGCCTGCGCGAGCAGGTCGGGCTCAAGCGCCTGTTCCTGCATGCGGCGTCGCTGCGCTTCGCACTGGATGGGGGCAAGACGCCTTATGTATTGAACGCACCGCTGGCGCAGGAACTCGCCGAGGTGCTCGACAACCTGCGTTGAGGTTGCAGCGGCCTCAGTGCCAGAGGCCGAGCACGAGCCCGAACAGGGCGAACTGCACGGTGTGGTACCCGCCGTCGATCAGCCACAGGCGCACGCCGCGCTGGGCGAACAGGTAATTGATACCGAAGCTGGCCGCGACCAGGCCGAATCCCACCAGTACGCCCCGGCACACTGCGAACGACAATGGCGGTTGCGGCCCAAGGAACCAGGCGAACACCGCCGCCGCCAGCAGCGAGAAGACGAACGCACCCCCGAAGATCTTCGCCGGGTGCCCCTGCTTCTGCGGGTCCATGCCGGCCGCTGCATTCCACGCTTTGCCGAACAGCGGGCCGTACCAGACGCCGCCGAGCAGGAAACTCGAAACGGCCGCGACCAGCACGGCCCACAGATTGATTCCGTCCATCGTCATGCTCCCGGTGACAATCGATCAGGTGGCGCTGCCCTGCGCGAAGCAGCGCGTCGGCTTCTCCAGCACCGGCGGGAACGTCACCGGCACGGTGATGGTGTGGGTCACCGGCTGGCCGTTGCGGGTCGCGGCGCGGAACGTCCACGTACGCACCGCCTCGAGCGCCGCCTTGTCCAGCGCGTCGTTGCCGCTGCCCTGCGCCTGGGCCACCTGGGCGGGAACACCGTCCTTCTCGATGGTCACCCGCAGGACGGTGGTGCCGCCGTCGCTGTTGCACTCCGCCTCGGGCGGATACGCGGGCGGCGGCGTGTCGATCGCGGCCAGTTCGGTGGACGGGACGACCGGCGCGGCCGGCGCTTCCGTCTTGCCGCAGGCGACGAGCACGATGACGAGGGCCGGCAACAGCGCCGGGCGTACGGCACGTAGCATGTCCATCAGGCTTCTCCCAACAGGGCGCCGGCTTTCGCCGCGCAGATGAAGTCGTTCTCGCTCAGCCCGCCGACATCGTGCGTGGAGTAACGCACGACCGCGCGGTTGTAGTGCACGCCCAGGTCGGGGTGGTGATCTTCGGCGTGGGCGATGAAGGCGAGCGCATTCACGAACGCCATCGTTTCGTAGTAGTTGTCGAACGGGAAGGTGCGCAGCAGTGCATGCCCGTCCTCCACCACCTCCCATCCGGGCACCTGGGGCAGCAGCTCGGCGATGCGGGCGGGCGGAAGGCGGTGCTCACTGCCGCGTAACGGCACGCAATGCGCTTGGGCGAGGGGGATCAGGTCGGACATCGGGGTTCTCCTGCGTGGCGGCCAGCCTGAACAAAGACCGACGACGGGCCCTTAAGCGTGAATGCCCGTGGGGCAGGGGGCTAGAATACCCGCATGATCCAGATTTCCGACAGCGCACAGGCGCACTTCCGCAAGCTGATCGAACGCGAGGCGCTTACGGGTCTCGGTGTACGGCTGAGCGCCGTGCATCCCGGCACCGCGCAGGCGGATGCTCGGCTGGAGTTCGCCGAACCGCGCGACCTTGCAGGCGATGAGTGGGCCGTGGACTGCGACGGCTTCACGCTCTACGTCGACGCCGCCAGTGTGCATTGGCTCGACGGCGCCGAGATCGATTACGTGGTCAAGGGCGCGGGCACCCAGCTCACCATCAAGGCGCCGCGCATCAAGGGCGAAGCGCCCGCCGACAGCGCGTCGCTGGTCGAACGCGTGCGCTGGGTCGTCGACAACGAAATCAACCCGCAGCTGGCGGCCCACAAGGGTCGTGTAGCAGTGGAGGAAGTCGGTGGCGATGGCGTGGTGTGGCTGCGCTTCGGCGGCGGCTGCCACGGCTGTGGCATGGCCGACGTGACCCTCAAGCAGGGCATCGAGAAGACGCTGATGGGCCGCGTGCCGGGCGTCACCGCGGTGCGGGACGCCACCGACCACGGGACCGGGGATGCCCCGTACATCCCGCGCGGCAACGCGGCCTGACGGACGCCAGCGCCGGTGACGAACGCCACCGACGTCATCGCGCACCTGCTGCCACGCAAGGCAGCGACGATTGTCGAGCGTCAGACCGGCCTGCCATTCGGATGGGGCCTGTGGCTGCGCGCGTTGCCCGAGCGGTTGGGCCGCATCACGCGCGAACGCGCGGACTCCGTTGTCGCGCTGTTCGCCGCGCGCGCGCCGCGCCCGGCCGACCCGGTGCCGCCGGCGCCGGGCCGCATCAGGGCGCTGCGCTCGCTGCTTTACCAGGGATGGGGTCCGCCGCCACGCGAAGAGCGCTGGATGCGCTGGACGGCGGGCTTCACCAGCACGCTCATGCATGTGGCGTTCTTCCTGTTCCTGCTCTGGGTGGCGCTGGTGAACATTCCGCCCCCCGTGCCGGATACCGGTGACGACAGCAGCCGCGTGCGCCTGGAGATGATCGGCCAGGGCTCTCCCGACAACGCGGGCGAAGCGCCTCAGGCCGGTGCACCGGCCACCGCCGCCCCCGCGCCATCGGATGCATCGCCTGCTTCCGCGGGAGCGCCGTCCCCATCCGCGCCCATGCCGCCGCAAGAGGCGCCGCTGCCGGTCCCTTCCGATGAAGCCGCCGCCGCGGCACCCGACGTGGTGATGGTCCAACCTGACGTGCGCGTCCCCGAGCCGGCACCGTCCGAACCCGCCCGGCAGTCCGTGCAAGTGACCGAAGTGCCGGAACCCACCCGTGCCTACGTGTTGCCGCCGCCAACGCCTCGCGCGCCGGAGCTGCGTCAGCCCACGCCACGCGAGGCGAGCGTCCGTGCGCGCGATGTCGCAGCGCCGGCCGAAGCTCCGACGCTGCGGAATGCGACGCCCGCCCGCGTCGTCGACGTCACGCCGATCGCCACGCGGCAAGCGGATGTGCGCGAACGTGAAGTGTCGGCACCGACGCCGCAGCCGCGCACCGTGGCGATGCCGACGCGCGATGTCGCGCCCCGGACCGTCAGCGCCCCACAACGCGACGTCAGGCAGTCGTCGATACGCGAACCGTCACCTGCCTCTGCCGCATCCACGATCGCCAACGCACCCGCGCCGGCGCCATCGCAGGGACCCGCCCGTTCGAACACCTCGTCTCCTTCTGCGTCTTCGCGCGGCACGGCGCCGGCTGCAGGCGCGCCTACGTCCGCGCCTGCAGTGAAGCCGGGCGGGTGGGCGACGCCGAATCGCGCGGACGACTGGGGGAACTCACGACGCAACGTGGCGGGCGACAGCGCAGCGGACGGGCAGGGCAAGCCCGGTCTCTACAACGCGGATGGCAGCCTGCGTGTGCCCGGCAGCGCGGGCGACAGCACGGCCGCCGAGCGTGGCGCCCCCGGTGGCGACAACGATCAGTGGACGCGTGAGCGCCTCGAACAATCCGGCACGTGGCTGCAGCGGCCGCCCTACGACTACGAGCCCACCAGCTTCGACAAATACTGGGTGCCGAGTGAATCGTTGCTGGCGGAGTGGGTGCGTCGCAACGTGAAGGAGATGGAGATTTCGATTCCCGGCACCAACCTCAAACTGAAGTGCACGGTCTCCGTGCTGCAGTTGGGCGGTGGCTGCGGCCTGGGCAACTTCTTCCCGGATCCGCCGGAGGCCAGGCCGCCGCCGGACATCCCGGTCAAGCGCAAGCCGATCCCGACCGATAGTTGAGAGGGTTTGCCCTGCACGTATCGCCCAACGAAAAACGGAGCCTTGCGGCTCCGTTTTCGCATTCCTTCATCAGGGACGCTTACTTGTGCACGCCGTGCAGGTCGCGCAGCTGAGACGGACGCGATCCGAAGTACGCGGCCAGGTCGGAAATGTCCTGGTCGCTCAGGGTGGCGGCCTGCGGGCCCATCAGGGCGTGCTGGCGATCGCCGCTGCGGTAGGCCTGCAGCGCGTGCGCCAGGTAGTCGCCGTACTGGCCGCCGAGCTTGGGATAGGTGTCGTCGATGGGCGCGTTGCCTTCGGCGCCGTGGCAGTCGATGCAGCTCTGACCGGTGGCCTGGCCCTTGGCCTTGGCCAGTTCCTCGCCCTTGGCGATGTGGCCCTTCGGAAGACCGGCGGACGAACTGGAGCCGTGTTCACCGCTGGCGTGGCCAGGGTTCTCGGCCGAGACCTCCGTGTTTTCCACCTTCGAACATGCCACCAGGGCGAGGGCAGCGAGCAGGGCGATGGCTAGACGCTGGGCGTGCTTGGCGTTGGGCATGGTGGGCTTACTTGACGGTGGAGAGGAAAGCGGCGATGTCGGCGATGTCCTGGTCGCTGAAGCTCTGCGACTGGGCCTGCATCGTGGGGTGCTTGCGGTTGCCGTTGCGGTACTCGGTCAGCGCGTTGGCGATGTAGTCGGCCGACTGGCCGCCGATACGCGGGACGTGGAAGTTCGGGTAGGCGTTCTTGTAGCCCTCGATGCCGTGGCAACCCTGGCAGGTGTACGTCAGGGTGTGGCCGGTCTCCGGGTTGCCGACGAGCGGCTTCGGTGCGGCGGCAGCGGGAGCGGCGGCAGCGGCAGGCGCCGCGGCGTCGACCGGAGCCGGCGTGGCCGGGGTTTCCTGTTGGGCGGTCAGGGCAGCCGGTGGAAGGGCGGCCAAGGCAAGGCAAGCGGCGAGCGGCAGCAGTCGCATCATTCTCGGGAAACTCTCAGGTTGCGCGCGCCACGTACCACCGCGGCGCTTGGCTGAACGCAAGTATAGCCTGCGACCGAATGCCGCGCACAGGCGCGGCGTCCCGCCGTGCGTCAGTGAAGTGTGTTCCGCCCGCCGGACGGTTTCCGGCATGCGTACCCGGATGCGTTGCAGTTGGAGAATGGAGCGGCGCCTTGTCCGGCATCGCGCGCCGTCGGCGAAGCAACCTTCCGTCGTTCCCGCGCATCCAACGTCGGCACCCACCACGCGCGATGCCCGACGCTAGTCACCATGACCTTCGGCGCATGGAAGTTGTTCAGGGGTGATATACCTTCATACAACACCACCACAACACCACCACGGTACCACCCCATGTCCCGACCCAGCCCCCTTTCCGGCCGTCCCTACCTGCGCCTGGCCCTGGTGCCCGTCCTGTGCAGCCTGCTGGTCCTGACCGCCTGCAAGGGCGGTGGCCCGACCCCGGAGGCGCAGGCCAAGAATGGCGAAGCGCCCAAGGAGCCCGACGCGGTGCCCGTCGAGGTCGCCAAGGCCACCCATCGCCCGGTCGCGGCGAGCTACAGCGGCACCGCGGCCCTGGAGGCCCTGGGTGAGTCGCAGGTCGTCGCCAAGACCTCCGGTGTCGCGCTCGCGGTGCTGGTGGAAGAAGGGCAGGTGGTCCGTGCCGGCCAGGCGCTGGTCCGGCTGGATCCGGACCGCCTGCGCCTGCAGGTGGCGCAGGCCGAAGCGCAGATGCGCAAGCTGGAGAACAATTACCGTCGCGCGCAGCAGCTGGTCGAACAGCAGATGATCAGCGCCAACGACGTGGACCAGATCAAGTACGACCTGGAAAACGCGCGCGCCGTCTATCGTGCCGCTGCGCTGGAGCTTTCCTACACCACGGTCACCGCGCCGATCTCCGGCGTGGTCGCTTCGCGCTCGATCAAGACCGGCAACTTCGTGCAGATCAACACGCCGATCATCCGCGTCGTCGACCAGTCGCGCCTGGAAGCCACGCTCAACGTACCGGAGCGCGAGCTCTCCACGCTGAAGGCTGGTCAGCCGGTGGCCTTGGCCGTCGACGCACTGCGCGGCAAGGTGTTCCAGGGCACGGTCGATCGCATCGCGCCGGTCGTGGATGCCGGCAGCGGCACGTTCCGCGTGGTGTGCTCGTTCGCCAGCGACGGCGTGCTGCAGCCGGGCATGTTCGGCCGCATCAAGATCGACTACGACCAGCGCGCCGATGCGCTGGTGGTGCCGCGCATCGCGCTGCTCGACGACGGCGACCCGGCGGTCTATGCCGTGCGCGATGGCAAGGCGACGCGCCTGCCGGTCAAGCTGGGCTACGTGGACGGCGAATGGATCGAGGTGCGTGAAGGCCTGAAGGCGGGCGACCAGGTCGTGACCGCCGGCAAGGTGGCGCTGCGCGAAGGCAGCACCGTGCAGGTGATCGGCGCCGAGCCGGTCAAGGTGGCCGCGAAGGCCGACGCCGACAAGACCGCCGGAACCAAGCAATGAGCGCGCCTGGCCACGCACCCGGGGAACAGGATCCCCACGCAGGGAGTGGTGGCACGATGGGGGGAGGACTGGTCGAGTTCTCCACCCGCCGTCGCGTCACCATCGCGATGTTCTGGATCACGATGTTCCTGTTCGGCGTGATCGCGCTGTTCTCGCTGAAGGTCAACCTGCTGCCCGACCTGAGCTACCCCACGCTGACCGTGCGCACCGAATACACCGGTGCGGCGCCTTCGGAAATCGAAACGCTCATCAGCGAGCCGGTGGAAGAAGCCGTCGGCGTGGTGAAGAACCTGCGCAAGCTGAAGTCGGTCTCGCGCACGGGACAGAGCGACGTCGTACTCGAATTCGCCTGGGGCACGGACATGGACCAGGCCAGCCTGGAAGTCCGCGACAAGATGGAAGTACTGTCGCTGCCACTGGAGGCGAAAGCACCCGTGCTGCTGCGCTTCAATCCGTCCACCGAGCCGATCCTGCGCCTGGTGCTGTCGAACAAGCAGGATCCGAAGACCGATGCCGATGCGATCCGTCTGCTGACCGAACTGCGTCGGTACGCGGACGATGACCTGAAGAAGAAGCTGGAACCTGTGTCCGGCGTGGCCGCGGTGAAGGTCGGCGGCGGCCTCGAAGACGAGATCCAGGTCGACATCGACCAGCAGAAGCTCGCCCAGCTGAACCTGCCGATCGACAACGTCATCCAGCGCCTGCAGCAGGAGAACATCAACATCTCCGGCGGCCGCTTGGAAGAGGGCTCGCAGCGCTACCTGGTGCGTACCGTCAACCAGTTCGCGACGGTCAACGAGATCCGCGAAATGCTGGTGACCACGCAGAGCGGCGGTGACAACGCCGCGGCCTCGGCGGCGGCGCAGATGGCGGCGATCGCGGCCTCGACCGGTTCGGCCGAGGCGATGGCGGCGGCTGCATCCGTGCAGAGCGCATCCGGCGGCAGTGGCAGCGTCGTCGCTGGTGGCATGCCCGTGCGGCTGAAGGATGTGGCCGAAGTGAGGCAGGGCTTCAAGGAACGCGAGGCGATCATCCGCCTGGCGGGCAAGGAGGCGGTCGAACTCGCCATCTACAAGGAAGGTGATGCGAACACCGTCTCCACGGCCGAGGCCCTGAAGGCGAAGCTGAAGCAGCTCGAGCAGCAGGTGCCGCCGGATGTCGAACTGACCGTCATCGACGACCAGTCGCGCTTCATCGAGAACGCCATCAGCGACGTCCAGAAGGACGCGGTGATCGGTGGTGCATTGGCGATCCTGATCATCTTCCTGTTCCTGCGCGACGGCTGGAGCACGTTCGTCATCAGCCTGTCGCTGCCGGTGTCGATCGTCACCACGTTCTTCTTCATGGGCGAGCTGGACCTGAGCCTCAACGTCATGTCGCTGGGCGGCCTGGCATTGGCCACGGGCCTGGTGGTGGACGATTCGATCGTCGTGCTCGAGAGCATCGCCAAGGCGCGCGAGCGCGGGTTGGGCATCCTCGAGGCGGCCATGGTCGGCACACGCGAAGTGAGCATGGCGGTGGTGGCGTCGACGTTGACGACCATCGCGGTGTTCCTGCCGCTGGTATTCGTGCAGGGTATCGCCGGCCAGCTGTTCCGCGATCAGGCGCTGACGGTGGCCATCGCCATCGGCATCTCGTTGATCGTGTCGATGACGCTGATCCCGATGCTGAGCTCGCTGAAGGGGCGCCCGCCGCTCGCATTCCCCGAAGAAGCGCCGCACCCGCAGTGGAAGCCTGCTTCGCGCTGGCAGAAGCCGATCGCCGTCAGCGGCCACGGCGTTGGCGCCGCGTTCCGCTACGCGTTCTTCGGGATCGCCTGGCTGCTCGTGCGCATCTGGCGCGGCATCGTGGCCGTGGTGGGACCGGTGATGGGCAAGATCAGCGATCTGGTCATGGCCGTCTACCATCGCGCTGAACAAGGCTACATGCGCCTGCTGCCCGCTTCGCTGCACCGACCCTGGCTGGTGTTGGGCTTCGCCGCGCTGGCGTTCCTCGCGTCACTGGCTCTGGTGCCGCTGCTGGGCGCGGACCTGATTCCGCAGTTGGCGCAGGACCGTTTCGAGATGACGGTCAAGCTTCCGCCCGGCACACCGCTGGCCACGACCGACGTCCTGGTGCGCGAACTGCAGAACAAGCACGCCAAGGACGAGGGCATCCATGCGTTGTACGGCGTGAGCGGCAGTGGCACGCGGTTGGATGCCAATCCCACCGAGAGCGGCGAGAACATCGGCAAGCTGACGGTCGTCATGGCGGATGGCGGGAGCGAGGAAGTCGAGGCGCGGGAAACCGAGGCGCTGCGCGCCACGATGAAGCGCCACCCTGGCGCCCAGGTCGATTTCAGTCGCCCCGAGCTGCTCAGCTTCTCCGCGCCGCTTGAAGTCGAACTGCGCGGCCAGGATCTGGCCAGCATCGAGCGTGCGGGCCAGAAGCTGGCGGCCGTGCTGCGTGCCAACCCGCACTACGCTGACGTGAAGTCGACGGTGGAGCAGGGCTTCCCCGAGATCCAGATCCGCTTCGACCAGGAACGCGCCGGCGCACTGGGCCTGACCACCCGCCAGATCGCGGATGTCGTCGTGAAGAAGGTGCGGGGCGAAGTGGCCACGCGCTACAGCTTCCGCGACCGCAAGATCGATGTGCTGGTGCGCGCGCAGGAGAACGATCGCGCCTCGGTGGAGAGCATCCGCCGGCTGATCGTCAATCCGGGCAGCGCTCGTCCGGTCACGCTGTCTGCGGTCGCCGACGTGGTCGCCACCAGTGGGCCCAGCGAGATCCACCGTGCCGACCAGGTGCGCGTGGCCATCGTGTCGGCGAACCTGCGTGACATCGATCTGGGCAGCGCGGTGCAGGAAGTGCAGCAGCTCGTGGCCGAGAATCCCCTGGGTGCCGGCGTGGGTATGCACATCGGCGGCCAGGGCGAGGAACTGCAGGAGTCCGTCACTTCGCTGATGTTCGCGTTCGGGCTGGCCATCTTCCTGGTCTACTTGGTGATGGCGTCGCAGTTCGAATCGCTGCTGCATCCGTTCGTCATCCTGTTCACCATTCCGCTGGCCCTGGTCGGCGCCATTGGCGCGCTGTTCCTGACCAATTCACCGGTGTCGGTCGTGGTGTTCATCGGCCTGATCCTGCTGGTCGGCCTGGTGACGAAGAACGCCATCATCCTGATCGACAAGGTCAACCAGCTGCGCGAGGCCGGCGTTGCCAAGCATGAGGCACTGGTGGAAGGTGCGCGTTCACGCCTGCGCCCGATCATCATGACCACGTTGTGCACGCTGTTCGGTTTCCTGCCGCTGGCGATCGCGATGGGCGAGGGTGCCGAGGTACGTTCGCCGATGGCGATCACGGTCATTGGCGGCCTGCTGGTATCCACGCTGCTGACGTTGCTGGTGATCCCGGTGGTCTACGACCTGCTGGATCGTCGCGCGGACGACTACTACCTGGAGCGTGGCCGCCGCACGCGCCGCCTGCAAGCCCTGCAGCCCGACGGGGAGGGTGAGCCCGCATGAGCGTCGCGGAGTTCAGCATCAAGCGACCCGTCACGGCGGTGATGTTCTTCATCTCGCTGTTCGTGATCGGCCTGATCGCGGCGATCCGCCTGCCGCTGGAAGCCTTCCCCGAGGTATCGCCGCCCTTCATCTTCGTGTCGCTGCCCTATACAGGCTCGACACCCGAGGAAGTGGAGCGCACGGTGCTTCGCCCGGCTGAGGAAGCGCTGTCGACGATGGCCGGCATCAAGCGCATGGAGTCGAACGCCAAGGCGGACGGCGCCCAGATCTTCATCCAGTTCTCGGACTGGGACCGCGACGTGGCGATCGCCGCGTCCGAGGCGCGCGAGCGTCTGGACGCGATTCGCGACGACCTGCCGGACGACCTCCAACGCTATTTCGTCTTCAAGTTCTCGACCACCGACCAGCCCGTGCTACGCGTCCGCCTGGCCAGCAAGAGCGACCTGACCGGCGCATACGACATGATCGAGCGCGAATTCAAGCGCCGCATAGAGCGTATCCCGGGCGTCGCGCGCGTGGACGTGTCCGGCGCGCCGCCGAATGAAGTCGAGATCGCGATCAACCAGGACCGGCTGACCGCGCACAACCTCAGCCTCAACGACCTGACCACGCGGCTGCAGGCAGTCAACTTCTCGATCTCTGCCGGCGTGATCAGCGATGGCCCGCAACGGCTGCGCGTGCAGCCGGTCGGCGAGCTGACGGACCTGCAACAGCTGCGCGACCTAGTGGTGGGCAGCGGCAACGTGCGGCTGGGCGACATCGCCGATGTGCGCCTGAAGCCTGCGCGGATGGACTACGGCCGCCGCTTGGACGGTCAGCCCGCGGTAGGCCTGGACATCTTCAAGGAGCGCAACGCCAACCTGGTGGACGTGTCGAGCAAAGCGCTGGCCGAAGTCGAAGCCATCCGCGCGCAGCCCGAGATGAGCGACATCCAGGTCAAGATCATCGAGAACCAGGGCGACAACGTCACCTCGTCGCTGCTGGAACTGGCGGAGGCCGGCCTGATCGGCCTGGTCCTGTCGATCGTCGTGCTGTGGTTCTTCCTGCGCCACTGGCCGTCGGTGTCGATGGTGACGCTGGCCATTCCGATCTGCTTCGTGATGACGCTGGGCTTCATGTACTTTGCCGGTGTCACCCTCAACATCCTGTCGATGATGGGCCTGCTGCTGGCCATCGGCATGCTGGTGGACAACGCCGTGGTGGTGGTGGAGAGCATCTACCAGGAGCGCGAGAAGTACCCGGACAACCCCATCTGGGCCTCGATCATCGGTACGCGCCACGTCGCCATCGCGCTGTCCGCAGGCACGCTGTGCCACTGCATCGTGTTCCTGCCCAACCTGTTCGGCGAGCGCAACTTCCTCAGCATCTACCTGGGTCAGATCGCGGTCACCATCTCGGTCTCGTTGCTGGCGTCGTGGCTGGTGGCCGTGAGCCTGATCCCGATGATCTCCGCGCGGCTGAAGACGCCGCCGCTGGTGAAGACGGAGGTCGGCATCATCCCGCGCATGCAGAGGCGCTACGCCGGCCTGTTGCGTTGGACGTTGGAGCATCGGGGCTGGAGCGTGCTCGGCATCCTGCTGATCATCGTCGTCAGCTTCGTGCCGATGAAGCTCACCAAGTTCGACATGTTCGGCAACGACGGTGGAGGCGAGGCCGAGCTGTACTACCAGTGGAAGGGCGCCTATACCAAGGAGCAGATGTCGGCCGAGATCCTCAAGGTCGAGCAGTTCCTCGACGCCAACCGCAAGAAGTACCGGATCACGCAGATCTACTCGTACTTCAGCGAGCAGGGCTGGGGCGGCACGCAGATCAAGTTCGACACCGAGAAGTCGAGCGAGACCAAGCCGATCGTCGAACAGCTGCGCAAGGATCTGCCGAAGTCGGCGCGCGCCAACGTCGGGATCGGTGGTGACGGAGGCAACCAGGGTGGCGGCGGCCAGCCCGGGCAGAGCGTGTCGTTCCAGTTGGTCGGCGATTCGACCCAGACGCTGGGCGAGATCGCGGCTGACCTGGTACCGATCCTGGCCAAGCGCAAGGAGCTGCGTGATGTCCGCGTCGATGTCGGCGACCAGAACAGCGAACTGAACGTGCGCGTGGACCGTGAGCGTGCGGCCGCGTTCGGGTTCAGCTCTCAGCAGGTGGCCAGCTTCGTCGGCCTGGCGCTGCGTGGCGCACCGTTGCGAGAGTTCCGCCGAGGCGAAACCGAAGTGCCGGTGTGGGTGCGTTTCGCTGGCGCCGAGGACTACGGTACCGAGGACCTGGCGGGCTTCATGGTGCGGGCGCCTGACGGCCGTACCGTGCCGTTGTTGAGCCTGGTGGATGTCGGCATCACGCCGTCTGCCACGCAGATCCAGCGCACGAATCGCCAGACCACGCTGACCGTGCAGGCCAATCTGGCCGAGAACGTCACCGTGCCGGATGCGCGCAAGGCCATGGAGGAGACGCTGAAGGGCATGTCGTTCCCGGCAGGCTACAGCTACTCGTTCGACGGCAGTGCCTTCCAGGAAGATGACGAGGCGATGGGAGACATGCTGTTCAAGACCGCGCTCGCCCTCGTGATGATCTACGTCGTCATGGCCGCGGTGTTCGAGTCGCTGCTGTTCCCGGCGGCGATCATGAGCGGCGTGCTGTTCTCGGTGTTCGGCGTGTTCTGGCTGTTCGCGCTGACCGGCACCACGTTCGGCATCATGTCCTTCATCGGTATCCTGGTGTTGATGGGCGTGGTGGTGAACAACGGCATCGTGATGGTCGAGCACATCAACAACCTGCGACGGCGTGGCATGTCGCGCACGGATGCGTTGGTCGAGGGCAGTCGTGAGCGCCTGCGCCCCATTCTGATGACGATGGGCACCGCGATCCTGGCGATGGTGCCGATCGCGATGGCCAACACGCAGATGGCGGGCGACGGCCCGGCCTACGCGCCGATGGCCCGTGCCATCGCCGGTGGCCTGGCGTTCTCGACGGTGGTCAGCCTGCTGTTCCTGCCGACCATCTACGCGATTCTGGATGACTTGCGCAGCGGTACCGCCCGGGCGATCGAGCGGGCGCGCCACGGGCGCGGAGGGACGACCGCGGCGACCAGTGTCGCCGCACTGCACGTCGAGTGATACGGGCGTCTGAATCAAAAGAGCCGGGCAATGCCCGGCTCTTTTTTTGTTTCCTGGAATCGGATTCAACCGACCAGCTTGCCCAGCATCCTCAAGCCGCCGGTCCATACGCCGATGGCGGTGCCCAGGCTGGTGAGGAAGAAATTCAGCAACACGCGCGCTACCCGGTTCTTCCACCAGCCGCGCGTGGTCTGCACGTCGTCGCGCAGTGCCATGAAGTCCGCGTAGGTGGGTTTGCGCAGCGTCGCTTCCACGAAGGCGCTGACGGTGCCGGAAGCCAGTGCGGGATGCAGTGGTGTCAGCGGCGATGCGATGAAGGCGGCGAGGATGCTCAGCGGGTGGCCGCCCGCGATCGCGCAGCCGAGCGCGCCCAGCAACCCGGTCGCCAGCACCCACTGCACCAGCAGGTCTGAGCCCACGTCCACGCCACCCTGCCAGAAACCCCAGGCGAAGCCGCCGACCAGGAAGGCGCCGATGATCAGCTCCATCCACGGCATGCGGGATTTTGGCTTCACGGTTTCCAGTGAGCGACGGAGCTGCGCGGGGTCTTCCGCATCGTCCTTCAGGTGGCGGACGAGACCGGGCAGATGACCGGCGCCGACCACCGCGAGCACGCGATAAGGCGATGCCTGCCCTGTGGGGGCGCCGGCGGCGACCTGCCGGAGTGCGGAGGCCATGTACTGGTCGCGTTCGGCGATGATGGAACGATAGAGCTGGGGGCTCTCCGACGCGAACTCGCCGAAGCTCGATTCCAGCATGTCGCCTTGTTTGAGTTTCTCGATCTCGTCGTCGCCCACTTCCTCGTCGGCGAACATGCTGGCGAGGATGCCGGCGCCGACCTTGGTGCGCTGCCACCAGCCCAACGACTGCAGGGCGCGCTTGAAGGTCAGGCCGACTTCGCGGTCGATCAGGTGCACCGGCAGGCCACGCGCCTGGGCATCCAGCGCGCCGGCCTTCAGTTCTTCGCCGGGCTCGACACCGAGCTGTTCGGCCAGTCGCCGCTGGTAGGCGGCCAGCGCGAGGTTGGCGGCGAACAAGTGCGTCTTGCCTTCGCGGATCACCTTAACCAGGTCCAGCCGCGCCAGCGTGTCGGGATCGGTCAGCGACTGCAGGCGACCGGCGTCCAGTTCGACCGCGACGCTGTCGTAGTCGCCACTGGCGACCGCGGCGCGCACCGCGTCGACGCTGGCACGGGAAACGTGGGCCGTGCCCAGCAGGGTGAAGCGCACGCCGTCGCGTTCGACGATCTCGTGGGGTTGGCCCTGCAACGGGTCGGCGGCAACGGTGTTGGTATCGGTCATCGTGTCATTCGTCTTGCGGAGGCGCGTCGGTACCGGCGCCGAGGGAACGTTGCATCTGCACGGTATCCAACCAGCGGCCATGCTTCCAGGCGATGCCGCGGAAGATGCCGACCAGGGTGAAGCCGAACTTCTCGTGCAGGCGGATGGAAGCAGTGTTGGAGGGCTCACCGATCACGGCGATCATCTGCCGGTAGCCGCGGGCCTCGCAGGCGTCGAGCAGCGCCTGCATCAGCGCGGCGCCGATGCCCCGGCCCTTGAGGCCCTGCACCACGTAGACCGAGTTCTCGACGGTCTTGCGGTAGCCGATGCGCGCGCGGTAGCTGCTCGCGTAGGCGTATCCGGCGAACTGTCCATCCACTTCGGCGACGAGGTACGGATAGCCGGCATCGACTACGGTGCGCATGCGGTGCGCCATCTCCGCTTCGTCGGGGACGTCGTACTCGTAGGTATTGACGTGTTCGCGGACTTCCGTGGCGTAGAGATCGGAAATCGCCGGCACATCGGCCGGCGTGGCATCACGGACGATCAACGGCACGCGCGGACCTCAGTCGATGTAGCGCTTGAGCAGGTCGCCGTACGCATCGATGCGACGGTCGCGCAGGAACGGCCAGATGCGACGTACATGCTCGCTGCGCTGCAGGTCGACGTCGGCCATCAGGATGGTTGCGTCGCCGCCGGCTTCGGCGATGAACTCGCCCTGCGGGCCCAGCACGTGGCTGTTGCCCCAGAACTGGATGCCCGGCTCGGGTCGTGTCCACTCCTCGCGTCGCGTGCCGTCCTGGTTCTCGAATACCACGCTGCCACGCAGATCGAGGCCTGTGGCATTCGGCGCACCTTCGAACCCGACGCGGTTGCAGCTGAGCACGGGCAAGCCATTGGCGACCGCATGGCCGCGATGGCTCAGTATCCAGGCATCGCGCTGGCGGTTCTTCTCGGCCTGTTCGTCCGATGGATCCCAACCGATCGCGGTCGGATACAGCAGCAGGTCCGCACCGGCCAGTGCCATCAGGCGCGCGGCTTCCGGATACCACTGGTCCCAGCACACCAGCACGCCCAGGCGGCCGACGGAGGTCTCGATCGGCGTGAAGCCGATGTCGCCTGGCGTGAAATAGAACTTCTCGTAGAACCCCGGGTCGTCCGGGATGTGCATCTTGCGGTACTTGCCCGCGATGCTGCCGTCCTTTTCATAGACGACGGCGGTGTTGTGGTACAGGCCGGCTGCGCGGCGCTCGAACAGCGACGACACCAGCACCACGCCGTGCTGCTTGGCCAGCGTGCCGAGCCGCTCGGTGCTGGGTCCGGGGATCGGCTCGGCCAGGTCGAATTCGTGCACGGATTCGTGCTGGCAGAAGTAGGCGCCGTTATGCAGTTCCTGCAGCAGCACCAGCTTCGCGCCCTGCCTGGCGGCTTCGGCGACGCGCGCCTCGATCACCGACAGGTTGGCGTCGGCATCGCCGTGGTTCTTTTCCTGGATCAGGGCAACGGGCAGGGTGGTGCGGTTCATCGGGGCGCGATCGGGCAACGGCGGGGAAGGGGACGCATGGTACCGCGTCCACCCTTGACCCAGGCACACGCGGCGTGAACATGCCGTGCCACGCTCAGGAGGTGGCGGCCCGTTCGCGGCGGCGGTGTTGGCGGCCCAGGGCGAGTCCCGTTGCAGCCCATGCCAGGGCCACCCCGGTGCCGATCAGCATGGCGGCGGCAGGGTGTTCGGCGAGCACGTCCAGCGCACGCTTGACCCAGCCGCTGAGCGCGTCTCCCCCGCGGTACACGACGGTATCGATGAAGTTCTTGGCTTTGTACTTCTGCCCCGGCGGAACCATGGTGTAAAGCATCTCGCGACCCGGCCGGACGAAGGCATACTCGCCCGCGCGGCGCACGACCATCACCACCACGAACACGCCGAATACCGGCGCCAGCGCGAGCCAGAGGAACCCGGCGGCCATGACCAGCGGCACCGCCACCAGCAGCACGCCCACGCCCAGGCGCTGCGCAATGCGGCCGGTGATGAACAGCTGGCTCAGGATGGCCAGCGCCTGCACGACGGTATCGATCGTGCCGAAGACGCGGGTCTGCTGTTCCTTGTCGGGAAACAGCTGCTCCACGAGTTTGGCCTGTTCGAAGTAGAGGAAGGTCGTCACCGTCGCCAGCAGCAGCACGAACAGCGCGATGCCGGCGAGGTACGGGGATTTGAAGACCTCGGTGGCGCCGGCGAACGGGTTCCCGCCCAGTGGCGCACGTCGTTGCTCGGCGGTGCTGACACCGCCTTCCGGCAACGGGTGCGCATCGCGCCAGTGGTGCAGCCACAGCGCGGTGGCGCCACTCGCGCCCATCAGGAGCGCCGACAACAGCATCAGTCCGCCATGCCCCAGGCTGCCGACCAGCAGCGTCGTCAGCAGCGGCCCCGCCAACCCACCCAAGCTCGCGCCGCTGGCGATCAGGGCGAACAGGCGCTTGGCCTCGCTGCTGGCCAGCACATCGGCGAGCACGCTCCAGGCGAGCGAGATCAGCAGCAGGTTGATCACCGACACCCAGATGTAGAAGCCGCGCGCCAGCCACACGTCGTCCGGTTGCGCCAGCAAGGCCAGGCCGAACGCCAGTAGGCTGGCGACTACCGCGCCGAACACCCAGGGCAGGATGCGACGGCGCGACACCTTCGACGCGATCCAGCCGAACACCGGCAGCACGATGAGCGTGGCCACGAAGGTGCCGGTGAACAACCACTGCAGGTTGTCCACGCCTCCCATGACGCCCATTGTTTCGCGGATCGGCCGCAGCATGAAGTAGCCGGCGAACAGCAGGAAGAACATCAGCAGGCCGGCGCCCACGGCCGGAGCCTCATGCGGCGCGACGTTGAACAGCCGTGACAGCAGGCGCGTCAGCGCGCTGCGTTGGATGAGGTCCGGTACGTGTGGCATGCAAGGCTCAGGCGAGGGCGGCGATCAGCGCGTCGCGCTGGGCGGAGGTGAGGTCCGGGCCAATCCCGGCCTTGAGATTGTCCGTCTGTCGGTCCGGCTTGCCCGTCGCTGGGATCACCGCCGTCACGGCTGGATGACTGAGCGCGAACTTCAGGAAGGCCTGTGCCCACGATGTCACCCCGGCCTCGCTCAGCGCGGGGGGGACCGGCTTGTCCTTCACCTGTGCGAAGAGCTTGCCGTCCTCGAACGCACGGTTGATCAACACGGCCACGCCGAGGTCCTGCGCCAGCGGCAGGACGCGTTGTTCGGCGCCGCGACTCGCCACCGAATAGTTGATCTGCAGGAAGTCGGGCTTCTCTGCCTGCACTACCGCCGCCAACTCTTCCTGCGCGCGCTCGACGTAGTGGGTGACGCCGACATACCTGACCTTGCCCTGCGCCTTCAGTTCGCGCGCCACGGCCATCTGGGTCTTCAGGTCCCCCAGGTTGTGGACCTGCAGCAGCGCGACCTTGTCGGTCTTCAGGCGCCGCAGGGTGTCCTCGAACTGGGCGATGCCCACTTCGCGTCCCTGTACGCCGGACAGCTTGGTGGCGATCCAGGCCTTCGCGGTCAGGCCCTGCTCGGCAAGCAGGACACCCATGACGTCCTCGGCCACGCTGTAGGTGGGCGCGGTATCGATGAGCGTCGCACCGGCGGCAAAGAAGCGCTTCAGCACTTCGCGAAGCGGGTCCAGCTCGGCCGCGCTCTGGCCGACCTCGAAACTGCCGGAGGTGCCCATGCCGATCACCGGGACCTTTTCGCCGGTCGACGGGATGGCGCGCAGGTTCAGCGGGCCTGTCAGGGTGTCAGGTGCGCTCGCCGCAGGCGCCTGAGCCTGGGCGGCATCGCGACAGGCGGCGAGGCCGATGCCTGTGGCGGCGATCGCAGAGGTGATGAGGAACTTGCGTCGTGTGTACACGGCCGTCTCCTTCGGGGGAAACGGTCGTTATCGGGGATCAGCCGACGCAGGATGTAAATGAAACGTTCAATCTGCGCCCAACTGATGTCACGGTGCCACGAGCCGTGGCGCCGAGGGGGCGCTCAGCCCAGCAGGCCGCCCGGAAGCTGCATGGTGATGCAGTGCAGGCTGCCGTTCTGCCAGATCAGCGCACGACAGGGCACCTGCACGATCTCGCGACCGGGATAGGCCTGCGCCAGTACGGCGGCCGCGGCATCGTCGGCCGGGTCGCCGTACGCCGGCATCAGCACCGCACCGTTGATGATCAGGTAGTTCGCATACGACGCGGCCAGGCGGCGGCCGTTGTCGATCACGGGCTGGGCCCATGGCAGCGGGAACGTGCGGTAGGGGCGGCCATCGGCGGTGCGCAGCGCTGCGATATCGGCGGCCATGGCCTGCAGTTCCGCATGGTGTGCATCCGCGTCGTCGTCGCACGCCTGGTAGACGATGGCATCGTCCGGTGCGAAGCGGGCGAGGGTATCGATGTGGGCGTCGGTGTCGTCGCCTTCGAGGTAACCGTGGTCCAGCCATAGCACCCGGTCCTGCTTCAGCCAGCCCGCGAGTCGGTCGGTCAACGCATCACGGCTCGCGTCGGGATGCCGCTCATGCAGGCACTGCCAGGTCGTCAGCAGGGTACCCGCACCGTCGGTCTCGATGGCGCCACCTTCCAAAGCAAAATCAATGCTTTGGACGAAATAGTTGTGAAACAACTGCATGCCGGAAAGCTCGCCGACCAGGCGGTCGTCGCGGCTGGACTCGTACTTCCCGCCCCAGCCGGTGAAGCGGAAATCCAGCAGCTTGAAGCGTTGTCCGTCGCGCAGCGTGATCGGTCCGGAATCGCGCAGCCAGGTGTCGTCGTACTCCGCCGGCACGAACCTCACCTTGTCCATGTCCACCCGTGCGGAACGCAGGCGGGCTTCGGCATAGGTCTGGAGGTCGTCATCGGCCACGCAGATCACGGCCGGCTGGAACCGGGTGATCGCCGCAACCAGGGCGACATACGTCTCTTCAACCTCCGCCAGGCGCGCAGCCCAGTCGGTGTCGGCGTGCGGCCACGCGATCAGGACCGCGGATTGGGGTTCCCACTCCGCGGGGAAACGAAAGGCATCGGTCATGGCATCAGTGTCGCGGCCGCGCCGCGCGGGTGTCAGCGGATGGGGGGCTTGGGGCCGACTTCTTCGGCGCTCGCCTTGTTGATCACCACGTCGATGACGCGGCTCTTTTCGAAGTATACGGTGAAACCCGGATACACCCAGCGATGGATCACCGGCCACTGGCGCTTCTGCCCACCACGCGGTTCCAGCTTCTGCTGCGGTGCGCCGAAGCGGGCTTCCACGTCGGCCGCGGTCTGGCCGCGGACGGGCGCGGCGGCAGGCGTTTCCTGCGCGCGCTCGACCAGCAGGGTATCGGCGAACGCCGGGCCGGACAGGCCGAGCAAGGCGATCAAGGGCAGGGCAAGGACGCGACGGCTCATGGTTGGGTTCCCCTAGGTGACCCGCCTTTTATAACAAAAGCCTGAAAACAAAAAACCGCCCGAGGGCGGCTTTCTGCGCTTTGCCTGGACCGCCGTGGGGCGGCCCGGCACGCGGGCCGTTCTCAGCGCTGGCGCGCCTTGAAACGGGGGTTGGACTTGCAAATCACGAAGACCTTGCCGCGGCGGCGGACCACCTTGCAGTCGCGGTGACGGGCCTTCGCCGACTTCAGGGAGGACAGGACCTTCATGAGTTGAAACCTCGGCGTAAATGTATGGGGTGAAGCGAAGCCCGCTATTCTAGCGGCAATTCCATAGCCGGATCAAGCGGTTGCGTGGCGCATCCCCAAACCCCCGTGCGGCGGCCCGTCGGCGCCTGCGCGGCGAGCCCTCATAATGGGGTCTCCGAACCCAGGAAGCCCGCATGTCCGACATCGTTCCCGTCCTGACCATCGATGGCCCATCGGGTGCCGGCAAGGGGACCGTCAGTCGGATCGCCGCCTCGAGACTGGGCTGGCACTACCTCGACTCCGGGGCGCTCTACCGGGCCGTGGGCGTGGCTGCCAGCTGGGCCGATCTGGATATTTCCGACCCGGCCGCACTGGTCCGCTGCGCCTTCGACACCCGGGTGAGCTTCCGGGACACGGAGGCGGGATTGCGCGTGATCGTCGACGATCTGGACGCGACTGACGAGCTTCGTCTGGAAACGACCGGGGCGCTGGCATCGGCCATCGCGGCCATTCCGGAAGTGCGCGCCGCCTTGAAGGAGCGTCAGCGCGCATTTCGCCAGGCGCCTGGGCTGGTGGCGGACGGCCGTGACATGGGGACGGTGATCTTCCCGGATGCCTCTTACAAGGTCTTCTTGACCGCCAGTGCCGAGGAGCGCGCTGAAAGGCGGTATAACCAGTTGAAAGACAAAGGGGTTTCCGTCACAATCGACGGTCTGCTGCGCGAGATCCTCGCCCGCGATGCCCGTGACGCCCAGCGCACGGTGGCGCCCCTGCGGCCGGCCGATGACGCCGTCCTCATCGACACCACCGGCCTTGGCATCGACGCCGTCGTCGAACGCGTGCTGGCCCTGGTGCCGGTGCGCAGGGGCTAGTTCCCGCGCTGCAGAAGGCCCCGTGCGGAATCCTCCGGGCGGTATTCAAACCACAACACTCACGGCCATACGCATCCCGCGCAGGCCGACAACGGGTGGACCGTTGCGCTTTCCGTGCGCACCGGTCTGTGTCATCAACAGAGTATTCAACAATGACCGAATCATTTGCCGAACTGTTTGAACAGAGCCAGACCCAACTGGCCAAGCTGAAGCCGGGCGCCATCGTCACTGGCGTCGTCGTGGAAGTCCGCAACGACGTCGTGGTGATCAACGCCGGTCTGAAGTCCGAAGGCATCGTGCCGATCGAACAGTTCCGGAACGACGCCGGCGAAATCGACGTGGGCGTGGGCGACGAAGTGAAGGTGGCCCTCGACTCGATCGAGAACGGCTTCGGCGAAACCGTCCTCTCGCGCGAGAAGGCCAAGCGCGCCATGGTGTGGGACGAGCTGGAGCAGGCGCTGGAGAAGAACGAGACCATCACCGGTCGCATCAGCGGCAAGGTCAAGGGTGGTTTCACCGTCGACATCAAGGACGTCCGCGCGTTCCTGCCGGGCTCGCTGGTCGACGTGCGCCCCGTGCGCGACCCGGGCTACCTGGAAGGCAAGGAACTCGAGTTCAAGCTCATCAAGCTGGATCGCAAGCGCAACAATGTGGTCGTCTCCCGCCGTGCGGTGGTCGAGAGCGAGCATTCGGAAGAGCGCGAGCAGCTGATGGACAAGCTGCAGGAAGGCGTGGTGCTGAAGGGTGTGGTCAAGAACCTCACCGACTACGGCGCGTTCGTCGACCTGGGTGGCATCGACGGCCTGCTGCACATCACCGACATGGCCTGGAAGCGCGTGCGTCATCCGTCCGAAGTCGTGGAAGTCGGCCAGGAGCTGGATGTCCGCGTGCTGAAGTACGACCGTGAGCGCAACCGCGTCTCGCTGGGCCTGAAGCAGCTGGGCGAGGATCCGTGGGACAACATCGCCCGCCGTTACCCGGCCAACAGCCGCGTGTTCGGCAAGGTCTCCAACGTCACCGATTACGGCGCGTTCGTCGAGATCGAGCCGGGCGTCGAAGGCCTGGTGCACGTCTCCGAAATGGATTGGACGAACAAGAACGTCAACCCGTCCAAGGTCGTGCAGGTCGGCGACGAAGTCGAAGTGATGGTGCTGGACGTCGATGAAGAGCGTCGCCGCATCTCGCTGGGCATGAAGCAGGTTGCCGCCAATCCGTGGGAAACCTTCGCGGCCACCCACAAGAAGGGCGACAAGGTGTCGGGCCAGATCAAGTCGATCACCGACTTCGGCATCTTCATCGGCCTGGACGGCGGTATCGATGGCCTGATCCACCTGTCGGACATCAGCTGGAACACCACCGGCGAAGACGTCGTGCGCAACTTCAAGAAGGGCGACAACCTGGACGCCGTCGTGCTGGCCGTCGACCCGGAGCGCGAGCGCATCAGCCTGGGTGTCAAGCAGCTGGAGCAGGATCCGTTCGGCCAGTACATGGCGTCGCACCCGAAGGGTACGAAGGTCGAAGGCACGGTCAAGGAAGTGGACGCCAAGGGCGCCACCATCGAACTGGCCGATGGCATCGAGGGCTATGTGTCGGCCCGCGACATCAGCTACGACCGCGTGGACGACGCCAGCCAGCACCTGAAGGTCGGCGACAAGGTCGAAGCCAAGTTCATCGGCATGGACCGCAAGGGCCGCACGCTGCAGCTGTCGATCAAGGCCAAGGACGAAGCCGAGACCGCAGAAGCGCTGGCCGAGTACAACAAGACCGCCGCTGAGGCCGCTACCGGCACCACCAGCCTGGGCGCGCTGCTGCGTGCACAGCTGGATGGCGGCAAGTCCGAGTAATCGGCGACCTGTCGTTCGTTTCTCTGCAGTACCGTCCCCACCGGCCCGGGTTCGCCCGGGCCGGTGCGGGTACATCCGCTCTGATCCCTAGCCGATGACCAAGTCCGAACTCATCGAAATCCTGAGCCGCCGCCAGCCCCACCTCAAGGCCGAGGACGTCGACCTTGCCGTGAAGTCCCTGCTGGAAATGATGGGTGGTGCCCTGTCGCAGGGTGACCGGATCGAGATCCGCGGTTTCGGCAGTTTTTCGCTGCACTACCGGCCGCCCCGCATGGGCCGCAACCCGAAGACCGGCGAATCCGTTGCGTTGCCGGCCAAGCATGTCCCCCATTTCAAGCCAGGCAAGGAACTGCGTGAGCGCGTCAGCGACGTCACGCCGATCGAGGAAGCCGGCGAGTAAGCCGCACCCGGGCGCGTGTCGTACCGCGCCGTCTCCGTTAAGCTAGGCGCCGTCCTGCACGGAGTCGCCTGATGAACACCTTCCGCCTGGTCGTTGCGCTGCTGTTCCTGGCCTACGGACTCATCATCGGCGTACTCAATACGCAGCCGATCACCCTCAAGCTGGTCTTCACCGAGTTCCAGACGTCATCTGGCGTCGGGATCATGCTGTCGCTGCTCTTCGGCGTAATCATCGGCGGCCTGGTCGTCGTCGCGACCGTTGTCTGGCCTCTCTACGCGAAGTTGCGCAAGGCCAGCCGGGTGACCACAACGGGTACCGCCGGTGCCCAGACCACGGACCAGGGTGCCTGAGCCATGGCCTTCCTGACCGAATGGTTCTGGTTCTTCCTGTTCCTGCCACTGGCGGCACTGAGCGGCTGGATCATTGGCCGACGCGGTGGGCAACGGCATGGAGACACGCAAGTCAGCCGCCTTTCCAGCACCTACTTCCGCGGTTTGAACTACCTGCTCAACGAACAGCCGGACAAGGCGATCGAGCTCTTCCTCCATATCGCGGAGCTGGACAAGGAGACGTTCGAGACGCAGGTTGCGTTGGGCCATCTGTTCCGTCGTCGTGGCGAAGTGGATCGTGCGATCCGTCTGCACCAGGGGCTGGTGCAACGATCCGATCTCAACGACCAGCAGAAGGTGCAGGCGCTGCTGGCGCTGGGTGAGGACTACATGCGCTCCGGTCTGCTGGATCGTGCGGAGACCGTCTTCAGCGACCTGGCGCAGATCGACCAGCGCGCGCCTCAGGCGCTCAAGCACCTGATCGGGATCTACCAGGCCGAGCGCGACTGGGAAAAGGCCATCGACAATGCGCGCCGTTACGAAGAAGTGACCGGCGAACCGATGGGCAAGCTCGTGGCCCAGTTCGAGTGCGAGCTCGCCGAGCGACAGCGTACGGCGAACAACATCGAGGCGGCCCGCACCGCCGTGGCGCGCGCGTACCAGGCGGACGCCGGCAGCGTGCGCGCGGGCATCATCGAAGGGCGGATCGAGTCGGATGCGGGCAACCCGGAGGCTGCGATCCGGGCATTCGAGCGCGCGGCTCGGCACGATCCGGACTACTTGCCCGAAGTGCTGCCCAGCTTGCTCGCCAGCTATGAGCATGTGGGCGACCTGTCGGGTGCCCGTGCGTTCCTGTCCGAGATGTGCGAGCACTACCGTGGCATTGCGCCGGTGCTTGCCCTGACCAAGCTGGTCGAACGCCAGGATGGCGTGGCCGCGGCGCGCGCCTACCTTGCGCGCCAGTTGAAGGACCGTCCGTCCGTGCGCGGCGAAGCGGCCCTCATCGACCTGACATTGGCGGAAGGCGCAGATCCAACCGCGACGCTCAATGACCTGAAGCACATCACTGATCAGCTGCTCGTACGCAACCCGAGCTATCGATGCACCCGCTGCGGCTTCGGCGCAAGAACGCACCACTGGCAGTGCCCGAGCTGCAAGGAGTGGGGGACTATCAAGCCGCTGCTCAATTACGCGGTGGTCTGATGCCGGCGTTGCCCGCCTGGCTGCTGCTGCATTTCGCAGGCGCGGCCTTCGGTACCTGGCTGGCACAGCGTTACGCCCTGAAAGGCAATCTGCTCGATCAGCCGGGAGACCGTCGAAGCCACACGATCCCGACCCCGAGGGGTGGAGGCATCGCGATCGTCGCGATGGTGGCGTTGGGCTCACTGGTCGTCGGCTTGCAGTTCCCCGCCGAGCGATGGCTGCTCTGGAGCTTTCTTCCCGGCCTCCTGATGGTGGCTGGAATCGGCTGGTGGGACGACCATCGTCCTCTTTCGCCCTGGTTCCGGCTGGGCGTCCACGCGGTCGCGGCCCTGCTGCTGGCACTGGGGATAGGGGCTATGACCGGGTCGTTCCGCCATGCCGCGTCCGCTTTCGTGGCGGCAATGGTGTTGGTCAATGTGTGGAACTTCATGGATGGCATAAACGGCCTGGCCGCCAGCCAAGCCATGCTGGCCGCGTTTGCCTATGCCGTCCTGATGCCGGCGGCGGGAGGCACTCCCTGGATCTCCTGGGCGCTCTTTGCCGCCTGCGCCGGCTTCCTGCCCTTCAACTTTCCCCGTGCCCGGATTTTCATGGGCGATGTCGGCAGCGGTGCGCTCGGTTACGCCCTGGCGGCGCTCGCCACACTCTCGATGGCTACGACGCCCCGGGCAGGGGCAGTGATGGCGCTGCTTCCCCTGTGTGTCTTCCTTGTCGACGCCGGCTTCACATTGGCGTGGCGCATGCTGCGCGGCGAGCGCTGGTGGACTCCGCACGTCAGCCATCTCTACCAGCGGGCAGCGCGCCGATGGGGGCATGGTTGCGTAACCGTGATTTATTTGGGGTTCGGTAGCGTTACCTTATTGTTAAGCTTCACATTGCCGAATACGCCATTGGAAACGGTGGCGACGGTGGCAGCCACCTACGGTGTTGCCGGCGCGCTGTGGATCTTGCTGCGCATGGGATGGCGCGACTAGTACCTGGAGATGGACCTGATGGAATCCTGGCGGGACCGAGTAAGTAGTTGGATGCCCCGCGCACTGGTGGCCGTTCACGACTTGGCGATGGTCTGGGTCTGCTGGCAGGTGCTGCATCGCCTCCGGTACGCGATGCTTGCCCACGGTCCCGAATTCCCCCTGTGGTCCAACGAGATCGCGATCGTGCTGGTCGCGCAGGGCATCGTGTTCTGGTGGATGGGCCTGTATCGCGGGCTGTGGCGGTTCGCCAGCTTGCCGGACCTGTGGAACATCGTGAAGGCCTGCGCCCTCGGTTTCCTGGGTGTGGTGCTCGGTCTTTTTTTCTACAACCGGTTCGGCTCCACGCCGCGCGCGGTCCTGGGCTTCTATCCGTTTGCTCTGGTGGGTTTCCTCGGCCTGCCGAGGTTGGCCTATCGGGCGTGGAAGGACAGCCAGGTCCAGCGCACCCACGAGAGCGCCTCGCGGGTGCTCATTCTGGGGGCGGGCCGCGCGGGAGAGGCGTTGGTGCGCGAACTGCGCAGGACCGGCGTCTATCATCCGGTCGCGTTCCTGGATGATGCATCCCGGCTGCACGGGTCCAAGCTCCAAGGAATACCGGTCCTGGGTGGCCTGCAGGATGCGGCGGCCGTGGCCCGAGAGACGGCGGCCCGCATGCTGGTGATCGCCATGCCATCACTGGATGCGCCAGCGATGCAGCGCGTGGTCGCCATCTGCGAGAGCACGGGTCTGCCGTTCCGCATGGTGCCGCGATTGGTCAACGTGCTGGAAGGCCAGTCGATGCCGGGCGACCTGAAGGAGGTCGCGATCGAAGACCTGTTGGGACGCAAGTCGGTGACGCCGGATTGGAAGCTGATCCGTGGTTGGCTGGGCGGTCGCACGGTCATGGTCACGGGTGCGGGTGGTTCGATCGGTTCTGAGCTGTGCCGCCAGTGCGCGCGGCATGGCGCCCAGCGGATCGCGCTGGTCGAGATCGATGAGCTCGCGCTGATCACGATCCAGGGCGATCTGCGTCGCGCGTTCCCTGATCTTGAAGTCCTGCCTGTCCTGGGTAATTGCGGTGACCCTGCGGTGATCGCGCATGCCCTGCGCATTGCCGAGCCGGATGCCGTGTTCCATGCCGCTGCCTACAAGCAGGTGCCTTTGCTCGAAGGGCACCTGCGTGAAGCGGTCGGCAACAACGTCCTGGCGACCGAAACGGTCGCGCGTGCGTGCCGCGAGGCGGGTGTTGCGACGTTCGTGCTGATTTCCACGGACAAGGCCGTCGATCCGGTCAACGTGCTCGGCGCCTCCAAGCGTCTCGCGGAGATGGCATGCCAAGCGCTCGACGACGCGCGTTCCAGTACGCGTTATGTCACCGTCCGGTTCGGCAACGTGCTGGATTCCGCCGGCAGCGTGGTGCCCCTGTTCCGCGACCAGATCCGGAAAGGGGGGCCGGTCACCGTGACCGACCCCGACGTGACCCGCTACTTCATGACCATTCCGGAAGCCTGTCAGTTGATCCTGCAGGCGGCCTCGGGCGCGGCACATGCCTCGATCTACACACTGGACATGGGCGATCCGGTGCCGATCCGACTGCTGGCCGAGCAGATGATCCGGTTGGCCGGCAAGCAGCCGGGCAGGGACATCGCCATCGTCTACACGGGCCTGCGCCCGGGCGAGAAATTGCACGAGACGCTGTTCCACGCCGACGAGCGTTACCAGCCGACCTCGCACTCCAAGATCATGAAGGCGTTCGCCCGCGACGTCTCGCCGGAGTTCATCGACCTGGCCCTGCAACGGCTGCGCGCGGCGCATGCGCGCTACGACACCACCGAGCTGGGTGAAGTCCTGCGTGTCGCCGTCCCCGAGTTCACGCCCTTGTCAAATGATCATGACGAAGCATCGGCTAATATCGTCGTCTTCCCAGGCCGTGATGCTCGCAGGACTCGATGACTTCGACCCGTATCCGAAAGGCCGTGTTCCCCGTCGCGGGGCTCGGCACCCGTTTCCTGCCCGCCACCAAGACCGTCCCCAAGGAAATGTTGCCGATCATCGATCGGCCGCTGATCCAGTACGCGGTTGATGAAGCGATCGAAGCGGGTTGCGACACGCTGATCTTCGTGACGAACCGCTACAAGCATGCGGTGGCGGACTACTTCGACAAGGCTTACGAACTGGAGCAGAAGCTGGAGCAGGCAGGGAAGCGCGAGCAGCTCGACCTCGTCCGCAACGTCCTGCCTTCGCACGTGCGGGCCGTGTTCGTGACGCAGGCTGAAGCGCTCGGGCTGGGGCATGCGGTGCTCTGCGCCAAGCCGATCGTCGGGAATGAGCCCTTCGCCGTGCTGCTGCCCGACGATCTGATCTGGAACCGGGGGCCTGGCGCATTGAAGCAGATGGCCGATGCCGCCGAACGCTCGGGTTCTAGCGTCATCGCGGTGCAGGACGTGGCGCCGGAACAGACCGGAAGCTATGGCATCGTCGCCACCGACTCCTTCAACGGGCGCGAAGGCCGGATCGGCGCGATCGTCGAGAAGCCGAAGCCGGAGGACGCGCCGAGTACGCTCGCCGTGGTCGGTCGCTACGTACTGGACGGCCGCATCTTCGAACTGCTGGAGAACACGACGCCCGGTGCCGGTGGCGAGATCCAGTTGACCGATGGCATCGCGCAACTGCTGCAGGAAAAGCCGGTGCACGCCTATAGGTTCCAGGGCACGCGCTTCGACTGCGGCACGCATATCGGGCTGATCGAGGCGACCATCCGCTACGCACTGGACCACGAAAAGCTCAGCGATGCCGCGCGTGACATGATGCAGAACGCGCTGAGCGAGCTGGGCGTGCAGGACTTGCAGTAAGTCCTTGGGCAGGGCACCGTCGCGGGATCGGACCACCTCCGATCTTCGCTACGACTTCGCTGCCATGGCCGAACCCGCTTCAAGCTACTACCTTGCGACGGCAGTGCCGTCTCCCGTGCACGCCCCGTTGAAGGGGCGCCGTGAGGCGTCCGTTTGCGTCGTCGGAGGCGGCTTCGCCGGATTGAATACCGCGCTGGGACTGGCCGAACGCGGTGTAGGCGACGTCGTCCTGTTGGAGGCCAAGACGCCTGGTTTCGGGGCGTCGGGGCGCAACGGAGGGTTCGTGTTCGGTGGTTTCTCGCGCGGCGAGGATGCGCTGCTCAATGAGCTCGGGCCCGTCCGTGCCAAGGCGCTGTACGACGGCACGATCCAGGCGGTCGAGCTGATCCGTGAGCGGATCACGCGGTACGCGATCGATTGCGAGCCCACCGAGCAGGGCGTGGTCTGGGCGAACTGGTTCAAGGACGCGGGCCTGCTGCGCGAACGCCAAGCGTTGCTGGCCCGGCATTACGACACTCACTGGACCTGGTGGCCGCGGGACGATCTGCGTGCACGGGTCCATTCGACCCGCTACCACGACGGCCTGTTCGAGCCGCAGGGATTCCATTTCCACCCTCTGAACTACGCGACGGGGCTCGCGCGGGCCGCGGTCGGCAGCGGCGTGGCCGTACACGCGGATTCGCCTGCCGTGTCGTTGGAGCGCATCGGTAGCTCGTGGCGTGTCCGAACGCCGGAGGGCGAAGTCGAAGCGGCGCATGTCGTGCTCGCGTGCGGCGGGTATCTCGCAGGCTTGCGCGCACGCGTCGATGCGGCCGTGCTTCCCATCGCCACCTACGTGATGGTCACCTCGCCGCTGGGCAGCCGCATGCCCGACGTGCTGGAGACGGGTGCCGCCGTCTACGACACGCGTTTCGCCTTCGATTACTACCGGCCGCTGCCGGATACCCGCATCTTGTGGGGAGGCCGGATTTCGGTGCTGGACCGGTCGCCGGCCGCGGTGCGCCGACTGCTCTACCGGGACATGCTGAAGGTGTTTCCGCAACTCGAGGGTATCGGCGTGGACTATGCCTGGTCGGGACTGATGAGCTACGCACGCCACCAGATGCCGCAGATCGGGCAGGTCGAACCCGGGCTGTGGCTGGCGCAGGCGTTCGGCGGGCATGGGGTCGCGCCCACCACGTTCGCGGGCGAAGTCCTGTCGACCGCGATCGCGGAAGGCGACGGCCGGTGGCGGGAGTTCGCCGATTACGGCTTGGTCTCTGCGTTGAAGCCGGCCGGGTTGTTGGGCGCCCAGCTGAGTTACTGGTGGGCGGAATCCAGGGATGCCTGGAAAGACTGGCGGGAACGGGCCAAGAGGGAATAGGCGTGGAAAGCGATGCAATCAGTTGGGCGGATTTCGAGAAGGTGCACCTCTGCGCTGGCACTGTCGTACGGGTTGAGCCCTTTCCGGAAGCGCGCAAACCCGCATGGAAGGTCTGGGTGGACTTCGGGCCGCATGGCATCCGGAAGACCAGTGCGCAGATCCATGCGCTCTACGGCGTGGACGACCTCGTCGGTCGGCAGATCGTCGGCGTCATCAATTTTCCGCCCAAGCAGGTAGGTCCATTCCTTTCCGAGTTCCTGCTCACCGGCTTCCATACCGAAGCCGGCGTGGTGGTAACCACGGTGGAGCGGTCTGTTCCCAACGGCGCACGCCTGGCCTGAGGTCCTGAGGCCGGAAACGAAGATGGCGCCTTGCGGCGCCATCTTCGTGTGCAGCCCGGCGCTCGTCAGAGCGACTCGAAGATGCCCGCCGCACCCATGCCGGTGCCGATGCACATGGTCACCATGCCGTACTTCTTCTGGTGGCGGCGCATGCCGTGCACGATGGTCGCGGTCCGGATGGCGCCCGTCGCACCGAGTGGGTGACCCAGCGCGATGGCGCCGCCCAGCGGATTGATCTTCGACGCATCCAGCTCGCTGTCACGGATCACCGCCAGCGCCTGCGCGGCGAAAGCCTCGTTGAGTTCGATCCAGTCGAGCTGATCCTTGGTCAGGCCAGCCTGCTTCAGCGCTTTGGGAATCGCGGCGATCGGGCCGATGCCCATCACTTCCGGGCGCACGCCGGCCACCGAGAAGCTCACGAAGCGGGCGAGCGGGGTCAGGCCGTAGTCCTTGATCGCCTGTTCCGAAGCCAGCAGCACGCCGGCTGCGCCGTCGCTCATCTGCGACGAGGTGCCCGCGGTCACGGTGCCGCCGAACTGCGGGTTGCGGAACACGGTGCGCAGCTTGGCCAGGCCTTCCAGCGATGTGTCGGCGCGTGGGCCTTCGTCCTGTTCGACCAGCAGCTTCTTCAAGCGCACCGTGTTGCCCGCGAGGTCGGGCTGGCGCGAGATCACTTCGTAGGCGCTGATCTCGTCCCGGAATTCACCCGCGGCCTGCGCCGCCAGGGCCTTCTGGTGCGACGCGACGGCGAAGGCGTCCTGGTCTTCCCGCGAGATCTTCCATTCCTCGGCGACCTTCTCGGCGGTGATGCCCATGCCGTAGGCGATGGCCACGTGGTCGTTGTCGAACACGCTGGGCGCCATGGCGATCTTGTTGCCCATCATCGGCACCATGCTCATGCTCTCGGTGCCACCTGCCAGCATCAGATCGGCATTGCCGAGCCGGATCTGGTCCGCCGCCATCGCCACGGCCTGCAGGCCGGACGAGCAGAAGCGGTTGATGGTCTGCGCGGCGATCGTGTTCGGCAGGCCCGCCAGCAGCAGGCCGATGCGAGCGACGTTCATGCCTTGCTCGGCTTCCGGCATCGCGCAGCCGATGATGGCGTCGTCGATGCGGTTGACGTCGATGCCCGGCGCCTGCGCCACGACCGACTTCAGCACGTGCGCCAGCATGTCGTCCGGGCGGGTGTTGCGGAACACGCCCTTGGGCGCCTTGCCGACCGGCGTGCGGGTGGCGGCGACGATATAGGCTTCTTGTACTTGCTTGCTCATGTCTCGGTGTCCTGTGTCGTCGTCGGTCAGTTACGCAGCGGCTTGCCGGTCTTCAGCATGTGCGCGATGCGGGCCTGGGTCTTTTCCTGCTGCGCCAGTTCGACGAAGTGCTTGCGCTCCAGCTTCAGCAGCCATTCTTCGTCGACCACCGCGCCGCGATCCACTTCACCACCGCACAGCACGGTGGCGATGCGCACGGCAATCTCGTAGTCGTACGGGCTGATGAAGCGGCCCTCCAGCATGTTCACCAGCATCATCTTGAACGTGGCGATGCCGACGTCGCCGGCGACCTGGATGCGGCGGGCGGGCAGGGGCGGCCGGTAGCCGGTCTCTGCGAGCGCCAGGGCTTCCTGCTTGGCGATGTGGAGCAGCTCGTACGCATTGAAGGCGACCTTGTCGCCCGCGCGCATCAGGCCCAGCTCCTTCGCCTCGACCGCGGAAGCGGAGACCTTCGCCATCGCGATCGTCTCGAAGGTCTTCTTCAGCTCGGCGAACACGTCGCCGCCCGGCCCTGCGGCCTGCGAGGCGCGCACGGCGAGTTCCTTCAGGCCGCCACCGGCGGGCAGCAGGCCGACACCCGCTTCGACCAGGCCGATGTAGCTTTCGAGGTGCGCAACGGTGCGCGCACTGTGCATCTGGAACTCGCAGCCACCGCCCAGTGCGAGGCCACGCACGGCGGCAACGACGGGCACCAGCGAATACTTGATGCACTGGCTGGTGGCCTGGAAGTTGGCCACCATCGCCTCGAACTCAGCGATCTTGCCTGCCTGCAGCGCGCCCAGCGCCCCGGCCAGGTCGGCACCGGCGGAGAAGGGCTCTTTCGGCTGCCAGATCACCAGGCCCTTGAACCGCTGCTCGGCGATCGCGACCGACTCCTGCACGCCGGCAAGCACCGCGTCGGACACGGTGTGCATCTTGGTCTTGAAGCTGATCACGCCGATGCCGTCGCCGTCAGTCCACAGGCGGACGCCGTCGTTCTCGAACACGGTCTCGCCCGGCGGGAAGGCTTCGCCCAGCAGCGGATCGGGGAAGCGCTGGCGCGCGTAGACGTCCAGGGACGAGCGTGGCAGCTTGGTGTTGCGGGCGGGGCTGTAGCTGCCCTCGGTGCCGTGCACGCCTTCGCGGCCATCGAACACCCAATTCGGCAGCGGCGCACTGCTCATGGTCTTGCCGGCCACGATGTCGTCGGCGATCCACTGCGCCACCTGCTTCCAGCCGGCAGCCTGCCAGGTCTCGAACGGCCCAAGCGACCAGCCGTAGCCCCAGCGGATCGCCAGATCGACGTCGCGCGCGGTCTCGGCGATGTCGGCGAGGTGGTAGGCGCTGTAATGGAAAAGGTCGCGGAACACCGCCCACAGGAACTGCGCCTGCGGGTGCTGGCTTTCGCGCAGCTTGGCGAACTTCTCGGCCGGATTCTTGATCTTCAGGATCTCGACCACCTCCGGCGCCGCAATGCGGTCGGACGCGCGGTAGTCCTGCTTCTCGAGGTCGAGGACCACGATGTCCTTGCCGACCTTGCGGAAAATGCCGGCGCCGGTCTTTTGGCCCAGCGCACCCTTGGCGATCAAAGCCTCCAGCCACTTCGGGGACTTGAAGTAGGCATGCCACGGATCGTCCGGCAGGGTGTCGGCCATGGTCTTGATGACGTGGGCCATGGTGTCCAGGCCCACGACATCGGAGGTACGGTAGGTGGCGGACTTCGGACGGCCGATCAGCGGGCCTGTGATCGCATCCACCTCGTCAAAGCCCAGCTTGAACTCGCCCGTGTGGTGGGCGGTGGCCAGGATCGAGAACACGCCGATGCGGTTGCCGATGAAGTTGGGTGTGTCCTTGGCGTACACCACGCCCTTGCCGAGCGTGGTCGTCAGGAAGGTTTCCAGGCCCTCGAGCACCGCCTTGTCCGTGGATTTGGCCGGAATGAGCTCGGCCAGATGCATGTAGCGGGGCGGATTGAAGAAGTGGACGCCGGAGAAACGGTGGCGAAGTTCTTCCGGAAGAACTTCGGCCAACTTGTTGATTCCCAGCCCGGACGTATTGCTTGCGAGCACGGCGTGCGGCGCCACGAAGGGCGCAATCTTCTTGTACAGGTCCTGCTTCCAGTCCATCCGTTCGGCAATGGCTTCGATGATCAGGTCGCACCCCTTCAGGTGCTCGAGCCCGGTCTCGTAGTTGGCCGGCGTGATGGCCTCGGCCAGCGACTTGCTCGCCAGCGGGGCGGGGCTCAGCTTGGCCAGGTTGGCGATGGCCCTGTGCACGATGCCGTCCGGATGGCCCTCCTTGGCGGGCAGGTCGAACAGCACCGTGTCGACGCCGGCATTGGTCAGGTGCGCGGCGATCTGCGCGCCCATCACACCGGCGCCCAGCACGGCCGCCTTGCGTACAAGCAATGGATTGGACATGGAATTTCCTTGGATTGCAGGGGTTTCAGACATGGTCGGCGCGCAGGCCGGCCTCGGCGAAGCGGATGAGTTCGCGGGCGGCGCGCTCACGATGCGCCGCTTCCGTGACGCCCGTGGGGCGCTTGATCAGGCCGAAATCGGCCATGGCGTAGGTCAGTGCGCCGGAGAAGAAGTCCAGCCGCCAGTACAGCTCTTCCTTGCTCAGCCCCGGCACGCAGGCGGCGATCGCCTTGCCGAACTCGCGCAGGACGTGGCCATAGTGGTCCGAAAGGAACTGGCGCAGGCCGTCGTTCTTCTCGGCGTACGCACGGGCGATGACGCGGACGAAGGCGCCGCCACCATGGCGGTCCTGGGCGAGGGCCAGGGCCGGTTCGACGAAGGCGGCCAGGATGGGGGCGAGTTCGCCCGGATGCTCGGCCAGGGCCTTGTCCAACTGGGAGAGGCGGGCGGCGGTCATGTCGTCCATGCGGCGGCGGAACACCTCGTTGACGAGGTTCTCCTTGCTGCCGAAGTGGTAGTTGACGGCCGCGATGTTCACGTCGGCCCGACTGGTGACCTGGCGCAGGGAGGTGCCCGCGAAGCCATGCTGGGCGAAGAGCTCTTCGGCCGCCCCGAGGATCCGTTCCTTGGTGGAAAAATGCGTGGTGTTGCCCATGGCCCCTCCGGAACTGAATCAAACGCTTGTTTGACTCATTGTCGGGGGTGCCCCAGGGCAAGTCATGCTGCTTTGCAGCATCGGATGGTACGAGGGCTGCAAAGCGACACGCGGTACGTTAGAATCTCGCTACGCTTTCTAGTCTAAGCCCGCGTTTCGACGCGGGTTTTTCATGTTAACCTTGGGCCGTAACGTGGCCCGCCCAACGGAGATAATCCCCATGGCGCTGGAGCGCACCCTGTCGATCGTCAAGCCCGATGCCGTCGCCAAGAACGTCATCGGCGAAATCTATGCCCGCTTCGAAAAGAACGGTCTGAAGATTGTTGCCGCGAAGATGAAGCACCTGTCGCGTCGTGAAGCGGAAGGTTTCTACGCCGTGCACCGCGAGCGCCCGTTCTTCAATGCGCTGGTCGAGTTCATGATCTCCGGTCCGGTCGCCATCCAGGTGCTGGAAGGTGACAACGCCGTGCTGAAGCATCGCGACATCCTTGGCGCCACCAATCCGAAGGACGCTGCGCCGGGCACGATCCGCGCCGACTTCGCCGATTCGATCGACGCCAATGCCGCGCACGGTTCGGATTCGGTCGAGAACGCGAACATCGAGATCGCCTACTTTTTCGCCGCGACCGAAGTGTTTTCGCGCTGAGCGACATGCGATGAGCAGCCACGAACTGCCACCGATCGAGTTGAAACTGGCCACGGACGCACCGTCCGTGGCCGTCGGTGCGCCCGTGTCTGCGAAACAGAACCTGATGGACCTGGATCGCGAGGGCCTGGAGCAGTTCTTCGTCGGCAAGCTCGGCGAACAGAAGTTCCGCGCGCACCAGGTGATGAAGTGGATCCACCATCGTTACGTCACTGACTTCGAGCAGATGACGGATCTCGGCAAGCACCTGCGCGCGAAGTTGCATGAGCATGCCGAGGTCGTGGTGCCGCAGGTGGTGTTCGACAAACCGTCGTCGGATGGCACCCACAAATGGCTGCTGGGCATGGGCGTGGACGGCAAGAATGCCGTTGAAACCGTGTATATCCCGGACAAGAGTCGCGGCACGCTGTGCGTGTCGTCGCAGGTCGGGTGCGGTCTGAACTGCACCTTCTGTTCGACGGCCACGCAAGGTTTCAACCGCAACCTCACCACCGCCGAGATCATCGGCCAGGTGTGGGTGACGGCGCGTCATTTGGGCAATGTGCCCGCACAGAACCGTCGCCTCACCAACGTGGTGATGATGGGCATGGGCGAGCCGCTGCTGAACTTCGACAACGTCGTGCGCGCCATGAACATCATGCGCGACGACCTGGGTTACGGCCTGGCGAGCAAGCGCGTGACGCTGTCGACGTCGGGCCTGGTTCCGATGATCGACCGGCTGGCTACCGAGACCGACGTGTCGCTCGCCGTCTCGCTGCATGCGCCCAACGATGCGCTGCGCGAACAGCTGGTGCCGCTGAACAAGAAATACCCGATCGCCGAGTTGATGGCGTCCTGTGTGCGCTATCTGCGCGCGAACAAGAAGCGCGACTCGGTGACGTTCGAGTACACGTTGATGAAGGGCGTGAACGACCAGCCCGAGCATGCACGCCAGCTGGCGCAGCTGATGCGCAAGTTCAGCAACGCCGCACAGCTGAAGGATGCGGGCAAGGTCAACCTCATCCCATTCAACCCGTTCCCCGGCACGCGCTACGAGCGTGCGCCGGAAGAAGATATCCGCGCGTTCCAGAAGCTGCTGCTGGATTCGCACGTCCTGACGATGGTTCGCCGCACGCGCGGCGACGATATCGACGCGGCGTGCGGCCAGTTGAAAGGGCAGGTGATGGATCGGACGCGTCGCCAGGCCGAGTTCCGCCGGCAGCTGCAGGAACAAGGCATCGACGATGCGGCATAAGGCGCTCTGCCTGCTGCTGATCCCCCTCCTGCTGGCCACCGCCTGCAGCCGACTCACCTTCGTCCGTCCCAAGATGGATCGCAAGGACGGCGAGCAGATCGCCCAGGACTACTCCGTCAAGGACAGCCCGGAGGTCAAGCGCCGGCAATCGGCGAGGACCCTGCTCGCACGCTCCGTGCAGCATCTTCATGCCGGTGATCTGGCGGCGGCGGAGAAGGAAGCACGCGCCGCCCTGAAGCTGGCCCCCGATTCTGCCGACGCGCTGACCATGCTGGCCGTCATCGCGGATCGTCGCGGCCAATCCGAACTCGCCGGGCAGCACTACCGCCGAGCCGCCGAGCTCGCCCCGGGGCAGGGCTCGGTCCAGAACAATTACGGCACCTGGTTGTGCGGGAACGGCTTCGCCGCCGAATCGCTGGTCTGGTTCGACCGTGCGGTGCAGGCGCCGGGATACCCGACGCCTGAAGTGGCGCTCGCCAACGCGGGCAACTGTGCGCTCACCACCGGGCAGATCGAACGTGCCGAGCGGGATCTGCGACTGGCGCTTTCGCGCGACCCCTCGAGCACGATCGCGCTGGGGGCTATGGCGGAGATCGAGTTCCGCCGGCAGCAGTACCTGCCGGCACGTGCCTTCATCGAGCGGAGGCTGGCTGCGGGACCGGCTTCCGTGGCAGTGTTGAAACTCGCATCACAGATCGAGGAAAGACTCGGCGACAAGGCCGCTGCCAGTCGATATGTTCAGCGCATTCGGGCGGAGTTCCCCGACGCGAGGGACGTCACAACCGGGGGAAATGCAGGGCCATGATGGAAACGGTGAGTGGGGGCATGCCGCAGGGGTGCGGCGATGCACTGCGGTCGGCGCGCGAGCGTGCCGGCCTCTCGATACAGGATGTCAGCCAACGTCTGAAGATGCCGGTCAAGGTGGTCCAGGCCCTGGAAGCGGGGCAGTGGGACCAGTCGGGCGGCGCCGTCTTCGTGCGCGGGCAATTGCGCAGCTACGGGCGCTTGCTCAAGGTGGATGTGGAGCCGTTCCTGCACCAGGCGGAAACGGCGGTCTCGCCACCGGCCGAACTCGTCAGTCACGGCCATACGCCGCCCATCCAGTATTTCTTCGAAAGCTTCAAGCGCCGCGCGGTCTATGTCGTGCTGACGCTGGTGATCGTGACGCCGATCTGGATGGCGCTGCGTCCCGCCTCGGGCCCCGCGCCTGAGACGGCGACCGCGTCCCTGGATGTGGTGCCGGATGCGGCTCCCGCAACGGAACGCGCCGAAGAAGCTTCGAAACCCGCGGGTCGGCCATCGGCAGCGCCCTTCGTGGCGTCCATGACCCCGCTGCCGCGAGCGACGGCGGCGTGGCTGTCGCTGACGTTCAAGGGCGACAGCTGGGTGGAGATCAACGCCCCGGATGGTCGCAAGGTGGAGCACGCACTCGTGCGCGCTGGCGAGGAACGTCGCTTTGCGCAGGGCGAGGTGGGGCGAATCAAACTGGGCGATGCCACGGCGGTCGAGGTTCAGCAAGCGGGGAGTACGGTGGATTTGACGCCGTTCCAGCGAGCTAACGTCGCACGCTTTGCGGTATCCTCTGAGGGTTCCCTAGCGCCGGTCGGTGACTGACCCGCGCGCGGGTCTGTCCAACCTAGACCGAGACCCCGCATCGAGACGGGGCAAGAGAGCGCATGGCGATTGACGATCTGCTCGACGAGCACGAACAAAGCGAACGCGTCCGCAGCTGGCTGAGGAACAACGGCGCTGGCCTGCTGGGCGGCGTGGCCCTGGGACTTGCGGTGATTTTCGGCTGGCAGTGGTGGCAGAAGAGCCAGCTGGGCAAGCAGGAGCAGGCGTACCAGGATTACGAATCGGCCATGGAAGGTCTGGCCAAGGGCGATCTGAAGCAGTCGAAGGGTGCGGTCGATGCGCTCGCCAAGCAGGGCGACGTGTATGCCGATATCGCCGGTCTGCAACTGGCCAAGGCCCAGGTCCAGGCCGGTGAACGCGATGCCGCCATCGCGACGTTGCGTAGCCTCAAGCCCGACGATTCGCTGCGGCCGCTGGTCGATGTGCGACTGGCCCGCCTGCTGATCGACAGCGGCAAGCACGACGAAGCCCTGACGTTGCTGGACAAGGCCGACGACGCGTCCCGCCTGGAAGTCCGCGGCGATGCGCTGCTGGCTGCCGGCAAGGCCAAGGAAGCGCAGGATGCCTATACCCGCGCCCTGACCACGCTGGACGTTGCCTCGCCGCAACGCCGTATCGTCGAATTGAAGCTGATCCACGCCGGTGGCACGCCGCCCAAGACAGGAAGCGCTGCATGAACCGTCGTTTGAAGAGTGTGTCCGTGCGCCTCATGGGCGCCACCCTGCTGATCGCCGCCCTCGGCGGTTGCAGCACGATCAAGGGATGGTTCGGCGGGAAGTCCGATGAGAAGCCGACGGAGCCGGCGGAGCTGGTCGACATCACGCAGACCGTGGGTATCTCCAAGCTGTGGAGCACCGGCGTGGGCAAAGGCGAGGAACGCCTTGGCCTCCAGCAGGCCCCCACCGTGGAGGGCGGTCGCGTCTATGCGGCCGCCGTCAAGGGCGGTGTCCGCGCCATCGATCTACAGACCGGCAAGCAGGTCTGGGAATACAAGTCCGACCTGCGTCTGTCGGGTGGGCCTGGTGCCGGGCAGGGCCTGGTCGTCGTGGGGACCCTGGATGGCCAGGTGATCGCCCTCGACGCCGCGACCGGTGCCGAGAAATGGCAGGTGAAGGTGCCGAACGAAGTGATCGCGGCTCCTGCGATCACCCAGGGCCTTGTGCTCGTCCGCACCAACGATGGTCGCGTCTCGGCGCTGAGCACCGAAACCGGTGAGCGCCGCTGGTTCTGGACCCATGAGTTGCCGAGCCTCACCGTCCGTGGAAACGCGCCCGTCGTGGTAGGCCCCGGCGTGTTGTTCGCGGGTAGCGACGACGGCACGTTGACGGCATTGTCGATCAGCGATGGCCGCCCCCTGTGGACGCAGGCGGTTGGCACGCCGGAAGGTCGCAGCGAGTTGGAACGCATGGCCGACGTGGACGGCGCTCCGGTGCTGGAAGGCACCACCGTCTTCGTCACCAGTTTCAAGAAGGAAACGATCGCCATCGAAGGACCGTCCGGTCGACCGCTGTGGAAGCGCGAGAACGGTGGCGCTGGTGGCCTGGCGGTGACCAGCAGCGCCGTGCTGGTGTCGGATCCGGCAGGCACCGTCTGGGCGCTGGACAAGTACAGCGGCAGCTCGCTGTGGTCCAACGCGACCCTGGCGCGCCGGTCGTTGACGGCCCCGACCATCCATGGCGATTACGCCGTGGTGGGTGATTACGACGGTTACCTGCACTGGCTGAAGACGGACAACGGCGAGGTTGCAGCGCGTGCCCGCGTGGGCGGCAAGACCATCCGCGGCAAGCCCGTCGTCGCCGATGGCATCCTGATCGTTCAGGACGTGGAAGGCGGCCTGACTGCCTTCGGCTTCAAGTAAGGGCCAGCCGGCGCGGTCCATCCGCGCCTGCCGGACCAGGAGAGGGTCGCTTCGGCGGCCCTTTTTTTCGCGGGCACGGCCCAATTCCGATACCATGGCGCGCCCCTGCCGTGCGGCTCCCTGCGCCCCGGCGGTCCACGGTCGCTCCGTGCCGGCCTCGACTCTTTATCTTCCGGTTGCCTCTCCATGTTGCCCCTCGTAGCCCTGGTCGGTCGTCCCAACGTCGGCAAGTCCACCTTGTTCAATGCGCTGACCCGCAGTCGCGATGCCCTGGTCCATGACCAGCCCGGCGTGACCCGCGACCGCAATTACGGCGTTTGCCGCCTGGACGAGGATGAGCCGTTCCTGGTGGTCGACACGGGCGGTATCGCCGGGGAAGAGGAGGGTCTGGCGGGCGCCACGGCACGCCAGGCGCGCGCGGCCGCTGAAGAGGCGGACCTGGTGCTGTTCATCGTCGATGGGCGGGAGGGTCCGTCCGCCCTGGACGACGAGATCCTGGCCTGGCTACGCAAGACCGCGCGCCCGACCTTGCTCGTGATCAACAAGATCGACGGCATCAACGAATCCACGGCGCTGGCGGACTTCGCCCGCTACGGCTTCTCCGACATCACGACCATCTCGGCCTCGCATCGCCAGGGCATCGACGACCTGTTGGCCGAAGTGCATGAGCGCCTGCCTGAAGAAGGCACGGCCGCGGTGCTGGACCAGGATCCCGCACGCATGCGCGTGGCCTTCGTCGGTCGCCCCAATGTGGGCAAGTCCACGCTCGTGAACCGGCTGCTCGGCGAAGAGCGCATGATCGCCTCCGAGGTGCCGGGCACCACGCGCGATTCGATCGCCGTCGACATGGAGCGGGACGGGCGCCAGTACCGCCTGATCGATACCGCCGGCCTGCGCCGCAAGGGCAAGGTGGAGGAGGCCGTCGAGAAGTTCAGCGTGGTCAAGACGCTGCAGGCGATCGAGCAGTGCCAGGTCGCCGTGTTGTTGCTGGATGCCACCGAGGGCGTCACCGACCAGGACGCCACCGTGCTCGGTGCGGTGCTGGACGCCGGACGTGCCCTGGTGGTCGCGATCAACAAATGGGATGGCCTGACCGCCTACCAGCGCGAGCAGGCCGAAGCCCTGCTTGCCCGCAAGCTCGGGTTCGTGGAATGGGCCGAAGCGGTGCGCATCTCTGCGCTGCACGGTTCCGGCCTGCGCGAACTGTTCAAGGCGATCCATCGCGCGCATGCATCGGCGACGAAGGAATTCGGCACCAGCGAGGTCAACAAGGCGCTTGAGATCGCGTACGAAACCAATCCACCGCCGAGCATCCGCGGCCATGTGTCCAAGCTGCGTTACGTGCATCCGGGCGGCGCCAACCCGCCCACCTTCATCGTGCATGGCACGCGCCTGAAGGTCCTGCCGGAATCGTACAAGCGGTACCTCGAGAACTTCTTCCGCAAGCGCTTCAAGCTGGTGGGTACGCCGGTGCGCTTCATCTTCCGGGAAGGCGCCAATCCCTACGAAGGGAAGAAGAACGTGCTGACCGAGAAGCAGATCGCCAAGAAGCGCCGCCTGATCCGGCACGTCAAGCGCAGCAAGTGACCGCCTATCCCTCCCGCATCGCCGTCGATGATGCCATCGCGCTGATCCGGGAGACGGCCCACGCGCAGCGCGCCGATACCGAAACCCTGGCGCTCAGTCGCGCAGGTGGCCGCGTGCTGGCCGATGCGGTGCGCGCGCCGATCGACCTGCCTTCGTTCGACAACAGCCGCATGGATGGCGTGGCATTCGCACATGCAAGCCTCGCCGCGGGCAAGCCCACGTGGCTGCGCCTGGTGGGCGCGCAGTATGCCGGCGTCGCGGAAGGGCTCCAGGTCGGGCCGGGCGAGTGCATCCGCATCACGACCGGCGCGCCGCTGCCTCCCGGCACCGATACGGTGGCGATACGGGAAGACGTCGTGGAACGCGACGGCGGCGTCGACGTGCCGGGTGGGCTTGTACGCGGCGCGGATGTCCGACGCATCGGGGAAGATGTTGTGGCGGGCACAGAAGTATTGCGTGCGGGTCAGGTGCTGACGCCGGCGCGCATCGGCCTGGCGGCGGCGCTGGGCGTGCCTGCGTTGACGGTGTCGCGTCGCCCCACGGTTGCGGTCTTCACGACAGGTGACGAACTGGTGGAGCCGGGTCTGCCGCTGCTGCCGGGGCAGATCTACAACAGCAACCGCGAACTGCTGATGGGGTTGCTGCGCGCCGAAGGACTCGAGCCCACCGCCTGGCCCACGCTGCCAGATGATCCGGAGCGCATGCAGGTGATGCTGGCCGATGCGGCTTCCGCGTTCGATGTCGTCATCACCAGTGGCGGCGTCTCTGCGGGCCAGAAGGACCACCTTCCCGGTCTGCTGGAGGCCCACGGACGTGTCGCATTCTGGAAGGTGCGCATGAAGCCCGGCATGCCCGTGCTGTTCGGGGTATGGGACCGTGCCGTGTTCCTTTGCCTGCCGGGCAACCCCGTGTCGACCCTGGCCACCTTCCTGACCCTGGGGCGCGCCTTGCTGGACGGCCTGCAGGGTCGCGACGACCCGCGCCCCACCTGGCAGGCGAAGTTGGGGGCGGCCTGGCGCAAGGAGCACGCGCGCCTGGAGTTCCTGCGGGGCCGACTGGCCCACAACGGCGCGGGCGGACTGCGGGTCATGCCCCATGCGGCCGACGCGTCCCACCAGTTGCGCGCCGCGGCGGACAGCAACGCCCTGATCGTGCTGCCGGAAGGCCTTCGCGACTACGCCGAAGGCGACATGGTCGACGTGCTGACGTATTGACGGCGACACCGCGTTCCACCCGGGGTGCCGCCAGCGCACATGCAGTGCGTGATAATCCCGGTATGCCGATCCAGGAAATTTCTCCCGCAGATGTCGCCCAGTGGCTGGCCGCCGGTGCGGTCTTCATAGACGTGCGCGAAGAACATGAGCGTGCAGCCGGGCAGGCAGCGGGCACGGTGGGTGTGGCAAAGGGGGACCTGCTGGCGTCTCCCGAAGCTCACGCGCCGCGCCGCGATGCGCCCGTGGTGTTGATCTGCCAGAAGGGCGGTCGCTCGATGGAGGCCGCCCGCGCACTCGAGGCCGCGGGTTACTCGCGATTGGCCTCGGTTGCGGGTGGCACGTCGCGCTGGCAGGAAGAAGCGCGGCCGCTCGTGCGGCCCGAATTGCCGGCCGATGCGATGGACTTCAACGAGCGGTATTCGCGGCACCTGCTGCTGCCGGAAGTCGGCGTTGGAGGGCAGCGGCGACTCGAGCGTTCGCGGGTGCTGATGATCGGTGCCGGAGGGCTGGGTTCGCCGGCCGCGTTCTACCTGGCGGCCGCCGGCGTGGGCCACCTGCGGCTCGCCGACGACGATGTGGTGGATCGCAGCAACCTGCAGAGGCAGATCCTGCATACCGAAGGACGCATCGGCGAACCGAAGGTGGCCTCGGCGCAGGCGACGCTGGGCGCGCTCAACCCGCGCACGCACGTCGAACCGGTGCAGGCGCGCGTCACCGCCGAGAACGTCGAACGTCTGCTCGAGGGCGTGGACGTGGTGCTGGACGGCGCGGACAATTTTCCTGTGCGCTACCTGCTCAACGATGCCTGCGTAAAGTTGGGCATTCCGCTGGTGTACGGCGCGGTGCAGCGGTTCGAGGGGCAGGTGAGTGTGTTCGATGCGGGGCGCCATCGCGGCGCGCTTCCCTGTTATCGCTGCCTATTCCCGGAGCCGCCACCACCCGAGTTCGCGCCCAACTGCGCGGAGGCCGGCGTACTTGGCGTGCTCCCCGGCGTGATCGGCTTGTTGCAGGCAACCGAGGTCGTGAAGCTCCTGCTCGGTATCGGGGACGCGTTGGCTGGGCGGCTGCTGCAGTTCGACGCGCTGTCGATGCGCTTCCGCGAAACACGCCTGCGCCACGATCCGGATTGCCCGGTGTGTGCGGCAGGAAAACCATTCCCCGGCTACATCGACTACGCGGCGTTCTGCCGCACCGGCTGATCAGTCCAGCGGACGCATACGCAGGCCGTCGCGGAATTGCCGCGGCGTGATGCCGGTATCCCGTTTGAACGCGGCACTGAAGTGGCTGTGGCTGGCGAAGCCGCAGGCGAGCGCGATGTCGGTGATGTCGTCGTTGCGGTTGAGCAGATGCCAGCGGGCGCGGCGCAGCCGTTGCGCCAGGATGTACTGCGCTGGCGTGGTGCCGAAGGTGCGCCGGAACGCGATCAGCAGCTGGTGCACGCTCATGCCAGCGAGCGTCGCCAGTTCGGACAGCGCGATGCGCTGGCCCAACGCGTTCTCGATGTGGTCGCTCAGATGGCGCGCGAGCGGGGCCGACAACGAGACGGGCGCTGTCAGCGGCACGGCGGGAAGCCGGTAGCCGTCATAGAGGTGCTGGCGCACCAGCAGCTGCAGGCGTTCGGCCATCATGGCCGACAGGTCGTCGTCCTGCTGGCTGAGCCGTCCCAGCCGCGCGACGCTGTAGTGCAGGAATTCGTCGCGATGCCCCAGCCTGGGCATCAGGCCATCGATCGGGGCACGCCGGTCCACGCCTACGTCCACGTCCGCCGTCGGCGAGACGCGTAGCTCAGCATAGGTGATGACCTGTCCCGACGCCTGGCTGGCGTAGCGCCTGCCGGCGGGGACCAGCCAGATGTCGCCGGGGGAGGGCGGCGTGTGGGTGGCGCCCACGCCATCGATCTCGGTATCCAGTTCACGCATCGTGCCGCCCAGGTGGACGATGACGGTATGACGCGGCTCATCGATGGCCCACACCGTGCGCTGGCGGATGTCTTCCTTGCAGAGCAGCAGCTCAACGCCGGACCAATGCGCCTGCGCCAGCACGCGGTACTGCGGAGTATGCGCAGATTCCTGATCGCCGCCTGTCGCGATCGCATCGCGCGGCTCACTAATGTGAGTTGAGGCCGGAGAATTTGATAGCGGATGGGACATCGTGAAAGCCCGCCGGAATGCTTCCACCGCATCTTAGACGCGCCTCGCGGTGTCTGCCCACCCATGCATGGGAACAGGGCGCCGCAGCGAGGTCCCGTCCCCTGCCAGGAGCATTCCATGATCGATCATTCCATCCGGGGCAAAGTCGCCCTGATCGCCGGTGGCGCCAAGAACCTCGGCGGCCTGATCGCCCGCGATCTCGCGCAGCAAGGCGCTGCCGCCATCGCCATCCACTACAACAGCGACGCGACCCATGCCGATGCCGAGAAGACCGTCGCCGCGATCCGCGAGGCGGGCGCCCTCGCCGTGGCGCTGCAAGGCGACCTGACGACGGCGGCCGGCATGGAGAAGCTGTTCGCCGATGCGGTGGCCGCGGTCGGCAAACCCGATATCGCGATCAACACCGTCGGCAAGGTGCTCAAGAAGCCGATCACCGACATCAGCGAGGCCGAGTACGACGAGATGACGGCGGTGAACGCCAAGGCGGCGTTCTTCTTCCTCAAGGAGGCGGGGCGGCACCTCAACGACAACGGCAAGGTCGTTACGCTGGTGACCTCGCTGCTGGGTGCGTTTACGCCTTTCTATGCCTCGTACGCGGGCACCAAGGCGCCGGTCGAGCACTTCACCCGCGCCGCGGCCAAGGAATTCGGTGCGCGTGGCATCTCGGTGACCGCGATCGGGCCCGGCCCGATGGACACGTCGTTCTTCTATCCCGCGGAAGGGGACGATGCGGTGGCGTACCACAAGACGGCCGCGGCACTGTCGCCCTTCAGCAGGACCGGGCTGACCGACATCCAGGACGTGGTGCCCTTCATCCGTCACCTGGTGAGCGACGGCTGGTGGATCACCGGTCAGACGATCCTCATCAATGGCGGTTACACCACCAAGTAGTGGCACCAGGAGGGGGCGCAGCCTCCTCCCCATCCCGGCCAGCTTTGCGCTACCGTGGGCCACGTGCCCACCTCTCCGGAGCAACCACCATGCGGACCCTGATCTTCATCGTTGTCGGGCTGGTGATCGTGGGAATCGCGGTGTGGTCGGCGGCCCCCGGCAAGCGCCGCCTGGTCGCGGCGCTGTTCACTGTCGGATGGTTGGCTGCCGTGGTGTGGAACCTGCGCACGGGCATGTCCCATGGTTACTCGCTGGAGGAGGAGCTGCCGATCCAACTGCTGATCTTCGCAGTGCCGGTGGCAGCCGGATGGCTGATGGCGTGGAAAGCCAAAGCGCGCTGACGCGCCACTCCATCAGGGAGCGACATCCTTGAACGCACGCATCCACCCCTTGCTGCGCACATCCAGCGGACCGGCGAAAGTCACCAACATCGAACTGTTCTTCGATCTGGTCTATGTCTTCGCCGTCACCCAGTTGTCGCACCATCTGCTCGAGCACCTGACGCCGTCGGGCATGCTGCAGACCGCGACGCTCTGGTTCGCGGTCTGGCTGGGCTGGCAGTACACCGCCTGGGTGAGCAACTGGTTCAACCCCGAGCACCTCGTCATCCGCACCATGTTGATGGTGTTGATGGGGCTGGCACTGCTGGTGTCCGCCGCGATTCCCGAGGCCTTCGGCGAGCGCGGGCTGTTGTTCGCGATCAGTTTCGTCGCCATCCAGGTGGGTCGTACCCTGTTCGTGCTGGGCAGTCTCGGTCGCGGGCATGCGTTGACGCCCAATTTCCTGCGGATCCTGTGCTGGCTGCTGGTGTCGTCCACGTTCTGGATCACCGGCGCATTGAATGAGGGCACGACGCGCCTCGCCCTGTGGTTGTTGGCGGTCGCCTGCGAATATGTATCGCCCATGGCCGGTTTCCCGGTGCCGGGCCTGGGTCGTTCGATGACCGCCGACTGGACCATCGATGGCGGCCACCTGGCCGAGCGCTGCCAGTTGTTCGTCATCATCGCGCTGGGTGAGTCGGTGCTGGCTACCGGCGCCTCGTTCGCACATGCGCACCATCCCGGGTTTGCCGTCTGGATCGCATTCGCGGTGTCCTTCATCGGTTGTGTGGCGATGTGGTGGATGTACTTCGATACATCCAGTGGCGATGCCGCCCACGTGATCGAGCATTCGGACGATCCGGGGCGCCTCGGTGCGTACTTCCACTACGTGCACGTGCTGCTGATCGCCGGCGTCATCGTCAGTGCGGTCGCGGACGATCTGGTGGTGGCGCATCCGCTCGATCCTGTATCGCCCAAGTACGCTGCCGTACTGGTCGGTGGCCCGCTGGTCTATCTGTTCGGCAATGCCTTGTTCAAGCGCGTGGTCTATGGCCGCTTTCCGCTGTCGCACCTGATCGGCATGGCGATGCTGGTCATTGCCTGGCCGCTGCTGTCCCGGCTCGACCTGTTGGCCGCTGGCGCGCTGACCACGGCGGTCCTTGTGCTGGTGACCGTGTGGGGGGCGTTCTACCGTCGGCGCGGGCACGATGCAACGGTGATGGAGCACGGCTGAGACAATCGCGTCTGGCGACATCCGGTAGACTCGCGGCATGAGTGCAGAATCGGGTGCCAGCCAACTGGTGAGCGTCGTCGCCCTGCTGGGCGCGGCAGTGGTGACGGTGCCGATCTTCCGGCGCCTGGGCCTGGGCTCGGTGCTCGGCTATCTCGCCGCCGGCCTCGCGATCGGTCCATTCGGCCTGAAATGGTTCAACGACCCGCAATCCATCCTGCACGTCGCTGAACTCGGCGTGGTGATGTTCCTGTTCGTCATCGGCCTCGAGATGCGGCCCAGCCATCTGTGGAGCCTGCGCAAGCAGATCTTCGGCCTGGGCGCGCTGCAGATCACGGTCTGCACGGTGCTGTTGACCGGCGTGGGCCTGGCCTTCGGATACCCGCTGGCCGTCTCGTTCATCGGTGGCATGGGCTTCGTGCTTACCTCCACCGCGGTGGTGATGCAGCTATTGGCCGAGCGGGGTGATGTGGCCCTGCCGCATGGGCAGAAAGTCGTTTCCATCCTGCTCTTCGAAGACCTGCTGATCGTCCCGTTGCTCGTGCTGGTGGCCTTCATGTCGCCGCAGGTCGTGCAGCCGGAGGAAGGCTCGCGCTGGCTGGCGATCGGCATCGGCGTGGCCTCGCTGGCCGGCCTGATCGCGGCCGGCATCTGGCTGCTCAACCCGTTGTTCCGCGTGCTGGCGGCGGCAAAGGCGCGCGAAGTGATGACGGCGGCGGCGTTGCTCGTGGTGTTGGGCGCCGCCCTGTTGATGCAGTTGGGCGGCCTGTCGATGGCGATGGGCGCGTTCCTGGCGGGCGTGCTGTTGTCGGAATCGACCTTCCGCCATCAGATCGAAGCCGACATCGAACCGTTCCGCGGCATCCTGCTGGGCCTGTTCTTCCTCGGCGTGGGCATGGCGCTCGACCTGGGCGTGGTGGCCAGCAACTGGCCGCTGATCGTCAGCGCGGTGCTGGCCATGATGGTGGTGAAGGCGGCCTGCATCTACGTCGTCGCGCGGGTGACGCGCAGTCCGCATGCGGAGGCCCTGGATCGCGCGGTGCTGATGGCGCAGGGCGGCGAGTTCGCCTTCGTGCTGTTCGCCGCCGCGGCTGCGGCCGGGATCATCGATGCGACCGTCAATGCCAACCTGACCGCCATCGTGGTGCTGTCGATGGCGCTGACGCCCTTGTTCGTGCTGCTGCTGCGCCGTTTCACCCACCCCGATGCCCCGTCGATGGAAGGCATCGAGGAGGCCAAGGGTCTCTCCGGCAGCGTGCTGATCATCGGGTTCGGGCGGTTCGGCCAGGTGATGAGCCAATCGCTGCTGGCGCGCGACGTGGACGTGACCATCATCGATACCGACATCGAAATGATCCGCAGCGCCGAGGAATTCGGCTTCAAGATCTATTACGGCGACGGCACCCGGCTGGACGTGCTTCGCGCCTGCGGTGCGCAGACGGCGCAGTCCATCGCGATCTGCATCGACAACAAGGACGCGGCCAGCCGCATCGTGGAACTGGTCAAGCACGAGTTCCCGCAGGCCCAGGTGCTGGTGCGCTCGTTCGACCGCGAGCATTCGCTTGCGCTGATCGGGGCGGGCGTCGACTTCCAGATCCGCGAGACGTTCGAGTCTGCCGTGGAGTTCGGCAAGGCGGCGCTGATGAGCGTGGGCATCTCGCGCGAGGATGCCGAGACCATCGCGCTGGAAATCCGCAGGCGCGATGCCGAGCGCCTGGAACTCGAGATCGCCGGCGGCGACCTGCGGTCCGGCATCCCGGCACTGTATGGCAACGCGAAGCACACCAAGCCGACGCCGACGCCGTTCACCAAGCCCAAGCGCGAGGCGAAGGCGCTCAACGAAGAGGCCGCCGAGATCATCGGCGAGGAAGAAGAGGAATAGCCTGCCCCCCTCAATCGGTGCGGGGTTCCAGGAAGTTCGTGAGCGCCGCCTCGTAGGCCGGGTCCAACGACAGATCGTCATGGTCGGCGGCGGGGAAGTCGACCACGTCAGCGCGCCCTGGAAAGGCACTGAGCAGCCGATCGGTATGCGGGGGTGGTACGACCGCGTCGCGGCCCGCCCGTAGGACCAGCAGCCTTCCCTGATGATGGGGAAGGCGCGCGTGCGAGTCGTATCGGTCCTTGAGCAGCAATCGTACGGGGAACATCGGGTAATGCGCCTGTGCGACGGCGGCCAGGCTGTCGAAGGGCGTCACGAGTACCAGCGCAGGTACCCTGCGTTCGGACGCGACATGGCTGGCCACGCCACTGCCAAGGCTCCGTCCCATTACATCCACCTTGCCGACGGTATGTCGTCTGGCGATCTCATCGTGCAGGGCGAGTGCGTCGGCGAGCAGATCGGATTCCGTCGGTTCACCGTCGCTGGCGCCATAGCCGCGATATGCCACCAGGTAGACCGTATGCGTGGGCAACATGCGGGCGAATGCCTCGCGGTTGGCGTCCACGGACTCCGCATTGCCGCCGAAGTACAGCAAGGCGTCGCGTTGACCGGGATTCACGACCCGGCCCCGCAACATCGCCCCGGGCCGTGGCAGGGCGAAATCCGTCTGCGCAGCGTCCACTCGGGTGAACTGCGGGAAATAGATCAGTCGCCGCTGCTGCAGGTAGAGCAGGGCGCACAGGGCGATGTAGGTGGCGAGGAGCGCGCCCGCGATCCAGGCCAGCATCCGTTGCGGCCTACCCATGCCGCTCCTGGGCGGCCTTGAACGCGGCCAGTTGTTCCGGCGTCGCCTCGCGCTGGTAGCGCGCTTTCCAGTCTGCGAAGGGCATGCCGTAGACGTGTTCGCGCGCCTGCTCCTTGTCCATCGCCACGCCCGCGGATTCGGCGGCTTCGCGGTACCAGTCCGCCAGGCAGTTGCGGCAGAAGCCGGCGAGGGTCATCAGGTCGATGTTCTGCACATCGGTGCGCGCCTCGTTGAGGTGCTTGAGCAAGCGGCGGAAGGCGGCGGCTTCCAGGGCGGTGGTGTCGGTCATCGGTAGTGGGTCCAGAACGGTGCAGGAGGGCGCGATGTCGGTCGCGAAACCGGTGTTCGAATCGGCGTCCGGTGCGCGCATGGCGCGGTTTCCACAGACACCCATGCCGGAATCGGGGACAATACGCGCCGACTCTACACCCCACGTTCCCATGACTGCCCGAATCCTGGACGGCCGCCGCATCGCCGAGAACCTGCTGGACGAACTCAAGGTCCGGGTGGACGCGCGTGTCGCGGGCGGCCTGGCGCGGCCCGGTCTGGCGGTGGTACTGGTGGGCGGAGACCCGGCATCGACCGTGTACGTGCGCAACAAGCGCCGGGCGGCCGAGAAGGTGGGCATCGAGGCCTTCGACTACGACTTGCCGGCCGGCACTTCAGAGGCGCAACTGCTGGCCCTGATCGACCAGTTGAATGCCGACCCCAAGATCCACGGCATCCTCATCCAGCTGCCGTTGCCCGGCATTCCGGACGCCACCCGCCTGATCGAGCGGATCGACCCGCGCAAGGACGTGGACGGGTTCCATCCGGCCAACGTCGGCCACCTGGCGCTGCGCCAGTTCGGCCTGCGCCCCTGCACGCCGCGGGGTATCACCACGCTGCTCGGCTACACCGACCAGCCGGTCCGCGGCCGCAACGCCACCATCGTGGGCGTCAGCAACCATGTCGGTCGCCCGATGGCGCTGGAACTGCTGATCGCCGGCTGCACCGTGACCAGCTGCCACAAGTTCACGCCCCGCGAGGTGCTGCAGGCCCGGGTGGGGGATGCCGACATCCTGGTCGTGGCGGCGGGCAAGCCGGGCCTGATCCCGGGCGAATGGGTCAAGCCGGGCGCCGTGGTGATCGATGTCGGCATCAACCGGCTGGACGACGGCCGACTGGTCGGCGACGTGGGCTTCGAGGAGGCCGCGCAACGGGCCAGCTGGATCACGCCCGTTCCCGGTGGCGTGGGGCCGATGACGGTGGCCACGCTGATGCAGAACACCTTGGAAGCGGCCGAAGCGGGCGCCTGAGGCGCTCCCAGCGTTGCGGCCACGGTACCGGGCCGTTCCATCCGCGACCGTCCGACGCAGGCCATCGCGCACCGTTGTGCGGTACAATATCGCGCTTCCCCAACTATCCGGGCCCGCCGATGCTGCGCATCCAGGCTGAAGCACTGACGTACGACGACGTCTCCCTCGTCCCCGCCCATTCCACTGTCCTGCCCAAGGATGTCAGCCTGGAAACGCGTCTGACGCGCGACCTGACGCTGAAGCTGCCGATCGTCTCGGCCGCCATGGATACGGTCACCGAGGCCCGCCTGGCCATCGCCATGGCGCAGCTGGGCGGCATCGGCATCCTCCACAAGAACCTGACCGTCGAGCAGCAGGCCGCTGAAGTGGCCAAGGTCAAGAAGTTCGAAGCCGGCGTCATCAAGGAGCCCTTCACGGTCGGGCCCGAGACCACCATCGCCGAAGTGCTCAAGCTCACCCGCGCCCGCAACATCTCCGGCGTGCCGGTGGTGGACGGCGGCCAGTTGGTCGGCATCGTCACCAGCCGCGACATGCGCTTCGAAACGAAGCTCGACGATCCGGTCCGCCACATCATGACCAAGAAGGATCGCCTGATCACGGTGCGCGAAGGCGCCAGCGATGGCGAGGTGCTGCAGCTGCTGCACAAGCACCGTATCGAGAAGGTGCTGGTGGTCAACGATGCCTTCGACCTGCGCGGCCTGATCACCGTCAAGGACATCCAGAAGAAGACCGACAACCCCAACGCCGCCAAAGACAGCGCCAGCCGCCTCGTCGTCGGCGCCGCGGTCGGCGTGGGCGGCGATACCGACCAGCGCATCGAAGCGCTGGTGGCTGCGGGCGTGGACGTCATCATCGTCGACACCGCGCACGGTCATTCGCAGGGCGTGCTGGACCGCGTCAGCTGGGTCAAGAAACGCTTCCCGCAGCTGCAGGTCATTGGTGGCAATATCGTCACCGGTGATGCCGCACTCGCGCTGATGGATGCCGGCGCCGATGCGGTGAAGGTCGGCGTAGGCCCGGGTTCGATCTGCACCACCCGCATGGTGGCCGGCGTGGGCGTGCCGCAGATCACCGCGATCGACATGGTCGCCGAAGCGCTGCAGGACCGCATTCCGCTGATCGCCGACGGCGGCATCCGCTACTCGGGCGACATCGGCAAGGCGATCGCCGCCGGTGCATCGACGGTGATGATCGGCGGCTTGTTCGCCGGCACCGAGGAGGCGCCGGGCGAAGTCGAACTGTTCCAGGGCCGCAGCTACAAGAGCTACCGCGGCATGGGCAGCCTGGGCGCGATGGAGAAGGGGTCCAAGGACCGCTACTTCCAGGACGCCAGCGACGCCGACAAGCTCGTGCCGGAAGGCATCGAGGGCCGTGTGCCGTACCGCGGTTCGGTCGGCGGCATCATCCACCAGCTCGTCGGCGGCCTGCGCGCCACCATGGGTTACGTGGGCTGCGCGACCATCGAGGACATGCGCAGCAAGCCGAAGTTCGTGGTCATCACGGGCGCCGGCCAACGCGAAAGCCACGTGCACGACGTGCAGATCACCAAAGAGCCACCGAACTACCGGATGGGCTGATCGTTGCCAGAGAAGGGAGACGCAAGCGTTTCCCTTCTTCGTTTACAGCTGCAGGACACCATGACGAATATCCACACCGACAAGATCCTCATCCTCGATTTCGGCGCGCAGTACACGCAGCTGATCGCCCGCCGCATCCGCGAGATCGGCGTCTACTGCGAAATCTGGGCGTGGGACCACGACCCGGACGAGATCGCAAAGTTCGGCGCCAAGGGCATCATCCTGTCCGGTGGCCCGGAGTCGACCACCCAGCACGGCGCGCCCGCTGCACCGCAGCAGGTCTTCGACAGCGGCCTGCCGATCCTGGGTATCTGCTACGGCATGCAGACGCTGGCGGCGCAGCTGGGTGGTGCGACCGAAGCCGCGGATGCGCGCGAGTTCGGTCACGCAGAAGTGCAACTGGTCGCGCACGACGCATTGCTCGGCGGCCTGAGCGATCACCAGGGCGCGCCGCGCATCGACGTGTGGATGAGCCATGGCGACCACGTCGCGAAGGCGCCGCCCGGCTGGACGATCACCGCCACCACCGACCGCATCCCGGTCGCAGCGATGGCGCTGGAGGAGAAGCGCTGGTACGGCGTGCAGTTCCATCCGGAAGTGACGCATACCAAGCAGGGCCAGACGCTGTTGCGCCGCTTCGTTGCCGACATCTGCGGCTGCAAGACGCTGTGGACGGCCGCCAACATCATCGACGACCAGATCGCCCGCGTGCGCGAGCAGGTCGGCTCGGACGAGGTGATCCTCGGCCTGTCCGGCGGTGTGGATTCGTCGGTCGTCGCCGCACTGCTGCACAAGGCGATCGGCGACCAGCTGACCTGCGTGTTCGTCGATACCGGTCTGCTGCGCTGGCAGGAAGGCGACCAGGTGATGGCGATGTTCGCCGAGCACATGGGCGTCAAGGTCGTGCGCGTCAATGCGGCCGACCGCTACTTCAAGGCACTGGAAGGTGTCGCCGACCCGGAAGCCAAGCGCAAGATCATCGGCAATCTGTTCGTCGAGATCTTCGAGGAAGAATCGAACAAGCTGAAGAACGCCAAATGGCTGGCGCAGGGCACGATCTACCCTGACGTGATCGAGTCGGCCGGCAGCAAGACCGGCAAGGCGCATGTCATCAAGAGCCACCACAACGTCGGTGGCCTGCCCGAGCACATGAAGCTGGGTTTGGTCGAACCGCTGCGCGAACTGTTCAAGGACGAGGTGCGCCGCCTCGGCGTCGAGCTCGGCCTGCCGCGCACGATGGTCTACCGCCACCCGTTCCCGGGTCCGGGCCTGGGCGTACGCATCCTGGGCGAGGTGAAGCCGGAGTACGCCGAGTTGCTGGCCAAGGCCGATGCGATCTTCATCGACGAGCTGCGCAAGGCCGATCTGTACGACAAGACCTCGCAGGCCTTTGCGGTCTTCCTGCCGGTCAAGTCGGTGGGCGTGGTCGGTGATGCGCGTGCATATGAGTGGGTCATTGCACTGCGCGCGGTCGAGACGATCGATTTCATGACCGCGCACTGGGCGCACCTGCCGTACGACTTCCTGGGCACGGTGTCCAACCGCATCATCAATGAGCTGCGCGGCGTCTCTCGCGTGGTCTACGACATTTCGGGCAAGCCGCCGGCTACCATCGAGTGGGAGTGATGGCCGGTCACGACGACGAGCACTGGATGCGGCACGCGTTCGCGCTGGCGGACCGTGCCGAGCGCGAGTTCGACGAAATCCCCGTCGGCGCTGTGCTGGTCGGGGCCGACGGGCAGGTGCTGGGCGAAGGCTGGAACCGCAACATCCTCGACCATGATCCCACGGCGCATGCCGAGATCGTGGCGATGCGCGAAGCGGGCAAGGCGACAGGCAATCATCGGCTGGTCGGCAGCACGCTCTACGTGACCCTGGAGCCTTGCGCCATGTGCGCCATGGCGCTCGTGCACGCCCGGGTGTCGCGCGTGGTGTACGGCGCCACCGATCCCAAGACCGGCGCTTGCGGCAGCGTGTTCGACCTGATCGCGGACCCGCGCCACAACCACCGCATCGAGGTCGAGGGCGGCGTGCAGGGCGAAGAAGCGGGGCGCCGGTTGACCAACTACTTCCGCGCCAAACGCGGACGGCCCCTGGTCTAGGTCGTCGAGGCGGGCGTCTTTCGCTTCACCTTGCGGTGATCCATCTCTTCGTTGATCGCGGTGACCGCCAACGTCGACTCGCGCGCCAGCAGCAGGCTGGCGGCCAGCATCGCGACCACGCCGAGCGCGGCAAGCCAGGTCGGCAGCGAACCGAGGCGGTGCCCCGTGAACGTGTCCACCGCGACCGCCAGGCTCGTGCCGACGAAGCAACTGATCGCGGCATACAGCAACTGGCCCGCGCGCAGGATGATCAGGCTACGCAGGCGCTGCAAGCCGATGCGCTTCTCGAGCAGGCCGCGTTCCGCGTCATCCTCCACGTCCGCCAACTCGCGCAGCAGCGTGCGGGCGCGATCGATGATGCGGGCAAGGCGATTGTTGGCCGACAACAGCAGCGACGCGGTGGCCGTCAGGAAGAAGGCCGGCGCCAGCATCGCGGTGAGGACGGCGTGATCGGTCGAAGGATTCATGGGCCGGTCGCAGGAAGAGGCTGCGTTATCATGACATGATGCGGACGGCCCGCATTCCTGTGGCGGGATTCCCCGGCCACTCCCCATCACGGACAGGTGCATGGCATCCCAAAACGCGAACAACGACCGCCTGATCTGGATCGACCTTGAAATGACCGGGCTCGATACCGACCGCGATTCCATCCTCGAGATCGCCACGGTGGTCACCGACTCCAAGTTGAACCTGCTGGCCGAAGGGCCCGAGTTCGCGATCGCCCACCCGGTGGCGGTGCTGGAGGCCATGGACGACTGGAACCGCAACCAGCACGGCAAGTCAGGCCTGTGGCAGCGCGTCGTCGAAAGCCAGGTGACGATCGGCGAGGCCGAAGCGCGCACGGTCGCATTTCTTCACGAATGGCTGCCCGCCGGCGCGTCGCCGATGTGCGGCAATTCGATCTGCCAGGACCGGCGCTTCCTGCACCGGCTGATGCCGCGGCTGGAGAAGTACTTCCACTACCGCAACCTCGACGTCAGCACCCTCAAGGAACTCGCGCGCCGCTGGGCGCCGCAGGTGCTCGAAGGCGTGCGCAAGCAGGCCAGCCATACGGCGTTGAGCGACGTGCGCGATTCGATCGAGGAACTGCGCCATTACCGCAAGCATATGGCGGCGCTGGCCGGCGAATGAGCCGGAAGGCAATTACGTGGACGGCTTGGCCACGTCGCCGTCGTCGACGACGCCTTTGGTGATGATGTCGCCCAGCGGCGCGCCATCGCCGTTGTGGTGGTACACGTGCAGGTCGCGCTGGGGGTAGGGGATGTTGAGGCCCTGACCGATGATCTCGGTGCGCACGGCTTCGGTGAGATCGCTCTTGGTCTCGCCGAAATCCTTAGTCTTCGTCCACGCCAGCAGGATCAGATCGACGCTGCTCTCACTCAGCTTGCTGACGATGACGCTCGGTACCGGTTCGTCCAGCACGAGGGGATGGTTCTGGGCGAGCTTCAGCAGGATCGCCTTGGCCTGCTTGAGGTCATCGTCGTAGCCCACACCCACCGGGATGTCGATGCGGCGCCGCGGTTTGGCGGTGAAATTGATGATGGGCGCCGTGGTGATCAGGCTGTTCGGCAGCACGATCAGGCGGTTGTCGAGCGTGCGCATGCGGGTCTGGAAAATGCGCACTTCCTCGACGATGCCCTCCAGTCCCCCGGCCTGTACATAGTCGCCATCGCGGAACGGACGCAGCACGATCAGCATCACGCCCGAGGCGATGTTGGACAGCGAATCCTTCAGCGCGAGGCCGACGGCCAGGCCGGCGGCGCCCAGCACCGCCAGCATCGAGGTCGGGTTCACGCCCAGCGAGGTGAGCGCGGTGATGATGACCAGCACCATCATCGCGGCATAGCTGGCGCGGCGGAGGAAGCCGCCCAGCGTGGCATCCGCATGGGTCCGTCCGAGCACCCGCTCCAGGCCCAGGCTGAGCCGTTTGGCCAGCCACATGCCGACCAGGAAGATGACCGCCGCGGCCAACAGCTTGAGGCCCCAGGTCTCCAGCAATTGCAACCAATCGACGCCGCGCAGTTCTTGCATCAGCGCGGCGGGCTCGGTCGGAATGTCGGGCAGGGCGGGCGGGGTCTTGGCGGGGGCGGACATCGGGGCTCCTGAAAAACGGCACGCCCCATCAGGGGCGTGCAGTGGCATGAGGCGATGTTAACCGTCTTCACGTGAAGACGGTCGCGCGCGGCGTCAGCCTGCCTTGGTCTTCGCCAGGCGCAGCCAGGTGTCGACGACCGTGTCGGGGTTCAACGACACCGACTCGATGCCTTCGGCCATCAGCCATTCCGCCAAGTCCGGATGATCGCTGGGGCCCTGGCCACAGATGCCGATGTACTTGCCCTTGGCGCGGGCGGCCTTGATCGCCATCGACAGCATCTTCTTGACCGCGGGGTTCCGCTCGTCGAACAGGTTGGCGACGATGCTGGAATCACGGTCCAGGCCCAGGGTCAGCTGGGTCAGGTCGTTGGAGCCGATCGAGAAGCCATCGAAGATGTCGAGGAATTCCTCGGCGAGCAGCGCGTTCGACGGGACCTCGCACATCATGATGATCTTGAGGCCGTTCTCGCCCTGGCGCAGGCCGTGCTTCGCGAGCACGTCGATGACCTTACGGCCTTCCTCCAGTGTGCGCACGAACGGGATCATCACCCACAGGTTGTCCAGGCCCATCTCGTCGCGCACGCGGCGCACGGCCTGGCATTCCAGCGCGAAGGCCGGTTCGAACGACGGATCGACATAACGGCTGGCGCCGCGGAAGCCGATCATCGGGTTCTCTTCATGCGGCTCATAGCGGCTGCCGCCGATGAGGTTGGCGTACTCGTTGGACTTGAAGTCAGACAGGCGCACGATCACCGGATTCGGCGCGACCGAAGCGGTGATGGTCGCGATGCCCTCGGCCAGTCGGTCCACGTAGAAGCTCACCGGATCGGCGTACCCGGCTGTCTTGGCATCGATCTTCTTGCGGACATCCAGCTCCTGGCGGTCGTAGTCGAGCAGCGCCAGCGGATGCACGCCGATGTGGCTGGCGATGATCATTTCCAGCCGCGCCAGGCCGATACCGGCATTGGGCAGCTGGCCGAAGTCGAACGCGCGCTCGGGGTTGGCGACGTTCATCATGATCTTGAGCGGCGCGGCCGGCATCGCGGCGAGGTCGGTGGTGGTGCGCTCGAAGGGCAGGGCCTCGGCGTAGATGAATCCGGTGTCGCCCTCGGCGCAACTCACCGTCACCTCGGTGCCGTCGGTGATGTGGTCCAGTGCGTTGCCGGTACCGACGACGGCGGGCACGCCCAGTTCGCGCGCGATGATCGCGGCGTGGCAGGTGCGGCCACCGCGGTTGGTGACGATGGCGCTGGCGCGCTTCATCACCGGCTCCCAGTCGGGGTCGGTCATGTCGGCCACCAGCACGTCGCCGGGTTGCACGCGGGCCATGTCGTCGAGCGAACGCACCACGCGGGCCACGCCGCTGCCGATCTTCTGGCCGATGGCGCGGCCTTCGGCGATCACCTCGCCACGCTTGCCGAGGGCATAGCGCTCGATCTGGGTCGCCTTCGCCCGCGACTTCACGGTCTCTGGGCGGGCCTGGACGATGAACAGCTTGCCGGTCACGCCGTCCTTCGCCCACTCGATGTCCATCGGACGGCCGTAATGCTGTTCGATGACGAGCGCCTGCTTGGAGAGCTCGTGCACGTCGGCGTCGCTGATCGAGAAGCGGCCACGCTGGTCGGCCGGCGTGTCCTCGGTCTTCACGCGTTCGCCCGGTACGTCCGAATAGACCATGCGCAGCAGTTTGCTGCCGAGTGCACGGCGCAGGATCGCCGGCTTGCCCTGCTTCAGCGTGGGCTTGTAGACATAGAACTCGTCCGGGTTCACCGCACCCTGCACGACCATCTCGCCCAGGCCGAAGGAGGAGGTGACGAACACCACGTCGCGGAAACCGGATTCGGTGTCCAGGGTGAACAGCACGCCCGATGCGCCCACACCTGAGCGCACCATCAGCTGCACGCCGGCGGACAGGAACACGTCTTCGTGCTTGAAGCCATGATGCACGCGATAGGCGATCGCGCGGTCGTTGTAGAGGCTCGCGAAGACCTCCTTGACCTTGTGCACGACGTCGTCGGCGCCGGTGACATTGAGGAAGGTTTCCTGCTGGCCGGCGAAGCTGGCGTCCGGCAAGTCTTCAGCGGTGGCCGAGGAGCGCACGGCGACCGCGACGTCACCGCCACCGTTGTCGGCGCAGAGCTTCGCGTAGGCGGCGCGGATGTCGGCATCCAGATCGGCTTGTAGCGGGGCATCGATCACCCAGCTGCGGATTTCCTTGCCCGCTGCCGTGAGGGCCGGCACGTCTTCCACGTCCAGCGTGGCCAGTTTGTCGAAGATGCGCTTGGAGAGGTCGTTGTGGGCGATGAACGCCTTGAAGGCCTCCGCCGTGGTGGCGTAGCCGCCCGGGACCGAGACGCCCAGGTTGGCCAGGTGGCCGATCATCTCGCCCAGCGACGAATTCTTGCCGCCAACGCGGGCCAGATCGGCCAGGCGCAGTTCGTGCAGCCACAGGATGTTCTCGTTCAAGCGCATTGCTCCGAAATGGAAATGGACCGCGCCGCGCCGAGGACCGTCGGCGTGGGGCCGTGTCTAGGGGGAAGAAGCGATATGATGCAGTGCATACCAATTGCAGACAAGCTTGATTTGACAGGGGTTTCCATGGTGAAGCAGGGGGAAAGTGGCCATGTCTGAACTGCGCCCGGTGTTCTACGTGTCCGATGGCACCGGTATCACGGCCGAGACTATCGGCCACAGCCTGCTGACCCAGTTCGCGGGCATGCGGTTCCAGACCGACCGGCTGTCCTTCGTGGACGACGAGGAGAAGGCGAGGGATGCCGCGGACCGCATCCGCCGCACGGGCGAGCGGATGGGTGCGCGGCCCATCGTGGTCAGCTCCTGCGTGGATCCGGCGCTAAGCGCGCTGATCGCGGAAAGCGGTGCGCTGATGCTGGATGTGTTCGCGCCCTTCATCGAGCCACTCGAGCGCGAATTGGGCGAGCAACGGCAGTCGCGCGTCGGCCAGGCGCACGGCCTGGTGGATTTCGAGACCTACCACCGGCGCATCAACGCGATGAACTTCGCGCTGACCCATGACGATGGCATGGCGGTGAACTACGACGAGGCGGATGTGATCCTGGTCGCGGTGTCGCGTGCGGGCAAGACGCCCACCTGCGTCTATCTGGCCCTGCACTACGGGGTGCGTGCGGCGAACTACCCGTTGACCGACGGCGATCTGGAGACCGATCGCCTGCCGGCGCGACTGCGCCCGTATCGCCGCAAGCTGTTCGCGTTGACCATCGATCCCGATCGCCTGCAGCAGATCCGCCAGGAGCGTCGTCCGAACTCGACCTACTCGAAGCTGGATACATGCAAGCGAGAGGTCGCCGCGGCGGAAGCGATGTTCCAGGTGGAGCGCCTGCCCACGCTGAGCACCACCAACAAGTCGATCGAGGAAATCTCGAGCAAGGTGCTCTCCACGCTGGGCCTGCAGCGCGAGATGTACTGAGTGGGGGGAGGCGTGGCGCGGCCCCGGAAATCCACGGGCGCCAGACCCTTAACTTAGGCCGCACGCTGATGCGCGTCAATGCTGCCGCGCGGGGATTTACGCGTGTAGGATCAGGCCATGTCCCAGGCACTGGCCCGTACCGCACGCATCCCCCGGCTCAGCCGATTCGGCTGGCTGATGGCGCTGTACGCGGAGAACCATGCCCGGCTGTTGCGCCTGTTCGCACCAGAGCATCTGGCGCCCGGCCTGTACGTGTCCTCGATCGGCGACGGGCTGGATGTCCGCCTTGAGGTCATCGAAACCCACCGCTACACGGTGGAACTCCGACTGACCTACGACCTGTGCGATCCGCTGACCGGTGAGCCCGATCCATCGGCTTTCGTCCGGCTTTACCGCGACGCGCACCAGGCCGAGGCGACGCATTGCTATGTCGGTCGGCGCTGGCAGGACGTGATCGGTCTGTATCCGCCACCCGCGGAAGTCATCAGCCACCGCATGCGGATGAACACCTTCCTGGGCAAGTGGCTGGAGTACCTCGGCGAGCAGGGGCACGGCGTGGCTACGCTCCGGCCCACGGAGCCCGTGCGCGCAAGCGCCTGAATCCAGCGGGTCAGGCCACTCGCATGAAGCGGATGGCGTTGAGGCGGCGAAGGCCGTGGTTGGCGTCCCGCGACAGGTTCATCACGTCGACGGCGCCGAGCGTTTCCAGCTCCAGCAGACGCTGGGCGACCGCATCGAACGCGGCCTCATCCAGCCCCAATGATCCGGCGGTCCATCGCGTATCGCGATTGATGGGCAGTTGGGAAATCAGTTCGTCGGCGAGCGAATCGTGGGTCATGACGGCGGGCTCCGGGCGAGGGGACACCAGCTTCGACTGCACTTGTCTCAGGATGTGCGCCGCGGTGCGAACGACCCGCGCCTGAAGCTTCTACGCCGTCTGCCGTCAGATTCTTGTAAATGCCTGCGAAAGCGGCGTTACGATCAGAACGGCAAAAAAAAGGCCCGGTTTCCCGGGCCTTTAAGAAAATTGGCGTCCCCACGGGGATTCGAACCCCGGTCGCTACCGTGAAAGGGTAATGTCCTAGGCCTCTAGACGATGGGGACACACGAAAAATTTCGCCAGATTTTCATTCCGGACGGCCTATTGTCCGGAAATTGGTGGAGCCAGGCGGGATCGAACCGCCGACCTCCTGCATGCCATGCAGGCGCTCTCCCAGCTGAGCTATGGCCCCACGTGCTGGCAGGAGCGGAATAATAGCCAGCCTCTTTCCGATGCGCAAGCTCCCGTAACGAAAATTTTCACGACTGGCGAACGTTGCGGCATGCGGGTGAAATACGACGCTTGAAGAACAACAGGGCCACGCACGTCGCATGATCGGTTTGTCGGTGAAGGAGTGGGCGGCGTGGGCGCCGGGTCTGGTGGACCAGGCCGCGTGGTCCGCGTGGGCGCAGGCACCGTGGCTGCCCGCGGGTGACGAAACGCCTGCATTGTCCGAGGTTCCGGCGATGCAGCGCCGCCGGATAGAACGGCTGGGGCGCATGGCGATCCAGGCCGCGTTCTGGTGCCAGCGTGCGGAAGAGGGGGGTGTGCCGCTGGTCTTCGCGTCGCGGCACGGCGATGTCGCGCGTTCGATGGAACTGCTGGAGGCGCTGGTGGCGGGCGAGTCGCTGTCGCCGACGACGTTCGGCCTGTCCGTGCACAACGCCATCGCCGCGCTGTATTCCATCCTGCGCGGCGAGCGCGGGAACTACGTGGCAACGGCAGGTGGCATGGCCACCGTCGAGACGGCCTGCATCGAGGCGGCTGCGTTGCTCGCCGACGGCGCGCCTGAAGTGCTCTTGGTCGTCTACGACGCCCCATTGCCGTCCGTCTATGCGGGTTTTGCGGATGAGCCGGATGCGGGCTTTGCCTGGTGCTGGCGGCTCGTGGCGGCCGATATCGCGATGCCGACGCTGCGGTTGGCCTGGACGGAGGGGGAGGGCGACGACGCGCCGGCCGCGTTGCCGCGGGGCCTGGACGTGCTGCGCTTCCTGCTGGCGCGCGAACCCCACCTGGCGTGGTGTGGAGATGGCGTGCGTTGGCAGTGGCGACGCGATGCGTGAGCGCCTGGACCACGCTTGGCGGGTGGTCGGCACGGGCCTGAGCTTCCTTGCATTCGGCGTGGGTGGGCTGCTCCTCGGCGCGTTGGTCATGCCGCCGCTGTTGTGGCTGGTGCGGGACCCGGCGCGCCGCCGCCGCTGGTCCCGCCGCATCGTGCAGCGGAGTTTCGCTGCGCACGTCGAGCTCATGCGTCGGCTGGGGGTGATGACCTACGAGATCCGCGGCCGTGAACGATTGGCGCGCGAAGGTCTGCTGGTGCTGGCCAACCACCCCACGCTGATCGATGTCGTGCTGCTGATCTCCCTGTTGCCGAACGCGGATTGCGTGGTGAAGTCGGCGGTGGCGCGCAATCCGTTCATGCGGGGGCCGGTCCGGGCCGCGGGTTACGTGTCGAACGACGACGGTGCGGGGCTGATCGAGGACTGCATCGGTGCGGTCCGGGCGGGTGGCAGTCTCGTGATTTTCCCCGAAGGTACGCGGACGACGCCGGGGCAGCCGTTGAAGCTCCAACGCGGCGCGGCGAACATCGCCGTGCGCGGTGCCCTGGACATCACGCCTGTGCACATCAGCTGCACGCCGCTGACGCTGGGGAAAGGTGAGAAGTGGTATCGTGTGCCGGCTACACGGTTCCATATGGTGATCGATGTTCAGGAAGACCTGCCGATCGCCCCGTTCCTGAACGGAACGGAGGGGGTGGATCCGTCAGCGGGGGGAGAGGCGCTGGCAGCCCGGCGACTCACGGATTATCTGGCCAACTATTTTGCGGGAGATCCATCGCGTGCAGGCACTTGAGCACGAGATCAAGGAATTGATCATTTCTTCGTTGTCGCTGGAAGACATCACCCCGGACGACATCGATACCACCGCACCGCTGTTCGTGGAGGGGCTGGGCCTGGATTCGATCGATGCGCTCGAACTGGGGCTGGCGCTGCAGAAGCGCTATGGGGTCAGCCTCTCGGCCGACTCGCAGGAAACCCGCCGCCATTTCGCCAGCGTGCGGGCACTGGCGGATTTCGTCGTTGCCCAAGGCAAGGCCTGAGCGACGGCAGGACTGGCAAGATGACCAAGAACGAACTCTTTGAACGGATCGTCACGATCCTGCACGACAGCTTCGAGATCGACCCGGCGCGCATCACGCCCGAGGCGAAGCTTTACGACGACCTGGACATCGACAGCATCGATGCGGTGGACCTGATCGTGCAACTCAAGCCGCTGCTGGGACGGAGTCTCCAGCCGGACGCGTTCAAGTCGGTGCGCACGGTGCAGGACATCGTGGACGTGCTGTACGGACTGATCCGCGACGAAGCCGCCTGACGCAGGTCGCCCCGTGTCCCGGATAGGCGCGGCCATCTTCGTGGCATTGTCGGTGGCGTACCCCCTGGTGGTGTACTGGGCCATGGGCCGCTTCGAGCCTCGCTGGCTGGCGGTGCTGCTGCTCGTGCTCGCATTGCTGCGTGCCGCTGCGACGCGGCAGGCCGTCTGGCTGGTGGCCGCGGCGGGCGCCGCGCTGCTCGCGCTGTTCGCCACGGTGTCCAACGAAGCGCTTCCCCTCAAGCTGTACCCCGCACTCGTCAATGCGGTGATGCTGGCCGTGTTCGCCACGAGTCTGGCCTTCCCGCCGTCGGCGATTGAGCGGATCGCCCGGCTGACCGAGCCGAACCTGCCGCCTGCCGCGATCGCCTACACACGGCGTGTCACGCAGGTGTGGTGTGCGTTCTTCGTCCTCAACGGCGCACTGGCGGTGGTGACCGCGGTGTGGATGTCCGATCGCGCGTGGGCGTTGTACAACGGCCTGATCGCCTATGGGCTGATCGGCACGTTGTTCAGCATCGAATGGCTGGTGCGCCGGCGTGTGCGGGCGAGGCATTCGCATGGCTGAGTGGCGCTCGCTTGCGGAGGTGGCCCTGCGGCCGCTGACCGGTCGTACGTTCGCGCGCGCGGATGGTGGCCTGGTCGAGCACGCCTCGTTCCATCACGATGTCCTGCGCTGGCACGCGGCGTTCAGCGGGACGGACGGCGAGACGTTCGCCCTCCATTTCGACGATGCCACGCGCTTCGCTGCGGCGCTGTTCGGCGCATGGCATGCGGGCAAGGCCGTGGTGCTGCCCGGCGACGCGCTGGCGGGTACGCAGGCACGCCTGCAGTCGCGCGTGGACGGGTTCGCGGGCGACTGGCCAGGCACGAGCGCCATCCGCGAAGGCGCCTCGAGCAGCCACCCACTCGTCCCGCTGGACCTCGATGCGACCCGGCTGGTGGTGTTCACCTCCGGCAGCACCGGTGAACCGGCGGCCATCGAGAAACGGCTTCGCCAGCTCGATGCCGAAGTGCATGCCCTCGAGCGTGCACTCGGCGACGGACTGGAGGGCGTCGCGGTCCACGGCACGGTGTCGCACCAGCACATCTACGGTCTGTTGTTCCGGGTGCTGTGGCCGTTGGCGGCAGGACGGGCCATCGTGCCGCGCGCCTTCTTTCCGGAAGACCTGCTGGCGGCCATGGACGGTCACGATGCCGTGCTGGTCGCCAGCCCGGCCCACCTGAAGCGCCTGCCGGAGCAACTGGACTGGCCGTCGCTGCACGGTCGCTTGCGCGCGGTGTTCTCGTCCGGGGGCGCATTGCCTGCCGAGGCGGCCCACGATGTCGCACGCCTGCTCGGCGTGCCGCCGACGGAGATCCTCGGCAGCAGCGAAACCGGCGGCATCGCCTGGCGGCGATGGGACCAGGAGCAGCCTGCCTGGCAGCCGCTGCCCGGCGTGGAGTGGCAGCTTGCGCAGGGCGTGCTGGAAGTGCGCTCGCCGCACCTGGCTGAACCAGCATGGTGGCGTAGCCAGGATCGCGCCGAGGCGGACGGTGAAGGCGGCTTCCGCCTGCTCGGACGCGCGGACCGCATCGTGAAGGTGGAAGAGCGCCGGGTCTCGCTGGACGCGCTGGAGGGGCAGATCCGGGCGCATCCGGCGGTTCGTGAAGCCCGCGTGCTGCTGCTGGGTGGACACCGTAGTGCGTTGGCGGCGGTGGTCGTGGTCGAGGCGGGTGTCCCGCTCCCCGACGATGCGCCGAGCCGCCGCGCGCTGGCGAACACGCTCTCACGCCATCTTTCCGAGGCGCAGGACGCAGTGACGCGGCCACGGCGCTGGCGTTTCGTCGCTGCGATGCCGGCGAATGCGCAAGGCAAGGTCACCGAGGCGGCACTGACGGCGCTGTTCCGTCCCGAGCGCCCGGAGGTGCGCTGGACGCTGCGCGAGCCCGCGCATGCGCAGGCGGAACTTCCGCTCGATGCATCGCTGGCCGTCTTCGATGGGCACTTCACGCAGGCGGCGATCCTGCCGGGTGTGGCGCAGCTGGACTGGGCGGTGCAGCTGGCGCGCGAGGCCTTCCCGTTGCCGTCACGGTTCCTTCGCATGGAGGCGCTGAAATTCCAGCGCGTTGCGCGGCCTGGCGACCTGATCCGCCTGGACCTGGAATGGCAGGCCGAGCGCGGCACGCTGACGTTCCGTTACGTATCGGAACACGGTCCCCATGCCAGCGGGCGCGTGGTGTTTGCCGATGGGGAATGAGGCGGCCGCCGGGACGGACGATTTCCGTCCCCTCGTGGTGATCCCGGTGTTCGATCACGAACATGCCATCGCGACGATGGTCGAGGGCGTGCGCGCCAGCGGCGTGCCGTGCCTGTTGGTCGACGATGGGTCCGGCGACGCGTGCGCGCGCGAACTGGATCGCCTGGCCGCCCTGTACGCGCCCGGTGTGCAACTGCTGCGGCTGCCCGTCAACCAGGGCAAGGGCGGGGCGGTACTGGCCGGTTTCCGTGCCGCGGGCGCGGCCGGACACACGCATGTCCTGCAGATCGACGCAGACGGCCAGCACGACCCCGGCGACATCCCCGGTTTCCTGCAGGAAGCGCGCGCGCATGCCGATGCCATTGTCTGCGGCGTGCCGCTGTATGACGAGAGCGTGCCGAAGGGTCGCCTGTATGGCCGCTACCTGACCCACGTATGGGTGTGGATCAATACGCTGTCTTTCAGGATCCGCGACTCGATGTGCGGGTTCCGGGTGTATCCCTTGTCGCCCGTGTTGCGGCTGATGGACGAAGAGACCATCGGCCGTCGGATGGATTTCGACGTCGAAGTGCTGGTGCGCCTGTTCTGGCGTGGCGTCGAGGTGCGCAGCCGGCCCACCCGGGTGACGTATCCGCTGGACGGCGTGTCCCACTTCGATGTCTGGCGCGACAACGTGCGGATCAGCCGCATGCATACCCGCCTGTTCTTCGGCATGGTCTGGCGGTCGCCGCGCCTGTTGGCGCGCAAACTGGCGGGTGGACGCGCGTGAACGGTCGCTCACATCACTGGGCCGACATCGGCGAATCCACATCCGTCCGGGGCATCCTGTTCCTGTGCGCGGTCCACCGCTGGTTGGGGCGTTGGCCGTTCCGCGTCTGCGTCTATCCCGTCGTGTTCGTGCACTGGCTGCTCAACGGCACGGCGCGCCGGGCATCCCTCCAGTATCTGGAGCGGTTGCACGACCACCTCGGCGTGCCAACGCGACGTCCAGGCGCATGGCAGAGCCTGCGGCACTTCGCGGTGTTCGCCGAAACGCTGCTGGACAAGATCCTCGCGCTCGGTCAGCGCTACCCCGTCGACAAGGTCACCATGGAACGCCAGGGCGTGCTGGCGCGGGTGAAGGCGGGCGAGGGCGGGCTGCTCGTCACCGCGCACCTCGGGTGTCTGGAGCTGTGCCAGGTGATGGCCGACCAGGTGCCGGGGTTCCGCTTGACCGCGCTGGTGCATACCGCGCATGCCGAACGCTTCAACAGGCTGATCCGCCGTCTCGACGCCGGTAGCCGGGTGGAATTGCTGCAGGTGACCGACCTCGGCCCGGCCGATGCGGTGAAGCTGGCCGAACGCGTGGCGCGCGGCGAGTTCGTTGCCATTGCAGGCGACCGTGTACCGCTGCGCGGTGGGCGTTCGGTGAAGGCCATGTTCCTGGGACACGAGGCATCGTTCCCGATCGGCGCCTACGTGCTGGGTGCTGCCTTGCGCTGCCCCGTGTTCACCATGGCCTGCACCCATGCAGGCGATGGTTACCGCGTCCGCTTCGAAGCCTTCGCCGAACGGATCGAGCTGCCGCGCGGATCGCGCGACGAGGCGCTGGCGCGCTACGCTGCGCAGTTCGCGGCATGGATGGAGCGGCAGGTCCACGATTCGCCGTACGACTGGTTCAACTTTTACCCTTTCTGGGATCAGGTAACGCATGACGCCCGCCATGAATGAATCCGCCGCGCCCGTCTTCGGGGACGCGCCCCTGCGCATCGAGGACGTGGTGGCGCTGTCGCAGCGCCGTGTCCCGGCCGTGCTGTCGCGCGAACCCGCGTTCCGCGCACGCATCGCCAAGGGGGCCGACTTCCTCGACCGCCTGCTGCACGAGGAAGGCGTCATCTACGGCGTCACCACCGGCTATGGCGATTCCTGCACGGTAAACATCCCGCCGGCGCTGGTCGCCGAGCTGCCGCATCATCTCTACACCTACCACGGCTGCGGGCTTGGGCGTTTCCTCGATGCCATCGAAACGCGTGCCGTGCTGGCCGCGCGGCTGGCGTCGCTCGTGCGCGGCATGTCCGGCGTCAGCCTGCCGCTGCTGGAGGGGCTGGAAGGCCTGTTGCGCCACGACGTGCTGCCCCTCATCCCGGCCGAGGGTTCGGTGGGCGCCAGCGGCGACCTGACCCCGCTGTCCTACGTGGCCGCCGTACTGTGCGGAGAACGCGACGTGCTGCATGACGGCCGCATCCGCCCGGCGGCAGAGGTGCTTGCGGAGATCGGCCAGGCACCGCTGACGCTGCGGCCGAAGGAAGGCCTGGCGATCATGAACGGCACTGCGGTCATGACGGCACTCGCGTGCCTCGCCTTCGATCGTGCCGAGTACGTGTCGCGGCTCGCCACGCGCCTCACCGCGTTCAATGTGCTCGCCAGCAACGGCAATGCCCATCACTTCGACGCGGTGCTGTTCGCCGCGAAGCCGCACCCGGGCCAGTCGCGGGTCGCCCAACGCCTGCGCGAGGACCTGCACAGCGACCGCCCGCCACGCAACGAGCAGCGCCTGCAGGACCGGTACTCGCTCCGTTGCGCGCCGCATGTAATCGGCGTGCTGGAGGATGCGCTGCCGTTCCTGCGCCAGCTGATCGAGACCGAACTCAACAGCGCGAACGACAATCCGCTGATCGACCCGGAGCGCGAGCAGATCCTGCATGGCGGCCATTTCTATGGCGGCCATATCGCGTTCGCGATGGACGCGCTCAAGAACACGGTCGCCAACGTCGCCGATCTGCTGGATCGCCAATTGGCCCTGATCGTCGATGCCCGCTACAACCATGGCCTGCCGGCCAACCTGTCCGGCGCCACCGGGCCGCGCGCGGCGATCAACCATGGCCTGAAGGCCCTGCAGATCAGCGTATCGGCCTGGACGGCGGAAGCACTCAAGCTGACGATGCCGGCCTCGGTATTCTCGCGTTCGACCGAATGCCACAACCAGGACAAGGTCAGCATGGGCACGATCGCGGCGCGCGACTGCCTGCGCGTACTCGAGCTCACCGAACAGGTGGTCGCGGCCATGCTGATCGCCGCACGCCAGGCCGTGGGCCTGCGCCAGCGCGTCGGATTGCAGTCGACGCTCGGTGAGGGACCGGCCGCGATGTACGCAGACCTCTGCGAGCGGATTGCGCTGGTGGAGGAGGATCGCGCGCTCGACGGCGAGCTCCGCCAGCTGGTGGCGGACATCCGCGTGGCGCGCTGGCATGTTTATGCCGGCTGAGCCTCGCGACGACCTGCGTATCGACGTGGCGCTGAGCCCGGCGTTCCACGACTGCGACGCCATGCAGGTAGTCTGGCATGGGCACTACTTCAAGTACCTCGAGATCGCCAGGTGCGCGCTGCTGCAGCGGTTCGACTACGACTATCCGCAGATGCAGGCGTCCGGCTACATGTGGCCGATTGTGGATGCACGGGTGAAATACATCCGTCCGCTGCGCTACATGCAGGCGCTTCGCGTGTCGGCCCGGGTGACCGAGTGGGAGAACCGGCTGAAGATGGAGTACGAGATCCGCGACGAAGCGAGTGGGGAGGTCCTGACGCGTGCCCATACCCTGCAGGTCGCGGTAGACGCCGCTTCAGGCGAGATGCTGTATCAGTGCCCCCCGGTCCTGTGGGAACGCCTGGGAGTACCTGCGCCATGACGTCGCTCCGCCTGTTGGTGACGTGCGTCCTTATCCTTTCCTTTGCGGGGGCGCTCCATGCGGCTCCCACGAGCGCGGCGGGGCTGGATCCGCTCGCACAGGTGCGAACACAGGTCGCACAGGTGCCGTTGCTGCGCGGCAATTTTTCGCAGGAGAAGCAGGTCGCGGGCTTCCGCAACCCGTTGCGTTCTTCCGGACGCTTCGTGCTGACGCGCGAGAAGGGCGTGATCTGGACGACGGTGGCGCCGTTTCCGTCCGAGATCGTCATCACCCGCGACCGTATCGTCAGTCGCCAGCGCGACGGGACTGCGCGGGTCGAGGTCGACGGCCGCCAGCAGCCTGGCCTGCGGACGGTGAACGCGATGATGTTCGCGTTGATGAGCGGCGACATGAAGGCATTGACGACGACGTTCGACGTGAAGAGCGAGCCCGTGGAAGGGAAGGGGTGGCGGATGACGTTGTCGCCACGCTCGCGCCAGCTGGCCCAGGCGTTCACGTCGGTACGCCTGGCGGGCGATCGTTACGTGCGCGAAGTCGAACTGCGTGAAGCCAACGGCGATGTGACCCGCCTGCGATTCGATGGCATGAACGAAACCCCTGCCACGCTGACGCGCGAAGAGGCGGCCCGGTTTGACTGAGTCGCACGCGTCGTCGGAAGCGGATCGCAGGTTGCGCGGCTGGCGCTGGCTGGCGCTGGCGTGGCTGCTCGCGGTAGTGGCCGTCGCATGGCATCAGTGGGGATTCTGGCAGTCGCCACGGATCGATACCGACATCCTGGCGCTGCTGCCGCAGGACGCGGGTGATCCTGCCGTCGCCGATGCTACGCGCCGTATCGCCGGCAACAGTTCGCAGGATGTCGTGGTGATGCTCGGGGCTGAGGACGCCGCGGCGGTGCTGCGCGCGCGCCAGGCGTTCGACGCTTTCGTGCAGGACGAGGCGGCAAAGGGAACGGACCTGCTGGCCGCCGAGCGTTCGCCGGAGGACTGGTTCTCCCAGGCGCGCGCGGTGCTCGCGCCGCATCGTGATCGCCTGCTCACCGCGTCGCAACGCCAGCACCTCGAGCAGACGCCGGTGGATTCGCTTGCCGAATCAGCGTTGGCGGCGTTGTACGGACCGATGGGTGCGCCACGGCTCACCGAGTGGCGCAGCGATCCGCTCGGCTTGTGGCCGCACTGGTGGCAGGCGCAGGCGGCCGCCTCGGGCATGACGCTGGATGGCGACGGTCTGCTTCAGGCCGAGGAACGCCATTGGGCCGTGCTGCAGTTCACGCTGCGCGATTCCGCCTTCAGGCTGGACGGCGAGCGCAGGCTGCAGGATCTGCTGGATGGCGCGTCCGCTGCGGCGACGGCAGCCGCGCCTGGCCTGCACGTGTTGAAAGCCGGCGTGCCGCTGCATGCGGAGTCGGCGGCAGTGCAGGCCAATCGCGAAGTCAACACCATCGGCTGGGGGTCGCTTGCGGCCGTGCTGCTGCTGGTCTGGCTGGCGTTCCGTTCGCTGCGGCCGCTGCTGCTGGTCGCGCTGTCGTTGCTGGTCGGCTGTGCGGTCGCGCTGACCGTCACCGTGCTGGTGTTCGGCAAGATCCACCTGCTGACGCTGGTATTCGGCGCCAGCCTCGTGGGCGTGGCGGAGGACTACGGCATCCACTGGTTCGCCTCCCGCCAGGGCGAACCCAAGGCGCGGCGCTGGTCGCTGCTGCGCCACCTGTTGCCCGGCTTGTGGCTGGCCCTGTTGACCAGCGCGATGGCGTACCTCGCATTGGGCCTCGCGCCGTTCCCGGGGTTGCGGCAGATGGCGCTGTTCTCGGTGGTCGGTCTGACGGCAGCGTTCCTGACGGTGATCTTCGCCTTCCCCTGGCTCGACGGTGGCGAGGTGCGCGCGACGGCGTTCTCGCGCTGGCTGGGAGGCACGCTGTCCCGCTGGCCGCGTCTGGCGAATCGTCGTGGCGGTGTCGTGCTCGCTGTTCTCGTCCTGATGGTCGCGGTGCCCGGTCCGCTCCGCGTAAAGGGGAACGATGACCTGCGCAGCCTGCAATCTTCGCCTCCCGAACTGATCGCGCAGCAACGCGACGTAGGGCGACTGCTGGGCATGCCGAGTCCCGCGCAGTTCTATCTGGTGCAGGGGCGCGATGCCGAGCAGGTCCTGCAGCGCGAGGAGCAGCTGGTGGCGCGCCTGCGCGAGACGGAAGCAAAAGGCCTGGTGGGCGGGCACCGCGCACTCAGCGACTGGCTGCCTTCGCAGCAGCGACAGGAAGCCGACGCCGCGCTGACCGCGCGCGTCGAGAACGAGGTGTTGGCGAAGCTGTCGGCGGCCACCGGTGAAACGCTCGCGCGCGGCGCCTTCGCGGCACGTCCGCTCGACCTCGACACGTTCCTCGCATCGCCGGCGGCATTGCCGGTGCGCCATCTCTGGCTGGGTGAAGTAGGGCAGGGCGTGGCATCGGTGGTGATGGTCAACGACCTGTCTCGCCCCGATGCGCTCGCCACCTTCGCCGCGCAGGCGGACGGGTTGGAGGGCGTGCGCTGGGTCGACCGTACCGCCGACATCTCGCGCCTGCTGCAGCATTACCGCCGCATGATGACCGGCCTGCTGCTGGCGGGCGTGGTCGTCGTCTTCGGCGTACTCGCCATTCGTTATCGCTGGCAGGCGTGGCGTGTGATCACGCCGACATTGCTGGCCGGCGTACTGACCGTGGCGTTACTCGGTTTGCTCGGACAGCCGCTGCAGTTGTTCAACGTATTGGCGCTGATGCTGCTGCTCGGCATGGGCATCGACTACGGCATCTTCCTGGTCGAACACCGGGGCGACGCCAGCGCCTGGCTGGCGGTCTGCGTGGGCGCTGCGAGTACCTGGCTGTCGTTCGGGCTGCTGGGGCTCTCGGCGACGCCTGCGCTGCGCGCCTTCGGCTTGACCCTGTTGTTCGGCATCGGCCTGGTCTGGCTGTTGTCGCCCTTGTTCCGGCCCGCGCCGGATCATGCTTCTCCGCCACCCCCTCATTGAACGGACCCACTTCCGCATGAAGACGGAACGCACTGACATCCTGATCATCGGCGCCGGCCCTGCCGGCTCGGTCGCCGCGGCCATGCTCCGCCAGCAAGGCCGCAAGGTGCTGATCGTCGAGCGCGAGCAGTTTCCGCGGTTCTCGATCGGCGAGAGCCTGCTGCCGCAGAGCATGGAGTACATCCAGGCGGCAGGCCTGCTGCAGGATGTGGTCGAAGCCGGCTTCCAGTACAAGAACGGTGCGGCGTTCGTGCGTGGCGAACGCACCACCGAATTCGACTTCCGCGACAAGTTCTCGCCGGGCTGGGGCACGACCTACCAGGTGCAGCGCGCCGACTTCGACCACGTGCTGGCGAAGGGTGCCGAGCGGATGGGCGCCGAGGTGCGTTACCGCCACGAAGTGCTGGCGGCCGAGCCTGGCGAGACGCCGCGCGTCACCGTGCGGTCGCCGGAGGGCGAGGAGTACGTGATCGAAGCGGACTTCATGCTCGATGCCAGCGGCTTCGGCCGCCTGCTGCCGCGCCTGCTGAAGCTCGAATCGCCGTCCAACTTCCCGGTACGCGGTGCGATCTTCACGCACGTACGCGATCACATCCCGGCCGATGCCGGCTTCGACCGCAACAAGATCCTGATCACCACCCATCCCGAACACGTGGATGTCTGGTACTGGACCATCCCGTTCTCCAACGGCTGCTGCTCGCTGGGCGTGGTGGCCGAACAGTCCTTCCTCGATCGCTATACCGGCACCGAGCTGGAACGTCTGCAGGCCATCGTCGGCGAAGACCCGAACCTCACGCGCCTGCTGAAGAACGCCGAATGGGCGGTGCTGCCGGTGCGCCAGATCACCGGTTACTCCGCGAACGTGCGCTCGCTGTGGGGGCCAGGTTACGCACTGCTCGGCAATGCGGGCGAGTTCCTCGATCCGGTCTTCTCGTCCGGCGTCACCATCGCATTCAAGTCGGCGCAGCTCGCGAGCGACTGCGTGCGTCGCCACTACGCGAGCGAGCAGGTGGACTGGGAAGCCGAGTTCGCCGAGCCGCTGCGCGGCGGCGTGCAGACCTTCCGGCGTTTCGTCGAGTCGTGGTATGCAGGCGGTTTCCAGAAGATCATCTTCCACCCCGATCCGCAGCCCGATATCCGCCGGATGATCTGTTCGATCCTGGCCGGCTACGCCTGGGACAAGAAGAACCCGTACGTGGCGGAAACGCAGCGCCGATTGCAGGTGCTGGAGCAGCTGTGCAGCGGCTGATCGCCCTGCTGCTGGCCGTCCTGCTGACGGCGTGCGCATCGCAGGCCAAGCACGCGCCCGCTATCGCGTTGCCACCGTTGCGGCTCGCGCCGGCCACGCTCGGGAAGGAGCTCGCGCTGCAGCAGCGTCTGGTGTTCCGATTCGGATCGCAGGTGCGCGAACTCGATGCGTTGCTCGAGGTGGATGCCCGGGATGTCCGGTTGGCGGTGCAGGCCATGGGCCGCACCGGCGTTACCCTGCAGTGGGACGGCGTGCAGTTGTCCGAGCAACGCGCGGCTTGGTTGCCCGCCGCCGTGCGTGGCGCGCGCGTGCTCGATGACGTCCAGTTCAGTCTGTGGCCGGTGGAGGTCGTGCGTGCGGCGCTGCCGCCCGGCTGGACGCTGGCCGACGATGGCCGGACGCGTGAGCTGCTCCACGGAGGGCGCGCATGGCTCGTCCGTGAACGCGTGAATGCGACCACGCTGCAGGTTCGCAATGTGGCCGAAGGCTATGATCTGACGATCGAATCGGTTGCCGGCGGAGACGTGCTTCCTTGAACGGCGATGCCATTTTCCTGAACGACCTCGGCATCGTGTGCGCGCTCGGTACCGACAAGGCGGGCGTGCGCGCATCCCTGTTCCGCGATGATGCGCCGACGGGCGTAGCGCCGGACGATAGGTTGATCGCGGGCCAGGCGCTGGCGCTCGGACAGGTGGCATCGGCACTGCCTCCGCTGGACCACCATCCGGTGCAGTTGCGTGGGCGGAACAACGCCCTGTTGCGTGCCGCCTATCTGCAGATCCACGCCCGTGTGCAGCAGGCTGTAGAGCGCTACGGGCCGACCCGTGTGGCCGTCGTGGTGGGCACCAGCACCTCGGGCATCGGCGAAGCCGAGAAGGCGATGGCGTATTGGCGCCGGCACGGCGAGTGGCCTTCCGGATTCCACTACGTGCAGCAGGAGATCGGCGCGCCTTCGCGGTTCCTGGCCGCGGAAGCCGGTGTGCGCGGACCGGCCTGGACGCTGTCCACCGCCTGCTCCTCCAGTGCGAAGGCGATGGCGTCCGCGGCACGGCTGCTGCGTACCGGTGTGGTGGATGCGGTGATCGCGGGCGGCGCGGATTCGCTCTGCGAGTTCACCGTGCGCGGCTTCATGGCGTTGGAGTCCGTGTCGGCCGAGCGCTGCAATCCATTTTCCCGACACCGACATGGCATCAACATCGGGGAAGGCGCGGCACTGTTCCTGATGACGCGCGAACCTGGACCCGTACGGCTCGCCGGTTGGGGCGAAACGTCCGATGCGCACCACATCTCCGCGCCGGCACCGGAAGGCCACGGTGCAATCGCCGCCATCGCGCAGGCGCTGGACCGGGCGGGCCTCGACGCGAGTCGGATCGACTACGTCAACCTGCACGGCACGGCGACCCCGCAGAACGATGCGATGGAAAGCCGCGCCGTGGCCGCCGCGCTGGGAGCGCGGGTGCCGGTCAGCTCCACCAAACCGCTGACTGGCCATACGCTGGGCGCCGCCGGCGCCATCGAGGCGGGCCTGTGCTGGCTGGCGATGGTGGACAACCCGGGCCACCGGCTGCCGCCGCACTGGTGGGATGGCGCGGCGGACCCGGCACTGCCGCCGCTCGCGTTCGTCGCACCGGGCGATCGTGCCCCGGGCCCGTTGAAGCATGTCTTGAGCCAGTCCTTCGCGTTCGGCGGCAGCAACGCGGTGCTGGTGTTCGGAGGGGAATGAAAATGGATGTGCTGTACGACATCGAGCGTGTGGTGCCGCATCGGGGCACGATGCGCCTGGTGGATCGCCTCGTCGCGTGGGACTCGGAGACCGTGGCGGTGGAGCTGCGGGTACCGGAAGAAGGACCGTTCAGCCACGACGAGGGCGTCCCTGCCTGGGTGGGTGTCGAGTACATGGCCCAGGCCATCGCCGCGTGGGCCGGCTGCCACGCGCGCCGGGCCGGCCGCGAGCCGTCGATCGGCTTCCTGCTGGGCACGCGGCGCTACGAAAGCCGGGTGTCCTGGTTCCGGGCCGGGACATTACTTCGGGTGGAGGCGCGGCGAGAGCTGCTGGGCGACAATGGGCTGGGAATGTTCAGTTGCCGCATCCTGGGGGACGGCGAAGAACTGGCAACCGCCAACGTCTCGGTGTTCGAACCACCGGACGCGATGGCCTATCTGGAGAGTGCGCAGTAATGAGGGGAGAGACAACGGTCCTGGTCACCGGGGGGAGCCGGGGCATCGGCCGCGCGATCGCAGTGCGGCTGGCGCAGGATGGATTCGACGTGGTCGTGCATTGCCGCAGCCGGGTGGAGGAAGCGGAAACCGTCGCCACGCAGGTGCGCGCGCTCGGGCGCGACGCCCGCGTGCTGGCCTTCGATGTCGCCGACCGCTCCGCCGCGGCGCAAGCGCTTGAGGCCGACATCGCCGAACACGGCACGTACTACGGCGTGGTCTGCAACGCGGGCATCGCGCGCGACACGGCCTTTCCCGCGATGAGCGGCGAAGACTGGGACGCCGTGTTGGGCACGAACCTGGACGGTTTCTACAACGTCCTCAATCCGCTGGTGATGCCCTTGGTGCGGCGGCGCAAGCCCGGTCGCATCGTCACGCTGTCTTCGGTGTCGGGTCTGGTCGGCAATCGCGGGCAGGTCAACTACAGCGCGGCCAAGGCCGGCATCATCGGCGCGACCAAGGCGCTGGCGCTGGAGCTGGCCAGCCGCGAAATCACCGTCAACTGCGTCGCGCCGGGCCTGATCGACACGGAGATGGTCAGCGGCGACGTTGTCGACGAGGCCTTGAAGATGATTCCGATGAAACGCGTGGGCAAACCGGAAGAGGTCGCGGCCGTGGTGTCGTTCCTGATGTCGCCGCAGGCGTCCTATGTCACCCGCCAGGTGATTTCGGTCAACGGAGGGCTGGTCGGATGAGTCGCATCGATCGACGCGTGGTGGTCACTGGTGCAGGCGCCATCAGTCCGCTGGGACATGACTGGGCCAGCGTGCACCTGCGCCTGCGCGAATGCCGCAATGCCGTGCGCCACATGGAAGACTGGGACAAATACGAAGGCCTGAATACGCGCCTCGCGGCGCCCGCCGAGCCGTTCGAACTCCCCACGCATTACAACCGCAAGACCACGCGCAGCATGGGCCGCGTAGCGGTGATGGCGGTGCGCGCCACCGAGCTGGCGCTCGAGCAGGCGGGCCTGCTGGGACATCCGGTGCTGAAGAGCGGCAAGGTCGGCGTGTCGTATGGCTCGTCGGCTGGCAGCCACGAAGCAATCGGCGATTTCGGCCGCATGCTCAATGCGCATACCACCGAAGGCATCAACGCCACTACGTACCTGAAGATGATGAGCCACACCGCGCCGGTGAACATCGGCGTGTTCTTCGGCCTGACGGGCCGCGTCTATACGACGTCCAGTGCCTGTACGTCGGGCAGCCAGGGCGTCGGCTGCGCCTACGAAGCGATCCGCAACGGCAAACAGCTGGCGATGATCGCGGGCGGCGCCGAGCAGCTGGATGCGACCGCCGCTGCGGTGTTCGATACCTTGTTCGCCACCAGCGTGCGCAATCACGAACCGGAAAGCACGCCACGCCCGTTCGACGCGAACCGTGATGGCCTGGTGCTGGGCGAGGGCGCCTGCACGCTGGTGCTGGAAGAGCTGGAGCATGCTCTGGCCCGCGGCGCGACCATCCTGGGCGAGATCGTCGGTTACGGCACCAACAGCGACGGGCAGCATGTCACCCAGCCCAGTGCGGACACGATGGCGCAGGCGATGCGCCTCGCACTCGAGGACGCGGGCCTGTCGCCCGATGCGATCGGCTACGTCAACGCGCATGGCACGGCGACCGACCATGGCGACATCGCGGAGACGACGGCGACCGCGGCGGTGTTCGGGAGCCGCATGCCGATCAGCTCGCTGAAGAGCTACGTGGGCCACACGCTGGGGGCGTGCGGTGCCTACGAGGCGTGGATCACGCTGCAGATGATGCGCGAGGGCTGGTTCGCCCCCACGCTGAATCTGGAGACGCGCGATCCGCGCTGCGCCGACCTGGACTACATCACCGGGGAAGGGCGCGAGTTGCAGACCGATTACGTGATGAACAACAACTTCGCGTTCGGTGGCATCAATACATCGATCATCTTCAAGCGCTGGAAAGACTGACGTTCCATATCCACAGGGGGAAAGATGGACAAGCGTTTTGTTTCACTGCTGCTCGCGGCTGTGTTGACACTTGCGTCACTGCCTGCCATGGCGGGCAAACATGATCCGATGGACATCCCCGCGTACGAACGGGTCGAATCGACGAACGGGATCCCGCCCACTGCCGCGCGGATCAAGGCGGCCATCCTGCATGCGGGCAAGACGCGGGGATGGACCATGGTGGAAAGCGAGCCGGGCCGCGTCACCCTGCGTTACGCGCCGCGGACCCACGAGGTCGTGGTGGCCGTTCGTTACGACAACAACGGGTTCAAGATCGAATACGTGTCGAGCGTGGAGATGAACTATCGGGTCAAGGGCAACACGCCCGAAATCCATGGGAACTACAACCGCTGGATCCGCAATCTCTCCCAGGACATCCAGATGTCGCCTGTGTTCCACCGTGCGGAGGCGGAGGCGCCATGAGATTGCGTCACGCGCTGCTGGGCCTGGGGTTCGCGATCGCACCCCTTCAAGCACTTGCCGACGACATCATCCGCACATCGCCGCAGATCGAGCTGCGGGCTGGCTACAAGGGCTATCCTGAATTCGAGGAATGCGCCTGGATGACGGAGTACCCAGCGCACCTGGTGGAGTATGCCAAGGGGCAGGTCGAGCTGACCGACGCATCCCTCGATACGGTGCCGGGAAGGACATTGCGCGTGCGCATCATGCACATGCGCACGGCCGACGGTGGCGGCTTCTCGGGCCCCAAGTGGGCGATGATCCGGGCTGAGCTGTACGACGATGGCAAGCTCATTGGCCAGTACCAGCCCTATCGGCGCACGATGACCATGTTCCGTGACGGGTGCTCTTCGCTCAGCAAGATCAGCGATGCATTGGCCGAGGACACGGCCGCCTGGCTGCGTCGGGGCAATTTCAAGATCGAGTATCCGGACGACCAGGCCACGATCGAGATCGGCCCGGAAGAGGATGTCCCGCCGATCCAATGACCGAGGCGATGCAGTCGGCGCCTGCACGGTATCCAAACATCGCGACTGGCACCCTTTGCGAACACTGCGGTCACCCCTCTTTCCCCCAATAGGAGTAACACCTTGAAACGACTTCTGATCGCTAGCCTGTTGACGATGGCGGTGCTGGCGCCGCAAGCGATCGCCGCCGACACCCGCGTTGAGCTGCCCTTCCAGGAACTGGTGAATTCGCCCGAAGCCAAGGCCGCCGGTATCGATGGCAGCGTGCGTTTCTATCTGGCCGGCCAGAAGACGCCCAGCGTGGTGTCGCGCTTTGGCGAGGACGTGACCAACAAGAAGACCAACGGCGTGGGCAAGTCCGATGCCGAGTCCTGCCGTTGGGTGGCGTTGTCCGCGCTCAAGGCCCTACAGGAAGGTGCGAAGGACCGGGGCGCCAATGCGGTCATCGACATCGTCAGCTATTTCAAGAAGAACGAGTTCCGCAGCGCCACCAACTATGAGTGCCATGCGGGCGGCATCATGAGCGGCGTGGCGTTCAAGGCCACCTACGCGAAGGTCAAGTAAGCGCTTTCGCAATGCTCCAGGCGGTCGCCTTCGGGCGGCCGCCTGCGTTTCAGCCGCGGATAGGTAGACGCGCCGCGGCGGGGGTCACGGCGAATGTTCCGCGTAAGGCGCGGTGCTGCCATCGCGGTGCAGTGCGAGCACGGTGTAGGAAGGCGCATCGATGCCTTCCACTTCCATCCCGGGAGAACCCAGCGGCATGCCAGGCAGGACGAGGCCGCGGATGGCCGGCTTCTCATTCAACAGACGACGGATGTCCGATGCCGGCACGTGGCCTTCGATCACGTAGCCGCCGATCTCGGCCGTATGGCATGACGCGTGTGCGGGCAGGATGCCGAGCCGCTCCTTGACCGGGCTCATCGCTGCCTCGACGCGGTCGTCGACGTCGAAGCCTTCCTTGCGCAGGTGCTCGATCCACAGATGGCAACAACCGCAGTATGCGTCGCGATGCACGGTGATCTTCGGCGTCGCGGCTTCTACGGCTTTCTGTTGCCCGGCACGTGCGGGCGTCGCTGCAAGCGCGCTATCCATCGGCGTCGGCACGGCCTGCGTGCAGGCGGTGAGCGTGGCGGCGAACAGTAACGTCGCGAGGTAGGGCAGGGGAATACGACAGGTCATGGTGTTCTCCTCAGAACCAGATCCGGACGCCCGCAACGACGCGGGTGTCGCGCGGTGATTCGCCTTCGGCTCGCCGAAGATCCGCGGTGTTGCCGAGGGCGCGCTCATGCACGACGCCCACATAGGGCGCGAAGCGGCGGTTCGCTTCGTAGCGCAGGCGCAGCCCCGCCTCGATGCCGGTGACACCGCGGGCGATGCCGTAGTCCGGATCGTCCTTGGCCGCGAGGTCCACTTCCATCAGCGGCTGCAGAATCAGCCGGTTGGTGATGCGCAGCGTGTATTCGGCTTCGACATTCGCAGCGATCTGGCCACTTTCGCCGACATAGGCGGTCGCCGACACCTCGAAGCGGTACGGCGCCATGCCCTGCACCCCGAACGCCGCCCAGGTACGCGCATCGCCGGGCGTGAAGTCGTGTTTGATGCCGGCTACCACATCCCACCACGGTGAAACGCTACGGCCATAAAGCACCTCGAGATCGGCGCTTTCTGTGTGGCCGCCCATCCGCTCGCCTTCGCTGCGCAGCCACAGCCGGTCGGTGTCGGTGCCGAACCACGCCGTGCCTTCCCAGGCCTGGCCGGTGCCCTCGTCGGCATCCCAGGCTTCGAGCCGGTTGAAGGTCACCTTGCGGTTGAATGCGGGGGCATGCTGCATGGCGTGGTGGTCGATGTCGGGGAATGCGGCCGCCAGATCGTCGGCGGTTACCGGCGGAATGGGTTCGTGCGGCGTCGTGGCAGCGCCATCCGTCATCGCGGCATGGTCGTGCTGTGCATGCGCGTCTTGCTCGGGCAAAACGGTCGTCGCCTGCGAGGCAGGTTGCGCGTGGTCGTGATGCTGCGCGAAGGCCGGAGCGCTCGCGCCCGCGAGCGCCGCGATCGCGGATGCCAGGCGGAGCAGGGTAGGTGAGGAGATCTTCATGCCTCGACCCTCACTTCCCGCATCATGCCGGCTTCCATGTGGTACAGCAGGTGGCAGTGGAAGGCCCATCGCCCCAGCGCGTCGGCGCGGACGCGGTAGCTGCGTCGCGTGCCCGGTGGCATGTCGATGGTGTGCTTGCGCAGATGGAATCCACCATCGGCGTCCTCGAGGTCGCTCCAGACGCCGTGCAGGTGGATGGGGTGCTGCATCATCGTGTCGTTGACCAGCACGATGCGCATGCGCTCGCCGTACTTCAGGCGCAGCGGTTCGGCGCTGGCGAAAGGTATGCCGTCGAACGACCAGGCGAACTTCTCCATGTGCCCGGTCAGGTGCAGCTCGACGGTGCGACCTGGGTCGCGGCCATCCGGATCGTCGAACAGACTGTGCATCGCGCCGTAGGTCAGTACCTGGCGCCCGGTGTCGCGCAGGCCGATGCCGGGATCGTCCAGCTTCGGCTCGCTGGCGGAGGACTGCATGTCGACCAGCGGGTTGCCGGTTTCGCTGGCGGGATGATTCGGCGCGGTCGACGCCGCGCCATGGGCACCGTGATCCATCGCGCCCATGTTCGCGCCGCAGCCGCCTTCACCCATCATCGCGCCGCAACCGCCTTCCATGCCTTTGCCTGCGCCATGTCCGCCCATGTCATGGCCCATGTCGGCCATCGTCAATAGCGGGCGCGGGTCGCGCGGCGGGACTGGCCCTTCCAGACCGTCGCGCAGGGCCAGTGTGCCGCGCGCGTAGCCGGTGCGACCCATGTCCTGAGCGAAGATGGTGAAGGCATCCTGGCCGGTAGGTTCGACGATCACGTCGAAGGTCTCCGCCACCGCGATGCGGAACTCGTCGACGCTGACCGGATGGATGTACTGTCCATCGGCGGCGACCACGGTCATCTTCAGCCCGGGGATGCGCACGTCGAAATACGTCATCGCACTGCCGTTGATGAAGCGCAGCAGGACTTTCTCGCCCGGTTTGAACAGGCCGGTCCAGTTGTGCGAGGGCGCCGCGCCATTCACCAGGTAGGTGTAGGTGTGCGCGTTGATGTCGGAGATGTCGGTGGGCGTCATCCGCATGCGTCCCCACATGCCGCGGTCTTCGATGGTTTCCGCCAGTCCGTCGCGCTTCGCATCGCGCACGAAATCTACCAGCGTGCGCTGGTAGTAGTTGTCGTGCTCCGGCATCTTCTTCATGCGCCGGTACAGTGCGGAGGGTTCCAGGTCGGTCCAGTCCGACAGCAGTACGACGTGTTCGCGGTCGTGGTGGTAGGGCGGCGGGTCGCGCGGGTCGATGATGAGCGCGCCGTACAGGCCGGCCTGTTCCTGGAACATCGAGTGGCTGTGGTACCAGTACGTGCCGGACTGCTTCACCTGGAAGCGGTACTGGAAGGTTTCGCCCGGCGCGATGCCGTTGAAGCTCAGCCCCGGCACGCCGTCCATGTTCGACGGCAGCAGGATGCCGTGCCAGTGGATCGAGGTCATGTCGCGGAGACGGTTGCTGACACGGACGGTCACCGTATCGCCTTCCCGCCAACGCAGCGTGGGCGCCGGCAAGCTGTTGTTGACGGCGATCGCGGACCGGGTGCGGCCGGTGATGTCGACCGCCATCGCACCGATATTCAGCACGAAATCGGTGCCGGAAACGAGGGCGGCACCACCGCGGCGTGCGGGTGTGCCCGCGGAAGCGGGCAGGCGCGCCAGGCCGAGGCCGAGCGCAACGCCGCCGGTGGCCAAACCGGTGACGAACTGGCGGCGAGCGGGACGGAACGCGCCGAGGCGTCCCGGTGTGGGGTCATCGTGGTTCATGCAAGCTCATCCTGTGGATCCGGCGCACGGCCGTAGCCTGTGCGAGGTTTCCGTGGTGTTCGAGAACCGGTGCGTGAAGCGACCGGCATGCGTACGGCGCCGCGTGTGCGGCGTCAGGCGACCAGGATGGGAGGTCGGTGCCGGTGCGAGAGGCGGGCGGAAGCGTGGCCGTCCGCGGCGTAGTCGGGCGCGGCCGCATGCAGCGGCGCACCGGTGCCGAGCCAGACGGGCCAGACCAGCGCAGGCGCGTGCTGGGTGCAGAAGCCATCGCACGTGCCAGCCTTGCAGCAGTCCGGCGCACCGTCGGGTGCGTGGTGGTCGTCGGTGTCCTGCATGCCGGCCATATCCCCGTCGTCCATGTCCTCATGACATGGGGGCGAGGGCGTATCGTCGCTGACGCTTGCGGTCGCCGGTGCGCTCAATGCGGTGCTCGCGGCCATGTGCGCGGACGCGCTGCCGTTCACCAGCAGGAGCAGGCAGAGCAGGGCACGCAACAGGGGCGCGAATCGGGCCATGAGGGCGATGATACGCCATCACTGGCGGACGTACCTTGGCGTAGGGTCAAGGCTTGGCTCGATCCGTGCGCACCACGCCATGGCAGGGACACGATATCCTTGCGGTGTTTCTTCGGCCTTGGGCAGCGTGGCATTCGGATGGCGGGCACGGTAATGACGAGCAGGGTGCCGGCAGGCGAATCTGAGGGTCGTGGTTCGGAAGAGGCCCATCCCCGCATCATCGTTGCCGACGTAGGGGGCACCTATGCGCGCCTGGGCTGGACCGATGGCGTCGATGCCGACCAGGTCCACGACTACCGTCGCTATGCCTGCGCAGATCATCCGGATCTCGCTTCGATCCTTCACGACTACGCCGCCGGCGGCAACTGCCAGGGCGCGGTGGTCGCGATCGCGGGTGTGCTGGAAGGCGACCGGCTGATCAATTCCAATCTGCCCTGGGCCGTCTCGGTCGAACAGACCCGCAAAGGCGCCGGATTGTCGTGGGTGCAGCTGATCAATGATTTCGAAGCCGTCGCCAATGCGATGCCGGTGCTTGCGCGAGACACGCTGTCGCCGCTGACCCATGTCACCGAAGCCGTCTCCAACTCGCCGGCGCTGGTGATCGGCCCCGGTACCGGGCTGGGTGCCGCGCTGTGGATGGAAGGCCATCCGCCGCGCGTGCTGGCGACGGAAGTCGGCCAGGCGGCACTCGCTGCCGGCAACGACCTGGAAATGGATGTGGTGCGCCGGCTCCTGCGCGAACACCGTCATCTCAACAACGAACACGTGTTGTCCGGCACCGGCCTGATGAACCTGTACCGCTGCCTGTGCGAACTGCGCGGCGGCACGGCCATCCACGCCGACGCCGGTGCGCTGGTCGCGGCCGCGGAATCTGGCGACGGTCTGGCGCTTGAAACGCTGCAGATGTTCTGCGGCTGGCTCGGCAGCCTGGTCGGCGACCTGGCGATCATCTTCGGCGCGAAAGTCGTGTATCTGGCCGGCGGCGTCACCGCGCACATTCCAACATTCCTCCACGACGGCCATTTCCTCCAGCGCTACCTCAACAAGGGCGTGATGTCCGAACGCCTCGAACAGGTACCGGTGTGGCGGGTGGAGCATGGGCAGTTGGGGCTGCTGGGAGCTGCGGCTTGGTATCAGCAACACCGGTAGTGGTTCTACATAGTAGGCGTTGAGTCGCTGGTCAAAGCGTAAGCCTTTGAAATAGCGGAGCCTGCCGCGAACGTGACTGCGCATAGCACCATGGCTGCGGTGGCGGCTAGCTTGCGCCACACCGCCTTTTCTTCGCGGCTTATCGCGCGCGCTTCGCCAACCACCCCAAGCACTCGCGCTAACGGTTCGCCGGTGAGCCCAGCCAGTGTCGCGCACACAACCGCGTCGGGTAATGACACGCCGCGCCCAGGACTTCAGGGGAGGGCTGGGATGTCGCGTAGACCTTCAAACCGCGTCAGGGACTCTTATTCCGGCAATCTGCAATTGGATGGCTGTTTCGATCCCGCCAGCACAGTCGCGCAGCTCCTTAGCCGATTCGACCACTACTGTGACCCATCGTTTGCCCTGGTCATCCAGCTCGTTGCCATCAAGGCCACGAATATAGTCTCGCGCTTCCTCGCATACGACGGTGTTCTGCACGACCCGGAGTTCGAGAATAGCAAGCTCATCAACAATCTCGCTGTTCAGAAGTGCCTTGTCTGCTTCACTCCATACGACCTGGTGAAGCGCAGGCAGTGTGATTCTCAACTGACTAGCGACGTCGGAACGACTGACTTCACCTCTGGTCATAGAGTCGGCGGTCTGGAACCCAACTGCATACGCTCGCCGAACTCGCCTCTTGATCGAGGTCAGGCTGGATATCCGCGCATTGAGTTCAAGCAGACTTCTTGCCGCAGACTCTGCCTCCGCCCTAACGGCCGAAGCGTGTTGAAAGCGCAATGCAGCGTAGCCTATCGCGACCGCGCCGACTGCCGAAATCCACTCTGCCAACGAAGAATCATTCATGGCGACTCTCGCGGTCCCGATGATTCTGAGCAGGATTGCGGAACTAACCACATCCCCACTACTCGGCTTCGCGAAAGCAATGAATCCGAGAAGGAGGCCGAACGCCACGCCGCATGTCGCAGCAACCATCCAGATTCTGAGTTGCAGCCAGACAACCATAGTTTCGTACTTGCTTCGTTCCATGCCTGTGTCCCCCTAGCATCCATTGCGGAGATTTTGTCATGACCGCTTTCCTCCCGACAGCGGCTGGCCTGACCCCGGACCTAGTATTGGGACCATTGTGGCAACTGCGCCCATGGTGCGCGCTCGAAGCGGTTGTGCTGGGTGCGTTCTGTGCCGAGGTGCGCGAGCGGCGCCGGCCGCCCCGCCGCGAGGGCGTGCGGCGTCGGCTTACGAAACAGCTATTTTCGCGTTTCGAGGGCTTTGCGCAGCCTCTTGCTGAACAAGTCCGCACGATCAGCGAGATCATTGCCCATCTTCTCGAGTTTTTTCAGCTGTTCGCGCAACTCGTCGTCAATCGGGTCCGAGGGGTTCTCGGCATCTATCGACTCCTTTGCATGTCCGAATATGTCGATCACCGTCACGATGCGGTGCTCAACCGCAACAAGTGCAGCCATTGCATCGTCATCGAGGTAGCTTCGCTCTGCGTCGGTCCACTCGAGCATTCCAAGCATCTTGACAGTTATTTCTAGCGTCTCGCTAAGGCTTTGCAGATTCTGATTGTTCTCGTCGAAAGCGAACAGCACTTCGAACGGATCACGAATTCGAGCGGCCTTCTGCGACTTCCAGATCGCACTGTTCAATGTCGTTCTTGCTACGCGAAGTTCATTCGTTCTAGCCGTTTCATACGAAGCTCTTTGGTAGCGCCATGCGGCAACACCGATAACCCACGCTGCGATAGCCGCAAACCATTCAGCCATCGATCCACTATCGATGGCGCTATCGATGACACGTGGTTGGCCAAAGATTGCCCATCCGAACAGGGTTCCAATCAGGAACACGGCTATCACGGTGCTAAGAAATTCTTGTTTCGAAACGCCGGTAGACGCATCGCCCCACTGCGGCGCTCGCTGATCGTCAGACATTCCCTTACCCCCGATCCCCAGTTTGCGGAGATTCTGGCATGACCGCTTTCCTCTTGACAGCGGCCGTGCTGTCGCTCGTCTTCGCCCTGTACCTGCCCCGTGATCAGCGTCAGCCGGTCACCTTGATTTCGCCCGGCTCAACGCCGAAACCGGTTTACAACCCGTATCGCCGGGAGATTGCCAGCGCGTCGCAGAGCGCGCCGCCAGCTGAGGCTGCGCCGGCGCAACCGCAGGCGGCAGCCCAGCCCGGTTCGACTATCGGCTATCGCCCATGTATGCGCGAGGACATCTTCCCTCGCAGTGAGGGCTATGACGCCGGCAACGCGTTCACGGGACCCACGGTGGGCCTGTAACCCAGTCATTTTGAGGGTATATTCGCGCCCAAAGCCAAGGGGGCGCGGCGTGGACAACAAAGAACGCAATGATCTGAAGCGTTCCATCAACGATGAGAAGTCCAAGCATCGATACTTCTTGTTGTCGGCGACAGGCGCTTGCATAGGCTTCGCTGTAAGCCAAGGTAAGGACGTGATCGGTTTGACGTGGCGTGAGTTTCCTTACTTCTTCGCCTGCGCTAGCTGGCTCCTGAGCTTCTATTTCGGTTGCAGATTGGTTAGGTTGGTTAACGACCTTCTTGCGTCACGGCTAATGAACGATGAGTTTCTGGAACAGTTCACTGATCTAGATACGGAAGGCAACCAATGGAAGCAGAAAATCGTGAGTCAGCGGGCGGCCATAGAGGACCGAAAAGCGTGGCAAGCACGCAAGTACGAAGGTTCTCAGTTCGCGCTGATCATCCTTGGGGCTTGCTCATACTTGTTGTCGCGTGTAGTTCAGATGGTCGGGGTGTAAGGGCGTCGCCCCTACGCAAAACGCTCCACACGCTGCCGACGGGCTCGCAAGCTCGGGCGAAGATGCTCACGTGACCGCGCCGGCCCGAAGGGCGGTCGACACCCTGCTAGACAGCTGTGCTAGCCTCGTCTCGTCGTCACGGAGGGATGGCAATGGGGAAGGGAATAGCAGTACTGCTCCTGGTGGCGCTCGCCGCGCCGAGCTGGGCCCAAACACAGACTGCGCGGGGGAGGGGTACTCCGAGGGTGGGCCCTGCTCCCCAAGCTCACTACAATTCGACAGCGAAAGACACCACGCCTTTTCAGTGCGAGGCCCTTCGCGATCACATTTATCCGGGGATGAAGTCCCTTTGCGACCAGATCGAAAGCGATCACATCCGATCCGAAGCTCGTCGTGCGGGCAGGCCCGGTCCCTCATCGAGTGTCCTCGATCTGCCTGCACTTGGTTCTATTGAAGGAAAACGCTTAGGAATCGTCTGCATTGGTGGTCAGGCCATGCGAAAGATATCTAATGGCTGGGAACAGGTCTGGAGCGCCGACGGTTGGCAGCGTTGCAGGGGCGGTTAACGGTTCTAGAGAGCGTTGGAGGCGGTGATGGAAACTTGGTGGGCTAAGGCTCTTCTCCTGCTCGCTGGTATTGCGATTGGGTGCAGCAGTCGATTCCTTTTCAAGTTCTTTGAGGAATATGCGATCTTCATCGTCAAAACGATGGAGAAGCACAGGCTCGCGGACATAGCCTTCAACGATGCTCATGCCAGATCAGCTGCGGCGCGGTTAGACGTCGATCGAGCGGCTGCTGCCATGAATATTTTGCAGATGATGTCACGAGCAAACTCCCTTATTTTTCGATGGAGCGTCACGGCGTATTTCTTGCGCAAGAAGATTGGTGCTGAGCAGACTATTGAAGATCTTGGATCTGACGACCTTGCAAAGGCGGCAGCGCTGTTGAATAGAATTCTTACGGAATCCGGCACCCAGTCCGTGATTCTGGGCGACAAGCAGTTTGAAGAAGTCCAAAAATGGATCGGCAAGACGCAGATCATGCTCTACGACGTGGAGGCAGCGTACGAGACATCTCGCAAGATGCATTTAGGAAAGCCTCCTGGCTCTGATGATCGAGTGGCTGCAGTAAGGGTGCTGATTGACAGCAATGTCGAGCCGCAGGCCGCCGTCGCAGGGAAGTTGTATCGAGCCGTCCGCGAAGCATTGGAGTCGCACATAGGCTATCGTTTTGACGGGGGTACGGGAGATATGCCGTCCCTCGGTTCCGCAGGCTAACCAGCGCGGGTTCCAAAGTGCTTGGCATGCAAGTCAGCTAGCTCGACAACGATGACCTTTATGGGTCCGCGCTTGCTCAACTTTTCGGCGTCTCGGCGTGAACGAAGGCCAGCACGCCGTAGTTCCATGGAGTCTCGCCAGAGAATCCCTGCGAGCCGCTCGGGCGTGATCCTGTCGCGGTCTGGGCTGACGAGATGACGACCGTTCGCGGAGAAAGACCAACCCGCCCAGGACATCGGAACATCAGTCCGGATCTCAATGATGGCCGGGGCATTTGGGCTCAGACGGCGCTGCATACGGTAGGGACTCCATGTCGTGGACCGAGAACCTTTGAATCGCCATTTCAGCCACCAGCGGGCCAGCTGGGCCCACCAGCCCCATTCCCGGGAATTCGGCTTGACATAATAGGCATTATGCGAAATTAACGGTCATGGCACTGGACTGGGTCGCGCTTCTGCTTAGCTGTTTCCTCAGCGGTGGACCATGTCTCCCGCGCTTGATACACGTCTTTGATCGACGCCTGTACGTCCGTAGCCAATCGAAGCGGACGAACAACCCCAATGTCTGTCCCATACAGCGTGCCGCTGGCGCGCCCGTAGAACTCGCGGGACGGATCCTTCGTCGCAAAGCCTCAATACACGCGTTTACGTAGATTGATGTGGCCGCAGCCGCGGCCGCGCAGCGTTGGGAACTTTGAGCACGAATGTCCCCTAGTTTGCGCGGGGCTGGGAACTGGATCCCCTCTCGCGTATCACGGAAGTCCCCCACCCCGCCTGTGCGGCGTTGAAAGGAGTGGACCATGGAAGCGAGCGAATCGGCTGTCGTAGTGACGTTCCGCGAGATGGAGAACGCGGTGAAGGGCAAGGAGGCCGTCGAGGCCGTCGTCGACGCCGCCCAGCAAGACAGCGACAGCACCGAAGCTGAGCGCGCCACGGCCGCTGCCGCCGTGGGGCGCGTGTTGACCGAGCTGCGGCGCTCCGAGGCCAACGTGGACGCGCCGGTGTTGAACAGCCCGCATTCGGGCACGGCCACGCGCATCCAGAGCATGATCGCGGAGAAGGCAGGCGCGTTCGATCCCCTGCCCACTGGTGGCCTGGAGGCGAAGTTCGATACCGGGGACTGGATCGGCTGGGCGTCGGTGGTCTGGGAAAAGATCAAGCACATCAAGAAGCACGAACTGCTTCCGCCGCCTCCGATCGCACCCGAACCGATGCCCGAGCAGGTCCGCATCGGCGTCCTTGGCGACTGGGGTACCGGGCTCTATGGCGCACGACCCTGCGTGCAGAGCCTGAAGAACGACCCGCAGTCGTTCGACATGATGGTGCACCTCGGCGACGTGTACTACTCGGGCACCAAGAAAGAAGTACAGGACCGCTTCCTGGCGCTGTGGCCGTACCGCAACGGTGCGATCAACCGTGCCATCAACTCCAACCACGAGATGTATGCCGGTGGCTACGCGTACTTCGACGACACGCTGCCGCGATTCGGCCAGACCGCCAGCTACTTCGCCCACCAGAACAAACACTGGACGCTGATCGGCCTCGATCTGGCCTACAAAGACCACGACATCGACGATGCACAGCTGACCTGGCTGGAAGCCGTGATGCAGCAGGTCGGTAGCCGCAAGGTGATCCTGATGTCGCACCACCAGCTGTTCTCGCATTTCGAGTCGCAGGGCACCGCGCTGATGGCGAAGGAGCGCTTCACGCGCATCCTCAAGGATCCGCGCGTCGTGGTGTGGGTGTGGGGCCATGAACACCTCTGCACCGTGTTCGAGCAGCCGCACCCCGCGTATGGCCTGTATGGGCGCTGCTTCGGCCACGGCGGCATGCCGCACAGCCGTTCCAAGACGCGCGACCTGCCGCGTGCCGGCGAGGCGATCTATGCGGATGACCACTGGGTGCGCAGCAAGGCGTCCCAGCACGGCGGGCACCTGTTGCCGGACTGCGTGATCCTGGAGGGACCCAACCCCTACATCAAGGGTGAGGAAGACAAATTCGCGCCCCATGGTTACGCGGTGCTGCAACTGGAAGGCAAGGGATTGCTGGAACAGGTGCTCACCCCGTCGGGCAAGGTCATCTACCAGCGGCAACTGGTCACCTAGGCCATGGCGCTCGAGAGGAAGCAACAGACGCTGCTGGACAGGGCCCAGCGGATCGTCGGCACGCGCGACATCCTGGGTGCGGTCGCCCAGGTACGCGCCATCATCGGGCCCGAGCAGATTCCCGACAGCGAGGAGCTGGCGCAGATCGCGCTGGAAAAAATGCGCCGTGGCGAAGTGCCCACGCCCGAAGAACTCGCGGCACTGGCCATCGTCATCCGCATCCTGCGGCCGGTGCTGTTGGTGCGCAACGCCACCCTGCCCGAGCTGCCGCGCGATCCCGACCACGATCTGCATTCGGCCGAGTACCGTGCGCTCTGGGACGCTTTCCGGCTGAAGGTCGATCCTGGCGTCGCCTCGATTGGTCGCATCGAAGGCCAGAACGGTGAGCATGTCGGCACAGGATTTCTGGTCAGCGACACGCTCGTCGCCACCAACCGGCATGTGGTGGACGTGCTGACGCTGGGATCGGGCGTTCTGTTGCCTGACCGGCAAGCACGGATCTGCTTCGGTCGCGAAGACGGCGTCCTCCTCAAGCCCGGGGACATCGTCGAGTTCATCGACGTTGTGGACGTGCATCCGCAGCTCGACGTCGCGCTGTTGCGGGTCGCGCCGCAGGTGCGCAAACCGTTGGTGCTGGCGGAGGAACCCCTGGACCAGGCCAAGACCGTGGCGGTCATCGGCTATCCGGCGAAGGACAACCAGAATCCCGGGTTCCTGCACCCGGTGTTCAACAACATCTTCGGGGTCAAGCGTGCAGCGCTGGGCGAGCTGCTGGACGGAGGCCGCAGCGACGCGGCCTATCATGACTGCTCGACCACGCAGGGCAATTCGGGTTCGCCGGTGTTCTCGATGGACAGCGGGCATGTGGTCGCCATCCATTGCGCCGGCAGCTTCATGTACCGCAACGAGGCGGTGCCCTACGCCGCGTGGCGGGCGTTCCTCCAGTCGCACCTGACCTGAGCTCCGGGTATGACCGCGCACGCGCTGATCATCGCGATCGAGCAGTACGACCAGGCCGTGGGCATGGCGAAGAAGCTGCCCAATACGCTGGAAGCGGGCAAGGCGTTCCGCGAGTGGCTGCAACGCAAGTGGGCGGCGGAAGGACGTGCCGCGGCGGACACCCAGGTGCTCTTCTGCTCCTCCCCCGCTCTGCCCGATGGTCGCGGTGCAACGATGACCGACGTGATCGACTGCCTCAAACAGCTGAGGAGCAGTGCGGCGGGTCAGGCAGACGAACTGTTCGTGTTCTTCAGTGGCCACGGGTTCTCGTTCGTCGATGGCGGCCAGCGTGCCGATGTCGTGATGGCATCGAATTACGTCGACCGTGACTCCGGCGCGCAGGCCTGCGTCAACTTGGACTGGATGATCAGGTGGCTGGCGGACACGCTGGGCCATGGCCGTCACTACTACTTCATCGATGCCTGCCGCAATCCGATGACGGGCAACGATGTGGTGGTCAATGCCCGGCTGCTGACCGATCCCGTCGGTGGCGCCTCCCAGGCAACGGTCTACGTGTTGCAATCCACGTTGGCGGACCGCTTCGCCGATGCCGGTGCCGGCTTCCCGAAATCACTGATCGACGGCCTGCACGGCAAGGGCCGCGCCAAGGTATGGGACAGCCAGTTGGTCGATGCGATGCAGGTGAAGTACGACTCGTTGCGACGCTATCTGAAGGACCAACTGAAGCCCTCGCAACCGATCACCAGCAGCGTCACGGGTCCGGAGGGCGAGAGCGAAGCGGTGCTCGCCATCCTGAAGCCGGTGCCGACCGTCAACCTGACCATCGATCTGGCCGGAGGAGGCGCCGAACCCGGTGAAGTGCGTATTCGCCGTGGCCGCGAGACGCAGGCGCAACCGCATGCCTTCACCACGTGGCCGCAGACGTTGTCGCTGGAACCGGATACCTACACCGTCGAGGTGCAGCCGCAACGCGGCACGGTGACCGGAACGAATCCGCTCCGCTTCGATCTCTACGACGATTTCACCCACACGCTGCAGTTTTCCTCCGCGATGCCCGTGCCACCCCCTCCCCCGCCGCCGGCTGCGGCCTCGCCAGGCGCAGCGCCGTCGCCGGTGGGTGGCGCACCGGGCATCGGGCTGGAAACCGTCGTCGTGGCATTGCCGGAAGACGCCGCAGCGACCGAGGACGAGGTGGTGGTCGATGTGCTCGTGCCGCCGTTCTCGCAGGTCAAGCTGCGCAATCTGGATACCGGCGACGAGCGATCGCTGGACGCGTCGGAAAAGCTGCATCTTCCGCGCGGCCGTTACTCCACCATCCTTCGCACCAGCAATCGCGCGATGGTGCGCCGTCGCGATCTGGACCTGACCGAAGCGGTGCAGGTTGTGGACAGCAGCGCGTGGCACGAGAGCGTGCCGATGACGGGCATCGCCGAGCAGTTCCCCGAGCAGGGCGGATGGCCGGACTTCTCGGAGTCGCTGGGTGGACCCGTCGTCGATCCCGACCTCAACATCTGGCTGGCGCTGCTGGGTGGCGGTCGCATCCTCAACGGCATCCAAGGGCATGACTTCCACAAACTGGCGATGGTGCCGCTGCACGATTTCAGCGGTGAAGCGGTCGGCTCATCGCCGTTCTATGTGCTGGTCGGCCTGGAAGATACGCGCACGACGCTCGACGTGCGCATCGAAAATGCAGGCCAAGGCTGGCGCGCGGCCACGGCGACCGAGATCGATGGCGTACGCCACTTCTACCAACCCAGTGAGCCCGGACCTCGGCTGGTGTCGCTGCGCTGGCAAGGAAAGACCTACACGCTGGCGAGCGTCGCCATGCCGCATCGCGCAACGTTGCTGACGGTGACGCGCGATGCCCAGGAAGGCTGGCGCATCGGCCAGTACGTGCTGCCGCTTGGCACGCAGGCGGACCACCTGCCGGCCGATGTCGTGCAGGGCCTGCAATTGGACAGCTCGCCGCTGGAGAAACTGCGCTTCCTCGCGCAGGCCCAGCGTGCCTTCCGCCGCCGCAGTGTGCTGCGCGACGAATTCAAGAGCGGTGACCTCGACCGGTTGCTCGATGCGAAGTGGCTGGATCCCGTGGGATCGGCCCTGGCGAGCTACGAACTGATCCGTCGCGGGACGCCGGGCCACTTGCCGCCGGTGGTGCAGAACATGCGCCAGTACTTCCCGCAGCTGCCCGACACCCCGGCGCTGGGCCGGCTCAGCACCCTGGTGCCGGATGCCGCCTCCATCGGTCCGCCGCTGTTCCAGGACGGGTTGCGCGCGTGGCCGGAGAAGGACTGGCCGTTGCCGGCCAGCCATCTGGACTTCAGCAGTCCGTGGACCGCGTGGCGGCTCGCGGTGACCTAGGGACACGCTTAGAGACGGGAGCAGTGCGATGCCAAGGATCTCCTTGCCGTTGACGCGGTTGCGTCCCCATTACGACGTACTGGTGGTGGGTTCTGGCTACGGTGGTGCCATCGCCGCGAACCGCATGGCGCGCGCGGGCAAGCGTGTGTGCCTGCTGGAACGCGGTCGCGAACTGCTGCCCGGCGATTTCCCCGACACACTGGAAGAGGCCGCGGCGGAGCTGCAGATCCATGGCCCGCTGGGTTCGAAGGGATCGCGCACCGGACTGCTGGATTTCCGCGTCAACGACGACATCAGCGTATTCCAGGGATGCGGCCTGGGCGGCACCTCGCTGGTGAACGCGGGCGTCGCGCTGGAGCCCGAACCGTGGGTCTTCCAGGACCCCCGCTGGCCTGCGGCGCTCCGCGCGGACGTGGCCAATGGGCTGGCGGATGGATTCAAGCGCGCGCGGGAAATGTTGAGGCCGGAGGACTATCCCCAGGACCGTCCGCTGCGCCCCAAGGGCGCAAGCCTGCAGGCCTCGGCGGCGGCGGTGGGCGGTGTGTTCAGACGGACTCCCATCAACGTCAATTTCCGCGCGGGCCCCAACCACGTCGGCGTCGCGCAGCCGGCATGCAACGACTGCGGCGATTGCGTCAGTGGCTGCAACACGGGTGCCAAGAACACGCTGGCGATGAACTACCTGCCCGACGCCGCACGCCACGGCGCCGAGCTGTTCACCCAGGCCGCGGTGCGCTGGCTCGCACGCGGGCAGGACGGGACGTGGCGCGTGCATTTCCAGGCGCTGCACACAGGACGGGAAGCCTTCGACGCGCCGCTGCTTGAAGTGACCGCCGATGTCGTGATCCTGGCGGCCGGCGTGCTCGGAAGCGCCGGTATCCTGCTGCGCTCGCGCGAGCGCGGGTTGGCACTGTCGCCGCAACTGGGCGAGCGCTTCAGCGGCAACGGCGACGTACTGGCACTGGCTTACAACTGCGATACCGGAATCAACAGCGTCGGTCGCCTGCGCAACACCTCGGCCAAGCTGGCGCCGGGCCCGTGCATCACCGGCGTGATCGACCTGCGCGCCGGTAGCGGCGAGCGCGGCATGGTGATCGAGGAAGGCAGCATTCCCTCTCCCCTTTCCACGTTGCTCCCCGCCGCGCTGTCCGCCGCCGCACTGGGCGGACACGACACCGATGGCGGCGCCGCCGACGCGATCGCCGAGCAAGCCCGCATCCTGGAAAGCAAGATGCGTGGCCCCTACCACGGCGCAGTGCTGCACTCGCAGGTCTATCTGGTGATGTCGCATGACAACGCCGAAGGCCGGTTGCGCCTGGAGAACGGTCAGGTCCGCATCGACTGGCCGGGCGTCGGCGCCCAACCGGTGTTCAAGACCGTCAACGACACGCTGCGCAAGGCCACCGCAGCGCATGGCGGCACCTTCATTCCCAATCCCTTGTGGGAGAACCTGTTGGGCCAGCAGCACGACCTGGTGACGGTGCACCCGCTGGGTGGCTGTTGCATGGGGGAATCCGCCACCGACGGCGTCGTGGACCACAAAGGGCGTGTCTTCACCGGCGCCGGCGCGGAGGTGCACGATGGCCTGTACGTCAGCGACGGCGCCATCCTGCCCCGCCCAGTGGGCGTCAATCCCCTGCTCACGATTTCGGCACTGTCCGAGCGCATCTGCGCAGGGTTGGCCCAGGATCGAAACTGGACCATCGACTACACGCTGCGCCCCGACGCACCGTTGCCATCGGCCACCGAAGCGGTGGGTGTCCAGTTCACGGAGACCATGCGCGGGTACTTTTCGCGGGACGAGAAGGATTTCTCGAAGGCGGCCGCGGCGGGCCGGCAGGCCGGCAACCGCCTCGACTTCACCCTGACGATCCTGTTTCCCGACCTGGACGCCATGCTCGCCGATCCCGCCCACGAGGGCACGCTGGTCGGCACCGTCGATGCTCAAGGGCTTTCGTCACAGCCGCTCCAGGTGCGGCAGGGCCATTTCCGCCTGCTGGAATCCACCGAGGGCGGCAGGGCACGCACGATGGTCTACAAACTGCCGATGCATGCCGACGATGGCAGCGTCTACTTTCTGGACGGATACAAGCACATCCGCAACGATCGCCACGGGCTGGACATGTGGGCGGACACCACCACGCTCTACACCACGGTACATGCCGGCATCGACGCGCAGGGGCCCATCATCGGGCGCGGGCTGCTGCGTATCGCACCGGACGATTTCATGCGCCAGCTGACCACGCTGCGCACGCCCAACGCCACCGGTGTGGAACGCCTGGAAGCAGTGGCACGTTTCGGCCGCTTCTTTGCCGGCGAACTGTGGGACGTGTTCGGGCCGTTGGGCCGGCTCAAGCCAACACTGTTGAACGAGGCCGCCATGAACGATGAAGCATCATGGCCGCGCAAGCCGCGGCCGCTGCATGCACCCGCACCGACGGTGCACGCCTTCCACACGCCGGACGGCACGGCCCTGCGGCTGACGCGCTACCACGCCGGCGACAAGGGCCCCGTACTTCTGGTGCACGGTCTGGGCGTGTCCAGCGAAATCTTCTCCACCGATACCATTGATACCAACCTGGTGGAGTACCTGTGTGCGCACGGCTACGACGTATGGAACTTGGATTTCCGCGCCAGCATCCTGCTGCCTGCATCCAACACCGCGTTCGATGGCGACGTGATCGCCCAGCAGGACCTGCCTGCGGCGGTGGCGGAAGTACGGCGCATCACCGGGGCGGCGTCGATACAGGCGGTGGTGCACTGTTTCGGCGCGACCACGTGGTTCATGGCGATGCTGGGCGGCATGCAGGGGGTTCGCGCGTTCGTCTGCTCGCAGATCGCCACCGACTATGTGGGCTCATGCGAGACGCGCCTGAAGACCGGTCTGCACCTGCCTGATGTGCTCGGTGCACTGGGCGTGGATTCACTGACCGCCTACGCCGGCTCGCATCCGGACTGGCAGGAGCGCCTGCTGGACCAGGCCTTGCTCCTGTATCCCCTGCCCTTCAGGGAATGGTGCGAGCAACCGGTCTGCCGGCGCATCGCTTTCATGTACGCACCGCTCTACGAGCATGCCAACCTGACCACGGCCACGCACGAGCGCCTGCACGAACTGTTCGGCATCGCCAATATTCGCTGCTTCGAACACATCGCGCGGATAGGACGCGCGGGAAAACTTGTCGGTGCCGACGGCAGCGACCGCTACATGCCGCACCTGGAGCGTCTGCGGCTGCCGATCGCGTTCCTGCACGGCGGCAACAACCGCTGCTTCGACCCGGTCAGCACGGCGCGCACCTACGACACGCTGCGCCAGCGCTTCGGCGACGCCGGCTACAGCCGCCACGTGATCGAAGGCTACGGCCACATCGACTGCATCTTCGGCGAGCACGCCGACCGCGACGTCTTTCCCCATATCGTGCGCCATCTTGACGCCCATGCCTGAGTGGCGCCGGAGCGCTTCCACACCCATAGAGGAACCACGGGAATGAAACTGCTCTTCGGTGGATTGATCTCCATCATGCTGCTGGGTCTCTACGTGCACCTGGTCTATCTGGGCGTGCAGGTGGTGGACTGCGTCAACACCGCGGGCTGCACGCGCCTGACCGGCGAGTACTTCAACGATGGCATGACGCAGGCCTTGTCGGTGGTCGGCGGCCTGGTGTCCGCCCTCGTCATCGCCGAACTGGCGGTCACCGAGCAAGGCCGGGCCCCGCTCACGCGCGTGCTGGACAATGACGCCGCCAACTGGGCGGTACGCACGACGGCCATCGTCGCCATCGCGTACGTCGTCGTGTGGATCCTGGCGGGCTTCGCCGCCCTGATGGTGGGCCTGTACTACCCGCACACACTGCCTGCGCTGACGGCGCATGGCCAGGCGTGGCTGGGCCTCGCCGTATCGGCGGCCTATGCCTACTTCGGCCTCTCACCGAAAGGGAAATGACCGGAACGGACGGCTAGCGCCGCGACTGCGGAGGTTCCGGCCCGCGCTCTTTGCCTGGACGCCGCTACAGCGCGAGTTGCGCCAGTAGCAGGCTGATCGAGGCCCGCTTCTGCTCCGGCAGTTTCCTCATGGCCTTCAGGCATCGCACCTCCAGCGCATCCTCCGTGCAGGCGTGCGCCGTTGGCGGCGCGTCGATGGCAGACGCATCCCGCATGGCACCGCGTCCGGTCGCGAGCCATTCGAAAGTGACGCCGGTCGCCAACGAGATGTCGGTCAGGCGGGCCATGCTCGGGTGCGTGCCGCCGCACTCCCGCTCCCATTGCGCGATCGCGCTCCTGGTGACGCCGAGGCATGCGGCGAGTTGCGATTGCGTCAGCGCGGCGCACGTCCTCGACTGTCGGATACGAACTGCCATGCTTGATCGCATCTTCCGCTCCCCTGTCCGGATGGCCTGAACATAGATGAGACACGAGTGAAGCGTGCGTGAGCGCAACAGCCCGCTTTCACGGCTGCGATGCAAGCTCCTCCAGCAGCCTGCAGATCGCGACGCGTTTCCTGGCAGGCAGGTGACGCACGGCCTCCAGCACCCTCGCTTCCACCTCGTCCATCGCGTACTCGACGGCTGAGGACGGCGCATCGATCGGCGTCGCTGGCCCGCCGCGGCCGGTGGCCAGCCACTCGAAGGGCGTTTTGGTCGCGATGGCGACGGCGGCGAGGTGCTCCACGCTGGGCCGCGTGCCGGCCTCTCGCTCCCATTGGGCGACAGCACTTCGATTGACGCCCACGATGCTTGCCAGCTGACTCTGCGAGAGTCTGGCCAACGCACGAGCGCGACGGATACGCATGGCAATGGTCGTCATCAGCGTTTCTTCGATCCTTGGAGTAAGCGCCTCTCACGAGGAAGCATTTCTAACGCCAACTTGTCCGCAGGCTCTAACAGCACTGCGTTTTCCCCTGAAAAAAAGCGTGATCACCACGTGATGCTGAGGGCGACTAAGCAGATTCGCTGCGTCGCGTCATTGCGGGTCCCTTCGAATCACATTAGTAACGCAACCTGCGTCACGCAAGTCCCTTTATTGGTAATCAGATTTACCTGGGATGCACTGACGCGCAGGAGCCGTATCAGATTCCGTACATCGACTACTCAGGGGTAGGTGGATGCACTGGCAGACAGGGAAGATGCGTTTATTGCGTGCGTGGTCGATCGCGATGGTCGCGATGGTCGCGATGGCGTGGGCCCTGCCCTCGCCCGCGCAGACGGGGTGCACGACAGGCGCGTGCGTGTCTGCCGGGCCACGCCTGGTGTCGGTGAACAGCACCCAAGGGCCGGTCCTCAATGTGCTGTTCCAGGCGTTGCTGCCGGGCACGGCCGTCAACCTCAGCGTGCTCGACTGGAATGCGCTCGCGGGCTCGGACATCAACCTCAACGCCCTGATCGTGCGTCTCGGTGCCAACCTGGGCATTAGTGACACGTCCCAGGTCCTCAACACCGACATCACCCTCGCCCAACTGCGCTTGGCGATGGTGCAGGTACTGCAGGCCGATGGGCAAACGCTGGCCGCCAACGCACTCAACCTCCTGCCGCTGAATGCCGCCGGGCTCACCGGCTCGATCCGTCTTTCGCAGCTGCTGCGCATCGACCTGCCCCCCGGCGCATTGACGAACGTGCGACTGGATCTGCTCGACCTGGTGACGGGCTCGGTGCAGCTCTACAACTTCCGCAACGTACTCACCACCCCGACGCCGATCACGTTGAACACTGCGGCTCTCGGGCTGAACGGCGTGGCGAACGTGCAGCTGTGGCTGCAGGTCGTCGAGCCGCCGGTATACGCCTGCGGCGGCCAGGGCACGTCGTTCCACACCGGTGCGATCCGGTTGAAGTTCAATCTCGATGTCGTGCAGGGCCTCAACCTGCAGGCCGTCATCAACGCGCTGAACGCCGCGGGGCTGGGGTTGGTCAATCTGACGCTGACCGCCGATGTGCTGAAGCTGCAGCTGTACGCCGACGTCGCGCGTGCGGAAGGCACGATCACGGCCGTCGACTACTTGGCCGGCGCCGTGAGTTTCCAGGCGCGCCCGGGCCTGGTGAACCTCTACGTCGGCACCGTGTCCGACAGCCTGTTCTTCAACCGCTCGCGCGTGCTGACGCCGGCCGACGTCACGCCGGTGACGATCAACAACCTGGACCTCCGCTTCAACGTCAACCTGCTCGGCATCGGGCTGGTTGCGGTACGCGTGCCCCTGCAACTGACGGCGCGCGCCGCGGCGACCGGCTCCCCCGCCCTGCAGAACTTCAGCGTCAATGCACCGTTCCCGCAGACGCGCACGGCCAGCAGCGGCACGGTCAGCGCCGGCAGTCTGGTGACCAGTCTGCTCGGCACGCTCGATCTGCATGTGGTGAACGGATCGCCCGAGGTAACCCTGCTTGGCCTGCCTATCCTTCCGCCTGGTCTGCTGACGCCGATCCTCAACGCCGTGCTCAACCTCGTGGAGACCACGCTGCGCGGCGTGTCGACCGCCGTACTGCAACCCGTGTTCGAACTGCTGCTGCGCGACCTGACCGACAACCTGCTGGGATTGCTCGGCATCCGCATCGGCAACGCGGTGTTTACGGTCGAGGGTGTGGCGCGGTCGTGTGCGGCGACGCTGACGCTGGCGAAGGTCCTGCAGCCGGCCGCCGACCCCGGACGTTTCACCCTGGCGATCACCCAGGGCGCTACGCCGGTGGCAAGCGCGAACAACGTCGGCAACGGCGGTGCTACGGCGCCTGCGGTCACTACGCCGGGGCTCAGCTACACCCTGGCTGAAAGCGCAGGCACCGGCACCCAGCTCGACCGCTACACCAGCACCTGGGCGTGCGTGGACCAGGACGGCACGGCCGTGAGTTCCGGCACCGGCACCAGCTTCTCGCTCACGGCGCCCGCGGCCGGCGCGACGGCGGTGGCCATCACCTGCAGCGTGACCAACACGCGTGCGCTGCGTTCGGACATCTCGATCGCCAAGACCGACAACGCGACGGACTACACGCCGGGCGCCACGGGAACATTCGTCATCACCGTATCGAATGCCGGGCCGGACGCCGCCAGCGGCGTCTCGGTCAGCGACACCTTGCCGGCGGGCATGCGGTTGTCCGGCCCATGGAGTTGCGTCGCCAGCGGTGCGGGCAGTTGCCCCGGCACCGGCGGTGCGGCGGGCGATGCGGCCGTCGGCCTCAGCGTCAACGTCGATGCGGCGGGTACCGCGACGATCACCGTCCCCGTCGTCTACAGCCCCGATCCCGCCGCCTACTGACCCACGCTCCCGTCACCGCGAGGTTCCGCATGGACGACACCGCCGCGATTGCCGCACGCACATGGTCCCGCCGACGCCTACGGGGCGCGGGCATGTTGCTGGTGCTGGCTGCGGCGATGCCGGCGTGGGCGCAGACCTATCCCGGCAGCCTGGGCAACACCGCCACGGCCACGCCCGCCGGCGGCGTGACCGATCCCGACACCGGCAACAACACCGGCACCGACACCAATGCCCTCGCCGCCGTCGCCGCCCTGAGCGTGCAGAAATCGATCGGCAGCGCATCGCCGGTCACCGCCGGAGGCGTCGTGAGCTACCGCATCGACGTGGCGAATGCGGGGCCGTCCGCAGCGCTGGGCGCGACGCTCGCCGATATCGTCCCCGCGCAACTCACGGGCGTGGCGTGGACCTGCACGGCCAGCGCAGGATCGTCCTGCGGCAGCGCCAGCGGAAGCGGCAACGTGGCACTGAGCGCGAACATCGCCGCCGGCGGCTCACTGGTGGTGCAGATCACCGCGCAGGCGCCCACGCTGACACCTGCCACCATCGGCGCCAATACCGCGACGATCGCGCCGCCGGCAGGCACGACCGATCCCGCGGCCGGCGACAACAGCGCCACCACGCCCGGCGTCCCTGTCGTGCCGCGCGCCCTGGTCGCGTTCGATGACACCGCCGGTCCCATCGACGGCACACCAGGGCAGACGAACGTCGTCAACGTGCTGGCCAACGATACGCTCGCCGGTGCGGCCGTCACGCCTGCCCAGGTCGTACTGACGGCATCGCCCGCGCTGCCGCTGATCATCCAGCCCAACGGCGCGGTCGATGTCGCGGCCGGCACGCCGACCGGGAGCTACACCGCCAGCTACCAGATCTGCGAGAGCGCCGATCCGGCGAACTGCGCGACCGCGCAGGTGACGGTATCGGTCAACGCCACGGCGACCGTCGACGCCGTCGACGACGTGCTGCCTCCCAGGGCGAGTGGTGCGTCCCCACCCGGCTTCAACGTGCTGGCCAACGACACGCTCAATGGCGCGCCTGCGGCAGGGACGGTCACGCTTACCGCAGCCAATACGGGGCCGCTGCAGATCGCGGCCGACGGCAGCGTCACCCTCGCGCCGGGCACGCCCGCCGGCGTCTACAGCGCGGGCTACCAGATCTGCGAAACCGGCCAGCCCACCAATTGCGACACGGCGAGTGCGAGCGTGCGCGTGGTGCCTGCGCTCTCTGCGAATGACGACACCGCAGGCCCGGTCAACGGCAGCGCCGGTGCCGCTGCGGTGATCAACGTGCTGGACAACGATAACGCCAGCGGAAGTTCGCCGCCGGCCCCCGGCGTGGTGAACCTGTCGGGCGCCAGTACCGCACAGATCGTGTTCGGCACGGACGGCAGCGTCACCGTGCCGCCAGGCACCGCCGCAGGCGTGCACAGTGCGAACTACACGCTGTGCTACGTGGACGCGCCGACGGTCTGCGACAGTGCCACCGTGCAGGTGACCGTGGTGTCGCCCGGCGCGCTCGTGGCCAACGACGATGCCTACGCGGGCGTGAACGGCACGGTCGGTGCGCCCAGTGTCGGCAACGTGCTCGGCAACGACACGTTGAACGGCAGTGGCGTCACGGCAGGGCAGATCGTGCTGACGCCGACCAATGCCGGGCCTGTCACGATCGCCACCGATGGCACGGTCGCCGTGGCCGCAGGCACGCCTGCGGGCAGCTACGCGCCCACGTACCGGATATGCGAGGCCGCGCTGCCCGGCAACTGCGCGGACGCGGTCGTGACGGTCGTGGTCGCCACGCTCGCCGCATCGGCGGATGCGCTGGGCCCCGCCCTGCCCGGCAGCGTCGCGGGCAGCGTGCTGTCGAACGATTTCGTCGACGGCGTGCCGGCGACGGCCGCAACGGCCGTCGTGACGCAGACCACGGGTGCGCCTGGGTTCGTCATCGCAACCGATGGCAGCGTGAGCATTGCGCCAGGCACGCCAGCCGGCACGCTCACCGGCAGCTACCAGGCCTGTCAGGTTGCGCAACCGGCGATCTGCGACAGCGCCACGGTGAGCATCATCGTGGCGGCAGGCACCCTGATTGCCGCCGACGACACACTGGGCCCGGTCAACGGCGTGAGCGGCGGCGCGGCGACCGGCAACGTGCTGGCCAACGACACGCTCAATGGTGCGGCCGTCACCGCTGGCCAGGTGGTGCTCACACCCGCAAACACCGGGCCCCTGACGGTCGCCGCTGATGGCAGCGTCACCGTCGCTGCGACTACGCCGGCCGGCAGCTACGTGGCCAGCTACCAGATCTGCGAAGCGTTGAATCCCGCCAACTGCGACAGCGCGCAGGTCACCGTACAGGTGACCACGCTGACGGCCGCCGACGACGCCCTCGGCCCAGTCAACGGCGACACCGGTGGCGTAGCAGGCAATGTCCTGACCAACGACAGCCTGGATGGCGCGCCGCCTGCGCCGACCGAGGTGGTGCTGACGCCCTCCAGCAGCGGTCCGCTGACGATCGGCGCGGACGGCAACGTCCACGTCGCGGCGGGCACGCCCGCCGGCACGTACACCGCCACCTACCAGATCTGCCAAGTGGCCTCGCCGGGCGTCTGCAATGGCGCGACGGTGTCGGTGACGGTCATCGTCAACGCTGCACTCAATGCGGCGGACGACGCGTTCGGGCCGGTCGATGGCGCGGCTGGCAATGCGGATATCGGCAACGTGCTGGGCAATGACACGGTGGATGGCGCTGCCGTCGTCGCCGGCAGCATCGTCCTCATCAACCAGTCCGCCGCACCGATCGGCATCGCGGCCGATGGCACCGTCTCGATACCCGCGGGCACGGTCGCCGGCGTCTACGGCGGCAGCTACCAGATCTGCGAAGCCGCCAACCCGGCGAACTGCGACGTCGCGACCCTGACCGTCAATGTCCGCGTTGCCGCGGCGCTGGCGGCGAACGACGACGGCCCCCTGCTCGTCGACGGCACGACCGGCAGCGCGAACGCAGGCAACGCGCTGGCCAACGACACGTTCAACGGCGCCGCGATCGTGCCCGGCAACGTGTTCCTCCTCAGCGCGGCGAGTGCGCCGGTGACGATCGCCGCGGATGGCACGATCAGCGTGGCGTCGAATGCGGTGCCCGGCACCTACCTCGCCGGTTACCAGATCTGCGAAACGGCGGCCCCTGACAACTGCGATGCCGCCGTCGTCACGGTGCGCGTCGCCAGCATGGGCGCGATCGACGACACGCTGGGCCCGGCCGCGCCGGGGGGCGCAGCCGGCAATGTGCTGGCGAACGATGTCGTCGATGGCGTGCCGGCGACCGCGGCCACGACCACCGTCAGCCAGACCGGCGGCGCGCCCGGTTTCGTCATCGCGCCCGATGGCAGCGTCAGCATCGCGCCCGGTACGCCGGCCGGCACGCTCACCGGCAGCTACCAGGCCTGCCAGGTCGCACAGCCCACCATCTGCGATACCGCCA